>Ga0307427_1001221_pt1 | contig 13619 bp, 15 predicted proteins | sample SalMarWE160190MG_FD_202162 | JGI IMG/M metagenome (GOLD analysis project Ga0307427, IMG submission 202162) | Salt marsh sediment microbial communities from the Plum Island Ecosystem LTER, Massachusetts, United States - WE1603-190 | ecosystem: Environmental > Aquatic > Marine > Intertidal zone >... | reverse complement strand
AATCATTCACATCGACTCTTCCACTCACGAAGTAGTTCCCAAAGAGCTGAATTCCTGCAATGATCTTCATAAGAGTCTTTCAGGCCCGCGAGCACGTCAGGACGAAGGTTCTCCAATTGTTCACCTAGGCTCCACCCGAGATAGGTCGATCGCACTTCGTGTCTGTCTTTTCTACTATTCGCCAACAGACCTGAGGCGCACGTATGAACAGTATTTCATCTTAGTAGGTTGTCCTGTAAGTAGCCTGACGAATTCTCGTACTGTAACCATTCTCAGCCTGAGATGAATAACGGAATCTTCACGCTTTCGACAGAAGACTTGGTATGGCTTGCCGTTACGGAGGCAGTACAGATTTTTCGTTAACTTCTGTGGGCTGGAGCAACAGCACGTTCGATCTCCAAGACCGTCATGGATGTGCTTGGCTCGGTAACTGTGCGTATGTTGCATTGCAAGACCTGACCCCAAACAAATGCATTGTTGGCGTTGGCGGTTGTCGTGATTGCGGAGCTCGGCTCGCCTGGTTCTCCCCCCCCTTTTTTTTGCGGTTCTATTACCTAATCTCTGCTTCTATGATCCATCGATATTCCGGCCTGAAGTGGGGAGACTTGAGTGCACCTTCCTGTATTCTCCTTATCAGATCTCTACTTGCTCTCGGGCCAGGTGTGAAGGAACCTCTTTTTATTACAGTCTGAAGTAGGTCCGGCTTGGTACGTATGGCCTGTATGTATTGGATGACGCTTTCATACTCCACAGAACGGTGATCGCCCGGGAGTAATATGCAACTAGTATCAGAAGAAGGTTTCTTCTTGGTCATGTTCACAAGAATGTAGTACTTGCCGTTACTCGTAGGTGTAGCGACAATAAAGAAAAGGTGTGGAGGATTACTGATAAAGGGATTCTGCGCCCAATACGTATCCCCAAGGCAAGGCATTAGATCAATGACAATTCAAAACGCTGTGGAAGTAGTTAATGTCCTCGAGCTCCGCAGCTCGTTGCTGGGCTTCTCCTTTGTTTAGGCCAACAGCACGTAGGATGTCTTCGCATAAAATAGGAATACGACCGACGCCAGGATCTGTCCATTCGGGGAACTCCTTCTGGTCATGGGTCATCTCAACGAGATCCCACGTGTTTACATTCTTGTAGTTGTTGTGGATGTCGGAGATGAGGTGTATTTCAGCCGGTGCAAGGGCATCTGTTGAGGGATCACTCTCCAGAGAGACATTATACTCGCAGGTTTTGACATGAGTACCCCAATAAGTCGGTTCGGAGAACTTTGGGTCTTCGGTAATGAGGTCATAAATCCCGCTGACAATGGGGCCGTGCCGAAGCGAGTAGTATGAGTCTCCCGTAAGTGGATATTGCCATCTCCGCAAAGCTTCGCGGTCAGTGATATACAGAAGTTTGATCAGCCTGATGTACTCCATCTTCCCGCCAGCGTACTTAAGAAAGACTGCAGCCATCTGTGTAGCCTTCCGCTCATCAAAGCATGCATACATCTCTGTTGCTCCAGGCTCGTAAAGACAAGTCCCTCCCACGGATGCTGACGGGGAATCTTGCTGACCTGAAACCACCTCCTTAAGACATAGTATACACCACACGCTGTATAACCCGAGCGAAAGCCTCTTCCTATATAACAGGAACCCCCTTGACATCGTAGTTGTTTTTACCCTTTTACCCTTTTCTGGTGCCGTTGGCCTTATCATTATCGCCGCCGCTTGGCGAAAGGATTTGAGATCAACCCCCAGCTCTAAGCAACGAAGGGAACCTCTCGTTGCAAGAGGATACGGAGTTCGAATCCGCTCGCCTCCACCCGAGGGGACTGATTGTAGAACCGAGGGCAAGACATCCTTGGTTCTTTGCTCAGGCGTAGGTATACGATATTCAATCTGAACACTTTCTACATCGACTTGGATCTCCTTGATGATTGCTGCAAGGAATGCTTTCCTTTCCTGAAACGTGCCCAGTCTGAGAGCCTTCTTAAGCTCTTTGGCGTAAGATAGAACAGTTTCCAGGCTCACTCTAGGATTTGTGTCCCCTTCGGTACTTTCCAGAATCTCAATTTGTCTTTCTTCAAGGGACGCAATCGAGCTACAAAGCTCCTTGATTCGAGGAGCAAGATCTCCAATTACTAGCTGTCCGGTCTCCAACACCTCGTAGTGACGATCGAGTCGCTTGCGCAATGCTCGCAGTTGGGTCTGCACCGTTTGGAGTTTCTTCTGTGTTTGTTGCTTCTCCTTCTGTAGTTCCTCGTCTACCATCTTTGTGAGTCTTCGCAGGTTCTCTTCATCAAGGATTACCTCTTTCACCCTTGTGAGGACAAAGTTTTCAAGCTTCTTTTTGGATATCCGAATTCCTCGACAAGCATCCTTGCCCTCGCGGTAGTACTTCTGACAGGTGTAGTAATGGTAATTACCACCTTTGGCTGCTGTTCCGGACATATGCCTGCCACATAGCCCACAGCGAACGAGCCCGCTCAGCAGATATGGGCTTGACTCCCAGCGAGCAAGCGCGTGATTCTCGGATCGATGGGAACGTATCTGTTGCACCTTCTCAAAGGTTTCTTTGCTGACCAGGGCTGGGTGGACCTCATTGACGGTCACGGGATTGTTACCCGGATGATGTTTGCCAGTTGCATCAAGGTATGATCGTCCTACCGTGATATCTCCGCAGTAGATACGGTTTTGCAGGATGGAGTAGATCCGCTTTGCGGTCCAGCTTCGCCCTCTGTCAGCGAGAGTTCCCTCCGCGTTTAGCATTGCCGTGAGCTGAGGAACGGTCTGTCCCTGTGAATATAGGGTGAACATGCGGGTGATGATCGGGCCGTACAGGTCATCTACCGCCAGTTTGTAGCGGGATGCTGACCCATCTTGTACCGGTTCCTTGTGGGGTAGCCGATCGGGGCATGCGAGAAGGGAAAGTATCCCCGCCTTGCCACCTCTCGCAGGCCGCGTTGAATGTCCTGGGAAAGGTTGTTTGAGTAGAACTCGGCAAAGCTCTCGAACATGCGAGCAATCAGCTTGCCTTGTGGTGTGTCATCGATGTTCTCATGGAGGGAGATGATCTTAACGCCGTACTGATGCAAATGGGCATCAAACGCGGTAGAGATCTCCATGTTGCGCGCCAATCGATCCAGTTTCCACACGAGAACAGCGTCGATATCGCGGTATTTCACCGCGGTGAGCATGTTGGTGAACGCGGGGCGGTTGGCCGTACGGCCGCTTCTTGCTTCATCCACATACTCTGCTGCTACCGTCCACTTCTTTTCTCGGGCAAAGGCACGCAGCGCGCGGAGCTGGGCACTAATGGAAAGCTGCTTTTCAGCCTGCTGTTTGGAAGAAACCCGAGCATACAGGACAACGCGCAACATTTTTCACCCTCCCTGTTGGTGTCGTTCTAGTAAATCGGAATTACACTCTCCTGTCAACTCTTCCGCTATGGTAACATAGGTCTCTGCCGTTTCTGGGTCATTAGGCCAGCTTATCCGCGCTACAGCCCACGGTATCTGAAAGTTGAGCTGTCTGTCGGGATCCTCTGGCGGTTCCGGTTGTGGAACCTGTTCCTGTTCCCCTTCCCTTGGCCCTGGTGTCTCCAAAGTGCTCACCTCTTCTTCTTCGGGAGGTATAAACCTTGTCTTCTGCTCTTTCTCTTGTTCCTGCATTGGTCCCCCTTACCAGACCTCGTACTGTTCAGCGAGGTTACACGGAGTAGTGGCAGGGCCTTCGGCCTCCAGGTCCTCGTTCTCCGCCTGCTTCTTGCCCCCGCTCTTCGTCTTCTTTCGCACTAGCCACCACCCCGCGAGGACCAAAACAAGCAAGCCCCCCGCGTAGAATAACCAGTTAGGTTTGAACGTTGTCCATAGTTTCTTTCCCTTTTGTGTTGCTTGTTCCTCGAGAGGCGGTTTGCCTTCTTTCTTTTCGGTCTTTTGTGGCCGTTCAACCTTAGCAAGAGCCTTGATCGACTGGGATGAAGGAGTACTTTGGTCTTGAGAAGATGTATCAACTTGCTCAGGGTGGTCCTCCTTTTTCTTGGATTCCCCGTTCATCCCAGTTGCTTCATCGTCTGATTTCATCGGTGTGTCTTCATGCTCCGCTGTGGTCCGTTTATCCTCATGTTCCGCCTTCGCTGGTGTCACCGTGTCCTCGGTTGCCGTCTGCGTGGCCTGTTGTTTTACGACATTGAGTAACCCTAGCCGCGCGCGAATCTTCGCTGCGTCGTCGTCGGTATAGGTGATTTTGTTGTGGTCCCTACCGTGACTTGTCCTTTGCGGGTGTATTTGCTGTTCATCCTCTAGCTGTCGTGTCGCACGGGCCAGCCTTGATCGCGCCGTCCCCACGGTCAGCCCAACGGTTACCAGCTCATAGAGTATATCCTGCCGTGAAACCACCAGTACCACCTACCTTTAGCTTTGTTGGAAATACCACTCCTGCGAGAGACATCTCCGCCCATCCGTGATCCGGTAGAATATGGTTGAGCCACGCAACAACCGTATCTATCAGTGCAGACATCGCAAACGTGAAGATCGGGTCAAGTATGTTGTGAAGTTTTGCAGAGAGAGGGATTTGCTCCCATATATCCCACAAGCCCTGCATGATCGCTTCTTTTTTGTCCGCTGGGGCAGTACACCACTCTTCGCGCAGTCCTCCAGAATCAGCACACAGACACACCACATAGTCGGTCACCGTATCCGCCAGTGGAAAGTAGTGCTCGATCACCTTCTCGGAAGGGTAGGTTATCTGTTCGTCCGCTTGGTTCAATAGTTCTTCAATGGTCATTTGTAGACCCTCCTTGCGTAGTTTGTTTTTTGGTTCCTAGTGCAATTTGTAGCTGTTCGGCTTTCTCCATCCACTCCTCCCCTATTAGATTACAAAACAACTGCGCCATCCTCCGCTGAAAATAAGCCTGGGGAAACGCAGTGTCCTCATTTAACCACCGGTAGATTGTGCGTTGCGAGCAGCCAAGGGCATGGGCGAGTTCCCACGCTGCAAACTGTCCACTTTGAGCCTGTTTTACTAGCTCCCAGGCACAGGAAAAGGACTCGCAGTTATGCCATTCATATAGATCATACAGCCCGGGCGTCGCCCCTCGCCCGTGATCCACGAATAGCCGATCAGCTTCTCCCGGATTCCACTTAAACGCCACTCAAGCCACCCCCTTTATTTGTCACGTTGTCACGTTATGGCCCGTTTTCATGTTAGCCTTATAGGAAAATTTCCTGGCGCGTAACATGAAAATGACCCTGAACGTGACAAGAAATCCGCAAACGCGCTTCCTATCGGCCAATAGTCGTTTTTGAACGTGACAAATGTAAGAAAACTCAGTCTAGAACGGAATTTCAAGCTGTTCATTATCCTCTTTTGTCCCAAATTCTCTCTCCTCCAATGTTTTTAGGCTGATCCCTTTGTAACCTCGTTGATATTTCCTCGCTCCATCTATCCCGTTGACTCGTATTGACGCCTTTCTCTTAAAACGGCTCCCTAAGCGTCGGCTGAAAGCATCGTGACTAATAGTTTCTCGTTGAGTCAATCCTTCCTTGGTTGCCCAACTTAGATAGGATTCGTAGAGAGCTGAGGTTGTAGTCTCAGCGTTAGTCTCGATATTGCAATAGTCCACAATGAATTCATTCAGCGGATCGCTTTCGCTCTTGTAGTCCGCGGTGGCATTTTTCACGTCCGCGGGTTCGTTGAGTGCCTCCTCTAATTGCCACTCCTCGCAGCCTCCCAGGGCCCAGTTGAGAATTCCAGGCGCTTCCTTGATCAGTTTTTCTACAAGGTGTTTATCCTGCTCATCCTCTGGAATCGTAACGGTAAATGGAATCAGCTTGATCCGTCGCCAAATAGCAAGCTCTTGTCCGCGAATACGGGGCTTGTTGTTCGCGCCTAGCCAGATCTTATCTGTGGGTTCATACTCGCGGAAGTCCTGCCTCATCCGTCGTGCCGTCCGCTTGTCTCCGCCTGTCAACTGTTTCATCAGGCTTGTCCTCATTGATCGGCCTTCCCCGACCTCCATACACACGGTTAACCTAACCTTCTCTAGTCGTGCGATGTTCGTTGGGTGTTGTGAGTTGTACGTGTGTAACAATAAGTCTGGGTCGGCCTGACAGGAGTAGTCTCCAAAAATGGTTTGCAGCGTATGTAAAAATGTTGTCTTACCGTTCGCCCCGGTCCCGAACAGGAAAAAGAGCACGTGTTCGCTTGTATCGCCGGTCAGCGTATAACCAACGGCGCGCCGCAAATACTCGATCAGGCAGTCATTGCCGTCTAGAACTCTATCGAGAAACTTCTCCCACAACGGACACGTGGCCCCAGCATCATAAGTGATCGGGGCAAGTTTCGTGATTAAGTCCTTTTTGTCGTGCTTAGATAGCTCGCCTGTTCGGAGATTGAGGACGCCGTTTTGAAGGTTCAGTAGCCAGGGGTCAGCGTCAAGCTCTGTCGGCAACACTGGGATACCTTCCTCCGATCGCGCCAGTTGCACCATCGCGTCCAGCGCGCGCTTTGCCTCCGACTTGATCGCGTGTCTCGCTGCACCCTCCTCGATCTCCGCTTCTGCGCTCTGGGCGCGGTGGTACATTGTATGAACTGTGCTCTTTGCTAGCGCATAGATCCGGCCTGTGTCGTCCGCTTTCCAGCGTGTACCATCCCAGATATACCACGTGTTCCTTGGGTAGCAGTACCGGATACGCGATCCGTGAAGCAACACTAGGCATTGACTATTGCCCAGATCGGTGTGGTGTATGCCTTCCAGTAAAGTCATGAATCTGCCTCTTGTCTCCATAGCGCGCTCCATTATGTGGACGGGTACTCAGTGAAGACCCTTTTGCCGCCCTTAGTCAAACCAGCGCCCTGGTCTATTATCTTATGAGCATCCTTCCCGGATAGGTGTCGAGCGATAATCCGTGCGAGGACGCGAAGGGCATCGTCAATGCCCTCGTTCGGATGGGGATCAGATGAGGGATCAAACAGGGGATGATCGAACCGACACAAATCAGCCATCCAGAATCCCTCCCAGCGGCACTGCTCGTTGCTCAGTTCGAGGCAAGCCGAGATGAGTCTCGCGTGGAGTCGGATCTGTGTCGCTTGGACACACTTCGCGGTGGTGCTGGGCACGGGCTCGCCGAGAAAAGACTCGCGACAGGTGAGGATCCCGTCGAGGGCGGCCAATCTTAAATGAACCAACCGGGAGTGTTCCCCGCACCCCGATGATCGTTTCCTCCCCGTTGATGGTGTTTGTGAATAGTTCAGTTATCTCAAACTGTGGCTGGTTTAGCAGTCCCCGGATAACGGTGGGATGCAGAGAGTGGACATCGACACGTCTTGAGTTTCCCAGCAAGTGAAAACAGGTTTCCTTCTCCTGGGGGCGAAGGGTTGGATCTGCTGCGATCCTGAACCTTTTTCCCTGTACGAGAACCTTACTCATTCCCATCACCCGCCTTGGAAGAATTCTCATGAATTGTGAGTACTTGTAGCTGGAAGGTACCAGGGTTTAGATTGAAGTGGTCAAGCATCATTGCCTGTTGCCGTTCCTTGAACTGGGCTTCGAATTGGCTGCGCACTGATGACTCGCTCAAACGCTCATCACCGAGGAAGTCTCTGATCGTATAAAAGGGGTCAGGCCTTTATTTTCGAATCTGCTTCGCTGCAGCTTCTCGCTTCGCGATGACGCTGATTGTTGAGAAGTGAAGACCGGTGTACTCTGCGACCTCTCGAAGCTTGTAGTGATAGCAGAGAACGGCTTCATGAATGCGTTTGTCTCGATTGGCCTTGTCGGAGACGTCGGGAAAGAGTTGCGTAAGACTTGGCCGAGCTGCATCGCGCTCGCACCGGAGAATGTTCGGATCAAGAGGCGCGTCGAGAAGCAGTGGCCGCATGTGCTCGATGAATGCCTCGCTCCCAATGAGGCTTCCCGCGCGAAGGTCATTCCAGGCATCAACCCCTCGGCCCTCAGTTACGAAGCGGCGATACGCACGAACTGCTGGGCCACGTTTGGCATCGAACTGAGAGAGGATCCAATCGATCGCCAGGAACTTGGGAGCTTCGACTTGCCCGGACGTTACTCGATAGCTGCTCCATGGCCAATCCCGGGCCGAGCGGACCATTTTCGCACGAACCGGATTCAAGACGACATACCTAGCAAGCTCAAGCAGGTGCGACTCTTTCTCGACAAGGATCGCTTTGAAGCGCCCTTGAAACACGTGACCTGATCGCTTGTGTCGACGGTTGAATCTCTGCGCATAGACGCCATTAAGAAGCTGCATGCCCCGAGACAGGTTAGCAGATGGCGTTTCGATGAGAAGGTGGTAGTGGTTGGACATCAAGCAGTAGGCGTGACAGACCCAGTCGAATCTAGATACCACGCCACCCAGGACATCGAGGAAGCCAAGACGATCCCTATCTGTGAGGAAGATCTTCGCTCCCGCGTTGCCGCGACTCGTGACGTGGTAGACAGCGCCCTCGTACTCAATGCGAAGCGGTCTGGCCATGGTGGGGCAAGTCTACCAGATCTGTATTCGAAAATAAAGGCCTGACCCCTTATGCGCTGCCGCTTGCTTGGGTTCGCCACCCAGACTTGCGCGCGATCGCGCGGGCGACCTGATCCATGTCGGGGCTCAGCTCTGTCTTGAGTCTCTCGCTGTATCGCGGGTAATCGTAGATTCCCCGTGTCACCCTCCGGATGGTCTCCTTCTTCAGGAGGCGATGCAGCGTGACATCGATCGCCGAGCGGCTGCCGAAGGCTGAGAACTCGATTACAGAGAAAGCCCAACCCCGACCCATTCCGTAGATCTTCCGCTTCACCCTGCTGCTCGTGCTTTTCGCCATCGTGCGCCTCCCTGATGTGTAAGAAATAGTGCCATGTTTTTCTTACACAGTCAAGTCGGCGCATTGACTCATCTGAAATGTACTCCAAACCGTGTCGTTGCCTCAGCTAAGAAATGTACTCGAAATGGGAGGTTTACCCCGTGGAATAAGTAGAGATGGGGATATTCCACGGGGTGAAGACTGCAGTTGTCTCTTAACACACTCATTCTGTGAGAGAGGAGACAATAATGTCGCTAACGATGAAACAAAAGCAGGCAGTTACTAAACAACTCGCGGGTAGCGTGCATGCTATGATTGCATCAGGAGTGTGTTCTCAGGCCCAGCAGATGCTTCACCATGAACACGCGAAGAGGAACGTTTTCTTGTAGTTCTGTGAGCACCTGTCGGAATCCGGCCGCCGAAGCTCTGCAATCATTCACATCGACTCTTCCACTCATGAAGTAGTCCCCAAAGAGCTGAATCCCTGCAATGATCTTCACAAGCGCCTTTCAGATCCACGAGCACGTCAAAACGAAGGTTCTCCAATCGTTCACCCGGGCTCCAGCTATTCACCGGGGATTACGGACACCCAGCATTGAAGGAACACCTCGCAAATGTGATTTTCCTCATACGAACTTGCCGGGATTGGGAAGACTTTAAGCGGGGACTAGAACGTGCTGCGCCAAAGCAAGGGGACATGATACCGCTGTCGCTGGATGTCTAGTTCGTATTGCGTTGTTGAGAACTACTACCCAGTTGTCGCCTCCGTCCCGTTATGAAGGCCGTGGCAATGCTGACCACCGTGGGGACCCTGCTATTAGCCCGCCAACAACTTCGCTTCCCAGCAAGGTTACAATAGCGCCTACAGCTATGCCAAAAAGCCCGATGAAGAGACCGAAGATCTGTCCGCGTCCGCTTTGCTTGATTTGTGCTTCTAAAGACGATTCTCCGATCTTGATTCGGCTTCTAAGTGCTTCCTCGGCCATGCACATTATCCTATTTGCGCCATCTGGTATGTAATTGTTGTATGCGGCTATGTCTTCCGGTGGAGGGAGAGGTCCTCTGTGAATCTTGGAGACAATACGTGCTGATAGTAGGAGACCAAGTCGCTCTCTGTTTCGGCGTGTCTTTCGCCTTATTTGACATAAGGGTCGAATGCAGAGACAGGGGCGTTGTTTAAACAGCTGCCCTCTTTCGGCAGAGAGCCTATTGCAAGGCGCAGACCGTCGCCTACACTAGCCCAAGCCTCTTTGATAAGTTGGCTCGTGGTTTTCTCATCGGTGTGGTCCGGAACTATATGGACTCGATGTAGGTAGTATCCCCCAGCAATCCCAAGGCAACTACCAACCCCTGCAAAAACCGAAAACATCCGAGGTGTATCCAATGCCTGCGTGGGAATATGAGATGACATCCTGTCCCTCCTTTTGTGTTTCTGTCTATAGCTTGTGTTTCTGTCTATAGCGCCAAATCATATCACATTCTCCATAGAAAGGCTAATAACGCCTATGCTCATTATTGATTACATCTGTCCTAGCGCAAGGTTTGGCGCCTTCTGCGGGAGATCCTTTCTACCGCGAAATAGGACATTCCGACGAGACGGCTAACAAACGCGTTCTACAATGAGTCCCCTGAGCCCTCATGATACTGAACTCCAGCAGCTGTGATTAGATCGCCAGAGTATTGTTCTGGTACAGTTTCTAGCCACGAGAGCATGTGAGAACGAAGGTTCTCCAATCGTTCGCCCAGGCTCCACCAGATAAGGATTATTACGATCTAATCGTAGAGTTTCTCGGGTCTTGGACTCATGCAGTAACGCAACTAAGGCATATCTGTTTCGCAAACACTGTTCAGTAGCCACTAATTGTCTATTTCCTTGACTATGGAGTTTGTGACTGTATAATATGAATGAACATTCATTCAGCATTTGAGGAGATATGATGCAGCGCAATAAAGCAGAACTGATCAAGGAAGCAGCAGTGCGCGTGTTTGCTCGCGAAGGATTCTATCGAGCGCGTATGGAAGCGGTTGCTCATGAGGCGAAGGTAGCGGTAGGAACAATTTACAACTACTTCAAAAGTAAGGAGGAGATCCTTCTCTCTATTTTCCAGGCCGAATTTGATGAACAAATGCCATTATTTGATGAGCTTCAGGCAAGTAGCTTACCAATTCCTGACCAGATCAAGCAAATTCTCGACGAGCACTTTTGTCTACTGAGGAAAAGGAAAAAACTCGCCCGCGTATTATTGCAGGAGCGATTCAACCCGGGAACCGAATTTACCGATAAGTTGATCGGTTTTCATCGGCAAGCGGTGAAGAGAATTGAGGAGTTAATTCAAAAAGGAATTGAGCAAGGCTGGGTTAGATGCTGTAATCCTTGCATTGTTGCCTCCGCGCTGTTTGCGGTTGTGCAGTCGATCAGTATCTGGGAAATGAGCTGCTCGCCTGAAAAAGCAGCCCAGCTTATTGAAGATGCCCCAGGCGAACTAGCAGATTTCATCTGGAGCGGGCTAAAGAAAGGAGACAGTAGATGAACAACAGGCGGTGGCTTACATGAGGAGATTCTTTTCCTGGATTGCTGCGCACCCGTATATAGCAATTGGTATTGTGCTGTTGATTACTTTGGGATTCCTTGCGTTTATTCCACGTCTTCGCACAGACACAGATTTTGCTAACTACATCGATAAGACAGACCCTACAGTAATGGCAATGGAACGAGCGGAAGCCCGCTACGGAGCTCAATCCTTATTGATGGTAGCCGTTGAGAACAAGGCTGGAATCTTCAACCTTGCCACCCTAACTAAGATCGGCCGCATGGCAGAGTCCTTTGAAGAGATCATTGGCGTGGACGAGGTGACGAGCCCACTTAATGCACAGGTGATCACTGGGACAGAGAAGGCCATCAAGATTGGGCCAGCCTCTCCAAGGGGTGCCGTTCCAGAGACTCCGGAGGAGATTGCTATCTATCAGGAACGGGCGATGGCAAGTAACACAGTGCGTGATTACCTCGTGGCTACCGACAGCCAAGCGGCAACGATACTGATCAAGCTAAAGATAGATGCCGACCAGGTCGCAGTGGCGAAAAAGATCATGGCAATCGTCAAGGACTACGATAGCCCACCGGAGAAAATCTATATCACCGGGATTTCTTACATGAACGTTGTCATCTCTGAGTTGATGGGAAAGGATCTGCTCATCCTTCTTCCACTTGTTATTCTGGTAATCATTCTCGTGCTTTACTTCAGCTTCTGGAGCGTGCGCGGGGTGGTATTGCCGCTACTTGTTGTTGTGCTGTCTACCTTGTGGACATTGGGGTTAATGGCTATCTTTGATGTTCCGGTGACGATCATCTCCTTTATCCTGCCGGTAATCTTGATGGCGATCGGAATTGCCTACTGCATCCATGTCTTGAACTATTATTACGAGGTGGTCAAGACCGGAAGCGATCGCCGCACCGCAGTCATTGAGACAGGGCTGCACATGACGGCTCCGGTGTCGATGACCGGATTCACCACGGTTGCTGGCTTTCTCTCCCTTGTAAATTCCTTTCTCATCCCACAGCGGCAGTTCGGAGTAGTCACTGCGATTGGGGTATGTGTGGCGATGGTCCTCTCGCTTGTCCTCATACCAGCTCTCCTGTCCTTGCTCAAGGTCCCTGAGAGAAAGGTCAAGAAGGGTGATCGAGGGCCTATTACCCGGGTACTCTTTGCCATCGAGCAGCTGGTTATCCGGCGCCGGCGTTCCGTTCTTGTGCTCTCGGCGATCCTCTTTGTCGCTTTCCTTGCTGGGCTGCCACTCCTTCAGATAGAGACCTCCGAGCGGGAGTTTCTCGGAGATAGTAACCCTGTAGTAGAGGGAATGGAATTGATGAAGCGCCACTTCTCCGGCAGTGAGCAGCTGATGATCGAGATCGATACTGGCACTACTGACGGCCTGTTGGATCCGGCTGTGTTGAACGAGATCGTTGCCCTCCAAGCTTTCTTGCAGGAGAAGGGAGTGAATAAGACAGTCTCGATCGCTGATCTGGTGAAGGAGATGAACCAGAAGTTCCATGCCGATGACGCTGCCCACTATACTATCCCCGACACGCCCAGACTGGTCTCACAGCTCTTGTTCTTCTTCAGCCTGCAAGGAGGAAGTCTTGGCAATATGGCACTCAGTGACTTCTCCGCTGGGGAGGTGATGGGGCTGTACTCGATGGAAGGGAGCGCCCAGCGGATGGACCTTGTCCATGAGGTTCAGACATACCTGGATAGCCATTTTGCCGGTTCGACGAAAGCGCGGATGGTGGGGCCAACACTTGTCCAGTCGAGCCTGTACTCTCAAATCGCGAAGAGTCAGATAACGAGCTTGGTGACGTCGATTATTGCTGCAGGGCTTATTGTTTCCATGCTAATGGGATCGTTCATCGCTGGTCTCATTAGCCTTATCCCTCTTCTTCTCACCGTGGTCATCAACTTTGGCGTGATGGCCTATTCAGGAACTCCACTCAACATGGCAACCCTGATGGTCTCGTCCATCGCTATCGGGATTGGAATCGACTACGCCATTCACTTGATCTCCCGGTTCCGTCGGGAGGTGCTTGCGGGCAAGCCTATGGATAATGCTCTCCAGTCGACTATTCAAACGACTGGGCGAGGCATTGCCTACAATGCCATCGCTCTTGCCCTTGGATTCATCATACTTCTTGTCTCTTCGTTTAAGGGAACAAACAGCTTTGGATTGCTCATTGCAATGACCATGGTGATCAGCGCCCTCTCCGCGTTCACCGTGATCCCAGCGATCCTTATTACTTGGCAGCCTGCATTTCTATTTAGATCGCCGTGG
>Ga0307427_1001220_pt1 | contig 13632 bp, 12 predicted proteins | sample SalMarWE160190MG_FD_202162 | JGI IMG/M metagenome (GOLD analysis project Ga0307427, IMG submission 202162) | Salt marsh sediment microbial communities from the Plum Island Ecosystem LTER, Massachusetts, United States - WE1603-190 | ecosystem: Environmental > Aquatic > Marine > Intertidal zone >... | reverse complement strand
TTTCAAAGGAATATGAGAAAGGCATGGAATTTGATCGTGAATTCCACATAAGTATAGCTCGGGCTACTCATAATGCGGTTCTCTTGCGGATTGTGGCGACCTTGCTTGAGAATTTAAAAGAAGATTTATGGGTGAGGTTAAAGGAGAAAAGCTGGGCTATACCGGGAACACCTCAAAAATATCTAAAGGAGCACGAAGAAATCTTAGAGGGCATAGAACAAAAGTCGAGTGTGATTGCAAGAAGAAAGATGCACCAGCACCTTGCAGGGATTCAAAAAAATCTATTTGGGAGGACATAAGGCATAAGAGAAGAAGATGCCATGGTTCATCAATGCCTACGGAATATCTGTTTTGATCGATACAATAGTGAATGACGAAAAATGATATGTCACAAGAGGGGATTTTACGGCACTAAATGAATTTTTTGATTAATAGGGAAACAATTATACTGAAAGACAGGGAGGAGAAGCACAATGGATTATGACAAGAGAGTAGGATTCATCGGTCTGGGTATTATGGGAAAACCCATGGCCAAGAATCTAATGAATGCCGGCTACAAACTCGTGGTCAATGATATCAACCTCTCGGCAGTAAGGGAGATCGTTGATATGGGTGCAAAAGCAATGGATACTGCAGCAGAGGTAGCGAAGGAGGAAAAAACAATCATTACTATGCTTCCGGACGGGCCGGATGTCGAAGATGTGGTTTTAGGAAAGAATGGTATTATCGAGGCCGCTACTGCTGAAACTATCCTGGTGGATATGAGCAGCATTTCACCGACTGTTACGGAAAAAATAGTTGCCGCTCTCGAAACAAAAGGGGCACGGGCACTCGATGCCCCGGTTAGCGGCGGTGAGCCCGGAGCCATCAAGGGAGAGCTTTCCATCATGGTCGGGGGTCCTGAGGACCTCTTTAACCAGATAAAACCCATGTTCAATATCTTGGGTAAAAATGCCATTCTCGTGGGGGAGACCGGTGCTGGACAGACTACGAAGCTGACGAATCAGATCCTCGTGGCAATCCATATCCAGGCTATGGGGGAGGCGTTTCTGCTCGCTTCAAAGGCAGGGGTTGACCCGATGAAGGTCTTTGAAGCCATAAAAGGCGGACTCGCAGGGTCCAATGTGCTCAATGCCAAAGTTCCCTTAATGCTCAAACGAGATTTTAAGCCAGGCTTTAAGATTCGACTCCAACAAAAAGATATAAAGAATGCGCTTGAAGCCGCCGCATCAATGGGACTTACGCTCCCCTTTACTGAGGCGGTCCAGGAGATGATAGGCGCACTGGTGGCAAGGGGCAAGGGCGAAGATGACCACGGCGGCATTATTCAGGAACTAGAATACCGCAACAACTATGAAATTCGCTAGAGTTGTTAACTGGAATAATCGAAACCTTTTGTTAGGGCACAGAACCTTAGATGGTATTTTTTGGAGAAAAGAGTCGCAGGGAAAGATCCAATGATGCAGCTAATTGATCCGCACGTTCACATGGATGCTCTCACCAAGAGTAGCTTAGAGCTCATGGCTATTTCAGGTATTGTTGCGGTGATTGGAGATGGTGCACCCAGTGAAGGCCTGGCTATTTCAGCATCAGCTACAACAGACTTTTTTGAGCGCACCCTCGGTTACGATACCAGGCGAGGCTCCGAGACCTTCATAAAGGTGTATACCCTGGTCGGTCTCAATATGTTCGGCGTTCCTCCCGATTATGAGAAGGTGATTGAGGTGCTGCCGGAGTATCTAAATCGCGACAGGGTAGTCGGCCTCGGGGAGATCGGCTTGGACCCCAATTCCAGGCGCTGCCCAGACCTCAATAAGCAGGAGGAGATACTCAAAGCAGAGCTCAAGATGGCCAAAGAGTATAACAAAGCAGTGTTAATGCACCTGCCTTCAGTCGAAAAGACGAGCTGGGTGGAGCGATATTTCAAGCTTATTGATGAGGCCGACCTCGATCATAAAAAAACGGTGATAACCCATGCTGATAGTTCCGTGATCAAGATGATTACGGATTGCGGCTGTATTGCAGCTATAACCGTAAGCCCTATGCGACGGATAACACCAGAAGACGGGGCTAGAATGCTCCAAGGTACTGATCCCACAATGATGCTGGTGAACAGCGACAGCATTTTGCAGCACCCATCAGATCCGCTTTCGGTGCCAAAAACAGCCTTTGAGATCAGAAAGCGAGGATTTAATGAGGATGAGATCCGTCGGATATTTTTTGACAATCCAAAGCGGATATTCGGCCTGGATTAACCGAGAAAGGTTTGCCGGGCTTCCCCTATCCGCAGTGAGAGGGGAATGCTTGATACGGAAAGGAACTCCGTTGAGAAATACCAAGAGAAATGCATATAGGAGAGAAAGATAAGATGGCCAATTGCGTTATACGGCCAATACCACTTACTGAGATGGAGATCGATAAATCAATGTTGACGTATAGGTTGGGCTTCGGTGAAGCATATAAGCAGGTCGTCTATGCCTGGTATATTGAGGGGACGAAGGGAAAAATGATTGTAGATACCGGCATCAGCGCTGAATACCTGATCCAGAAAAGAGGATTTCCTGCCAGGAACATACAGTCCCTTAAGTCTGGACTGCACAGCGTAGGGCTCAACCCGGCCGACATCGATATTGTGATTCTCACCCATCTCCATTCTGACCATGTGGGCCAAGCAGCTCAGTTTATCAATGCCAGGTTTATCGTACAGAAGGATGAGCTCGATTTTGCACAAAATCCTCACCCAACAGTTGCTATGCAATATCTGCGAGAACTCTATGAAGAGCTCGATTTCGAGGTAGTGGAGGGGAATACCCAGATTTGCGATGAGGTATCCGTGATCAGCACCCCGGGGCATACCCCGGGAGGACAGTCGGTGGCAGTGAAGACCTCTCAAGGAACGGCCATTATCTCCGGGCTCTGCACTATTCGAGAAAACTTTGAGCCGCCAGGGAATTTCAGTAAAACCATGCCTGTGTATCCCATTGGGTTATTTGTTGATCTCTTCAAGATGTACGATAATCTTCTCAAGATCAAAGATGCGGCAGATATCATCATACCAAACCATGATCCCGGATATGTGCAAACGGACCATATTCCTTAGGCGTTCCAAATGAATGATCACTTTATATAAGGGATGTATTTGATATGAATCTGGATGAAGTTCACAAATTGGGGAGTGAATTGGAATCATGGCTCAGGATGCGTGTCCATCCTATAGCCGTAAAGATGCTTAAGAGCAGAGATGATATACCTAAAGGAGCGATGATACCAACACGTGATTGGGGGCACAAGTTTGCCTTGTGCCAGAGTTTCGCCAAGTCACAAAGAGATGGCTGGACGATTGCCATGTTCAAAGAAGATCACTGGTGCTTTGAGCCTGTCGAAGGATTAGGGCTTGCTGAACGTATTTCCTTCTTTCTCGAAGGACATCACCGCTATCCGAATAGTGTGAGAACTCTCGAGGGGGCTGCGGAATGGTGCAAGAATATGCCACATTTTGAATATGGTACATACCAGGGTATCGTGTCCGCGCCGATAAAGACCTGCAACTTCATGCCGGATGTCATCATTATGCATGTAAACGGCATGATGACAAGCCAGCTTATAATCGTCAGAAATTGGATTGATGGAAAGGATCTCCATTGTCAACTTTCAGGACACGCCGCCTGTGTGTATGCGGTCGTTCTTCCTCTGCAAAAAAGGGAATGTACGGTTTCCATACCCTGCCAGGGAGACCGTCGCCTCGCTTTTGCTCAGGATGATGAGATTATTTTCTCACTGATTCCCGACATGCTTCCAGATTTTATTGAAGGAACCCGATTTCTCCAAGAACACAATTGGGGAATCCCTATGATCCAGGAATACAAAGAGGAGTATGATTTGAAGTTAGGTTACGCGGAGGTTGCTGAAAAGCTCGGGATGGACATGAAACAATCACCCCAGCGGCCCCAAAAGTATCAGAAATCCTGAAAAGGAAGATGAAGTTGACAATCATCAGAGGATAACTCGCTATGAAGATCACGAGAATGGGGGTAACACCTCTGTCAGTCCCTTTGGATAAGCCCTTTACAGGTCCGAGGCAGACGCCTATGCGGAGCATTAATCCGGTCATCGTACATCTTTTTTCCGATCAGGGTCTGGATGCTTTTGGTATTTCATTCGCCTGGAATGACAAACAAGTAAAATCACTTATAGGCTGTGTCGAAGATCTGGGAGAACTGATCATCGGCCAGGACGTCAACAGACCGACTGAAGCATGGCAAAAGCTTTACGATGCTACCGGGCACATGGGACATACGGGATATGCAGTTTATGCCATGTCTTCTATTGATGCGGCTATCTGGGTGCTCCGCGCGAAATCACTCGACATGTCCCTGGCGCAGTTGCTGGGTCAGGTTAGAGACGAAATACCAGCATATGCCAGTCACATGCTTTTCAGAAATTGGAGCATCGACGAACTGCAAAAGGACGCAGAGTTCTTGGTGGAGCAGGGTTTTAATGCTGTAAAGATGAATATGGGTGACAAAAAATTCGATGTGGAAATAGAACGATTGAAGGCGGTTCGTGAAGCAGTGGGGAAAGATGTCAAGATCATGGTCGATGCCAATTGGGCATGGGATGAAAGCGAGTCCATACGAATCGGGCGTAGGCTTGAACCGTATGATGTGTATTGGCTGGAAGACCCATTAGCGAGCGATGACCCGGATCAACTAGCCAGTGTGGCTGAAGCCTTGGATATACCAATAGCCACCGGAGAAACGGCCTGCACAAAAGATGGATTTCGTCGGCTTATTGTCAAGAGATCAGCGGATATTTTTCTCGTTGACCTTCAGGCCGCAGGTGGGATTACTGAATGGATGAAGATTGCCGGCATATCCCAAGCGTGGAATATCCCTGTAACAAGTCACCTCTTTCATGAATTTTCTGTGCATCTCCTAGCAGCAACAACGAATGGGCTGTTTCTCGAATATATGCCGTGGTACGACAAGATCTACAGGGAGCCACCTGTTGTGAAAAACGGTTGCATGAGAGTGCCATCTGCTCCGGGATTGGGTGTGGAATTGGACGAAAGTGCGATGAAAAAATATAGACTTCGTTAGTAGCTTCAACCGAAAGCAACCAGTCAGGGTGAGATGCTTCGTTCAATGAGATGCAGGTGTGACATAAAGGATGACGGATGAGAAAGAAACGGTTTGAGAATAGGCCTATCTAAGCTGAGATAGCACTGAGCTTTGTGATAGTTTGCCTAGATAGAGGCTGAAGCACAAGAGATTGAAGAAATGTTTGAACTACTCTTGAAAGATGGTCTGGTCATTGATCCTTCCCAGGGGATTCACAAAAGAGCTTCAGTGGCTATTCAAGGTGGAAAGATTGTTGCCGTGGAAGAAGACTCATCTCGAGCCGCGGCTGAGAAAGTATTTAACATGGAGGGCAAGATAGTAGTCCCCGGACTTATAGATATTCACTGTCACCCCGGCAACGGATTCTCATGGCTGGGAGTTCCAGTAGACGAAATAGGGCTTAACTCGGGGGTCACCCTTCTATGCGATGCAGGTACTTCTGGATCAGCTAACTTCGAGGCACTCCGTTCATTTATAATTGGGCATACGAAAACTGAGATGTTCTGCTTCCTGAATTTAGCTGGTACAGGCCTGATCAAGATGCCAGAGATCTGGTGCGAACAGAACATAGACGTTGAATCCAGCAAGAAGGTGATAGAGGCAAACACAGATATTATAAAGGGAGTCAAGATCAGGGCTATCGAGGACTTGGCAGACGGGATGGGCATACGAGGAATAGAGATCGGAAAGAAACTGGCAAAGGACGTCGGCCTGCCCCTCATGATGCATTTAGGCGAGACGAGAAGGCGCATCCCCAACGATAAAATGGACGATTTCTCACGTGCTGCGGTCTCCTTGCTGGACAAGGGCGATATCCTCAGTCACTATCTTACCTGGGAGCCGGGTGGGATGATCCTCAAGGATGGAACGGTCTACCCCGAACTTGAGGCGGCTCATAATCGGGGCGTAGTCCTCGACTCCTGCCACGGATTGAACCATTTCAGCTTTACCGTTGCGCGCCGTGCAATTAGTGAAGGTCTGATCCCCACAGTCATCAGCACTGACCTGTCATCGATAGCATTGCCAGCAGTCCAGTCACTTCCAGTAGTTATGTCAAAGTTTATTGCCATGGGGCTCACTTTGGATCAGGTGATTGAGATGACTACCATCAACCCTGCTAAGGCACTGGGAGAAGGCAAGAAGCGGGGGAGCCTGAGGCCCGGGATGAGTGCTGACATCACCGTGATGGAATTGACAAATGGTGACTATACCTTCTGCGACGGCACAGGCGGCGATGTAATCCATGGTGAGGCATTGTTGGAGCCGAGGATGGTATTTAAGGCGGGCGAGGGAATGCCAGCCTACAGCCGCTATCATATACCGCCTTTCTACAAACAGATCTAGCTGCGGAGGTGCGATCTTGTGCAATGGGTTGGTGCAAGTAAGGAAGTCAATTTTAATGTAATTAGAAAATTTTTCTTAGTATCATTTAGATAAAATAGCTGAAAAAATAATTAGAAAAGGTACTGTGGTATGACAAGAAACCTCATAACAGGTGGCATGGGCTTTCTCGGTGTCTATCTTGCTCGGCAGTTGCTGGCCGATGGCGAGGAGGTGGTCTTGTTCGACAAACAAAACAGTTTACCTACAAACGCCGCCGACTTGGAAGGCAAGGTGGAGATTTTCAGCGGTGATATTGGGAACTGGGTGCATGAGGTTGAAGCAATTAAAAAGCACCGCATTGATTCCATATATCACTTGGGAGCGTTATTGAGCAAGGACTGCGAGGAGAGCGCCGCAAACGGCTTCAGGGTGAATGTGATAGGTACGCTCAATGTGCTCGAGGCTGCTCGCTTCCTCCAGGTGAAAGATGTTACCTTTGTGAGCTCTGGCGCCACCTATGGTGTGGTTCCTCCCAGGAAAATCATCAAAGATACCCCGCAGAAGGCTGAAAATATGTACGCCACTACCAAAATCTGCAGCGAGCTGCTGGGCGAGCAGTATCACCGCCAATACGGTGTGAACTTCCGCGGTGTGAGATATGCCATGATTGTGGGCCCTAAACGGCAAATATCGTACTACTATGGTGACTGGTCTGGGGTAATAGAGATAACCGCCAAGGGCAAGCCGTACATTGTCCACTCCGATCCCAATATCCCCTGTGCCTATATCTACGTCAGGGACGCTGTTCGGGCATTAATAGAGCTGAAGAGGGCTCCGGAAAGTATGTTGAAACAAAGGGTCTATAACGCTCATGGCTTTATGGCAACCCTCAATGAGGTCGCAGTGGTGGTAAGGAAGTATATTCCCAATGCCCAGATAACCTTTGACTGGGACAAGAGTGAGTATATGAAGCTACAGAACAGCGGGGTGAGCTACGAGATGGATAACTCCATCGCTCATGAGGGCTTTGGCTATCAGCCCGAGTATCTACTTGATTCGATGATCAGAGACTTTATCAAAGAGGTAGAAGCGGGGAGGGCAGGCTAGGTGAAGCGCTTGAGCCATTTTGAAAGAGAAGGAGATAGCCAAAGGGGCAGGTCTTGATAACGCCTGTACGGTGAAAGATGCTCGCCGGAAAATAGCGGATTCCTTGGGTTAGACATGGAAAGGCTCGAAGGTAGATCATATTAAAAACTTCGGTTCAAACCGAGGGCCATAACATGATTGAATTAATAGATCAGGCGAAAGATTTGATAACTAGATTCAAGGGCCGCAACTATGCGTTTGGTATGGGTGTTTTGGATCAAATCGGACCCATGACTGCCCAAATTGGCAAGCGTGCTCTTCTGGTGAGCCGAATAAGATCTAAATGGCTCAAACCATCATTAGATCGCGTCCTATCCTCCCTGAGGAACAGCGGTATAGAGGTTTTAGGGCCGGTGCAGGGGGCTGCACCGAATGCCCCACGCGAGGATGTATATCGGCTTCAAGGACACATACTTCACAAGAGGCCGGAGGTAGTGGTATCATTTGAATCAGGCTCAGGGATAGATGCCTGTAAAGCTGCTGCTTTGCTTGCAACCTTCGGCGATATCGAAGCTGAATTAGATCCGTACTTCGGTGTACGAGAGGTAACAAAACTGTGCGAGAGAACCGGCAAGAAGGTTCTCCCAGTTGTAGCGTCAATGACTGCAGCGAGCTCCAGTGCGCATTTGACAAGATATTCAAATATAACCGATCCTGTAGGTGGGCAAAAAAAACTCATTATCGACGAGGCAATAACTCCACCCCGCGCCCTTTTCGACTACGAACTTACCGTGACACAGCCCATGTCGCTGACTTTAGACGGGGGCCTTGACGGCATGAGTCATTGCCTGGAGTCTTATCTTGGTGAAAAGGGTGAACAGGTGGTTCAGATCGAAGAAGTCGCTTTAGTGGGGATCGAACTGATAATGCAGGGCCTTGAGGTTCTAGCGCAAAATCCGACTGATGTGTCTGCCCGAGAGCAGGTTGCCATGGGTACGGACCTGGGAGGCTACGCCATTATGCTTGGGGGGACAAACGGCCCTCATCTGAACAGCTTTTCATTGGTCAATTATATAAGTCATGGCCGTGCCTGCGCATTGATGAATCCCTATTATACAGCCTTCTTCACCCCGGCTGTGCCGGACAGGGTCAGGAAAATAGGTACTATTTATAAAAACCACGGGTTTATAAAAGGGGATATAGAGAGACTTTCGGATCAGGATCTAGGCCGCAGAATAGCAGAAGGCATGCTGAATTTTAATCGGAGTATTCAGTTTCCCGCTACACTTTCGGAAATTGAAAACGTTGAGCACGAAGTGATTAACAAAATTATGAGCGCTGCCAAGGATCCACAATTGGATAGCAAACTACAAAATATGCCCATTCCCCTGAGCTCAGGTACCGTTGATGAGTATATGGGGCCCATATTAGAAGCAGCATGGAGCGGGGATGTGAACAGGATAGTTTTTATGAAAAATCAGGCAAGTCTTTAGGAACTAAATTTGATAACTATGATTGTTGTATACCACTTTACAGATATTGTGATTCCAAAAATTATAATCTCGATGACACTTCAATTGCGAGGTAACAAATGCCAGCCAATGAATATCGAATTTTGAGATAGGAATGGAAAGGGGCAAAGGCCAAGGGCACCGAATGGATAAAAAACAAAAAAGAGAAATAGGGGTAGGCACAGTCTTTCTGGCATTTGGCGTGTATATCTTTTACGAATCCTTGACATTGAAGGGAAAAGAAAGTCTGTCCAATTCAGGCGCTTTTTTCCCTCTCATCATTGCATCGATTATCATTTTATTCAGTATCGTACTTTTGATCAAACCAATCAGCCAGGCTCTCTCAGGAGAGAAAAAAGTTCTTGTTAGTGAAGAACCGACCCAGAGTCTGTGGAAGGTCGGCATAGGGTTGATGATCTTGATTGCATATCCCATATTGGTCTCAAACACGGGTTTCTTATTGGCCACCTTTTTCTTTCTGGCTGTACTTATGTATTTTATGAAGAGGCTGAGGAGTGAGGAAAAACGAGAACGAAGACAAAAATTGAAAGAGATTTTAATCATACTTTTTATCTCATTTATCGTCGCATTTTTAGTCAAGATACTCTTTGAAGATTTATTTAGGATTCCCCTCCCTTAGGGTTTGCATTCCACAGAGGGAAACGGGAAGAAAAAGAGAAAGCAGGATTATGGAACAAAGTATCTGGGGTATAATTCTCATGGGGTTGCATTGGGATGCCATGCTCCTAGTCTTTTTGGGAGCAGTGACCGGGATGCTTGTTGGCATCCTACCAGGTTTAACCGCAACCATGGGTATAGCGCTCTTGGTTTCACTCACCTATGGTTTGTCCGTTGTCAATGCATTTGCCATGATGATTGGATTGTGGGTGGGCTCTATATTCGGGGCATCCAGAAGCGCTATCCTTATTAACATTCCTGGAACGCCGGCATCGATTGCGACAGGCTTCGACGGATATCCTCTCAGCAAGGAAGGGCTCGCAGGACACGCGATCGGCCTTGCCACGGTTGCATCATTTGCCGGAAATCTTATTGGTGTCGTCGTTCTGGCCATAGCCATCTTTCCTATGCTCGAACTCGCGCTCAGGTTTGGCTCATTCGAGTTCTTTCTCCTCGCCTTCGTTGGACTGACCATGATATCGAGCATCAGTCCTGGATCGTTTATAAAGGGATTGCTGAGTGGATCGCTTGGCTTCCTCGTCGCAATGATAGGGATTGATCCCATGACAGGGGTCATGCGCTTTACGTATGGCAGTGTTTCACTCGCTACAGGGGTAAGTTTCATCCCTGTAATGATCGGCCTTTTCGGTATATCAGAAGTGCTCGTTTCCATTGGGGAAAAATACCCTAAACTGATCGCTGAAAAGATCGGAAGGGTAATTCCCAGCTTTTCGACTATTAAGAAACAATCGCGGCTTATGGCAGAGACAGGCTTGCTTGGATCCATTGTTGGAGCTTTACCTGGAGTAGGTGGAGAGGTTGCATGCCTGATGGGATACGACTATGCGAAAAGGAGAGTGAAGAATCCAACGAGACCCTTCGGAAAGGGGGCGGATGAAGGTATTATCGCTCCTGAGACAGCGAATAATTCAGCAATCGGCGGGGCAATTATTCCCATGTTAACGCTGGGAATTCCTGGGGATGCAGCCACCGCAGTACTGCTAGGTGGTTTTATCATTCATGGTTTAGAGCCGGGTCCGCTTCTCCTCGTCTACCACAAAGAGTTCTTTTATCTCATTATCATCTTTATGTTGCTTGCTGGCATTTTTATGTTGGTATTCGGGCTGTCAACGGTTCGTTTGCTCAGCAAAATTTCGGTGATACCTGAGTACCTCCTGATGCCAATAATAGTCGTATTATGTGTGATTGGGTCATTTGCTCTCCACTGTAGTATTGCCGATGTACATATAGCCTTTGCATTCGGGATCCTTGGGTACTTGTTACGGAGGTTTGGCTTTCCGCTCGGTCCGCTTGTTATAGGCATCATTCTGGGTCCCATAGCTGACTCTAACTTGAGAAGGAGCGTAATGTTGGCAGGGGATGATTTCTTTTTGGAATTGTTTAAAAGACCAATCAGCGTGGTCTTGCTTCTTGTGCTGATCCTTTCAATCCTGAGTACAAGTGCAAGGTCAAAGGGAGTTCTTATAAAAGTTTGGGGGTTGTTCAAGGGAGTGGTAGGCAAGGGTCATTTGAAAAAGGAATAACGCTTCCCGACCTTCCGCTGACATTCAGCAGAATGGTAAAACTCCATATAGATCTTGGATGACCGGAAGTCCAATTACCACAAAGGAAGGCCGATAAAGAGGATGCAAAGCATCTTGAAAGGAGGTGATAGCTATTTTGCAAGAATAGAATTCCAACAACATCCAATTAACTGACGAATGAGGATTTCACAGCCTCAGACGTCAAAAATAACCTTATGGTTAATAAGAAAGGAGAATAAAATGGCACGTTCATCAAGAAGCTTGGCTAAGTCAATAGGCATAGTCATACTCGGTATTATCATGGTAGGCGCAATTAGTGCAGATTTCGCTGAGTGTGCAGATACCTACCCAGAAAAGCCAATCAACGCGTATGTTGGCTATCCTGCAGGGGGTGGGACCGATACTATTGCCAGAACATTGGCGCCCATCCTTGAGGAAAACTTAGGGCAACCATTCGTTATCGTTAATCTACCCGGGGCGCATTCAGCACAGGCCGGAACCCAGGTGCAGTTAGCAAAAAAAGACGGTTACACCGTATTCTTTGCCACGGAGGGAATGGCCGTCTGGCAAGTCACGGGCATAACCAAAAAGCTTAGTTACAAGGATTTCGACCCTATTGCTTTAATCGGAGTTGCTCCTGCAACGGTAGCTGTGAACCCTAAAACACCTTGGAATACCATCGAAGAACTTTTTGAAGAGGCAAAAAAGAGACCGGGGGAGATTACAGCAGGGACTGCGGGCCCCTTTACGACTTCTCATGTATGCCTGCTTTTACTTAAACATGCCCTCGGGCTCAAGTTCCACATGATCCCGTATGTGGGAGGTGCCCCAGCAGTGTTGGCAGCCGTAAAAGGGGAAGTTAAAATGCTGCCTGAAATGACGCTTCAGATGTACGAGATGTACAAGGCAGACAAATTGAGATTCCTGGCGCAATTTACCAATGAACCAATGGTTGGATTGGAAAGAATTCCTACGCTGGGGCAAAAATATGCAGAACTAAAACCGTATCTTCCGTATGGCCCATATTTCGGGCTGTTCGTAGCCAAGGGCACGCCTGATAATGTTAAGAACAGGCTCATGGATGCAATGGGGAAGGCTCTGAGAGATCCACGATGGACTAAGTTTGCTGATAGTCACTTGATAGCCAGGCTAAATATTACCGGAGACATGGCCATGAAATGGATCGACCGATGGATATCAAATGTGGCGTGGATACTGTACGACATGGGTGAAATAAAACAGTCTCCGGAGAAATTCGGCATTCCACGAATTAAGTAATTCTATAAGGGCTGATATGCGAAAGCACATGAAGAGCCTTAATGAAAAGGCTCTTCATGATGCCTATTGCAAATAGGTGAAAAGGATGCAAAGGACGTGACATATAACTATGTTACTTCCTTATGTGGGCTAGTGCGTAGAAGATAAGCAATGATGTAGAGGGGGAAAATGGCAAGATACAACGAGAACATACCATTAAAGGATTTAATGACAGGGAACATCTTCGATATTTCGGTTCCCCTATGTCCTGATACGCCTGTGTTCCCAGGCCAGGAACGGTTCAGCAGGAGCATTCTTTCCAGCATTGCACAAGGAGACAGGGCAAATGTTTCGCAGCTTTCAATGACCTCTCATACAGGTACCCATGTGGACTCGCCCTCTCATTTTATAGAAGGCGGACTAACGATTGATGAAGTTCCATTTCAACGTATTGTCGGTCCTGCGAGGGTATTCGAAATGGATGTTCCCGAAAAGATAGACGGTGCAGAATTAGAACCCTTGGGCATACAGAAAGATGACATAGTGCTCTTCAAGACCCGTAATTCCAAACTCTGGAAGGTGAGGGACTTTCGCAAGGATTACGTGTTCTTGACAAAAGAAGCAGCGAGCTATTTGGTGGAAAAAGAAGTGCGTGCTGTCGGTGTCGATTACATTATTCCTGAAGCCTTGGATGACCTAAAAAGACCCGTTCATCATATTTTACTCGGAAACAATATTGTCCTCATTGAAGGTCTTAACCTGGAAAACGTGCCTGCCGGATCATATCTACTGATATGCTTGCCGTTAAAGATCGTAGGGGGTGATGCTGCTCCAGCCCGGGCAATATTGGTGGAACCGTAAAAGAATATAGGCGCCTGCTATATCTGTATTAAGAACATACTCTAGAACGGAAGGGGAGGTTTGAGTCTTTGCCTGAACATCTTTGGAAAATTCCGAGGGAGGAGAGATAAAGGCTATGAAAGCCGCGGTTATGGTAGATAGAAACATTATGGAGTTTCAAGAGATGCCTGCTCCTTCTATTGAGGAGAATGAGGTTTTGATCAGGGTTCGTGCTATCGGAGTGTGCGGCACTGATTTACACTTTATGAGGGG
>Ga0307427_1001216_pt1 | contig 13660 bp, 8 predicted proteins | sample SalMarWE160190MG_FD_202162 | JGI IMG/M metagenome (GOLD analysis project Ga0307427, IMG submission 202162) | Salt marsh sediment microbial communities from the Plum Island Ecosystem LTER, Massachusetts, United States - WE1603-190 | ecosystem: Environmental > Aquatic > Marine > Intertidal zone >... | reverse complement strand
GACGAGAAAATCGGCCAGGCCGAGTCCGCCGATCCAGAGGAGCAGGTGGCAGAGCCCGCGCGTGTTGTGGAACCGGCGCTGGCGCCGCCACGCCCGGTGGAGTTTCCTCTCGACCGACGGTCCAGCGTGTTCGATTGTGCGCTCGGCAGTCATGGCGTTACCCGTGTCCTGCGCGGCGGGCAGTCTTGCCCGCCGCGCTCGGCGCCGAAAAGGTACCCGCTTCCGCGCGGCGGCCTTCCCAGGCCGCCGTGAACCGGCCTGGTGGCCTGGGAAGGCCACCAAGCGGAGCAAAAAAGGTACCTGGTACCTTTTCCTGGCACCTTTTTCTACACCAGGTCATGCATTCGCCGCACCAGCCACTCGACGCCTAGAAAGGCGAGGAGCGCGATGAACACGATCGGCAGGTCCCAGAGCGGCTTCTCGGTCCGCTCGACGGCGGTGGGCCGGTCCCCCGCGATCGTTTGCTGCAAAGCCGGCAGGTCGCGAACGGCGAAGTACCGGCCGCCCGAGGCCTCGGCCATGTTTCGCAGGAGCCTCTCCTGCATCGCCTTCTCGAGTTGCTCCAGCGGCGCGTCGGCCACCGTGAACCGGGCCGTGTTGGCCAGGGCCGGGTCGGACCCCGGCGCCCGGACGGTGTATCGACCCGCCTCCTGCGCCGTCACAAATCCCTGATACAGCCCGGGCACGTGGGGCAGCGGTTCCAGGCGGACCGGCGTCGATCGCTTCCCGGGCGACGCCTGCTCCAGCCGGACCGTGTACGACGGGCCCGCGACCGGCCCGTAGAGTTCGTCCAGGACGTTCGCGCTGATCTGGACGCGCTGGCCGGTCCGGTAATCCTGCCGGTCGGTCTCAATCTGGATGCGTTTGTTCTCGCCGAGCAGGCGCGACAGGGTCAGGAAGGTGATGGTCTGTCCCCAGAAACGTGCGTGGTACTTGTCGCCCTGCTTGAATCGGAGCCGCCAGAGTTTGTCGGTCCCGACGAAGAGCGACTTCCCGCTGCCGTACCGCTGCCAGGCGATGAGCGGATACGCCTCTCCCCGCCGGCCGCCGCGAGAGACCTCGGCCAGGACCGTGGCGCCGGGTTTGGGCCCGTCGAGGATCGGCAACTTATACATGGGGCGGACGAGCGACCACAGGCGCCGGTTCCGCGCCGCAGGCGCCTCCAGCGTGACAACGGCGCTGTCGGCGGCGCCGGCCGAGACCACCGGGTGAACCGCGTCCGGCACGTCGCGCCAGCCCTCCGTCCGCAGCCGGACCGGCAGCAGCGATGCAATGGGTGTGGCCACGTAACTCAACGGCGCGTGCCGGTGCCCCGCCAGCATGAGGAACGACCCGCCGTGCTTCTGCACGAGTTCCTCGACCCGCTCGAGTTGCGCCCGCGAGAAGTACGACGCCGGCACGTCGCCCAGGATCACCAGGTCGAAGTGGAACGCCTTGGCGGCGTCTTCCGGGAAATCCGTCAGGTACAGGTCCGAGGCCAGGGCCTGGTCGCGGTCGCCCTCGGTCAGCAGGAACTTGACCTCGAGCCGATGGTCGCGCAAGAGCACCTGCCGCAGGTACCGGTACTCCCAGCGCGGCTTGCCCTCGACGTAGAGGACCTGGATTTTCTCGTCGATGACGCGGACGGTTCGCCGGAGGCGGTTGTTCTCGGTGGCGATCTCTCCCGGAAGCGTCGAGACGGCCACCTCCAGTTGGGCGGAACCGGACACGGCGTCCGGGATGAACAGGATCTCCTCGAACTGGCCGGCCCCGCTGAGGCTGACGGCCTTGCTCGCCGCCGCCCGCCCGTCGAGCGAGACCGTGAGGTTCGCCGTCCGCCTGGCGTACCCGCCGGAGGTGATCTCGACCCGCACCGGAACCCGGTCCTTGTGGAAGACCGTGCCGGGCACGATGAGGCTGCGGAGCCGGACGTCCGGAGGGTCCGCCAGGCCCAGACCGACCGGGAAGACCGGCACGCCTCGCTCGCCCAGGCGCCGGGCCACGGCCATCGGCTCGAGCCCGTCGTTCGAGATGCCGTCGGTCAGGACGACGACGGCGGCGACGGGCTCGCCCGCGCTTCGGTCCACGGCTTCCTGGATGGCCGACCCCAGCCGCGTGACCTTGCCGGTGGGCTCCATCGTGAGGAGCGCCTCGGGGGCGGTCTCGCCCTTGCCCTCGGCCGGCTCGAGCCGCTCGCCGAACGCGAAATACCGGACCGTGTAATCGGGGCCGAGACGCGACGCGACGTTCATCGTCGGATGGCCGAGCAGACCACGGGCCAGGTCGGTGCGCGGTGCGGAGGCGGCCTCGGCCCGGGCGCTTTCCGGTGCCGGGCCGTCGGCCTGCTCGAACGGCATCTTACCCAGGGCGAGGGCGGCGTCTTTGATGTCGGCGTCGCTCTGCCGCGCGTCGCGCGTCGCCATGCTCTCCGACGTGTCGAGCAGCACGAGGACCGTCCGGCGGACCTTGACGATCATCTCCAGCCCCAACCGCGGATCGAACAACGCGATGACCAGGGCGCTGAGCGCAGCGGCCCGCAACACCGCCGCCAGCGTCCTGAGCGGCGCCGACAGGGCCGTCTCCCGCCGGTACAGGAAGACGGCGTACCCGATGGCCGCAAGCACCAGCGCAAGGATCACCAGCCTCGGCCAGGACTCCTGAAACAGGAGTTCGACGTACGTGACCGACTGCGTGTTGTCGAGTCCGAAAAGTCTGCCCATCTTGCCCTACCACTCAGGCGCCGCAGCCCGCCTGCGTCCTCGCGCGGTGGGTCTCCGGACCCGCCACGGACAGGTGCCTTGATGCGCGGTGGGTGAGGACACCCACCACGCAAAACCTCGCTGCCGCGCAAAACGCAGGGCATTTCGCGCGGCGGGTCTCCTGACCCGCCGCGCGGGAAGTTGCGTTGTCGTCCTAACCTGCGGCGCGCCTCTTGGCGACCTCCTCGCGTGTGCTGAAGGCCGGCGACGAATCGCCGCCGGCCAACCGCCTTGTGAACCGCCGGGCCAGGTACCCTTCCAGCGCCAGGACCGCCAGCGCTGCGATCAGCAGCAGTTGCCACAAGGGGCGGCCGATGCGGCTCTCGCGGATGGCCTCCACCACGTTCTCCCCCGGCCCGAGGACGTGCACCGGCAGCCCCGACAGGGCCTTCGCCAGGTCCCGGGAGGCCAGCGTCTTGACGTCGGACTCGCGGCTCTCGGGGTTGACGGCCAGGACGACCGGCTCGCGGTTTTCGCCGGCGAGCACGCGGTAGAAGCCTGGCAGGTCGGTCTGCTCGCAGCGTGCCAGGCGCCGGCCTTCGCGTTCGGTCACCTGAACCGCCAGTTCCTCGCCGTCGGGCATGGTGAAGGTGACGCTGGTCTGAATGCTCTGCCTGGCGAGCGGCACGACGAGCGGTTCGCCGACGACGAACGGCCGTTCGTGCGCCCGGGTCGTCAGGTAGGTCACGGCCTCGTGGATCAGGATCGGATAGACCGGGTGGGCGGGCAGGTTGTTCCACGCGCGGTCGGCCGTGCTGGTGAACAGGAGGACCTTGCCGCGGCCGATCGTCTTTTCGATGAGCAGCGGCGCTTCCGGTTCGATGCCGGCGATCTTCAGGATCGGCCGGGCGCCCGCGGCCGGCGTCACCTTGAAGAACCGGCGGACGCGCGTCTCGCCCATCAGGGCGGGCGGCAGGGGCCGAAGCGCACGCGTGAGGGCATGGTCGCCATCCACGGCCGCAAGCGGGCCGCCGCCCGTCGGCGACGCCACCGCCTCGGCCACCTCCGCAGGCAGCAGCGACTCCTCGCCGTGCCGCATCCGCGCGTTCACGAGGACCGGGTTGATCTTGTCGCCGAGAAACACCAGCAGCCCGCCGCCGTCGCGGACGAAGGCGCCGAGCCCCTCCACCTGGGCCCGGCGAAGGTCGGGCACGTTCGCCAGGACCACGACGTCGTGGTTCTCGAGCCGGCGCGTCGGCAGTTCCATCCACGGGATGCATTCGGGAACCAGCGTGGCGCCGCCGCCGGCGGGGGCCTTCGGCACCAGCGCCGTCATCAGAAAGTCCGTCTCGTTCGAGAACGGCCGGTCCGACGGGTCGCCGTCCACCACGAGAACGCTGACGCGATTCCGGACGCGGGCGACCGCGTGGCGAACGTTGTCGGTCTCCAGGCCGTCCTGGCCGATCCGTGCGCTCAGGCGCACGCTGCCCGCCTCCCGGAACCGCACGAACAGCGGGACGGTGACCGTCTCACCGGGTTCGATCTGCTCGACGACGTGCTGGTCGACGACCTTCTCGCCGGCGAGCAGGTTGACGACGACGCGCCTCTGCGGCCGGCGACCGAGGTTGGCCACGTCGGCCGTCAGGCGAGCGACCGTCCCGCGTCGCAGGGACCCGGCGGCCAGTGCGAGGCGTCGGATGGCCAGGTTCTCGCCGCTGTCGGGGGCCGTGGGCAGGACGAAGAGGCGGGCAAGCGACCCGATCCGTTCGAGTGCCCCTCTCGCCTTCTCCGAGAGCCGCCCCCACGTGACCGCCTGGGCGTCGGTCACGATGTAACACTCGCGGATGGGGACCTTCATTTCGCCGGCCAGAAGGGCCAGCCGCTCGAGGCACGGCTCCAGGTTGAGCGGTTCGGCCAGGGGCGCGGCGTCGGCGACGGCCTTCTCGAGACGCCGGTCGTCGAAGGCGGTGTTGCGAAGAAGCGTCCTCGGCCGGTTGCCCATGACGAGGAGGCTGACGCCGTCGCCGGGATGGAGGGCCCCCTTGAGGTTGCGGACGATCTCGGCGGCCCGGTCGAAGCGGCTGCCGACGCCCGGCCGGTACGCCATGCTGTAGGAGGCGTCGAGGGCGATGACGGCGCCGACGTGGTCGCCTGCGCCCAGGTACTTGGCGGCCTCGCTCCTGAGACTCGGCCGCGACATCGCCAGGGCGATGAGGATCACGGCCAGGCATCGCAGGGCCAGCAGCAGGAGATCCTCGATGCGAATGCGCCGCGACCGCAGGACCATCGCCCGGCGCAGCAGTTCCATGGCCGCCCACTCCAGCCGCCGCTGACGAAAACGGTTCAGCAGATGGACGAGGATCGGGACGGCCACCCCGGCCAGTCCGAGCAGAAGCCACGGGTTGCCGAAGTTGATGGGCATAACGCTTTCTCATGTACGCGGCGGGCAAGCCCGCCGGCTAAATGGTTCGGCCGTACGCGGCGGGCAAGCCCGCCGGCTAAACGGTTCGGCCGTGCGCGGCGGGCAAGCCCGCCGGCTAAATGGTTCGCCTTCGCGCGGCGGGCAAGCCCGCCGGCTAAATGGTTCGGCGCCGCGCAACGTGGCGTTGTCGTACTAACGGCTGATCAGCAGCGGGTCCTCGATGCGGATGCCCGCCGGAAACCCGATCCGCTTGCCGAAGCCCACGTCGAAGACGAGTTCACCGCCCGTCGGCACGTCCACCCGCAGGGGGATGTGGCCGGCGCCCGGTGCGAACTCCTTCTCCAGGAGCACGCGGTTGCCTGCCGCGATGCGAATGCGGACGTCGCCTCGGGCCGCCTCCACGGGACCCAGGCGTCCGGTGAGTCTCACGGTGGTGCCGGCGGCCTGCGGCAAGCGGTACCGGACGAGGCTGTTCGGCCGAATCCGGACGGCCGCCAGGCACGTTGCGCCATGGCGTTGGGCCTCGCCGTTGAACACGACCTCGACCGGTCGGCCTTGGGCCGGCTCGCCTGCCGGTCCGGAACGGGTCCAGATTTCGGCCAGGTCAACGGTGTGCCCGTTGTGTCGGCGAAGGTAGCGGATCATCCTGGCGTTGAGGGTCAGGGTGCCGAGGTCGGGGTGCTGCAACTGCACTGCCCCCGCGGCCGGTTTTGCCCGGCCGCGCAGGACCGTCCCGTCCACGAGGCCGACTTCGTCGGCTGCGCGGGCGTCGGTGCGGCCGGCGGCGGTCCGGTCGAAGACGTAACCGATGAGGCCTTTTCGCGCCAGCGTCAGCACGCCGAGGGGGCTGTCGATCGCCAGCCGCGCCGGCCCGATCCAGAGCAGCGACCCGGGGATCGGTTCCCCGTCTTCGCGGTAGAGCGTGCCGGGCTTCGAGGCGTCGGGAGCCTGCGCGCCGTGGGCGAACTCGACGGCCGTGACCCTTGCGGCGTCGATCCGGCGCTCTCCCCAGAGTCGTGAGCGGATGGTGAGTTTGGCGGCCGAGAGGCTCAGGACGTCGCCTCGCCAGACTTCGCCTCCGGCCAGCCGGACCGCGCCCGGCGCGCCGAGCGTCCTGACGTGGCCGTCCGGCATGGCGTAGACCAGGGCCGGCCACGGCACGGGCTTGCCGTCCACCTCGATCCTGCCGTCGCGGAAGACGACGTGGCCTTCGAGACGGTCGTCGAGGGTGCGGACGACGCCGGCGCCGTGGGCCACCGACGCCACCAGCAGCGCCGTTGCCACGACCACGGCTATGTACACGCATGTTTTCACACGAAAGCCCCACGCGGCGGGCAAGCCCGCCGGCTAACACGTCAATGCATTCGCGTGCCTGCGGCGCTGTGGACGCGGCTGATGAGGTAAGCCGACAGGACGACGTCAATCGGCCTGGAGGTATCGACCAGGACGTAGTCCACGTGGCTCCGCTCGCAGGCGTTCCGGATGCGGCGCAGGAAGGTTTCGAGTTCGTTCATGTAGGCGGCGCGGATGCGTTTCGGCTGGGTGACGATCTCGGGTTCCCTTTCGAGTCCCTGGAACCGCCACGTTCCCCCGCCGAAGGGAAACCGGAGTTCGTAGGGGTCGAGCATGTGGAAGACCACGACGTTGTGTCCGCGGAATCGCAGGTGGTCGAGCCCCTTGAGGAACGCCTCGACGTGGTCGAAGAGGTCGGAGAAGAGGATGACGAAACCGCGCCGCGGGATCCGCCTGGCGAACTCGTGCAGGACGGCCGCCACGTCCGTCCGGGGGACGTCGGCGGCCTCGGCGAGTTCGCGGTCGATGTTGCGGATGACGCCCATCGTGCTGGAGGGTTCCAGGTAGCGGCGCAGTTCGGCGTCGAACACCGCCAGGGCCACCGAATCGCGCTGGTCGACGATCATGTAGGCGAGGCTGGCGGCCATGAACTTGGCGTACTCCAGTTTGGTGACCGGCCCGGAGGCGTATCGCATGGAGGAACTGGCGTCGAGCAGGAGGTGGGCGTCGAAATTGGTCTCGGCCTCGTAGAGTTTGATGTAGTACCGCTCGGTGCGGGCGTAGACCCGCCAGTCGAGGTGCCGGACCGAATCGCCGGGCACGTAAGGCCGGTGGTGCGCGAACTCGGTGCTGAAGCCTCGCAAGGGGCTCTTGTGCATGCCGACGCGAAGGCCTTCCACGACCTCCCGCGCCACCAGGTCGAGCGAATCGAGGCCCTGGAGGATCTCGGGGTCAAGATACCGCAGTTTGGGCGTCTGCCGCTTTGCCATTGTAGAGCCGTTCATCCGCAGGGATCGTTTCGAGGAGTTTGTCGACGATATCGTCGGTCGTGAGCCCTTCCGACTGGGCGGCGAAGTTCGGAATGATCCGATGCCGCAGCACCGGGTGCGCCGCCGCCCGCACGTCCTCGATGGCCACGTGGTACCGGCCGCGCAGGATGGCCCGGGCCTTGCCGGCTAGGATCATGAAGAGGCTGGCTCGCGGCCCGGCGCCCCAGGCGATCCAGTTCCGGATGAAGTCGGGGGCTTCTTCCTCGGCCGGTCGTGTGGCGCGGGCGAGTTTGGCGGCGTAGGTGAAGATGTGGTCGGCGACCGGAATGCGCCGCACCAGGTCCTGGAGCGAGAGGATCTCTTCGCGGTGCAGGACGGGCTGCAACCGGACCTCCGGCCCGGCGGTGACGCGTTTCATGATCTCGATCTCCTCGTCCCAACTGGGGTAGGTGACGAGGATGTTGAAGAAGAAGCGGTCCAACTGGGCCTCCGGCAGCGGGTAGGTGCCTTCCTGCTCGATGGGGTTCTGCGTGGCGAGAACGAAGAACGGTTCCTGGAGCGGGAAATCCTCGCCGCCGGCCGACACCTTCTTCTCCTGCATCGACTCCAGCAGGGCCGCCTGGGTCTTGGGCGGCGTGCGGTTGATCTCGTCGGCCAGAATGAGGTTGGCGAAGACGGCTCCCTTGAGGAACTTGAACTTCCGCTCGCCCGTCACGGGGTCGTCCTGGAGGACCTCGGTGCCGGTGATGTCCGACGGCATCAGGTCGGGCGTGAACTGGATCCGCTTGAACGTGAGCGAAAGCGTCTGGGCCAGGCTCGAGACGAGCAGCGTCTTGGCCAGCCCCGGCACGCCGACCAGCAGGCAGTGCCCGCGTGCGAAGACGGCGATCATCATCTCGTCGATGACCTGGTCCATGCCGACGATGATCTTGCGGACCTCGCCGAGGATCTGGTCGCGTGCCTCTCCCAGCCGCACCACCGCCTGCTCGTCGCTCATCGGGTCGGGAGCGGGCTGCCCTTCGTCGCTCGTCATGCCATTCTCCTCCCAAAGTACGAGCCGCACCGCGGCCGTAGGATGCCTCTGAGCGGACTTACGCAGGTCTTTTGCTATGGCGAGGACGGCACCCGCTCGCTTACGCTCGCGGCTAGTTACACTTGTGCCTGACGAGCCACGTGAGAGAACTAGCCGCGCCGCTCGCGGCTAGTTACACTTGTGCCTGACGAGCCACGTGAGAAAACTAGCCGCGCACGTAAGTAAGCGGCGCAAGCCCCTGAGCCGGCCAGTTGAACCCGCCCGCAGCGGCAAGGTGCCGCGTTTCCCGTGCCTCGCGGCACGCCTCCGACGCTCGGCCCGCGCCGGCTACAGGCCGCCGGGGGCGGCGCCGGCGGCCTGCCGGAACGCAACGATGGCGGCGCCGAGCGCGCCGGTCATCTGCGGCTGCGGCGCAACGGCGACCTCGACGCCGATGGCCGAGGCCAGGGCGTCGGCCATGCCCGGAATCATGGCCACGCCGCCGGTGAAGACGACGGGCGGGTCGGCGTTGCGGCCCATCATGGCGGCCACCCGCGAGGCGATCGACGCCTGGACGCCCGCCACGATGTTCTCGGGCCGCTCACCCGTGGCGAGGAGGCTGATGATCTCGGTCTCGGCGAAGACGACGCACGTGCTGCTGATGGAGGCCGGGGCGTCGGAGGCGCGAGCCATCTCGCCCAGACCGTCCAGACCGACGCCCAGACGCGAGGCCACCACCTCCAGAAACCGGCCCGTGCCGGCGGCGCAACGGTCGTTCATGGCGAAGTCGCGGACCCTGCCGCCCGGGGCCAGGCGGAGCAGTTTGCTGTCCTGGCCGCCGATCTCGACGACCGTCGCGGCGCCGGGCACGCCGTGGTGCACGCCGGCGGCGTGGCAGGTGATCTCGGTGACGGTGATGTCGGCAAACGAGATGGCCCCGCGCGTGTAGCCGGTGGCCACCACACGGGCCACGTCGCTTCGGGCGAGCCCCTCGCAGGCGAGGAGTTGGTCGAACAGTTCGTGGGCGAGCCGGTCATGGTCGACGCCCTGGTCGCGGACGCCGGAGGCGACGACTCCGCCGCCGTCGGCGCGGAGCAGGACGATCTTGATCGCCCTCGACCCGCCGTCCACACCGGCACAGATCATGGGTTTCTCCGGGGTGCGCCTTGAGCGAGTGGCACGACCGTTTGACTCGTCAAACAGCGGCACCCCACGCTTCGGGTGCCGCCGCGTCTTCCTTCGGATGGCATAACGCGCCCGCGCCGGCCCTCCCGGGAACCGGCGCCCAGCCATGACACGCACATCCTATGTGCCGACCGTAACCTTATCAAGCCCAAAGCACGTGACGGTGAGTTCGCAAACCGGCGCCATCGGCGGCGACAGCACTCCATGGCCGTCCGCACGACAAGGAGCCGGAAAACCAGACGGAAGTGGGGACTTAACGCAAGGCTAGGATTGGGAACGACGGCGGCAAAAGGGACTATTGGGCACAGCAAAGCGGCATTACCACTTCTGCGGCAGCTTCTTCTTCGATGACGCCAACGTTAGTTCTGTGCCGCCCGCCTTTCTGTACCAGGGCTGGCTGAGTCGGCTTAAGACTGCTCCTACACTGAATCACTGATGCACGGAGTTCTGCCCCTACGGGGCTTATTGGGCCGCTTGAGGGCGTCACAACGAGAAGGGGCTTCAGGACAACCGCATAGGCATCTCGGCTGATCTTGAACCAATACCGGCCTCCGACTGAACGAATCTTCCCGACCGGTGCCTTCTGCGCGACATAGCCTATCCGCTCGCCCTGAATATGGTCTCCGGGCGTTGACTGCACGCCGCACTGGCGATAGTGCAAGAGAATATGTTTAGTCGGAGAGGGCATCTTCTGCAAACGCAAGCTTTCCTTCGGCCACAAGACGATGGCAGATTCGGACTGCAAAAGACGGGTCAAGTTCGAGCGCCACAGCCACATCGAAGGCATCTGCGCGTGGATTAGTATTAAGGTACTCCAGTATTTCTTCCTTGGCGTCCGACTCAGAGATCTCACGCGGGGCATAGTGTTCAATCTGGCTGTCCGGAGTTTCCTTGAAGTAGTCAGCCAAATTGCCTGTTTCGGCAGCCTGCCGGTCTGCCTCTCTCTGGGCCACCTCTGCACGGGCTGCGTTCACTTGCTGTAGGAAACTCCACTGGAGAGCGCGGGCCACATCTTCCAGCACGGCAATCATGCCGAAATTGCGGTCTATCCACCTGCGGCCAGTGCCAACCAGCCAGAACGGCTCCGGCTTTCCGGCTGACCCTTCTAGCCTCCTGGGCATGTCGAAAGTGCCCTGCACCTGGATGATTCTATTCACCTGGTCCGGCGCCAATAGTTGTGTCATGGTTTCAGTTCCAACATTCTCAGCAGGTCTTTTTGGCACGCCAATATGCGTCTCGCGGTCCTAGCAAGGCCGCCCTTGGGGGGGGCGAAATGCCTCGTTGCCAGCCGAAGGTGCAGTCGCTTCTTGTCTGCCAGTTCAACAATGACGTTTTCCAGAAGCGGCCTGGGTCGCACCTCTTTGAGCCAAGCGAATCGCAGCCCAATGATGCCTGCCTTGTCATTGAAGTGAAGAGGCAGCGGGATCTTCTGCTGGCGCGATGAAACCTCTTGGTGAACCACGCCGCGCACATCCCGAAAAGAGAATCCGACCTGCTTGCGCCTGACAAAGCGATAGAACCGTCCGACCGTGGCAAACGGCACATCAACACGCTGTATCTTCTCGGGTTGTTCGGCTTGCATGTCGATAATCAGGCGCATGTATCCCTTGGCGTCGCGTTCGCTGAGAAACAATGTCACCTTGAAGCAGCCAGTCTTGGCTTTGGCCTGACTAAACGCGAGCAGCCCTGTTGCAGAGTCGTAGGGAGGCCAACTACCCGAAAGGAACGCGAGGAGTGCCTCTTGCGGCACCCTAACCTTGGCCTGAATCTCAAGGCTGACGATTCCCGCCTTGCTCATGTCGCTTGCGAGAACCCGTGCCGATGATCTCGCTCGCCTTGGCGACTGCGCCTTCTTGGCTTCCGGAGTCATTCGTAGCCCTGAGCGGCGATGTTGGGTACGCGGTTCAGGCGCCAGCGCGCGCTCACACACTAAGTATACACTGAAACCCCTGCCAAAGCAAATATCGACCAGATCTCCTGCCGCTCTGCACCTTAGACTACGAGGTGGGCAACAGCGTTGGCAAGGAAAAACCTCGCCATCGGCGGCGACAGCAACGCCATCGCCGCCCGCACGAGGAGGAGCCGGAAAACCAGAATGTCCCCTTTTCTTGTCCGCTTTTCCCTTGAGCCTTGCCCCTCGGCCTGCAACACGGTAAACACGTACGGGGCCGATGGCTGAAGCGGTCCGAGATACGTTCTGCGCGGTGGTTCTCCGTAACCACCGCGCAAGAACCCGATGAATCGCGGCGGGTACGGAGACCCGCCGCGCACACACTTTACAGGAGTTATCTCGGACCGCTTAAAGCCGGCGCGGCCAGGCTTGAACGTGCTCGATCCGCATTGGGGACTTGCCTTGCACCTCGACGCCGCCAACCTCCGCGACCGCGACCGGGCACTCACCCGCGAGTGGCTCCTCACCGACGGCGCGGGCGGTTACGCCTCCTCCACCGTCCTGATGTGCCCGACGCGGCGCTACCACGGTCTGTGGGTGCCGGCCGTGCGGCCGCCGCTGGCCCGACACGTTGTCCTCTCGCACATCGACGAGCGGCTCATCGCGGCCGACGGCGAGACCTGGCTCTCGACCACCGAGTACGCAGGCGGCTTCCATCCCGACGGCTCCGTCGTGGCCGAGTCGTTCGAGACGGACCCGATGCCGCGGCTCGTCTCCCGCGCCGGTGCCGTGACCGTCGCACGCCACGTCGCGCTGCTTGCCGAAGGCGAAGGCGTCTGCATCACCTACGAGGTTCAGGCCGACGGCCGGTGGACGCTCGACCTGGCGCCGATGCTCGCCCTTCGCTCCATGCACGCCTTGGCCGAGGCCCGCGAGAGCGTCCGCGTCGAGCCGATCGAGAAGGCCTGCGGCTACCACGTCCTCTCGGAGCGGCTGCCCGGCGTCTTCCTCTGGGCCGACACGGCCGAGGTGACCGAAGCCAGCGGCAAGCCCACGTGGTACGAAGGGATCCTTCTGCGCGTCGAACGCGACCGCGGCTTCGAGTTCACGCACGACCTGTTGGCGCCGGGCCGCTGGACGGTCCGCGGCCAAGGCACCGGCCTCTGCCGCCTCTTCTGCTCCTTCGACTCGCCGGGGCAAGTAGGTGCCACGGCCGGTCTTGCCCGGCCGTGCGTTGTTCATCCCGCCAGTGAGCCTTCCCCCGTCGAGCAACTCTCTCGCGCCGCCGCCGCCTTCCTCGTCACGCGTCGCGTCGCCGGCGAGGATCTCATGACCGTCATCGCCGGCTACCCCTGGTTCGCCGACTGGGGCCGCGACGCCATGATCGCCCTGCCGGGCCTGGCCATCGAGACAGGCCGGCTCGATGCGGCTGAGAAGGTCCTGACGACCTTCGCCTCGGCCGCCAGTGAAGGCATGATCCCCAACCGCTTCGACGAACATACCGGCGAGCCGTCCTACAACACCGTCGACGCCAGCCTCTGGTTCATCCAGGCCCTTGCCGCCTACCTGGACGCCGTCGATCACGCCGCAGGTATCCGCGACTGCCTGTGGCCGGCCGCCTGCCACATCGTCGAGCATTACGCCGCCGGCACGCGCTTCGGCATCCACGCCGACACCGACGGCCTCATCGCCGCAGGCGACGAGGACACGCAACTGACCTGGATGGACGCCCGCACAAGCGACGGCCGACCCGTCACGCCGCGCTACGGTAAACCCGTCGAGGTCCAGGCCCTGTGGCTCTCCGGCCTTGCCCTCATGGAAGAGATGGCCGAGGCGCTCGGCGAAACGCCGCCCGCCCCGTGCGCCCTGGGCCCGCGGGCACGCGATGCCTTCGAGGACCTCTTCTGGAATGACGAGACCGCGTGCCTCTACGATTGCGTCTTCCCGGATGGTCGGCGCGACCCCGCCATCCGGCCGAACCAGGTGCTTGCCGTCGGCCTGCCGCATGCACCGCTCACCGGCAAGCGCGCCAAGTCCGTCGTCCGGACCGTTTGTGCGAAACTCATGACGCCGCGCGGCCTTCGGACGCTCGCACCGGCCGATCCGTCGTATAAAGGAACGTACGGCGGCTCGCCCGACGAGCGGGATGCCGCCTACCATCAGGGCACCGCCTGGCCGTGGCTCGTCGGG
>Ga0307427_1001213_pt1 | contig 13682 bp, 16 predicted proteins | sample SalMarWE160190MG_FD_202162 | JGI IMG/M metagenome (GOLD analysis project Ga0307427, IMG submission 202162) | Salt marsh sediment microbial communities from the Plum Island Ecosystem LTER, Massachusetts, United States - WE1603-190 | ecosystem: Environmental > Aquatic > Marine > Intertidal zone >... | reverse complement strand
AATTCTTACAAAACGAATCACCCCGGCCTCCCTCATGCTCTTCCCCCCATCCGTCGCAACCCTACGGCTCGAACCAGTCCTTCGGCGGTGCAGAATCCGGCCGCACGACACGGGCAAGGCCTGCTACAAATCAGGTATTATGTCCCCAGAATACAGGTAACAATCTAGCGATTTGTTAATCAAGCGAGTACAATGACACACTGGCCATATTTGTCCCTTGTTGAGTAGTTTGCCTTTGATTTATACTTGTGCTATGAGGGGGCTGGTGTTGTTGTAATGCCTGAAGTGTAGTGTTGAAGGAACTACGACAATGGGAATGGCTAGTATTATCATTAGCATTATTGCTTTGGTAGTGTCTGGCATTGTGGCCTGGAAAAACTATCTGGCGCCTTTTAAATTAAGCCTGCATTCTGGTGCCCCGCGTCTGGAACCATGCCCAGTTCAGTTGATAGATGCCAGAGCAGTTATGCGGTTCGCTGTAATCGTGCCCTTGTATTTTGTAAACAAGGGAGCGCATGACGGGATTGTTAGTGACATTGTTTTGATTGTTCGTTCGGGACAGAGTGCTTGGCTATTCTACCCAGCGGCTTACTGTAAGTACAGTTTATCTACTGAACCTGCTTTGGGGAAGATGCTTACAAGGGACCCATCAAACGAGCCATTTTATCCCCCACATCTACAAGGCAAGGAGACACTCTATAAGCCAATTGTGTTTTTCCCCGTTGGCAATAGTAAGAAGTTTCCTTTGGGTGACAAGCCTCTATTGCCGGGCAAATACATTTTCCAAGTCATGATACTTGAAACGCTGAGAAAAGATTATAAAGTAAAACTCACCCTCAATATTACCTTAAGTAAGGAACAAATTAACGAATTCGAATCATCAACATCACTGACAGGTTTAATTCCCTTTGTTGATGAGATTCAGTGTAAACGTCAGCTACTATAACCCCCATAATCGGCCGCAAGAGCGCTTTCTCCGAGTTATATCCCGCTAGTTCATGTTACCCAAAACTTAAGCTACCCAAATTAGAGTGGCTCCTGGCTTAACGCTCAACAATAGTCCAGATTGTTCAGCTCGGGCAACAGCAGCTTGTGTTGTTACCCAACATTCTTGTCTTCAGTTTGAACGTAAGTCAGTGACGCTAAAGGGCACTATCGGATAGCCGAAAAGAGGAATATTGACAGTTCCCGCTAGTCCTTATATGGTATATTGAAAGGTAAGGAGGGGGTGATATAGGGAAGGTTGGAAGGATTGGTTTAGTAAGCTTTATTGTGGGTACTCTAGGTCCGATTCTCATTCAATGTGCTAGAACGATGTAGTTTGACAGGTAGTAACCCCACAAAATATATAATACGAGGAAGAAACATGAGAAAACTGCTAAGTTCGCACAGAAGTCTCTATCTTTTCGCCTTGGCTGCATTGGTGGTGAGCATAACGGGGGCAACAGGAACTCCATTTGTTGGTGCCGACAGCCAAGTTGGTGGAATAATTTCAGGAGATACAACGTGGACAGCAGCGAATAGTCCATATGAAATAACCGAGACAGTCCAAATACCATCAGGAGTGACCCTAACCATAGAGCCCGGGGTTATGATTAGCAAACCATCTAGTGGTGATATGTTTGTGCTCATGGGGACGATACGTGCTCATGGGACTTCGCAAAAGCCAATAGTAATTGATGGAGGAGGCAACTCCAAAATCATTTATACGCAGCCCGGATATGGCTATGGTGATTTTCAGTATTGCATCATTCAAAATGGATATGACTTTTGGGATAGATGGGGGCACCTTGATTTAAGGTACTCTGAGCTAGTTAACCTGGGCACTGGTGGAAACTGGGGTCATAGCATCATCAAACTAGATGGACCATCAGGCGAAAGTAACATTGAATTTAACAAATTTATTAATACAGGAGGCATATATTCGTATAGTGACCACTACGGAACTAATATTAGATATAATCTATTTCAGGGGTTACTCTCACCGCTTGCGCATATGGGTGGCGGGACGCCGAGTAGTCCTCCTAAGGAAATGATCGTCAAGTATAACTCGTTTGTTAATACGGAAGGACTGGCGTTATATCTAGAATCAGGTTTCATAGGCTGGGCGCCAAGTATAGACGCTACTCAAAACTATTGGGATACTCTGGATACGGATATTATTGACCAAATGATTTGGGATAGAAACGATGATATCACCATAGATAATTATATTAGTTATTTACCAATTCTTACTGAACCACACCCTGACACTCCAAAAGTTAGCCCCCCTATTACGCCGTGCAATCCCTCGCCGGCAAATCATGCTAGCGGAGTTTCTGTCGATGCTGACTTGAGTTGGACAGGAGGCGCCCCCGATGCTGGAGATACAGTAACCTATGATGTTTACTTTGGCACCAGTGAAACTCCACCTCTCAAGGAGACCATTGGGCCTTATCCTGCAACGCAATCTCTTATAACCTATGATCGAGGCACGTTAGTCCACCACACTACATACTACTGGAAGATAATTGCCAAGGATAACCATGGCACCGAGGCAGAAAGCCCTGTATGGGAATTCACCACTGCTGAGGAGATAGTGGAGTATTACCTCACCATCTCCAGCACCGCTGGGGGTTCGGTCACCGAACCTGGCGAAGGGACTTTTACCTATGAGGAAGGAGCGATGGTTGACCTAAGGGTCGCGGTTGAGGAAAGCTCTCGGTTTGTTAACTGGACTGGTGATGTCGACACCATTGCTGATGTCACCGCTGCCGCGACGAATATCACCATGTACGGCGACTATTCTATAACGGCTAACTTTGAAGAGATTCCGCTGCCATCAATGAACTGGCCGTTAATTGGCGGGATTATAGCTGCAGTGGTGATAGTGGGATTGATGATTTTCTTCGTGCGTAAAAGAGGCAGAGGCCCAGCGTAAACCTGAAGGTGAAATTGCACAATTGCCTGTTTCGTTACCTCAGACACGCACACTGAACGGCAAAAGTTCTATGTTATTGTGTCCCCGCAATCCCATTGACGATTCCTTCGCTAGTGATATAATAGTATTTTGAGAGCCATGTGCCTGAAAAGAATTGGCAGCTTCTTGATTGCGGTAGCCCTACTTGCGGGGACGGTAGGCTGTGGCAGCGAATCTTATACCCTTACTATCTTCTCTAGCGCTGGAGGGGCAGTAGTCAACCCTGGAGAGGGGGCCTTTATCTATGGCGAGGGAACAGTGGTCAACCTGGTGGCCGAAGCCGATGAAGGCTACTACTTCGTCAACTGGACTGGTGACGTGAGCAACATTGCCAATGTTAACGCCGTAATAACCACCATTATTATGAATGATAGCTACGAGATCACCGCTAACTTTGATCAGATACCTCCAGGCCAATTTGGCCTCACCGTCTCGAGCACAAGCGGTGGCTTGGTCAACATACCCGGTGAGGCGACGTTCACATATGACGAAGGAGCAGTGGTCGACCTAGTTGCCGAGACTGAAGAGGGCTACCGCTTTGTCAACTGGACTGGCGATGTAGGTACTATTGCCAATGTCGAGGCTGCCACAACCAATATTACTATGAACGGCGACTACTCCATAACAGCCAACTTTGTGGCCCTGTATGACCTTACCATCTCCAGTACCACTGGAGGGTCGGTAGCCACCCCTGGAGAGGGTACTTCTACCTATGATGAGGGAACAGTGGTCAACCTAGTGGCTGAGGTTGATGAGAGCTATCGCTTTGTCAACTGGACCGGTGATGTGGAAACCATTGGCAATGTTAATGCGGCCATGACTACCATCACTATGAACGGCAACTACTACATAATTGCTAATTTTGAAGAGATACCAGAGTACGACCTTACTCTCTCCAGCACGGAAGGAGGGTCGGTGACTAGCCCTGGAGAGGGAACCCTTGCCTATGACGAGGAAACAGTGGTCATCCTATTAGCCAAGGCTGAGGAGGGCTACTACTTCGCCAACTGGTCTGGCGATGTGGGCATAATAACCAACATCAAAGCCAGGATAACCGCCATCACTATATATGATAACTATTCGATCACAGCCAATTTTGAGCCTGGATACATGCCCGTGATCGCCACAGGCTCCTGGCACACGGTGGGACTTAAATCCGACAGCACTGTGGTCGCTGTAGGAAACAATGAGTACGGACAGTGCAATATCACCGGCTGGACAGGCATTGTCCAGGTTGCCGCAGGCTGGGGTCACACTGTGGGGCTCAAGGCCGACGGCACCGTGGTCGCCGCGGGATGGAACGACTACGGACAGTGCAATGTCGGAGGCTGGACGCACATCATCCAGGTCGATGCAAGCTGCTTTCACACAGTGGGTCTTAAGTCCGACGACACTGTAGTCGCCGTGGGAAGGAACAACTACGGACAGTGCAATGTCAATAGCTGGACGGACATCATTCAGGTCTCCGCAGACTATGGTGACCACACGGTAGGGCTTCAGTCCGACGGCACTGTAGTCGCTGTAGGAAGAAACGACTACGGACAGTGCAATGTCAATGGTTGGACGGGCATCATTCAGGTCTCCGCAGGCGGCTCCCACACGGTGGGGCTTAAATCCGATGGCACCGTGATCGCCGTGGGAAGGAACGACCACGGGCAGTGCAATGTCAGCGGCTGGACGGACATCATCCAGATCGCCACAGGCGGCGTTTTTACGGTGGGACTCAAATCCGATGGCACAGTGGTTGCCGTGGGATGGAACGACGACGGGCAGTGCAATGTCAGCGGCTGGACGGACATCATTCAGATCTCCGCAGGCGGCGCTCACACGGTAGGGCTCAAGTCCAATGGCACCTTGGTCGCCGTGGGGCAGAACTACCACGGGCAGTGCAATGTCGGCGGCTGGGATCTGAATTAGACTTTCCCCAGTCGAGAAGATGGCCATGGTAGACTTCCTGGAACTGGCGACATAGGCGTCAAGGTGGCGAGACCGAGGCTCGGAGCACATCTGATGGCTAAATTACACATTAGCCTAAGATGCTACCGTGGTTGTTCATATCATACAATTACTTGTTAAGTGTGATTCATAAAATAGAAGGGCTGGAGATCCCATCAGGAAAATCCAGCCCTCTTGAGTTCTGTTAGGCTCTGTAAGGAGCAAGTCTACTTGCCAATTCTGAACATCTTGGTTCCGCACACAGGGCACACGCCCTGAGTTGCTGGCTTGCCATTTTTCATGGTTATCCTTTTAGCGTCCTTCATTTCCCTTTTGGCACGGCACTTCATACAGTATGCTTGCATTTGACCCTCCTCTTTTTGGGTAGATGGTAGGCTATTTACTGCCATGGTGTCAATAGCCATTACAGCTAAGATACCGAAACCGAACATTTGACATGGAATGTGGCTTCAGAGGCAAAAAAACAGGGTCGAGGTTAGCTCCTCGACCCTGTTTTAATTTGAGGATTAGAATTCGAATAAGGCTGGGCGCTCCATGCTCCTCTTCGTTGCCTCTTCCTCTCGCTTCTTCTGTCTCTCAGTCCTGTCTCTTTCCTGCTTTGCCCGAGTTCGCCTCTCGTAAATCCACTGTTTCAACCGACGTAACTCTCCCTTCTGGTAGTCGTTCAGTGACCTGACCTGGCTATCCTCGGGAAACTGGACGCCACTTTCTTTGGCGCGATGGCGACTATAGACCTGGTTGGCGACGTAGAGGTAAATCTGCGTCCAGTCGCTGTCTACTGGCTGGGTAAGGCAAGCGGTATAGAGATATGCGCAGGCCTCGGCATCCGTCCCGGTCAGTTCTTCTCCCTTAAGTGCCTTCATGTTCATCGCCAACCTCTCCAAGATAATGGCATTTTTCAGCCAATCGGGTAAGGAGTCACCCCAACCACCGGGAAAGGCAATAATAGGGTCTGTCAAAGCGCCAACGAGGTCGGAGATGCCCTTTTCAATATTAACTTCGGTTGTCAGATTATCACCTCCCTTTAGGCAATAGTAGCCCTATCGGATGAGGGGTACAGCCCCTCTAGTCGTTAAATCGCTTAATGTGCAGGCTATCGCAGCCTTTCCTGCGGTAGGGGTCAATAGGATACTCTCCAAAGCCATTCCAGAAGTCCAGCAGCCACAGGGTATAGCCGAAGTATTCCTGGCGCCGTAGTGCATAAGCTCTGTCAGTGAAGATACGCACCGAGGATCCCCGACTACCTCTTAACACAATGACGGCCGGCACTTCCTTATCGCCAAACACACTCTCCACTGTCATGCGGCCTAGTTTCAGGCCATCTACCCAGTAGTGGGAGCCATGCCCGCCATAAGCCCCGATATAGACATCTTTACCCTCGAGTTCGGCGAGGACATCCATAAACTCTTTTAAGGCTTCACGTCTCTTTTTGGTTAAGTTAACATGACGTTCTCGAGTGCCTAGCCTGACTGCTGTTTTCGGCTCTGGTTGTGTGACCTCTACCCCAGCTTCTTCAAAGATACCAAGCTGGGTGGACACTTGTTCACCCCCCTTCTTTCAGATTTTGGGCATAGGTAGCCCTATCCGGCAGTCGACCTTAGATCAAGCTCACTTTATCGCCATACGAGCTTGTCTTCTTTTCTGCCTCTAGGTCATCCTTCGGAACGGAATCTCGGATTGACTGTAACCTGGCTCTGAGCCGACCGACTGGCTCAGCGGGGGTGCCGCCGATTGCTCGCCCTATCTCACCCAATAATCCAGCGAAACGTTGCCCCACATATCCAGGAAGATTAGGTATTCCCAGAGCTGCCCTGGCGACTTCCCTGGCACACTCCAGAGGCTCGACAGCTGCATTGATATGCTTTTCGATAGCATTGGCTGCCTCCATCACCTGCATAGCACTCCACTTTATAGGCATAGATATCACCTCCTTTCCGGGCAAGATTACCCCTATCCCGATTGCCCTTATCGGGTTAGGCACTCGGTTTTTTATCAAGCACTTCTTGTAAAGCTGCAGTTACCACCTCTTCCCAGCACTCCAAGCCAAACTCTATGCCCTTCTTTATCTGCTGCATCTGTTCTTCGGTTAGCTCGTTAACACCAAATTTCCGCCCAGCGACTTGCAGGACATCGGCTTCGGTTAGAACAAATACTGGCTTCATATCTCACCCCCTTTCCAGGCAAATGTATGTCTATCCCGACTGCCCAGGTCGGGCTACATTTATCCTCTGCCTTTTGGCATTGTCGCCAGCTTACGATTGACATGGTAGCCAGCCTCGACCATAGCTAGCTTATCCATCACCTTTGAGTAGGGCTTGTTACGGTGGTCGTTTATCTCGGTGTAGCACTTATCGCAGACCTGAATACCGTGTCGTGTGTAAACACGCAGGTTTATCAGGCCAGATGCGTCTTGGTGACAAAATTCGCACTTCACCTTTTCTCCTTTCTTATCCTCGCCACGCACAAAAAAGGGGTATTCCACGCCACACAGGGCAGGAATACCCCTACAAAAAAAGCACAAAAAGGCGGCTACCGCCGCCCCTTTGTGCGTGGTTGTTCTCGGTCAAACGCTCTAGGCTACTGCTACTGGTTCTTTAGCCTTTCGGCTACGCTTTGGCTTCTTCTCGGCTTCGGCTTCGGCTGGTGCTTCGGCTTGGCGTGCCTGTTCCATCGCTGCCTTTGCCTCTGGAGTCATCAAGGGCATTACTACCACTTGATAACCGTCATTGACAAAGAGCATTGAGGTATAGGCATTGACGAGCTTGAAGTCCACCATACCACCGCAAGCCTTGAGAGCTTCGGCTAAGTATCTCCCATCTATCCTCACAGAACCCTGTCCATCGGTGTCAGCAGGGATTGTAGCCTCTCCCTTTTCATCGGGATTAGCCATGACAATCTTGCCTTCGCCAATGGTAAGGTCTATGGGATAGTCTTTGGGATTGTCCGACAAGGCTCTGAAGGAATACACAGCCTTGACAGCCTCAATGGTGTCAAGGTGTGCTACGGTGTTGAACTCCGTCGGTATAGCCTTCTGATAGTCAGGGAATTGCCCCTCAGCGCCACGCCATTGATAGCGTATCGCTTCGGTGTCAATTATCAAGCTCATGCCGTCAAGAGTATCACCGCTTGCCTCAAAGCCTAGCCTCACCCTCTTTGCCTTGCGCAAGGCATTGGCTATGCCTCTTAGCTCGTCTTTGTGGACTAGCACCTCACCCTCGCCATCGTCATAGTCCAGAGTAACAGTCGCCAGTCTAAAGCCATCGCTGGCAACCAAAGATAGCTTGCCTTCCTTCGCCCTAAAGAGAACGCATTGGAAAACTGGTCTTTTCTCATCCTTAGCGGTGAAGGGAAGCACTCTACTGATTGCCTCTGATAGCTCTATGCTTCCGAGATTTGGCTTGACGTTGTTATCTGGACATACTCTGATTTCGGCAAGGGTCATCGGTGTTTTATCACCAATCCAAGCCATGTCCTCAAGGTAGCTGGTGCAAGCCCCACAAACTACTTTCAGCCTTTTAACAGCAGCCTGCGCCTCGCTAGCACTACCGTTAGTGGCAGGCACTATCTTAACGACATTGCTTCCACTAAGAGCCTTAATGTAGCCTAGTAAGCCTTTCCGCCCCATTGTGAAGTCCATAAGCAATAGCCTTTCGGCTAATGTTCTGGACAGGGCGTTTACCAGTTTAGCCTTGTGAGCCACAAAGCCTTCGCCTGAGCGTTTGCCCACCATATTAAGTTGTTCTATTAGAACACCCCCTTTCGGCTATTCTCCGATGACGGGCAAGCCCATCGGTAGCCAGTAGTAAGCCCTCGCATAGCTGAACCTCGCTAGCCTATGCGGTTGCTTCTACTATATATAAGTCCGAAATTGCCTAAAACCTTACCCCTATACCAAAGAAAGCTGGTAACGTTTGCGCAGCTTTGTCAGGTATTTATACTCCGCACCTGTTAGCGTTTCGCCCTCCATACGTTTCTTGGCGATTGCCTTTAGTCGGATTGGCGCTCCGATTAGGAAAGTCTTGGCGTCTAGCCATTCTTCCAAGTCCAGCGCCTTATCATCGGCTATCAACTCGGCAAGCTCGGTGATATTGCCCTCACTGTCTATGATAGGCTGGTTTATGCTTTCCAGAGTGATAGCTCTATAGCAATCGCAGTAAGCCCAATCGGAATAAGCCCAATTTGCTCTACACTTCGCCCGCTGTGCTTTGCTGCAATGCTGGCAATCTAGCCCATTATGATATGCGTAGTGTCTATACCAGTAATGGTCTTTGATATGCTCGGCAATACGATACATCGCAGCTTCGCTGAGCGTCTTATACTCCGCTACTCTAGCAAGTCCTTCAATGATGTCGTGTAGAAGGTCTTGTCTATCGTCTATAAAAGCCTTGTGAGTAAATCTCAGAGCTATTTTGTAATAGGTTAAATACGGCTCTGGTAGCTGGTCATAGCCGTTGTTACCATTGTCATGTTGCTTTCGCTTTCGGCTTCGGCTAGACTTTAGATGGCGGGGCTTTGTCGTTGTGGATTGGCAACTTGCGGTCTGTCCACACCATCGGCAAATGCCTTGCCTTTCTTCTCGTGTCCATACCTTATGGCAATTGCTACAGTATCCTGTCATAGCTTGCCCCCCTTCTCGTTTATTTGCCCAAAGAAAGCAAGCGTTCAGGCTAGGCTTTGCATCACTTATTCAATTGTTAAGGTGCAATTTACTTAGTATCTATTGTCCAACAAAAGGACATTTTGTTCATTAAAAGAATGAACCTATATTTTCATGAACGATTTCAAAGCGGTGGTTTTTAGTGATTTCACGAAGGAATGAAAACCGCTACTGCTGTTAGGTCACTAGCATATGCCACTACCCATAGAGAGCAGCAAAGGGGTTTGCCCAAGCAGATTCAGGGGCAGCTATGCCAGCTTCAGTGAGGCGGAAGAACTTGCGAGGATAGCCTCGGGGATAATTGTCCTGAAAAGCTGAACGCTCTACCTTACCGCTTTCTTCCACCCAGCCAAGCCTCTGGAGGTTTGAGAAATAAACAACAAACGAGTGATATCGACAGCCAGTAGACTTATAGGGTGTCTGAAGCAGGTATCTTGTGGCAAGTTTCTCTATCCTATCGGGAGAGACGAGACGCTTCTCACGCTTAGCTTGTCTTTCTTCTTGCCTTGTAGCTCTATCTACAGCAATCGCCTTAAGAAGAGCTTTCTTGTAGTGATAGCAGATGTCAGATTGAGGAGCACCAACGCCTGGGTCTATCTCTGGTGAACCATTTGGCCCGTGACCCATGAGAAATTCACGAATAAACCAGCCGCAGCCGAAGGGACGCAGAAAACCACCTCTAGCAGGCTTTAGTGATTCAACCACTGCCTATCTCCTTTAGTTGAGGCAAGATAGTCAAGCAATTCCCCTTTCCCACAACTTTTGGTACCATTCTTTGTGCTCTTCCCCGGAGACCTTTCTATACTTAGCCGTAGTGTTAAAGCTGGCATGCCCCAAGTGTTGCTGGAGGAGCCTGAGCCCATCTCCTGAGTCATCCATCTTAACTGCACGTATAGCAAAGGCATCCCTTAGCTTATGAGGGCTTACATTGTGGATTCTTCCAGTTTCAGGGTTGACTAACTTTGGCAGGTTTGCTCTCTCAGCACATCCTTTGACAATCTGCCAGCCTCTGTGTCGATTAATGCCAAAAATTAGCCTCTTACCATCTCGAAGAACTGGGCCACCACGCCGGACGTATTCTCTGAGCGTGCCTAGGGTGTCACTATCCACTGGCAGCACCCTCTGGCGACGACGTTCTAGCTGCTCAACCTGAGCCTTCGTGACCTTGACCCCGCACTTGGGGCAAAACATATGGCTTCGGCCGAGTCTTTGTCCACACTCGGTGCAGGACAGCTTTAGGCTAGCCTTGAGATGTTGAATAGTAATTGTGCCATGGTTGAAGTCTATGTCTTCAACTGCCAAAGCTAGTGCCTCGCTGACCCGGCAGCCGAGATGAAATAATAACCGAATCAGCAACTTATCCCGCAGATTGGTGGTTGCATTTTCAATCAGAACTACCTCATGCGGTTCAACGTAGACCTTCATTGTTTTTCGCCTTTGCCTCTTTGCTGGGTACCAAGGCACTGGCGATCCGTCTCAATGGAGTCAATATGGTGCATCCTTTTCCTCGCTCGCAGCTGGGTTTTGTGTCATTCTATCCGCTGAGGACAAGAAATCCTCTAGTGCTTTGCGAGGGACAACGAACCGTCGTTTACTGATTCTAATCGCCGGAATGCCTCCGCTGTTAGCCAAGAGATATGCGGTGCCACGGCTGATGCCAAGCATTTTTGCGGTTTCCATGATGGTGAAAACTAGCCGTTCCGTATTCGGACTGTCAGTATCCATTTTTGTCTCCTTAATGATTGACAGCAGGTACTACTAAGTATTATAATTAAGATGGTTAGGAGTTACTAGGCTTACTACTAGGAACAGCAATCGGCCACTTTAGGAATATAACGAACAGCATGACAATTAAGGGGTCACGAGCTTGGATTGGGGATAAAGAGGAACTCCAGATTTGTTACTACGCACTTGAGTTTCGCGGCATCAAGCGTACCAAGCTGGCGGAGAAGATACGGGCTGAAGTCCGTTGGCCGAGCAAGCCTCCCGAAATTGAGGTCTTAGAGCGTAAGGTCTCACGTTACCGGAAACAAGCCATTGACTACTTTGAGGATAGGCCCTGGAGCATGTCTACTCTAGACAAACACCCTATCCCACCCGAGGCAGTCCCCGCTGTGCTCGCATGTTGGAAGGAACTTGTCCAGAGCGATAGCATCTTAACCATACGCGAAGCCAAATGGGTATCAAGGCTCTACTCGCTCATGGCCGACGAAGTACACCAGAGCTTTGTCTGGCGCCACGGCACCAAGTGGCTGGAGCCAGAAACATGGCAAAATAATGAAAACAAAAGGAAATCTCTTCCTGGTGAATCTGCTCAACGTGCCAAGAAGACGGCGAGCGAGTTTTCTCTACGGGTGGGCAAAGGCGATTATGGAGAAATAGAATGTCCGAAATGTCGGGTACGAATAGGTATCGGTCCCACATCTCGCACGGCTGTATGCGTTGGCTGTGGAGCTCAATTTGACATCATCAGGATTTCAGCGAAAGCCGAGGAATCGGATGTCGTTCGTAAAGAAATATCGGTAGCAAAGAATGTCCCGCCCATTATCAAAGATATCAACTCCCTGATTCGCTACGCGAAAGGCTATGCGCACCTTGAGTTGATATATGACTTGATAGGTCAGCCTTTCGATTCAGCATATATGGATATGTTAATCATGGGATTGGACAAAGTGATACCCGATCCCCATGAAGAGGGGTCGCTCTTGCCATTTCTGGCACTGGATATCCAAGACTTTAAGCAGTTCAAAGGTAAGATAGGGAGGCTAGCTAATGAGAGGACACATAACCAAGATGGGTAAAAACAGCTATTCGATCGCCATCAGCCTGGGGAAGGACTCTACCACTGGCAAGTACAAGTACCAGTGGGTAAGCATTAAGGGAACCAAAAAGGATGCCGAAAAACGCCTTTCAGAGCTGCTGCACCAGCTTGATACAGGTACTTTCATGAAGCCTAACAAGACGACAGTGGGAGAATACCTTCAAAGGTGGCTAAAAGACTATGCGAAGCCTAACCTTTCACCGCGAGGCTTTGAGCGGTATGAGAGCATAGTCCGGGTACATCTTACCCCTAGTCTGGGCAATATTCCGCTAACACAACTCAAGCCTGAGCATATTCAGAAGCATTACGCATTAAAGCTCGACTATGGTCTGAGCCCTCGGTCTGTCCGCTACCACCATGTGGTGCTGCATAAGGCGTTACAGACAGCCCTAAAATGGGGTTTAGTAGCCAGAAATACTGCTGACGGTGTTGATGTGCCCCGTGTCCGCCAAACTGAGATGCAAACATGGGACGAATACGAAGTTACCCGCTTCTTGGAGATTGCCAAGGATAGTCATTATTATGCCTTATTCCACATGGCACTATTTACTGGAATGAGGCGATCCGAATTGCTAGCCTTGCGGTGGCGAGATATAGACTTCCACCAGATTTACGTTAACCGCTCGCTTCATCACCTCTCGGATGGCAGCTATGTATTCACACAACCGAAGTCGGCTAGGGGTAGGCGCACCATAGCTCTGTCACCTTCGTCTGTTCTTACTCTGGCAGAGCATAAGGAAAAGCAAAAGAGAATACGAGCTATGTTGGGGATGCCACTGAAAGACGACGATTTGTTATTCAGTACACCGGATGGCAAGCCATTACGTCCCAACACGGTCAGTAGAGCGTGGACTACGCTAGCTACACGTGCTGGCCTAAAGGTTATCAGGTTTCACGATGCAAGGCATACCCACGCTAGTTTAATGCTTAAGCAGGGAGTACACCCCAAAATAGTTCAAGAGCGGCTAGGTCATGCTTCAATACAAATAACCCTCGATACATATTCGCATGTAGCGCCTGGCCTCCAAGAAGCTGCAGCTAAAACCTTTGATAAACTCGTATCGCCAAAGTATAATGACACCTGCGAAAAGGAGCCTGCTGAAAAGCATTATTAGCAAATTATTAGCAAAATTTATTTATGTAAAATTGCAGGCCCCTAAATTAGCTTTAGGAGAGGTGTCCGAGTGGTTGATGGTGCCGCTCTCGAAAAGCGGTAGGCAGAAATGCCTCGTGGGTTCGAATCCCACCCTCTCCGCGGAGAGGTGCTGGAGTGGTCTAACAGGCACGCC
>Ga0307427_1001211_pt1 | contig 13683 bp, 7 predicted proteins | sample SalMarWE160190MG_FD_202162 | JGI IMG/M metagenome (GOLD analysis project Ga0307427, IMG submission 202162) | Salt marsh sediment microbial communities from the Plum Island Ecosystem LTER, Massachusetts, United States - WE1603-190 | ecosystem: Environmental > Aquatic > Marine > Intertidal zone >... | reverse complement strand
CTCCCATTTGATCGCATATCCATCGTGCGTGAACTCAAGCGCTATCAACTCGGCATCAACTTTTGAGTCCTCGACAATCAATACACGAAGTGACTTTTTCACATTTATTTCCCCTCTGGCATTAGCTCATTTGAAAGTAGCCAATACGAGTACAAACAAGGTCGGACCTTGAAATGTGAAATGAGTGATTCAACATCCCTCCTGACTTCTCGTTTCTCTTTTAGTATTCGTTCCATATCCTGGGCTGATTTGCTTACTGCTGAGTAAGTTACCCCAAAAGCTTTCCCTACCTCTTTATTGGTTGATCCTGTTAAACGTTTAGATAAATATATTGCTGTTTTGCTTGCGAATAAGGGTTTTTTCCTCATATTTGTCGATGTATATCCTTTTCCTGTTCTCACCCCGACTTGTAATGTGATATAAGTACCCTTTCCCTTGCAATCGAGATAGTCTTGCCATATCAATATATTATTATTTTACTCCTGAATGTCAACCTTTTCGCATTCCAAGGGCTCTATAAAATTATGAGACCCTCTAAATTAGTGTTGGATTTAAGCGAATTAATGTGGGGTTACTCACTGACAATTACAAACAAGGTTATTTGATAAAGAAATAAGGCAGAATGGAGGTTTAAGAAATAAATATAAGATTAGCCCTTGACTTAAACAAATTAATGGTTGAGTGGTTGAGTGGGAAAACAAAAATAATAATCTTTGTGTTCTTTGTGTCCTTTGTGGTTCAATCAGTTTGTTACTGTGGGATAGGTTTAGCTGAAAGCCGTCAGCTGATAGCCTGTAGGAAGCATTCGCTTCCTACAGAGCAACCTCGATCGCGTTAAGTAAAAGACTTAAATCGTAAGGTTTCTCGATGTAATATTTGACGCCTGCTTCGACCATTTTCTGCTTGTATTCCTGGTCTTTCACGGCAGTCAAAACAATAACAGGTATATTCTGAGTATAAACTAAACCTTTGAGATGCTCATAGAAGACAAATCCTCCCCCACCCGGAAGCAATAAATCGAGAATAATCAAATCCGGAGTTTCCTCCCGGGCAAGCCTCATCCCCTGATCGACATCGTATGCAACTAAAGTTGTATAATTTGCTCTTTGTAAATCCAGTGCAAGCCTTTTTGCGAAATCGCTGTCATCATCAACTATCAATATCTTTCCACTGCTGCCGGCTTCCGTATCCCCTTTCTCCGGTTCTACTATGTGTTCTTCGATACTTCTTAATAGTTCCTGCGGATTGTAAGGTTTTTCCAAATATTCAATAGCACCCGTCTTAAGTACTTTTTCTCTCATTTCGGCATCATGTACGCCGGTAAGAACAATAACGGGTATGGATTGAGTTTCCTGTAACCCAGTTACACTCTCCAGGACTTTTAATCCGCCCCCACCGGGTATCATTAAATCGAGAATAATCAAATCCGGTATTTCTTTTCTGGCGAACTGCACTCCCTGAATCGCATCTCCAACATTTAAAACATCATAGTCGGCTGAATGGAGATGCCTTATCATTAAAGCTGAAAGATCATAATCATCTTCGATAACTAAGATTTTCTTCTTTTTCATTTCATATTTTTAGAACATTACCAGCTACTCGAAATACTTCCAGTTATACGCCACTCGTCATAATCTTCATATTCGAATTCTCCGGTATAGGCGTTTCGCTCTACATCAAAACTCAGATTCGCAAAGCGACCCACATATAAAGAAGAATTTAAGTATATACCACTTCCGGAAACATCGTTCGAACCCGAAGAAAAATTAAAGCCAATCCCATTTGTCCATATTTCAAAAGATGTATAATAAGCACCTATATCGTAAGTCATAATATTATCCTTCAAATCAGGATCAGGAAAACTTGTCTCTGAATAATCCATAGCAAAAGATAAACTTAAAGGCGCACTAAAACTTATATCATCGCTAATCGAATATGATTTTGCGGAATAATTATTGTCTTCATACGTATCTTCATAATTCTGGAAGGAAAAGAAAACATTGATATAGTTGTTGACATTGGAAAGATTCATATTATAGCCGGTATTAACAGAGAACATTTTGCTGGTCCGATCCAGACCAAGAGTATCATTCTTTTCGCTATAAGGGCTGAAAGTAAAATCTACATACGGTAAGTCCGTGAAATTAAATTCCACCCCCACCTCAAAAGAATTAAAAGAAGTGGTAGACCCTTTCATCCCGAGAAGGTTATCCTTTTCCCTTGCAAGAGAACCGTATAGAAACATACTATTATTCCATAAATCCTTTCTTATTCCAGCCTCATATGCGAAAAAGTCATTCCGCACATAAGGATTACCGAAAGATTCGAATCCTGGGCCCGCCATACTAACCGATCCGGAAATTTCCGTATCGTAAAAATCGATAGCGGAATTAACCATAAAGGCAAAATCAAACGCGCTGCTAAGTCTGGGCTGGAAGAGACTTGTAAGGAATGAAGGAACATCCTCGTAAGTAAGTACAGGCATCCTTACATCTCTTGTAACTTCCGTACCCATAATTTCCGATTCTATATAGAACTTGTTTTCAAAAAACGATAATTTTAAATCAACACCAACAACATAATTTTCCATAGGCTTGACAATTTCCACACTATCCGAATCAGTATAAGCAGGGACAAAGTAAGGTTCCACAGAAGTTGTATCGTCTCCTGAATGCATATAAATAAAATGGAAATGAGAGTTTTCTTTTCTGCCGAAACCCACGTTAAAGGCAGCTAAATTCCTGGCATACGCGTAGTCGGTATAAGTTGTATCAGACCAGTCCACACTCCTCTGCAATTTTCCCATTGTACCTTCCAGATGAAGAAATCCAGGGTTTAGCTCGACCACTCCTCCCGAAACAGGAACACCTGAAAGGGAGTATGGAGAGAAATACGGATAACAGGTCCCGAATTCAACATTGGAAATAGCGAGAACAATACTCGGAATATTGACCATGTCTCTCGCCATTTTTTCCGGTTGTATGCTGATCCGGTATTTATTAAGAGCCTGGCGAGCTTGCGACTCCATCGAACTTAACTGGAAATCAAAATTAATAGGCATTTTATAAAAAGATATTGTAGGACTCACGTTAAAACGGACTTGAGAAGTCGGTTCCATCAAAGTATCTCCATTTATATCATCATATTCGCCGTACAAGTTTGCCGAACCGGAAAATTCAACGATATCAGCAGCGTAAAAAACAAGCGATATAAAGAAAAGTATCGATATTGTCTTCCTAATCATGAGCTTCTCCCATCGATTCACTTCCTCTTTTTAGGAGGATCCGGAGGCATCTGTATTCTATTCGTTTTTATAGTCGCGCCGTTTAACTTATTCCAGTTGCTGGGAGCTACCTGCTGCCACTCTTTACCGGAAACGTTTATTGTCCTGGGCGGCATCTTCGTTATTTTTCCGTCTACAACCTGTGTGATTGCAAGATTACAACTAACGGCATTCTTTTCTCCTTTAACAAGAAGAGCGCTTCTATCCTCCGATAAACGAAGTTTCACAGGCGAAGAACTGGGAGCCTGGAGATTCGTTACCTTAAATATCCTGGAGACTTTAGAACCGGGAACACTTCGATGCAATTCCACTTCGAATTTTGCCGCTCCTCTTCTGCTGCTTAATTTCAATTCCTGATTATTGGTCGATAGTTTTTTTACCTCGAAATTATCTTTACCGCTCGAGCCACCAGGCGCGGAAAGTCTTATAATATTATCTTTACCCGCCATTTCGAATTTGTATTTTTTTCCGGTAGAGGCAATCTCAAAATTGAGATTCTTACCTTCGGAACCTAACGCGAAGTAAATCTCGGGAGCATTCTTCATCCGGGCGGAACTTCTGCCCCTTCTCGGAGCAGCAGAAGTCATAGGCATCCTGAACACATTTTTCATTTTAAGTGATGTATTACCTTCGATATCGGACAACTTATTATGTGAACCCGCGTTAGTCTTGTAAAATTTATGCCCCTCATCATCGGTTATCTGGGATACATTAGCTCCGCTAAGAAAAATTTCATTCAAGGCATCCAGAACACATCCAAGCTGTAAGGGGTTACGAGAAGAGGCTTTCACAACGGACATCGGTGTAGCAAAAATAAAACCATCCGGAGAACCCCAGGTTTCCGTAGAACCCCACACGTACGACCAGTTACCATTGCTCTTGGTAATTTCGATATAATTGCTGTCGCTATCGTAATAATCCTGACGATTAGGAATCCACTTGTTTGAATCGTATATATAAATGTATCTCTTTGAACCCGTTTCTTCCACCCGATAAGGAATCAATGTATGCCCGACAAGACTCATATCCTGAACTATGGTAAGCACAGGCAAATCTTCCATAGAGAGATAATATTCCACCTGCTCGTAAGCGTAATTCCCGTCCTTTATATGAGTCCCGGTTATATTTTCAGCCATCCACATAATACCCGAATGGCTCCATTCATGACACTGCATGACCGTTATCGTGCTGCACAATTTTGCCGAAGTCGGACCATTCGTACTCCCGGAATAAGTATAAGCCGGCTTACAAAAACCCATATGTCCTTCTTCTTTATAGATTATGTTGGCAAGCAAACTCATTCCAAAACAATTACCGGACGCAACGGCAAAAGCGGCGTTATAAGCATGATAGAAAGCGTAATCAAGAGGACACAAAACCTTGGCTTCTGAGGAATCCGGACAAATGCCTATAAAACTCTTTACATATATTTCCCATGGCAGTACCGTGTTACCTCCACCATCGGTAAAATAAGTTGTATTTTTAAAACCCCAACAATGCTGCTCCACAAACTCATCTCCGGCATACAACGGAATTGCCAGGAAAACAACAACTATCAAAGTTAATATTAATGTTATTTTTCTCATCTCATCCCCCTCTTTAAGGTGTTGCCTTACCATTTTTGGCAGCTGAAACAAGCGAACGGTTACCGTTTTCAGCAAAACACTGAACTTTGTAGTAGTAATCTTTATTCGCTATTATCGTATTATCGAGAAACTTATTGCCCCTTACAATAGGGCTAATCTGTCGATAACCCTTCGCGGGATCGGTACTCCGGAATACCACAAAACCTTTGTAACCTTTATCATAAGAAGGTTTCCATTCTATAAGGAGAGCACACTTAACCTTACCCGAAGACTGTGTAACCTGCAAGTGATGCGGTTTCGGCGGAGGACCAATGTTGTAGGTATAAGTCTCTATGGGAACCGAAGGGTCTCCGATATTTCCACCGTAATCCGCGGCTTTAACCCTGTACCAGTAAACCTTCTTTTCTTGGACGGTAGTATCTATAAATGAAAATACAGAATCAGCCGCCCAGGTATTTGTAGCAGGTATGTCTTCGCAATCTACTTCTTCATCGAATATAAGGGAATCGCTTACTCTTTTGTAAGTACCATTTTCTTTATCCGCCCTATAAACCATAAATCCGAATAAATCCTGGACAGGGGAAGAAACCCACTCGACCTTTATAGATTGGTCTCTCGCTTTAAGCCCGGCTATAACGGGCGGCGCAGGCGGCGTTTCCTCTCTTAATTTCTGACAGACACTTTTGGAAGTATCGCTTAAATTCTGACTCCTATCATAAGCTTTTATAGTATATCTGTAACAAATAGGAGAACCCGGCGGAACAGTGAAATCGTTATATTTAAGAGTGTCGGGATGATCTCTATTTCCCACAAGATGCATCGGATAAGGTTGCCAAATCCATTTTGTACATCTTGGACCCTCAACCACATGAGTAAGAGTAGGCATTTGCTCATGCTCAACACACACAGAATCTCCTCCGCAGACGCCTCTATATATATTATAACCCGCGAGATCGGATGGCGCGGGACTCGGTTTATCCCAACTTAATGCAATATGGTCGGCATGACTTTTTGCCTTTAAATTTTGCGGTGGGCCAGGAGGTGTTGTATCCGGTAAATTATTACCGGATGAAGGAGAAAGCCCACTCACATTTCCAGCGCTATCAATACATCTGACTCTATACCAGTAAGTTTTCTCACCATACGCGGAAAAAATTGCCGGGTCCGTATCCTTATATAATGGAAAGACTCCGAATGTATCGGGTACCATAGGATTAATCATAATGCTATCAGCAAGAGAATCCGCTGAGTTAAAACGATAAACCTTGTAACCCTGTATACCCGACAATTCCACGTGTCCTAATTCATCATGAGTAACCTGATACCATTTTGGCTGTAAGCCATCCGGATATGCATCTACTTGAATCCCATAAGGAACAGCCGGAGGTGTCTCATCCTGTGGAACCGTAGTGATGTTCGAACTAAACATACCCGGTCTGCCAAGAGCATCGTATGCTCTTACTTTATATTTATAAGATGTTCCGTTGTACGGACCGTAAATCGAGTCGGGTGACACTACTTCATGTAGTATAGGATAACCTGCTTCATCCCAGCGCATGAAATCTATAAAGCAGTTTTTCTCGGGGATTTTATTTCCTTCCAAATCAAGAGTACACTTTTCAACTATGTCCGCTCCGTTTATCTTAACAGGCGAAGCAGAAGGAGAGCTTCTGTAAACATCATAACCTGAGGCTGTCCCTATTTCGTTCCATCTTACCATAACCTTATTATCACCGGCAATCGTAGTAACTCCTGAGGGAGCCGGCAAAGGAAGAACCGTTCCGGCAACAACCGTAACAGTATCGATGGGCTTAACTTTCATCCCTATTCTCAAATGTTTGACAGGGGCTATCGCGTACATGTATTTTTTACCAACAACAACATTGTTATCGATATAAGCCTGCCCCATGACAACACCAACCTTCCAGTATTTACCTGTAAGAGCCTGTAATTCTCTATAAGTCTTGCTGGTATCCGAAACAGAGGAAATATTACAGGCACCAAGATTAACGAACCCAACCTGCGGAACGGTCGGAACGGCAGCAAGCATATCTTTACTCGTGCTCTTAAGAGCTACAATAGGAGAACCCTTAATCATATTTCCTTTTACGCCAGCTTTTAATTTAAGTTTTGGAGGTCCGTTAAGGATATTGACAATGGCCTGCCATTCTTCGGAACCTTCAGGTATCACTTTCTTAATATCATCACAGTTGCTCATAAGCGTAATCGGTTTGGAGTTTATAGGGGTTGTAGGAGTCAAACCGGAAGGGATCTCTTTCCTATAAAGGTTAAAAGATTTAACTCCTTCCATTTTAGACCATTTTAACAATATGAAAGTATTTTTACCTAAATTTTCACTACTTATCCCATACAGAAAACTGGCTTCGGTAGAAGCAAAAAGACCTTCGAACATAGAAGGATCTTTAACTTTCATAAGTCCATCTAATTTGCTTTCATACTTACTAACTAAACCCAATTTGCCGGCAACTGCCTTTACCTGAGAGGCAAGAAGTGCTACCTTTCCATGCTCACCATCGTCAGAGGCTTGTTTTATTTTACTGAGGACAAAATCAGCATCAGCTTTTTTCCATTTATACCAATCTTTCACCTGGTCCCTTTTGAATTTTCCAAACTTTGCGGCCCTGCCCTCTTCCATGGAAGCCATCTCGCCCTCTCCCAACTTTTTCTCTTTACCACTTTCCTTTTCTTTGAAGTTTAAACTTCCTCCTATCATCTTACACTCTACTTTTTTCGCGATAAAAGATTGTTCGAACTCCGTACCTGTAATACCGGAAATAGAAACAGGAGTTACAACTTCCAAAGACTCGCCTTTCACAAGCTTTTTGACCTTTGCCCAGATTCTTCCAAAGGAAAGGAATACAGACCTTTTCTTCTCCCCTTTTGTATTAAGGCTGGTGTTTTCGTCCAGATAAAGCACGGTACTGTCGGAATAAAGAATCTCTGCTTTAGAACTATCTCCAACTATGACTGTATCGATATTCTTTAATTCCATACCTATGGTAGGAGTAATAATTGTATCAGCTCTTTTGACTACCACATCATTTGTATAAACATTCAATACAGTTCCTAATAATATTATTATTAACATCGATACCTCCTATCTCACTCTATGTAGATGCCATCATATGAGTTTATTCCCGCAATAATTTCTATTTCACCACAAACAGTTCCCCAGAGAATACATCCGCGAAGACCGAAAGTGCCCTCAAATCCCATTGGATTTCCAAAATAAAGCTCTAATTCTCCCCAAGCTGACGCGGAAACAAGACCCCAAAGTATTTCCCCGTGTATATAAACTCCAACTACACCTACAATAAGAAAACCTCCATGACTAGTTGCGTTACCAGTATAACTGCCACTTACGAAGGCACCTACACCCGCATAAATTTCAATGCCGCCTTTAACTATTCCAAAATTTATAGACTGTTCAAGATCTCCAAAAATATAAGCGCCTGTTACAGGATCCCCCATCTTATTTATATCAATACCAAACTTGCGGCTATCACTGCTCCCTTCTTGTATTACCCAAATCTGATCTAAAGGAGCCTGATACCCTATGAACAAACCCCCTCCAAGACCGGCTCCGAAAGTCAGACCACATAAATCAACTGCCAATCTACCCTGTATGTAATTCACATCGCCGCTAAAGAACCAGTTCGCCTGTCCTTCCGCCTCAATATCCACACCTACGGAACTCAAATCGAAAGCTCCCTTTAGCTCGCCCTCTACACTTCCCGCACTTCTATCCACCCTAAAGAATACACTACCGTTCATTTCGACATCGGCAGCTAAAACAGAAAGGAACATAATACCATCAGCGGCAAAAGTTGTTATATTCGGGGTAACCGCCATCTTGACCTCTATACCCACTCCAGCTTTAGGAACAAGCAAATCAAAACCACCTCCGCCAGTCAACTCCAGCCTACCTCCAATTGCAATGCGCTCAAGCTCATCTCCTTCAATAACCGCGCATCCCCATATCTCACCAAGACTTGCTAACTCTACATCTAAAAGTAATAAATCATGCACCTGCGTCTCTAAAACACAAATCTTTATATATAAACTGTCCAGCTCTATTTCGGCATCAACAGCAGAGTTTTTGAAAAAGTCAAAATCGACTTCCCCCGTACCTATAAACCCATTCTGATCCGCGGCGTCGTAACCAATCTCATCGAAATCCATCTCCGCAATACCCGAGCCCCAATTTCTAAATAGAGCAAATTCTTTCGGCTCTATGGTAACAAGACGCGAGTAGAAAGGCGCGCCGGACACCGTATGGTTCGCGTCATGTACCGTAATCAATGTGTCCGGCTCCCCAAAGAAATTAAAGTGAACTCCGCTTCTGACAACAAGCTCTCCTGCCTTACCCGGATCAAATTTCGAGAGCCCTGCCGAATCCAGCGTAATCGGAAAACCGTCGAATTTCTGATAAGCCGCGTTATGATTGAAATAGAATTCTCCCAAATCTCCGTCGGCGAGCATTTCACCCCAGATTATATTGAATCCCTTGGTGAAATGTACGGGTTCGTGAATTTCGGCATTTGTATAAATAATTTCTCCTATCCTTACACTAACGACACCTCTCTTCGAAGTCAAACCAACACCCCAATAATTGAGATTAAGTGTATCATCCGGGAAGAACGCGTTACCTCCCGCGAAACTAGCGGTAGAAGTAACGCCAAGTTCCTTAAACGGAGGTTTTATATCCGATGGATAAGGAATCTGAAAGTTTCCTCTGAGATCGGTATTAAATGAAGAATTACCCACGAACCAGAATTTCATAAAAAAGGGAGAAGTTGTATCACTTTCATCATGAGTAAAAGTCGTATTGAAAGAAGTACTCGCGAGATAACCGGTTTTACTTGTTTTTCCGAGACCAACGTTCATATCAGGAGTTTCTACATCCGAAGACAAGAATCCTCTTATTCCCTGCATTTCCAGGTTAAACCAACCATAATTTTTCCTCTTTGGGCTAACTGCTTTAAGCTGCATACCTGCATTCTCGCAAGAACTCATTTTTTCAAATTTCAAAGGACTACTTGCGTCACCCGAATAAACTGTCAATACATCACTATCTCTTTTAAGGCAGGGCACAATTAAACCTATCAAAGTATCCGGTCTTACAAGATTAAAAGTATCACTCTGTACAACCGTATGATAAGCGTAGGGTTTGGCAGGAAGTTTAAAATAAGTATTACTAGCAATCAATCCAAAACCGCCCCATTTCATTTGTTGAACTACAGAAACTTTAGCTGATAGGTTTAAAAGTGTATCGACAAGAAGTGAATCGTATTTTGCTACAATTGATCTCCCCGCAGCGTCAACAACTCCATTACTATCCGAGGGAAGAACTATATCTCCGTTTATAAACTTACCTTTCTTAACTTTACATTTCTCAATCTCAAGTTCTCCCCCTGTCAAATTAACTTCGAATCCCATCGGAATCAAAGAATAAAATTTCCAGGGTGAGGCAAGTTCAAAAGTGGCGTTAAAACCGCCGGGAGCAAAAACACCATCATCAAAAGTATATTTACCGTAAAGGTAACCTGTATTACAGGTATCCATACCGGGCTGCTCGATTGTTTCTCCTCTTTTTATTTCTATTCCTACTTTACTTGGTGTAATCGTTCTGCTGAGATCTATTGTTATTTCTCTCTTGGATTTGATAATTATTCCGGTTTCTCCCAACCGGTAAGGACCTCTTTCCGCGATACCGAGTTCTTCATGGATATCCAGAAGAGGTGAAAGTTTTCCACCAAAAGGTCCGAGTACAACCGGTTCGCAACCAGTTGTATCATAGAGGCAGCTTACCTTGACTCCGACTGTGCCATACGCCGAATCAGGCCACATATGTATATCGTGCACCGAGACTAAATAACCTTCAACTCCAACCTCTAGGGGAGAAGAAAAACTTTCCTGGATTTCTCCGGAAAGAATATTCGCTGTGTCCCCGGTTGCCCAAGCCGCGTTTAAACCTTCAAAATCAACATCAAATTTAATTCCCAAATAAATAAAAATCGGACCGCCAGACTTCTGCAAGAAGAAAGATTCTCCGCTTCCCGAAAGGGAATCAAGTGAAGACGAAGTGTAAGTTATATTTTTTATTACAAATTCCCCTATCTTTAAATAAGTAGGAACCAAAGGTTTTATTTCTTTCAATATATCAGGATTGACTTCCCGTATTTCACTCATACCTTTATTCGTGCCAAGAGGCAACCCATCTTGATAAAAAGCCTGTACCTGCCAGGCATAACGTTTCTCAGGGTCAAAATCTCTCGCTCTAAGCGGATACAGAAAACTTGTTTTGTTGATTTTATCCTCTTGATACCAGACGGGATTCGATCTCATCGCTTCTTCTTTTGACTGCCCCTTATATATCTCAACAACTTTGAATTTATAAAGTACCCTTTCTTGCGCAGGCACGGGAGCAGGTTTAGTCCAGGTGAAAGTCGGTCTTTTAATTTTCAAACCTTTACCTGCTTTAGGAGAAATCAATCTTGGAGGGCTGGCTGGTCTAACAAGTATATTTATACATTGTTGTGTAAGTTCACGACCTGAAGCGGCATCTATAAGATACAAACAAGCCGTATAATTCCCCGCGGGAACAGTTCCCGTTCTGAGGATAAAAGATTTATCTTCCTCTCTATAAAACTCATCTCTCAATTCTTTTATATCTCTTGATTTTACTCGCAATCTACCCGTTGGGGACTGGAACTCATTGGTACTGGCTCTAAACAAATCTTCCCTTGATTCCGTGATTTCCCCTCTAAGGTAAACCATACGGGGTTCACCAGAATTATTTGTGATATCAAGAGACCACAGATCTTCAATACCTAATTGATTCGGTGGTGGTGGATGAATTCGTAAAGTAAACTGACCTTGTTGAGCCAGAACTGGGAGACTTAAAGCCAATATCAACAAACCAGCTATCAAAACTTTCCTACCCTTCATAATCCCTCCTTATTTAAATTTAAATATTCCCAATAAAATCTTTAAAGTACAATCTTAAACTATACTACTGATTTTTATGCCTTTTGTCAAGAAAAAAAATTTGCAGGTAAGTATTTCTATTAAATTTATGTTAACGAGGAAAAACTTTCGGGCGAAAAGGCTGTATTGCTTAAGTAAGATCCGAAAAATCTTAGTCGAATATTCTTCGCTGACAGCTGCCCGCCGACGGCAGACAAAAAAAGAAAAAACATTCGTGTTATTTGTGTGATTTGTTGTTGAAACTAAGTTTCTTTTGATGTGGTTGTGTGAGATTAATTTGGTGTGGTGTGGTAGGTTTTAAACAAACAAAAATATAGTTTTTTTCTCTGTGTTCTCTGTGTATTCTTTTTTTCTCTGTGTACTCTGTGGTAAAATTTTTTTGTTCTTTATGTCTTAGTGCCTTCGTGGCAACTAAAGATTATCGATGATGTTCCACCTGGCGATCCATTTCCCCTGTCTATCGCCAGCGGGGTCAAATTTTACGTAATCTTTTGGAAGATATTTTTCTTTTATCGGAACATCAATTCCTATTGTTTCAAGCAAATATCCTAACCGTGCCAACAAACTTTTATTCTGACATCTGAGGGCATATTTTATCAGCTTTTTTATTGATATATATTCAAGGATATCTTTCAAAATCACTTTAAATTTATCCAGCTCCGGACCGTAGGCTGTTTCTTCCAGGCAATCTACGATTGCTTTTTCCGGCTCAGCCATTGCAACTTTGTTTCCATTAATATTCAACTGACAAAAACCGAAAAATTTATATGGTTTAAGTGTAATGTATTTGAAATTATATTTTTTAAACGCGATAGGTCTTTTTCGTTTTGGAGTTGCCACATAATAAATCTCATCCTTCGAAATTTCTTTTGTTCTATATACGGACAGTGCGGTTTCAAAAGAGATATAGGAAGGTTGCACAGTTCTTGAAGCAATAAGAAAAGGATACCCGGCTCCTTCAGGTAAAGTGTATTTGCCCTTTTCTATCTCTTCTATCTTTTCATCCATCTTCAGCTGAAATACCATTTGAGAGGCATAATTGTTGGATATATCGAACAAAGTGCACATATCCGAAATAGTGAAATAGTTGACTCCCTCTTTTCTCAAACTGGATAGGATTAATTTCTTTGTAAGTGACATATCTAATATTAACGCCAGGAGCTTCCATAGTCAAGGGGAAAACCTCCCCATACCCCTATTTTCAAACCACAGAGAGCACAGAGAAACACAGAATTTCACTGTTTTTTTTCTTTTTTTGACTCGTGACTCAGGACTCGAGACTCATGACTCGGTGCTTCGCACCGCCCTTGACTAATTTTTTACTATACCTATAATTTACCAAAATAATAAAAAGGAGGAATTTGTGAAAGAAGAAAAAAAGGAAATTAAAGTTAGATTCCCGGAAGAAATAATGGGTGGCTCATACGCCAACCATATGATAGTCTTACATACAAAAGAGGAATTCATTATGGATTTTATAATGGCGTCGCCTCCGGCAGGAAGTGTTACCGCAAGAGTCATTACCAGTCCCGGACATATGAAGCGCATAATTCATGCCCTGAGTGATAACGTTAAAAAGTATGAAGAAAAATTCGGAGAAATAAAAGAAGCCCAGCCTCCACAGGGCTTTATTGCCCCGGAGGTAAAACCCGCATAAAAAAACCACCTAACACCATCCCTACCCATAAGTTTACACTTTTGTCCCGGACAAAAGTGTAAACTTAGAATACATTATTTGACAAAATGCAATAATTAAGTACAATCAATTATGGGAATACTGGAGAAAATTAGAACCCAGGAAAT
>Ga0307427_1001209_pt1 | contig 13699 bp, 19 predicted proteins | sample SalMarWE160190MG_FD_202162 | JGI IMG/M metagenome (GOLD analysis project Ga0307427, IMG submission 202162) | Salt marsh sediment microbial communities from the Plum Island Ecosystem LTER, Massachusetts, United States - WE1603-190 | ecosystem: Environmental > Aquatic > Marine > Intertidal zone >... | reverse complement strand
CGTCCGGTTTGATGAGGGGGGAGCAGGACGCAATGCATGGCATGCGGCTATTGAGCCACAACGGGGAAATCCTGCAACTGAGGTATGCCGAAGCCTAAACATTGTCACCTACTCCTCTACTCTACTCAAAGAAGTTCCGCCGCAGGAGGCTAAGTTCATTGCAGTTGAAGAAAGGGAAAGTGGACCATGAGTTTTATGCATATTTAAAAGATTGACTTAATACCCAAATAGTTTTATTTATACTTAAAACTTTCTAAGAGGTTTATATATGATCAAGAAATACATTACCAGGCAACATTATATTGACAGGATAAAGCCTTATATTGGCAAAGATATCATTAAAGTCATAACGGGCCAGAGGAGAGTCGGTAAGAGTTATTTCCTTTTTCAGATTATGGATGTCGTCACCGCCTCTGACCCCGAAGCACAGATTATTTACATCAACAAAGAATTATATGAGTTTGATTTCATAGATAATTACAAGGCGTTGCTGGCATATATCAAAGATAAGGCCAAAGGCAAAAAGAATTGCTATGTTTTTATTGATGAAATTCAGGATATTGATCAATTTGAAAAGGCATTGCGCAGTCTCTCTGCCGAGGGCGGGTATGATATCTATTGCACTGGCAGCAATGCCGGGCTGCTTTCTGGGGACCTAGCCACTTATTTAAGCGGGCGTTATATTGAGATAAAGGTATTCTGTTTATCCTATATAGAATTTTTAGAGTTTCATAAGCTTCAAAAAGATCCTGAGGCATTCCTGAAATATATCAAATACGGGGGGCTTCCCTATCTAATCAATGTGAAACTAAAAGATGATATTGTCTACGATTATCTGAAGAATATCTATAATACAATTCTTTTCAAGGATGTTGTCAAAAGACACAGAATCAGAAATATCGCCTTTCTTGAGAGGTTGACCATATATCTGGCTGATAATGCGGGGAGCCTGGTTTCGGCAAAAAAAATCAGTGATTTTCTTAAATCCCAAAAAACAAATATTTCACCAAATGTTGTTCTTAACTATCTTTCACATCTTGAATCGGCCTTTTTTATCTTAAAGGTGCAACGATCGGAAATTGCAGGGAAAAAGATATTTGAGATCGGTGAGAAATATTATTTTGAAGACCTGGGCCTGCGACATACGATTATTGGATACCGGCAGGCTGATATCGGCAGGATACTGGAAAACCTTGTCTTCATTCACCTGAAAAGATCAGGGTATGACATAACCGTTGGCAGAATCGGGGGAAAAGAGATCGATTTTGCATGTGAAAAAAAGGGTGAAAGGCTCTATGTGCAAGTAGCTTATATGATTACTGATCAGAGGGTTCATGACCGTGAATTTGGCAACCTTCTGGAAATCGAGGACAATTTTCCCAAAATCGTGGTCTCCATGGACGAGATGACAGGCGGAAAATTCAAAGGAATAAGGCATGTGAATATAAGGGATTTTTTGGTTTCTGTTTTTTGAAGGATTTGGACAATGGACAGGAATAATAGCCCTTGCAAAATCGTGCAGCAATTTTGTCACCGGAGGATATTTTAATGGCCATAAAACCAACCTATGAGGAATTGGAACAAAGGGTTAAGGAGTTGGAGAGGGGCGCTTCAGGGTAAGAGGGCGGAGGAAGAGCTGAAAAAGGTTGTTACGGAGCTCCATTCATTATGAAATCCAGTTTTTTCCACGCTTTGTCTAACTTCTTGATAATTTTCTATAAAAGCCTTATACTCTAAAATCACTATTAATAGGAGAGAAAGATAATGAACAGTGACGAAATTCTTTTGCTTCTACACAGATACAAGGAAAGAAATCGAAAAAAATACAGAATCATAAATATTGGCCTTTTTGGCTCTGGATCTCAGAGAGCAATGAATGAACAGAGTGATATTGATATTGTGGTTGAATTGAAGGACCCGGACATGTTTAACCTGATTAGCATTAAACAGGATTTAGAAGAGGAATTAAATAGAGCTGTCGACATTATCAGATACCGAGAAAAGATGAATGCTTTTCTCAAAGCCAAGATTGAGAAAGAAGCAATATATGTATGATAAAGAACTTCCCCTCGAAATCCTTACCCAGATTTATCAGGCAACCCAAACAGTCCTAAAGAGGTTTTAGCCAATTAGATCAGCTGATGATTTTAGATCTTCGGATTCAGGCATGGAAAAGCTTGACGCTATTTGCATGCAACTAATCTCCATCGGTGAAGGACTAAAGAATCTTGATAAAATAACCAATAATGCCCTTCTATACAGATATCCACAAATTGAGTGGAAAAAAGTGAAGGGCATGAGAGATATCATAAGCCATCATTATTTTGATTTGGATGTTGAAGCGATATATGAAGTCTGCAAGAATCATATAGATGTTTTAGCTCTTACCGTGGAAAAAATAATCAAAGATCTATGAGAGTTTTCCAGTTACTTCAACAAAATCAGATAGAATCCACTAAACGAATCTGGCAAGAATACCTAAACGCAGGCTTCTCCAAATAACCTACTACATGTTGAAAAATATCCATAATTGGGAGAATTGTTAATAAAAACTCATAGCCAATATTGGATAATTTATTGTGAAGGAAGCAAAGCAGCTCAAAGCATGGCCAAAAAATTAACCTATGAAAAATTGTAGCAAAGGGTTAAGGGGTTGGAAGAGGAAAGCAAGCAGGCTGAGGAAGGGATACGCGAACTCAATGAAGAGCTTGAACAGCATGTGGCAGAGCGCACAGCCGAACTGGAACAGAAGAACGCAGAGCTTGAGCGCCTGAACAAACTCTTTGTGGGGCGGGAGCTCAGGATGGTTGAGTTGAAAGAAGAAATAAAGAGGCTGAAAGAGAGAGCCTAAAGAGGAGTGCGTATTATGAAAAGATTCTTAGTTCTTTTTTAGATTCTGCTTTTTCAATACAGCTTCCCTTATGCACTTGTCGCCAATTCAACAATAAAACTCGGAGTGTACAATAACGAACCGTTACTATTCGTCGATGCAGATGGCAAGCGCAAAGGTGTATTTGCTGATATCATAGAACATGTTGCTTCTAAAGGGGGATGGCAAATTGAATATGTGACCGGAACCCGGGATAAATGCCTGTCAAGGCTTGAAAATAATCAGATCGATATTCTTGGGACCATTCCATTTTCCAAGGCCAGAGACAAGCTGTATGACTTTGGCAAGGAAAACCTTATGACCAACTGGGGGCAGATTTATGTACCTATAGGCTCTGAGATCAAAGTGATTACGGATGTGGCAGGAAAAAAAGTGGCTGTCTTGAAAGGAGATATTCACTTCTGAGTGAATGGCTCTCAATAGAGGTTATTGTCTTGGACCGTAATTATCGTATTATAAATTTTAGGCTTATTAAAGGGAGAGGGCGATTTTCAATTTTTTGCGAGCTATCATAATCTGGTTGACAATATTATACAAATACGTATAATAACGTCATTATTTATCTGCATTATAGAATAATTTGAAGTAACCTCTGCGAACTCTGCGCCTCTGCGGTGAAATGCCTAACTGCACAGGTCGCAAAAAGCCATGCAGGAGTTGGTTGTGTTCAAAAAAAAGAAGGTCAGAAAATCAGAAGCGCTACAACTAATTTTACTGGATAACCTTTACGCCCAATCCGGGTCTGAACATATCATCTTCCAGGGTGGAACAGCTTTACGATGTGTTTATAGTGGGATGAGATTTTCAGAAGATCTCGATTTTGTGACACATCTGCAAGCAGGCGATCTTCAAAAAGTATTATCCCAAATATTTCAAAACACTCAAAATGCATGTACCGCACAGTTTGGCCCGGGGCGGGCAGAATACAAGATCAAGGGAGTTAGAAAGCAGGCTACCAAGATGTTTTTCATATATCGCCCTGATGGTCAACGTGAAAGGATTGCAGTCAAGTTAGAGTTCGAAACCCTTAAAGCCGGCCATGATCCGGAATTTGACAAACACATATTGAGAGATTTGCCATTAGTGGCAGGCATGGTTACAGGCGGAGAATTGGTAATACCGCACTCAAGTAGTATTGTATTAGCAGAAACCCCTGAGGAGATCCTTTCTGACAAAATAAGGGCCATTTATGAAAGAAAATTTCTTAAAGGGAGGGACATATATGATATCTGGTGGATTGTAAAACAACTCAAGGTGGCACCGGAATGGATTAAGACCAGAGAAAAATTTTCTATGTATCAGACTTCATTTATCCCGGCCAGAGAAGCTGATTTTTTTCAAAAAAAGGGATCTATCTCAGGCATCGCTAATGCCATGAAAACCGATTTGCCCCGTTTTATACCTCGAGAGATTCTCTCAATTTATCAGGACAATGATTTCAGCGGTTTCATTACCGTTCTAAAAGAAGTCACCTCTGGTCTTTTAGATCAGGGCATGAAAAAGTATTTTGAAGATCATGAAAGAAGAAAAGACAACCCTTAAACGATTGAAACTCCTGCCCGCTCTTTTCCGCAAGCAGGATGCAGAGAAAGTAGCGCCTCATACGGGCACGTTTTTATCTCGTGCAATCAAACAAGGACTGATCCACCGTCTTAATCGAGGCAATTACATTAATTCATTCCTCTATGGATTCCCCCGCGTAGAAGAAGTGGCATGTTTTTTGAGGCAATCAGCATACATCTCCTGCGAATGGGCGCTAAATTATTATGGTGTCAGCCTGCAATCACCTTTGGTGTGTACTGTGCTTACCTTAGACACATCCGTAGGTAAAAAGCGGGATTTTCACTACCAGGGAATTACCATTGAATTTTCAAGGATTTCCCCGGCCCTATTTTTCGGGTTTAGCTACAATGATAAATTCTATATAGCTTCACCAGAAAAAGCCGTTTTGGACACCCTTTATTACCGTGGAATGATTCCGGCTCAGGATGAACTGGAAGTTGATGAATTGGATTTCAAGTCCCTTTTAAAAATGGTCGACCGATATCCTTCCTCTGTTCTCAGCAGTCTTTTCAGCTTGTCAAATTTTAAGGAAAAACTTGAAATTTCCCTGGGAGGAGGCTGACGTGGATCATTTTCATGACCATTGTATGGTCCTCGAAGATTGTGGGGATTGATTGTGGAGCCCCACGGGCCTTCAGCGGCAAATTTCCTTGACCAAAGGGACATAGACATCATAGTTGCAGGGTCCTTTGGTTCCAAAATGATTGATGCACTGAGAAATAGTGGCAAAACTCATTTTGAGTTTAAAGCCCGTGTTGATAATGCTGTAAAAAGAGTTTTAAAGCTAAATTGAGGGATTTTTTAATTTTAGTTCAAGCTGCTTTGTAACTGTTTAGGTAGCCACCAAGGCACCAAGCCCGCTCTAGCGCGACTTGCATCTAATATGCTGATGTCGCCAGAATACCCCATAGGTGAAGTCTATTGCAATAAAGCATGCAATACAGGTCTGGGCCAGGGATTGCGGATTTTGGATTGTGGATGCCGATTTATTTTCCAACGATAATAGCACTTATCTCATTTAGAATATCTTTTAAGGAAGGCATACTTGATGGCATTATTTTATCAGATGTATGTTTATGATGTGGATAGGAATCTATTTCTGGATGGTGCGGAGCATTATCGTAGCGGAACAGCATTTGCCCAGTGCTGTTCATATAATGCAGCCTGTATTTATCAATAGAAAGGGTATTACGAGATTCAGTGGCAAATATGCTGATTTCCAAAATCGAGGAGTCTATGATTAGAAGATGGCCTTTTATATAGACTGTCTCTAAAGCAGGGCCAAAATATTTTTGAATATTTGAAGACAGGACAATAGAGGATGAGGCAATAGTCTTTTCAATGTCTTCAACGAATTTTTGTATCACTGGATTGCTGAACGAATTGCAGACTGTGTTTTCCGCCACCTGGCAAGGAGTTTTGCAAATGCATACCAGTCAAAATAATCGGCCTCATCTCCTATTTGACCATCATCAAAGCTTTTTAAGAAACTCTGGGTGGTTAGCTGGTATTTTTGCTCAAACTCCTGTAAGACCTTTTTGTAAAATGCCATGGCATTTGAATACAGGTCATATTCACGCTTTAAAGAGGTTTTAATTTCATTAGTTTTCTGCATAAAAGATATATAAACAAAGTGGATTTTAAAAGTCAAGGACTTTGCCTATTTTTTGGATTCATTCAATCTATGAATAGAGGTTATATAAGAAAAAATGGGACATTTATATATGCTGAATAATGGGTTCTGGTTACTGGATTTAACAAACATTAAGCATCCAACATCGAGTATTCAGTATCCAATACCAGGAGGTTAATAGATGAATAAGATTCTCATTGTGGACGATGATGCGGGAATTAGAGAACTTGTGGATACGACCCTGAGATCAGATGATTACCAAATTTTCCAGGCAGAAAGCGGAGAGCAGGCCATTGAATTAGCCAAGGCGGAAAAGCCAGATCTGATTATCATGGATATCATGATGCCCGGGAAAATAGACGGACTGGAGGCAGCCAGAATGTTAAAGAGAGATCCGGGGACAGCAGGGTGTCAGATAATCATGCTAACTGGCAGAGGCCAAAAGGATGACAGAGAAAAAAGCCTTGATGCCGGTGCTAACGATTATTTTACAAAACCCTTCAGTCCTCTGGAGTTGATAAGGAAGGTGGAGGGGATGTTGGGATAGTTACTTGAAACTTGAAACTGGAAACTTGAAACTGGGATAAACAATGAAAGAGATAAAGGTTGAAACTGGAAACTTGAAACTGGGATAAACAATGAAAGAGATCTATGAATTGGATGTTTACAAACTTGCGGAAGAACTTTCTGATTTGATTTGGTATGCCTCTGATAAATGGTCTGTTAAGGCTCAAAACACGATTGGATATCAGATTATACGATCCTCTGACAGTATTGCCGCGAATCTTGCTGAAGGTTATGGAAGGTATACTCCTGCGGACAGGAAGAAGTTTTACCTTTATGCGCGGGGATCTTTTGAGGAGACCAAAGCATGGTTACGAAAAGCACTTAGACGAAAAGTTATTTCCTCAGACCAAGAAGCAGCTAAATACAAAGGAATAGTCGAGGAACTTGGACCGAAACTCAATGCATTCATAAAAACAACAAAGCAATAGATCCAGGCCGAGTTTCGAGTTTCGAGTTTCAAGTTTCAAGTTTCCAGCACCCATCATTTAACCATGGAAACAAAAGACCCAAAGGCCGATTCAGTTGATAGAAACCAACTGCAAAAATATGCCGAAGACCTTGCTGAAATTTATAGATCTGAAAAAGAAAAAAGAAAAGAGCTTGAAGCCTCCAAGCAACAACTTGTCAAATACGCCGATGATCTGAACCAAACCATCACTGATCTAAAAACTGCTAATCAAGAACTACAGGAATCCTACTTAGACACTATTCACCGACTTGTGCTTGCGGCTGAGTAGAAGGATGAGGACACCGGAGATCATATTATCCGCATGAGTCAGTACAGCGCATTGATCGCAGAAAAACTTGGCCTCCCGTCCAGTGAGGTTCAAAATATCTTATATGCCTCTCCCATGCATGACATAGGAAAGATAGGTATTCCGGACAACATTATGATGAAACCGGGTAAATTGACAGACGAAGAATTCGATATCATGAAAACTCATACCACTATTGGAGCAAAAATTTTGGCAAATTCCCGACCAGAAATCCTGAAGCTTGCAGAGCAGATTGCGCTTTCTCATCATGAAAAATGGAATGGCAAGGGATACCCGCAGGGACTCGCCGGTGAGAAGATCCCGCGGGTGGGAAGAATTGTTGCCCTGGCGGATGTCTTTGATGCCCTTACCACCAAACGCCCCTACAAAGATCCTTTTCCTGTAAAAGTAGCAGTCGATATTATAAAAAAGGATCGTGGTCGGCATTTTGACCCAGATGTGGTAGATATTTTTCTCGAAAATATAGATGAAATCGTAAAAATCAAAGAAGAGGTGGCTACAGCAAAAGATGTGTCTCTGGCTAATTCTACTGGTAGCGAAAAATGAATAACAACCCTGATAGAAGAAATTTTGATCGTTTTCCAATTACATTTCAAATAGAAGTGGCTGCCAAAGATAGTGAGGGGGAAAAATATAAAGAAATTACTGTGTTAAAGGATATCTCAGGGGAAGGTGCAAAGTTTATAACCCAACAAGCCGACAAATATTTTCCGGGTCAATCATTAGCATTAACTATTCATTTACCTGATAGTGATGAAGTGAAGGCCTGTATGATAGGAAAGGCTACTGTTGTACGTGTAGATTCCCCAACTGATTCAAAGATAGAGCAAAAAAATCAAGAAATATGCATAGCGGTTAAGCTTGACGCCCCGTTGCATTTTGAAAGAATTGATGTGAAAATGCAGGGGAGAAGCGAATAATGAAATCAAATTATAAAAACTCCCTCAGCTTTTGTGGAAAGACACGTATTATTTTGGCCTTATTAGGGGTCATCCCTTTTCTTCTGGTCATCTATCTGTTTGTCTATGGAAAAATAGATATAACAGATATGATTAGTCTTTTCTCCGCATTAGCACTTTTTTCTATTCTTACAGGCTTCTCTCTATTGAGAAGTTCTGCTGATCAACTTGTTCACCTTGCCAAAGAAACGAGCATGGTTGAGACTGGGGAAAAAAGTGAACCCATTAAGATCAAGGCTGATCAAGAGTTAAACGATATAGCGAACCATTTTAACTCTATGTTCACAAAATTAAATGAGGCCAACAGGGATCTAAAAGATCAAAGTATTCAACTGATGGTCTATGCCAAAGATATTTCTCTGGCACACAAAAGGACGAAGCAAGAAGAAGCATTAAGAACCAGGTTGAGCCGATATGTGGGAGAAGACTTAGTAGAAAGGCTAATTAGTTTAAAAGATGGCGTGCTCCTTGAAAATGAAAGAAAAGAGGTCACCATCCTCTTTGCCGACATACGGTCTTTTACTGCTATTTCTGAAAGACTGGAGGCAGAAGAGGTGGTATCCATGCTTAATCAATTCTTTGACATTATGGTAGGTATCATTTTTAAAAATCATGGCATATTGGACAAATTTGTCGGGGATCAGCTTATGGCAATATTTGGACTTATTCCCTCTAAAAATAATAATTCATACAATGCAATGCAAGCGGCCATAGAAATGCAAAATGCTACAAAAGAATTGATGAAGAAAAGGGCAAAAGAAGATAAAGATACCTTTGAGATAGGGATTGGCATTAACACAGGAAGCGCTATTGTGGGAAACCTGGGCTCTGAAAACAGAATGGACTATACTGCAATAGGCAATAGCGTAAATATTGCGGCAAGACTACAGCAGATTGCAAAGGGTGGCAAAATAATTATCGGTGAAGAAACATATCGCCAAAGCCAGGGTAATTTCCATATAGAGAAAAAGGTTAAACTACGTGTCAGAAATAAAACTGAGCCGATTATGTGTTATGAGGTATCAAGGTGAGCAGGAGAGTGCTTTAAAAAAGTATTCTTAAAGCTTTAGGGGATAGGGTGTATGTTTTCTAATTTTGCAGCCACTTAAGATAGGCATCTATAAACATATTAATGTCACCATTCATCACCCTATCAACATCCCCAACTTCAAGGTTTGTCCTGTGATCCTTTACTAATCTATAAGGGTTGAATGTGTATGACCGTATTTGATTACCCCATGCTATCTCTTTTTGGGATTGGTGTCTGAGATCTTTTTCTTTGCTTTTTTTCTCTTTTTCCAATGCATAGAGGCGTGCTTTAAGAATTTTTAGTGCCAGGTCTCTGTTTCGGTGCTGAGATTTTTCATTTTGGCACTGGACAGCTATATTGGTTGGTAAGTGGGTAATCCTTACGGCAGAGCTGGTCTTATTAACATGCTGTCCACCTGGACCGCTAGCTCTGAAGGTTTCTATCCTTAGATCCCTCTCGTTAATATCTATTTTTATGTCATCTTCAATCTCTGGCAAGATAGATACCGATGCAAATGAAGTGTGTCTTCGACTACTGGCATCAAAAGGAGAAATCCTGACCATACGGTGAATGCCATGCTCCGATTTAAGGTAACCATATGCATGAGGGCCACTTACAGTGAAGGTAACATTTTTTATCCCTGCCTCATCTCCTGCTAAGTGGTCAACAATCTTTGTCTGCATCTTTCTGGACTCTGCCCATTTGAGATACAGCCTGAATAACATTTCAACCCAATCTTGAGCCTCTGTTCCTCCTGCGCCTGCATTTATGGCTACAATTGCATTTCTTTTATCATCTTTATCACTGAAAAGTGTCTGAAGTTCGTGTCTATTTATTTCTTTTTCCAGCTCAGAAAGGTCGATGCTTGCCTCTGAAATTATTTTATCATCGTTTTCTTCCTGGGCTAAGTTGGTCAGGATATCGAACTCTTCTAACTCATTTTTATATCTATGCCATTCCTCTAATTGGTTACTGAGCATTCCTCTTTCTTGGCTCAGTTCGGTTGCTTCATTCTGGTTGTTTTGCCAGGTATCAGTTTTAGATAATATTTTTTCTATTTTTTTTAGCCTTTTTTCACCATCAGTTAAGTCAAAGATGCTCCCAAATATCATCTAATTTCCTATTTAAGGTATCTATTTTTTCTGTTATCTCTGCATAATTCATAATTTTATCTCCTTTTTATTACTATCCAAAGAAATTTAATAATTGTTGCGACTATTAATAGTATAGCAAAAATATCACCTAATTGTGAATAGAATGTTTTTTTGTGTGTTAATTTTATCTTCTTTTGCAAGGTCTCCCTTACAAAGAGCTTACTTTTATCTATTATCTTTCCATTTGCAAGAATAAAGGCGCTTATCCCAGTGTTTGCAGCCCTTACCATAGGTAAACCATTCTCTACACACCTCAAAACAGCCATGCTTAGGTGTTGATAAGGGGCACTGGTACGGCCAAACCATGCGTCATTGGTGAGGTTTACTAAAAGCTCAGCTCCTTGGGCAGCGAACTTTCGAGAGATATCAGGAAAAATAGTCTCAAAACAGATTAATGCCCCTATTTTAAGACCTGGAGAATGTATAGGTATTACTTTCTTACCAGTGGAGAAATCTCCTGCTGCTGGAACTAAGCGATGCACAAATGGGATGTATTTTTTAAGTGGAACATATTCACCAAAGGGGACAAGATGAACCTTGTCATAATAATCAAATACCCTACTTTTAGATATCATATATGCCCTGTTGTAATAGAAAATACTGTCTTTATCTTTTACATATGCAGGAGAACCAAACAGAATATTTGCATTGGTTATTTTGGCAACCTCGAATACTTTCTTAGAGAGATGAGATGTGTCTTGAAAAAAATATGGAAGCGCAGTTTCTGGCCAAATGATGAGCTGAGGTTTAAAATCTGCTGATTCTAAAGATAGCTTCTTATAGATAGACACTGTCTCTTCTTGAAAATCTGAGTCCCATTTTAAAGACTGATCGATATTTCCCTGGACAACCACTGCCCTTAGTTCCCTGCCTTTTGAGTTATTATCTCCTTTTTCTTTCAAATTATTGTAGCCATATAAAAGTATAAATCCTATAAGCAAAGAGGTGAGAATTGTTTCTATTCCTATTATTCGCAAGGCGTGTCCGTTGTGTTTGTTATGATCATAACCCCTGACTTCTGACTTGTAACCTGTATTGAACCCCAAAAACTTTTTCTTAATCGTTAGAGAAGCGATGTTATATATGGCAAAATTTACCAGAACGATAATAAATGATATGCCATAGACACCGGCAATATCTGATATCTGTATAAGTGGCAACCTGGAATATTGACTGTACCCTAAAAGACACCAAGGAAGGCCGGTCATAATATAAGATCTTGCATATTCAAGTGCGACCCAGGTGCTCGCTCCCCACAATGAAGATAGCCTATTTTTTTTAAAAGTAACCACGATAAGTGCAAAAAAGGCCATATAGAGAGAAAGATAAAGCGAAAGAAGCAACAATGCTGCCAGGCTTAAGATAGGGCTAATATTGCCATAACGGGAAAGTACAGTAACTATCCAGTATATAAGGGTAAGGTAGTGGAAGAGGCCAGCAAGGAGCCCTATCTTAAATGCATCTGATAGTGATTTATTCTCAAGGCTAATGAGGAGAGGGATGAGGGATATCCATGCGATCCAGTCCAAATTGATTGGGGCAAAGCTGGCAGTTAACATGAGACCCGAAAGTCCCGTTAGCAGCACATTTTTTATACTAATTTTGGTCATTTAAAGGTAGCTCGTTTCTTGATACTTGATACTGGATGTATCCAGCAACAAGGATGGATCAACCAGGAATCAATATCGCGTATCCACTATTCAGTTAAAAGTACCATCCTGGAAGCCTATAGCAAAATTATTTTTATTTCATTTAGAAGGAACCAATCAAGTAACTTTTGTTAATAAATACATTTGATTAGTTGTATTATAAATTTCCTTGACTATCTATAGATATTTTATTATAAATTTAAATACTTAATTGGGCGGGCATAGCTCAGTTGGTAGAGTACAAGCTTCCCAAGCTTGGTGTCGCGGGTTCGATCCCCGTTGCCCGCTCCATGTTATTGTAAAGAGCGTTCTGTTCCCTTTTCGAGGTACGCGATTGTTGGTTGGGAAAGGCTGTTACTTTGAAAAGAGGATGAGCCAGAAAGTGGTGTACTTTTTTTACTCTGGCAACAATTAAGTGAGGTTTGAGGGAGCGGGCCTTTATGCCCGCTTTTTATGTGCAAGGGATATTTTTTTATGTCAGAACCTAAGAGGATTGTAAATGAAGTGTCCCTTTTAGTTGAACCTCTTTTACCTGAATTTGGAATGGAGCTGGTGGATGTTGAGTTTCAATTTGAAAGAGGTAGATGGATACTCAGGGTTCTTATAGATAAACAAGGAGGAGTTACGATAGACGACTGTGCCAGCATTAGTAGAGAGCTTGGTGATTTAATTGAGGCAGAGAATATCATTAATTTGTCCTATGTGCTGGAGGTTTCTTCTCCAGGTCTGAACAGGCCATTAAGAAAAGAAGATGATTTTATACGTTCAATCGGTAAGATGGTGCAATTAAAGATGTCCAGGCCTATCAACAAAAGAAGGAATTTTGCTGGGTGCCTCACTAATGTCAAGAAAGGGATGATAAGTCTCGTAATGGAGGATAATAATTTAGTCGAATTGCCCTTGAACGAGATAGATAAGGCGAGACTAAAGTATGAATTTGATAATTATTTTATGGGCAGGGAATAGACGATGATTACAGATTTGTTGAGGACTATTGATCAGGTAAGTCGAGATAAAGGGATTGATTCTAAAACCCTTATAGAGGCTCTGGAAGAGGCAGTTAGCTCAGCTGTTAAAAAGAAATTTGGTTCTGAATATGAGTTAGAGGTGAGCTTTAATACGGAAATTGGAGAGATTGAGGTTTTTGAGTTCAAAGAGGTGGTAAAGGATGTAACAAATGAGAGGCTCCAGGTAAGCTTAAAAGAAGCAAGAAAGCTTGATCCAGAATCAGAGATAGGGGACAGTTTGGGTATGAAAACCGATATAGATGCACTGGGAAGAATAGCGGCTCAGTCAGCTAAGCAGGTAATAACGCAGAGGCTCAGAGAAGCAGAGAGGGATGCTGTGTATGATGATTTTAAGGATAGGAAAGGAGAAATAATTAACGGCATTGTGCAACGTTTTGATAAAGGCTCCATTATTGTTAACCTGGGTAAATCAGAAGCTGAACTTCCTGCTAAAGAACAAATCCCGAAGGA
>Ga0307427_1001207_pt1 | contig 13711 bp, 18 predicted proteins | sample SalMarWE160190MG_FD_202162 | JGI IMG/M metagenome (GOLD analysis project Ga0307427, IMG submission 202162) | Salt marsh sediment microbial communities from the Plum Island Ecosystem LTER, Massachusetts, United States - WE1603-190 | ecosystem: Environmental > Aquatic > Marine > Intertidal zone >... | reverse complement strand
ATCGGACGGTAAGGGGAAAGTCTCTCCACCTATTGTCACTTCTCTCTCCTGCATGGCTTGTAGAAGTGCCGATTGGGTCTTTGGGGAAGAACGGTTTATCTCGTCGGCGAGAACAAGATTGGCGAAGATTGGGCCGCGCTTAAAACTTATTTTGTGGCTCGTCGGATCCATCACCTCTACTCCCAGGATATCATGGGGTAGGAGGTCCGAGACGAATTGGATCCTTGAGAATTTGCCATTGATTAGATTGGATAGGGTCTTCACCGCCAATGTTTTTGCCAGCCCGGGTACACTTTCAATTAACAAATGCCCATTGGACAGGAGAGCTATAATTAATCCTCGCACTAAATATTCTTGGCCAATGATTACCTCGTTAACTTGTTTTTCAAGTGCTTTAATCTTCTGATACATTTACCCTCCTTTCCTTATCTGGCCTCTACGATATCTAACTTTGTTGCATCATTATCGATATATGACATGAGACAATGCCGTGCATATTTCATTTCTTTGCTGTCGCGCTTCCATTTATACCCATGCTCGAAGGCTATTCCCAAACCTAGCTCCCAGGCTAGTCCCTCTGCTGAAAGTACGGTCAGCGTAGATCCGCGCTTGCATACTCTTTCCTCGCTTAGGATATGCCCCAATTCATGGAAGAATGCTACTAGCTCTAGATCGGGATCATCAAATTCCCCTAGATGAATATCCCTACCGGCACTCCATCCTTCATTGGCAGTTTCATTAACTATGTCTCTAGAAATGCCCACTCCATATGTTGCCGCTAATTCTTGTACGTTGGCGGATATCTCAGTAATTACTTGCTTGCTCGCACAATTTTCCGCCTTATCTATTTCGTCGGCAATCCTGTCGTTGCGTACATAATCCCACTCGTAGCAAATAATTTGATTCACCTGCCATCCTATTTTGTTGTCCGTTGTATCACCAATGGCCTTTCTATTCTCAACGCCCAGTCGTTAATCGCCTTGATGTAATCGGCATACATCCTGCGGGGCATTACTGAGTGTCTGGCTTCTTCTATTACGATCTGCTGGATGGCCTTGTTAAATTCCAGACCTAAGTCTTCTGAAGTAGCGTATTCAATTAAGTAAGATCCCCAGTAATCTTCGACTCCCCAATTTTCCGGTGCGTAAAGGAACTCATAGTCAACAGGAACGAAGATGTTGGTTACAGTCATTTTCACATGTGGAAAACTGAAAATAAAATCATAGTACCGCCATTCATTTGCCCAAAATCCTTTTGGAGGATCTGTCTGCGGAATGGAAAATACCATCATATCATCTGATATATCACCACACTGTCCGATAAATCTAAAGATAATCTGGTATTCTTCGACTGGCAGTATCGCGAAATCGAATAAGCTAATTTGTACCATTTCATGCAGTATATAAGGATCCTGTATTTGGATGAGTGGTTGTCCATACTCATTTACCTGGAGATCGCCCCCTGGAAGAATGTAACGAATGTAACTTTGGAAAAATCCCAAGACTTGACGCTGAGGCATGGCCGACATTAGATAACGAAAGTAAGCCGCATATGCTCCTGTAAATATCCAAGCAACTTGTCCTTCAATAACACCGTCTTGGTGTAAATACAAATCTTTCTGCTCCATCCACAAATTAGCTTCAGGCGGATCAAGCGCACTTTGTACTACTTGTGCGGTTGGTCCCATTACTAGTAACCAGCGATTCTGGTCGCCGATTGGTGTTGATCCGAAAGTATAAGTAGATGCAGTGGTGTCTAAAACTAACCATTCAGATCCATTTACAGGTTCATCTAGATTAAGAACCGCAACGGCATGATTAAACCATAGAGTCGGCGTATCGGGCGAGACACCGCCACCAGTATTGATGAGGGCTGGATAAGCGTCATCTACACCCACTGCTCGAAGCATTGCGGTTAAAAGGGTAGCCCCATCTTTACAATCTCCGTATCCTCGATCATATACTTCGTTTGGATGGTATGGAATGTGGCCGCCTTCGCCAAATTCTAGGGCTACATAATCTAAATACCCCTCAATCCAGTGATATAATAGCATGGCCTTTTCGATGTCGGTATAAGCATATCGGGTTATCTCCTGAGCCTTAGCGACAATATCATCGCGTAATTCATCCATCATTTGTCTAACTCTAGGCCACCACCAATCAGTAATTTCCTGCCAATCAGTGAACGAGGAAATTAATAAGGATGGTGCTACGGCCCCCAAGCCAGGCATACCGTATTCCGGTTCTATCCCAGGTGATTTCTCTAATTCCCAATAATATGTATCCCCCTCGCTCCAGGATTCAACTGGCAGCTCATCAATCCCATTCGATTGATACGCCTTCCAGTCTACAAACATTATCATGTCGGGAGGTAATTCTATGGAAAATCGTGCCTTTTCTATTGGCATCCAATCCTGAAAGCGAAAGGTAGATTGGAATTCGTTTGGGACCGTTGTTTTGTGTTTGATGGTATAGAATATCTCGATCACTGCACCAGGCTCAAGATTCGGCCAGTGAATGATCCTTCTTCTAGAACTAGAATACATTCTTCGTGAGCTTGTAGAAACATCGACTATGGCATCACCCGTTGGCGTAAGTATTGTGCCATCACTTAAGGTAACTGAGGCCGTTTGTACGGTAAGCTCGTCTCCCATGGAATCATATCCAATTTCGTAATCCAAATATCGCTGAACTCCTCTATCGTCTAGGATCTCCATTTTTTGATGGATCTGAAACTCTATGCACCCATCATTATTAGCATTGTAAATATCGTGCTCCTCTATTAGTAACCAAACAGCAGGAAAGTCTTCCAGAGTAAACTGTCTGGCAGGGGGTTTATACCGTTCGAAGGGCGGCTGAATTGGCACGTATCCTGCCAATAAAGTAACCACAAAAAGGCCCAAAAGAATGACCGTAGCTAAAAATATCTTCTTACTCATGTTGTCCCTCCATCATTAGAATAAAGGCTCGTGTAATAGCCTTGGCGGGCTTTTCCGCCTCACACTGGTTATCGGGGCGTCCATTCCATCCACTCGTGCCCAACGGAGTGAAACCAGCAAAAAAAAGGATCGCCCACGCGAAACGGTGTATGGAGTTCCATCCAGCATTTATCGCCAATTGATAGTGCTAAATCCATCGCTGCCGCAATGTCATCAGGGTAGTCGGGTATCTTAAGGCCATTGACTGGGCATTGCTCAACCAGAACATCTGGCGGACACCACCATGGCCCTTTGTGGGGTTGAAAGGTTTGCCCCGTAAACCAAACTCTCATTGGTGTGCCTTCAGGCCAATGAGAGGGTCTATCATCTATTCGCTTCCATCCACCTAACTCTGCTGCCTTGATTCGCAGCTCCTTATCTGTTAGCTTCATAATTTCATCTTTAGTCATAACTTATTCGCGCTCCTTAATCAAAACATACGAAAATAAATTCCCAATACCCCCCAGGTCATTATGCCAGCCCTCAAACGTGTCATTTCTGCCCTCGATTACGTCACTGGTATAGAGCGGATACACTGGCAGATCCTCTCTCAAAATTTCTTGCATCTCATAGACCAATTGTTGCCGTTTATCTCTATCTGCCTCTAACATGGCCTGTTTGGCGAGAATATCAAACCGCTCAGAGTGATAGCCGTAAGCATTATATGAGCCCGCCTGATCAAATCTACCGGCATAAAATACACGCAGATAGTCAGGGTCAATTCCAAGGCTCCAACCAAGAATAAAACAGTCAAAGTCTTGCCGATCAAAGACCTTGGTTACAATCTCAGCAAATGAAATCGGGCGCACTCTGGCGTCAATGCCTAGTTGCGACATCCATCGCTGGATACATTGCGCCGCATAGAAACGCAACGGATCATAGTCTGCCGGAGGCGATGTGATAATCTGTCTTGGTACTTGTTCGCCATTAGGCATGATAAGTTTGTCATTATCCCATGAATATCCCGCTTGAGTAAGAATTTCCCGCGCTTTGCCAAGCCTATCTAGCGGGGCATCGAGGAGCTTCAGATTGGGATTGTGCCAGAAATCATTGCAGGGTGGGACTGTGCTATAAAAAGAATCACCTTGTCCTTGTAGTATTCTCTTAACAATAAAATTTCGATCTATGACGACATCAACGGCTTTGCGAAAAGCCAAATCATCCCAGGGTTGTTTCCTCAGATTTGGAGCAAAATAAAAGAACCCATTGGCTTTATTTGAACTAACAATGATTCCTTTCTTATTCGTAAGATTGTCAGCATAGCCCTTTTGCAAAGGCCAGCCAACATAATCAACCTCACCAGATTTCAGGGCCAGAACTGCAGTATCGGTACTGCGATAGATTTTTAATAATAGTCCATCAATAAATGGACCAAGTGTTTCTCCGTTTATAATTTCTCCAGTCATGTGCCAATCTTCAAATGCAGTTAAATATACATAGATGCCCTTCCGCCATTCTTTGAACTCAAATGGGCCAGTACCTAGAAGTTTATCTGGCATGAACTTCCAGAACTCTTGTATAGGATTATCTGCTTCTTTTGCCTCTTCAAATACGGGTTCCCACTGATCACTCTGCACTATAAATTGCATTAGAAGATCAGAATAAAGAATAGGGCTCTCTTTTCCTTCGAGGAATTCCATATTCAGGTTAAAAACAACAGTGTAATCATCTACTTTTTCAACGGTCTTTACAGGATCTAATCGATAACTCAGTAATGGAAAATCAAAATACTGAATCAATTGATACGTAAAGACAACATCTTGTGCTGTAAATTGACTACCATCATGCCATTTTATGTCTTTTTTAAGCCAAACGGTAAGTTTTCCTGACTGGAATTCCCAGCTTTTAGCTAGCCAAGGAATGATATCATGATTCATATCCCTACCAAGTAGACCTTCCAGAATGGGCCCAATGGCTTTCCATGACCAAACACTCCTGGCTCGAAATGGGTTTGTGGTTGCGGGGCCATCCTGAATTGAAACCCGCAGATCAGCGGCTAAAGCTATTGCTCCAATTAAGGCCATCAGTAAAACAACTGCAACAAACTTTTTCACGGTAATCGCCTCCGCTTTAATTTTAATCTTTCTACTACCAAAGTCAACCTTGACATTTTCATATTAGCCTTTCTGGTGTTGCGAGAACTCTCTTTCTGGCTATCTCGCAATACTCTTCCGATATTTCGCTGCTTATGAAATTACGCTTATTTAATAGTGCCATCTTTGCGGTCGTACCGCTGCCCATGAATGGATCGTAAACTAGATCGCCCTCGTTACTCCAAGATATTATATGATCAGTTGCTAATTGTTCTGGGAAGCTCGCGGGATGCAAACTCGCAAACTTATCGCCGCCATATCCTTGGCCACCGTTATTATATCGCCAAACATTAAATCTTCTCCCAAATTCTTTTGCCTTGCGCTTTCCCCTGTAGCTCCAGGCGCCATCTTTATTCCTGACCTTTCTGCCCCCTCCCCATCTCTCTGTAAATCTGTTTTTCTATCTTCTATGGGATTAAATGTTTTTGGCTTACTGTTACTGAAAACAAACATATATTCAAAGTTAGATAAATATCGATTAGACGGCATAGCACATCCTGTTTTTTGATATATCATCGTATCGTGTAAATTGAAACCACATTCAATTGCCCATAATGCCTGCTTGAATGATGTTCCTGTCTCACTCCCTTTTATGGTCGCATCGTTGACCACCCAAACAACGACGCCACCCTTCTTTGTTACTCGATATAATTCTCTGATAATTGATTTCCATATATGCTCGCCCCAGGTTTTGCCAATATCATTTTTATATGTTCTTAAATTATCATAAGGCGGCGAAGTTACGGTCAAATCAATAAAATCATCAGGCATTCTCGCCATTGTTTTCATGCAATCTTCGTTATAGATTCTATTTATTTCCACATTACCCCATTCATTGATGAAAGAATCAAGTCTGACACTTCCTTAGTCGTGGGTTTGCTACCTCGTCGGACACGGCCCTACCCACTAGGTAAAACCCCAGGCAAATCAAGCTTAATAAAACGCCTGGTGGCAAACTCCACCACGGACTTGTAAACAAATACCCGCTTTGTATGCAGCTTTTTATCATCATTCCCAAACTTACTCCAACCGGATCGCCTAGTCCAATATACGCCAAAGCCGCTATCAGAAACACCACACGATTAATACTAAAACAAACATACACAATTGCAAGTGGCAATACACTGGGTAGGAGATGGCGAAAGATGATCCGCTTATTAGAAGCTCCATATGCTCTTGCCGATTCTACATACTCTCGTTCTTTTAGGCTTAGCGCCTGGGAACGTATAATTCGTGCCGTTCCTGCCCAACTTAATATGACAATGAGAATAATTACGTTCCACGTAGATAAGCCACCGAAGATTGAACCAATAACCAGTAACAATGGAATAAACGGTAGACAATAAATTATATCCACAGTACGCATTATGAGCATATCTATTACGCCGCCATAATAGCCAGATACAAGCCCGAAAGCAGTCCCAATAAACACAGACGAAATAGCAGCGATGATACCAGTTATAAATGCGTTTTTAATTCCAACCAATAACCTAGAGAATATGTCCCTTCCCAACATATCCGTTCCTAGAAAATGCGTAAAACTTGGAGAAGATACGCCAAATATCATAGGATCGAAGTCGTTAGCCTTCCAGGGTGCAATGAAAGAAGACAGGGCTAAAAGGATGCAGAATATGAGAATAAATATGCCAATCTTCCCCAATGGATCTTTAATTTTCATAGACTCTTGTATTCTTTCTCGCACGAGCAACTAAGAATTTAAGCTTCTTCAAGAGAATCGTATCTGTTTCTCTATCGGCTTCTACATCAATGAAATCATAACAGTCTGGACATAAATAATCTTCATCCCAATAGTTCGCAACATTATTCTTAGGGAAATGCGAGAGCAATGCACCGCATATGCTACATCGTTCGGCTTGATTACCCATTCTTGCCATCTCCTAATCTCTTCTCCCTAATAAAATCATTTCATGATACGTTCTTCCGGTCTTCAAAAATACGTTCATATGTTAACTCAAAGATATCGGGCTTCACCGGATAGTGCTCACCTTTTATTCCTGTAATAATCCAGTCTCCGGGTGATACAAGATGCCATCCTTCAAGTGTCTGGATCCCCCATGCTGTCACTTTACTGCTGTCCTTGATAATAAAGTTAGGATGGTTGGGATTAACCCCATGCACGCCTTTCGGCCAGGGATGGCAGTCAGGAAAGAACTGTTCCGCCTCAATCACTATGGGTTTCTTACGATACTTCATTTCTCCTCCTCTGCTTAGTTCTTATTCAAGCCTAACTCGTGGATCAAAATAGCTGTATGCTAAATCGGCCACTAAATTCATTAATAACACGCCCAGGGCCAATATTAAGAAACTAAATTGCACCACCGGATAATCTTGTTGTAGACTTGCATTAACAATTAATTGCCCCAATCCGGGCCAGTTAAAAACTGTCTCGACTAGCACCGAACCAGAAAGAGCATACGCAAATGATAAAATGAATCCAGTCATCAGGGGTAGCAAGGAATTCCTGCTGGCATGACGCCTAACTTTCCTTTCCGTTAGGCCCTTAGCTCTTGCGGTTCGTATGAAATCGCTATCTAGGTTCTCTATCATAGAGGACCGCATTACCAATGCTGGACCCGCGAATCTCACCACAATTAGCGTTGTCAAGGGTAAAATCATATGCCAGGTAACATCTAAGAATTGCGTCCACCATGTCATGCCGCCCTGTACCCATTTATCAACGGTAATCATTCCGCCTAGGGGAACTAGATTGAAATGATATGCAAAAATCCAAATTAGCAATAAGGCCAACCAGGGAAAGAATATTGTGTACGAGCCGATTGAAAATAGGGTAAGTGCTTTCTCGCCAAATGTTCCGCGATACCACGCCATTATCTCGCCAATCTTTTTACCGATAATGAATGATATGATGTTAGCGGAGAGGAAGAGTAAGAGCGTGGCTAAAACTCTCTCGCCAATGACATTAATTACGGAACGGCCCGAGATAAGGGAGCTTCCAAACTCTAGCTTAAAGACGTTTCTGATATAGAGAACATACTGTGTGATTAATGGCTTATCAATACCAAATGCAATACGCAGGCGCTCTCGATCTTCGGCTGCAAACTTGGGGGAAAGTATCATTGAGACAGGATCTCCAGGACACAAGCGGAAAAGGAAAAAGACAATCGTGATAATAACGAGAAAAGTTATGGCAATCTGAAAAAATCGCCTTACCGTATATCCCAACATTGGGATCTCCCTCTATTATCTGATAATTCCATTTGTACCCATCAATCCTTATTCTTGTATAACTTCTCTCCCATCTTGCGCCAACCCTTCTAGCGCTCACGCGCTATTTGTTATGCAGGGGATGCAAATCATCAGACGAATCAGCCAGTGCGGCTTGCAGGGCTTCCTTCCCTATTGCTCGTTCCATCATCTGATCATTCCAGGCTTGTGATCTCAACGCCCGTCGTATCGCACCGTTCTTGTTGGCCTGCGCGTTAAGATATTCGATCACGTCGGCATCCTTTTCGACGTTGAGTTGGAGAGTGTACTTGGTATATGGGGTGGTCATGTGGTCTCCTCAGCGTTCAACGCCGCAATGATCATCTCAACATCCTCGCGGTGAAAGACGTAAGCGACAGGCCAATGGAAACCACCACCTATGCTCTCTCGGTCTCTGTATATCTTATACTGTGCCTGGATACCATCAAGATAGTTGTCTTCGCCCATATCCTCTACCCAGTATCTCATTCGATGTATAACCTTTCCCATCTCTCCTCCCTTTTCATATATGGCGGCTGGCCGGATTCAAACCCGCGTCTCTGACATGCTTTCCTGCACTTTCGTGCTCACTCACACCGTTGCCTCTTCGGCAAGTCCTAGTCACCTCTCGGCTGTTTCTAGAGAAAACAGCTACTCCAACCACAGGAACGGTTTTCAGACTGCGTGTCTCACCACGCCGCAACCGCCATACCTACATCTTACCATACCTTACCGCCAATGTCAATGATAGGAAATGAGAGACATTAGTCATCCCCTGGGAGTTTAAGCCTGGTTTATTGTCAAACATAGAATTCGTCGCAGTGCATAATTCGCCATAGATGATCCACCTTTACATTAAAACAATTATACACACTAAAAAACCGAGATCACCAAGTCTGTCATCGTCAGAAACATCGACCGTTCTTTCTGACATTTCACTCTGGCTGTTTAACCCAGCCAGAGTCAATCTTCTTCTTGATTATACGGAATTACCTGGCAAAGTGCTTGCTCTTCAACAAAGACAAAAAGATGCATCCCTTCCATGTCCTTTATTTTCCCCCACTGGAATGCATATATATTTGTAGAATCATGAGGTACAATAAAATCTCCTTCCTCGGTCTCGGCAACTTGAAAAAAGTTACTAGGATCAAGATCAAAATCAGGATTCATAATTTCTCTGACATGAAAAAAGAGATCCAAATCAACACGCTCCATGAAGCGGATTTTACTCTAACGCTTTTACAAGCTCCTGTTTAACCGCATCGGTAATATCTACTAACCGTGCTGAATTACGGTAAATGATCACGTTCTTGGCCTGTATCACTAAATCATAGTCATTGGCTAAAGCAACTTTTTCTGTAGTCTCAATAATCTTCGATACCGCCAGCATGGTAAGCCACTTATCGATTTGCATAAATGCGTTACTCGATTGCGTATAACGGTTATTAAGTTCCTCTAGGTCAATCTCTTCCGCCCTTATGAGTATTGCTAGGTTTTCTACCTCGACACTAATTGCCGCTGATTGAGTTTGTAATTGCTCTAGATCATCCTGAATATCAAGAAAACCGGTAGTCATTATGGCAATCATTCCTATGTTGACATTAACTTGCGCTTGCAAGAGCTCAATTTGCAATTGACGATAGATACTTTGGTATTGTTCTTCAGAAATAGCAGCTTCTGCAAATTGATCTCCTAGAAAAACAATATCTTGCTGTTTTTCAAATGCTTCCTGGCGTAAATCCTCTACGGCGTTAGTAAATGCAGTAAATGCAGTTTCGATGTTAATATAAGCAATATTAAGAGGAGATATAACTGAAATCTCTTCAATGCTTGTAATGCGAGTATCAAACTCATCCAATCTTACCTGACTAGCTATTTCAATACCCGCCATATGGTTCTCAAGTACATCGAACACTACTTGGTCAACTTTAGCAGATTGAGGGACAAATTGTAAAACCAAGGATCCAATTCCAATAAGTAAAACAATCACGAAAAACATTTTAATTGTTCTTTCTTTCATGCCTAAAACCTCCTTTTATTACTTTGCTAAGAACAATAGACATCAATGGCCCTAAATGCCCGTTCTTGCTGGCTCTGTAGATCTGCCCGAGCATTAGCAAGCTCCTCTTGGCTAATATGCCCTCCTTGAGCTAAATCATCTAAGCGAGCAAGGTGTTTTGCCAGCTTATCCACTAGCCCTATAAGAAGATTACACGTACCCTCATTGGCAGTTTCTGAAACAGTGCTAACAGCCGTTTCTACTGCCCTGGCAAGTGATTGGGTTTCCTCGATTGGCGCTATTCCTGTAGGTGCGGTAGCCACGGGTGGATGTTCCTTGATCCACTTTATTGCTTCGGGCTGGCTCTCTGCAAAACGCTCTAGCTCCATTGCTTTTACAGCCTGCTCGATCTGTGCCGTTTCCTCTGCAGTAAAATCAACCGCTTGTGCAATCGGAAATACTGTGCGTAATGCCTGAACCTTCTCTACCAATTTTACTAGCCCCTGTCCAGCGAGATATGCTGCTAGCAAGGCAATCCCCCATGGGCCAAGTACGGCAAGTGTAGGTGCTATTGCCGTTGGATCCGCTCCAGTTAATTTCCGTGATCCAAAGACTTGTTCTGTTGCTTTATTTCGTTGAGTTTTCATCATTATTCTCCCCATATCAATTTTCTAAAGTTTACCTCAAGGAAACCTTAACGTCAACAATTAAGGAAGCCCGCTACAATTAAGTAACGGGCTCCCAGACATACCCCCTTACAACAGAAATGAGTTTACACTATCTTTCATGATAAGTCAATAAATTCTAAAATATGGATACACTTTATTAGCACTTAATTAACCGCCAGTGTTCTGTGCCGGTTTCACTCTCTGAGACAGTTTCACCATTTGGTGAAAATGATGATCTTAGTGAAACTCCTTCCCGAGAATGATTTTCTCATCTCGAATATCATTGGGATAATCCTTTATGGGGCACACATCTGCTGAATAATCATCATCTTGCTCGCTATATTTGGGAGGCCAATATCCCCCCTCAAAAGTCAGAACAACAGGCCATTTCACATTATACCATTGCGGTGTATCCGTGATCCATTCAACTTTTTTAATTCCCTTGACAACAATGTCTGCTGCCGTGAATTCATACACATCGGGCGGATAGCCACAAGGCCACTCTTCGCAGACAATCTTCTCGCCATTCAATTCAGCGGCTTTGATTCGTAGCTCTTTATCAGAGAGTTTTATGATTTCATCTTTGGTCATTTTGCCTCATGCGCTATTTGCTTTTCATCCATGGTTGCCTTGATTTGCCTTATTAGTTCAGCAGTAAATTGCCTCATGGTTTCTTTCCCAAATTTCTTATCCATTATTATATCAATGTCCTTGCGCGTCTTGCCCTCATTCTCACTGCTGGAGCAAATCTTTGCATCGTACTTATAAATCTTATCAAACAAATCCGCACTCATCTTCATCTCTGCTGGCAACATATCTAGTGCTAAAATAAGGACTCCGCCCTCGCTTGCGCCAGCCAGCAGTCTCACCGGACCATCATTCCAATCTTCTATTACGTCAACTATTTGGGTAATCTCTTCATCCAATGCGTCAGCCCAGCCATGTTTGTGACATTTTATTGTGTCTATTAGTTTATTCATCTCGTCATTTGCCATAACATTCTCCCTCTATATATAACAAATTACCGTTCATCGCACAAGAACTAAGAGGATAATACAACTTTATAGGCTTCATCACAGTTGTATTGTCCTCTTCCCCGTCAATTACCTTGAGTGATGCCGCCGTAGGTTGAGATGGCTCTATTGTTAGTAAGCCAAATACATGTTGTGCTTCTACCCATTCCGATCCGTCATCCTCTGTAGCAACAATGGCGTTCATACCCCCTAGGAGTTGACCGAGAAACTTTGCCCATAGTCCGCGCTCCTTAATCTTCGCGAATAATCCCCCTGGCTTGCGCCATTCTAAAATATATATATCAAACCACGGCAGCGGAGTATATGCACCTGAAGGCTTATTGTACTTGAATGCTCTGTCCCCAACATCCTCAAGACTTATCGTTTCCAGGGGTGGTGCTTCTTCTCTCTCGCCGGGAGCTTCCCATCCTAGCCATTCCGCGATACGTTCATTATCGGTTTTTATTGCAGTTGCTTTGCCCATGATTCCCCCATCCTTATTGGCTTTCGCATAGCCAGTGGCAGCCATTTTCGTAAGTCTTCCTTCAAATAATAATCACAGTTATGGTGTTCCAATTGCCCCACGACCTTAATTGCAAAATCCATCCAGTCAATTGTCTTTGCATGAGGATGATAATTAAGTACGCCGACCTTGAACTGATCCACAAAAGTATGAGTCTGTGCAATGATCTCATATACAGCTTTGGGATCAAGCACAGGTTCCAAACTCACCCATGTTTTCATGCCAAGTTGATGGGCTTTTTCCAGAGTCGCGATACGATTTCCGGGTAACGCCGCCATCGGCTCCCATTCGAGGGAGGCGCAATCGTCTAGTAGCGTTAAGGTAACAGCATGAGTATCCTTTGACCCCATAAGGTCAAAATCACGCTCTGCTCTCTGCCCCCCCTTAGTCAATATCGTTACTCCGAATCCTACGGTATGTAGAATGTGAATCGCACAACGTGTTATTTCTAGCTCTTCGTCTAATGGTTGATAAGGATCCGTTGAGAAACATAAAAGTACTGTTCTCACACCTGCTAATTGAGACCTCAACTTAGGAGCGTCTGCTGCCAATCGTTGTATAATGTCCTTTCGAGAAGTCGGATTTTGAAAATCATTGGGGCTCATCCTGATAATTCGAGGCACGTAGCAGTACTCACAATTATTCCCACATCCCCGATACAGATTACAGGCTAGATCGCAATACTCAAGTGCCCTGCCCTTGGGTTTATAAATAACACCCATTATTCCTCCTTTTTCTAGCCGCTAATTAATATTGGCCCAGCGGCTGAAGCCTTTGAAGGACCCAAACTATAAGTGAAGGTCAACAGAATTATACTACTGTTACCGCCACGTGTCAATTATTTACTTTAGTAAACAATTAAGGGCTAAACTGTTTACCCATTGTATTCGATAAAAAATAACATGGAATGCTTGAGTTGTTACTATACAAACTGTATTTCCATGCTCTTTGTATAGTAGCATACGTTACCGATCAGGAATATATTCCTACTGTAAGCAAAACCTGCCATAATACCACAGCTCTGTCCCAATACCCTAATTGGGTACGATCGTACCCACTTATCGCCAAGTAGAACTGTTACCGTTCAGGAACATTTAGCCACACACGCTAATTCACCATTCGCTAATTGAAATAGCCTAATTGTGAAACAGCTTGTGGCAGAATTGCTAGACCTAAACTCCTCAGTCGTAATAGGAATATACCTACCGTATTA
>Ga0307427_1001206_pt1 | contig 13748 bp, 6 predicted proteins | sample SalMarWE160190MG_FD_202162 | JGI IMG/M metagenome (GOLD analysis project Ga0307427, IMG submission 202162) | Salt marsh sediment microbial communities from the Plum Island Ecosystem LTER, Massachusetts, United States - WE1603-190 | ecosystem: Environmental > Aquatic > Marine > Intertidal zone >... | reverse complement strand
CTGGGCCAGATGCTTGTCGGTGTTGAACGACCGGACGACCATGACGACGCCGTCGGCATGCGAGGAGAGCACATGCGCGTCGGCGACTCGCGAGGCCGGCGGGCTGTCGAAGACGATGCGGTCGTACTTCTTGGCGGCCTCGCGGACGAACCGCTTCATCCTCGGCGAGCCGAGCAGTTCGGCCGGATTCGGCGGTCGCCGGTCGCACGGCACCACGTTCATGTTGGGCACGTTGGTCGAATGGGCCACGTCGTAGAGCCGCCCGACACGGTCCGACTCGTCCTTGAGGACGCGGTACTGCATGGCAAGGCGGCTGAGCCGCTGCGCTTCCTGCTTCTGCCTGGCCAGCGCCGCGCGCAGGTGAACCTCCTCGCTCTTGGCCCGCACAAATTCGGTGCGGCGGCCGACAAGGATGCGTTTGCGTTCGATCTCGAGACGCTTCTGGATGACGTCGATGCGTCCGGCCACCGCCGTGGCCCGGGGATGCTTCGGCAGGTACTTCTGCCGAATCTGGACCTGTTCCTGTTCAGCGGCGGCCAACTCAAGGGTCAGTTGCTGAATCGTTTCGCTGCCGATGACGGCCGGCAGCGCGTTGATCTCGCCGCCCTCGGCCAGTTGACGGTCGCGGAGCAGCCGGTACTGCGTTTCGTAGTAATCGCGGTTGGCGTCGGAGGACTCGTAGACCTCGGGGATGCCCACCGCCTGAGGTTTCTTGCTCTCAATCAGAAGACGGCTCGTGGCCCGGTACAGCGGCGCGCGGGTAAAGGTCAGCAGCGCGACGATGCCCACCGTGAGCACGAAGACCGAGAGCACGAGCCATCGCCGGGCAAGCAGCACGCCGAAGTACTCCCTGAGGCGCGGCATGCCATGCTCGTCGTCAGGTTCATAGCGCATCGTGTTTCCCTTCAGATCTTGGCCCGCCGTGGCGGATCAGATGGATCCGAGGCTGAAGCCCACACCGAAGATGCCGCGGAACGTTTCGCCGAAGTCATGCCAGAACTTCTTGGACGGCGTCTGGCGGACGATGATCATGTCGTTCGGTCCGATGAGAAAGTTCTCCTGCTCGCGGACGGCAATGCGGTCGAGGTCCACCGCGATCGCTTCGCGCCGACCGTGCCGCGCGCGGATGACGCGGGTGTATTCCGGCGACGCGTCCTCGCGGATGCCGCCGGCCGTGGCCACGGCCTCGAGGATCGTCGTCGGACGCTTCAGCGCGAAGCCGCCCGGCTTGACCACCAGCCCCGTGACGTAGAAACTCTCGGCCTCGGGCACGTGGATAACGTCGCCGTCGGTGATGGTGAGGTTGAGTTTGGGGTCACCCTTCTCCAGAAGCCGAATGACGTCGACGCCAAGGCACGGCTCGGCCGGTCCGTCAGCCGCAGCGTCGGGGGGCCGGGGTTTGGGGCCGAGGGCCTTGTCGGGGGTATCCCCCTCAGCCCCGGCCCGGGCCGCCTCAACCGCCTCCAGGCTCCTCTGGACGAGCCGCGTGCGCGGACCGCGGGTGACGTAGATGTACTGGCCGGCCCGTTCGTTCAGCCCCCCCCGCCAGGGCCAGCGCGTCGAGCAGCGTGACGGTGTTGCGGCGGAGGGTAAAGACGCCCGGCTTCGCCACGGCGCCCATGACGGCCACCTGTCGGCCGCGGTACTCCTTGATCGAGACGCTGACCTGCGGGTCAACCATGTAATCGGCGGCCAGACGCTTCTCGATCGCGGTGCGGAACTGGTCGGTGGTGAGGCCCGCCGTCCTGAGGGCGCCAATCAGCGGCAGACGGACCTCGCCACCGGAGCCGACCTGGAGCGTGAGCAGTTCGCTCTTGTTCAGGTCTTCGAGTTCGTAGATTTGGACCTCCAGGATATCGCCCGACCCGATGGGGTAGGGCTGCCCGGCAGCCTCCTGATGCCACGCGCCGACGGCGGCGGCGAAGGCTTCGGCCCGGTCGTCCTCGGGCGCCAGACTCATGGCGGCTTCGTTGACACGCGCGACCCGCACGTCGGGGCCGGCGCACCCGGCCGCCAGTAACCCGAGTACCGCACATGCCCAGGCTGTCCGGGCGCCTCGCCCCATCACGGCTTCCTCGCTCATCGTCCGTCTCCTTCATCTCGTGCGGCCGGGGTTCTCCCGTCCGCCGGTGCGTTCGGACCCGTGCGGTTAACTGACGCCTCCGCCTCCACCCCCGCCGCCGGTCAGGCCGACAGGCACCGCCGCGGCGGTCGCAACACCGGCGCCGATCAGCGACACGGTCGTCCACGAGAGCACGCCGGCCATCTTGCCCATGACGGCCGTGGGGATGGCCAGGTTCAGCGTGTGGATCGTCGCGGTGGACGTGACGCTGACCGGCAGGAGGATCTTCTTGTTCGCTCGGACGATGTACTCGCCCTCCTCCACCATGCCGAGGTCGTACCGGCCGCTCTTGTCGGTGACCGTCTTGGCCAGGACCTTCCTGGTCTTCGGGTCGAGGAGTTCGACCTGGGTCTTGGCCCACGGCTTTCCGGTCGAGGGATCCACCACGGTGCCCTTCAGGCTGCCGGGCTTGACGGAGACCGGCTGCGCGTGGGTCTCCTGGGTGAACTCCACGGCCTCCGCCGGCGCGCCCTGCTGGGCGATGGCCGGCACCGAGGACGCTGCGGCCAACGTCTGTGCCGACAGCGCGGCCGCCAACCACTTCTTCGTACGGTCTCTCATTGCTATGTCTCTTTTGCGACGATATGCTCGACAATGGGTCCGCGTCTGCTTTCCGCTGCTCCGTGGAACCGAAGAGAGCCACACACGGGTGCGGCCCCACAGACCATCTGGTAAAGCAAGTGGTCGCTGACGGGCTCCTGCAGGTAGCAGAGGATGCCCTGCCGGCGAAGTGCCCGTTCCTGCTGCGCGGACGGCTCCGACGCCACCACCGCCACCGGCACGGAAGGGTGACACGTCCGAAACCGGGCGATGACCCGCTCGGCCGTCCGGTCGTTCGCACCGGTGCGCACGAGGACCATCGCGGGCTCGGGGTTCGAGGCGGCCAGCACCTCGGCCTCGGTCTTGGCGACGTCAATCCGGAGGCCGGCGTGATCCAGCACCCGAGCGAGTGCCGTCGAAAGGTTTGCATCGGTGTCAACCACAACGATCCTCACCATCGCTCGTCCCTTTGCTCCCCTTGGCGGCCGACCGGTTCAGCCGATGGACCTGTTATGCAAGGTCCGTGCCAAGGCGCGCCGCGCAAGTGGGCGAGGGGGCCTGGTGAGGTTGGCAGCGGCGATTCTCGCGCAGGTTTTCGCCGACCCGGCTCCCCGCGCCAGAGGGAGGCAAAAGGAAAACCGGTGGAATGTTTTGCTCCACCGGTTTGCGGAATGCGGCTCTAAGTTCTTCTCTTGCCAGGAGTTAGGTCCCGGTGGCACAAAGCGCACCAACCGGTGCGCTTTGGCGCCCCCCTTCGGGTGTCTCGAGGCCGTACGCCCGGATGCGGCGGGTCAGCCGATGCCGCTCGATGCCGAGCAGTTTGGCGGCCTTCGTTCGGTTGCCTCCGGTCACCGCGAGCGCCCGGCTGATCGCCCCGCGCTCCAGGTCGTCGAGGGGAACGACGTCGGCCTCGGTCGGCGCCGAGCCGGCGCGTGCCGGGCCGCCGCTACCGTTCTCTGCGGTCGGCACGTGCTGCAGGAGGTTCGATACCCGTAACCCGTGATGGCTCTTCTCGAATGTGAAGATCCGATGGATCACGTTCCCGAGTTCCCTCACGTTCCCGGGCCAGTCGTGTTGCGCAAGGAACTCCTTGACGCGCGGCTCGATGCGCTTCGGCCGCGTGCCGCAACGCTTCGCGTGGAGACCCACGAAGTGGCGGATCAGACCGGGCAGATCCTTCGGGCGCTGGCGAAGCGGCGGCAGATAGATGTTGACCTGGCTCAGGCGATAGTACAGGTCCTGCCGAAGCGAGCCGTCGGCCACCGCCCGGAGCGAGTCAGACGGATTCGCGGTTGAACGGAGGTAAGTTCCCCACTCCAAGCGATCTTCTCGGGCATCGCGGTTTGCCTACCCAATGGCAGTCGCCGGCAGTTGGCCCACTCAGTGTGTGGAAACCACCGTCAGCCCGCGAGCCTCACAGCCGCACGTCGAGGGCCGACAGGGCGAGGAGGTCCACCACCCCGGCGTCGGGGGCGAGGACCGGAGCCACAGATGCTTCAACGGGCTCCGCTGCGGTCGGCGCGGACGTCCAGGCCTCCTCATCAGCCGCCAGGCCAGCCTCAGACTCGCCGTCCGGAGTCAGGTCGCCTACTGCCACCGGCAGCCGGTCGGCCGGGGAGAGTCGTGACATGACTGCGGCTGCGAATTAACAGGCGATTCTCTGATAACGCCTGGTACAAAAGGGGAAGGGCTCAACTTGACTTCGGCCAGAACTGTGGTATACTCCCACAGCGTTTTTCGCCGTATCGGGGCCATTACAGGGCACGCGCAGGGGTCATGTCATGCGTGTGCCGCGCATGGCCCAGGAGCAAGGAGAGGGTTAGCGTTCATCTCAGACGTGCATTCGGCTTGCAGGCAACGACACGACCACCCGCCGGCCACGGGGCCGCACGCGGGGCGGTCTATTTGCGCGGTTAACCTGTGAAAACAGGCGGATACGGTCACGTCAGATGAGGGAGGAAGTCATGTCCAGTCACAGTTACTCGAGGGTGCTGGGGACGTTGGTGATCGCGACGGCGGTCGGCCTGTTCCTTGCCACAACCGGCACGGCGCGGGCGGCCCTGACCGACGACCTGGCCGTGTTCTTGTCGTTCGATCTCGACTATACGGACTCGTCCCCGAACGGGAACGACGGCACCCCCAGCGGCGATGCATTCATCACCGGCGACGCCCTGCTGGGCGGCGGGGCCGTGGACCTCGACGGCGACGGCGACAAGGTCACCATCGGCGGCATCGATATCAGCAACCAATCGTTCTCCCTGAGTTTCTGGGTCAACAGGGATGAGACCGGCGTGGGCTGGGTCCTCGGACAGGGTACCTCCAAGACAGCCAACAACGCGCTGCACGTCGGCTTCAGGGACGCGGACACCTTCTCCTTCGCGTTTTATGGTAATGACATCAATGTCAACAACGCCGTTTTTGACGAGTACACGAACTTCCACCACATCGTTTGCACCTACGACGCATCGACCAACCTCCAGAGCGTGTACTGGGAGGGCAACGCGGTCCCGCTCGGCACCAGGACCGCCGGCGCTCACCTCCAATCCACCGGCGATTTCTGGATCGGTGCCCGCGTAAGCACCGAGCAGTATTACGACGGCCTCGTTGACGAGTTCGGCATCTGGAACCGGGTCCTGACGACCCAGGAAATCGCCGATCTCTACAACGGCGGCGCCGGCCTGAACTTCTTCTACACCGTCGACAAGACGCTGACCTGGGACGGGCACATCGCCGACTGGGGCGACACCACGGCCCACGACCCCAACTCGCACTGGTACAATTTGGGAGTGCTGACCCCCGAGTTCCCCGAGGCCGACTTTATCACCAACGTCGGCGATGAGGCCATCATCAACTCGGGTACGGTGACGGTGGCGGCCGACCGCAGCGCCGTGAGTGTCGACCTGGACGGCCCCGGGGCTTTGACGATCAACCCCGGCGCCAGCCTCAGCCTCTTCTCGAACATGGACGTCGGTGCCGCCGCCACGCTGACCGTCAACGGGACGCTCAACGCGAGCTTGACGAAGGTCGATGCCACCGGCATCCTGACCGTCGACGGGACGCTCAACACGGACACCCTCAACACCGCCGCCGCACTCACCATCAACGGAACGGTTGACGCGGGCAGCCTCAGCACCGACTCCGCACTCACCATCAACGGAACGGTTGACGCGGGCAGCCTCAGCACCGACTCCGCACTCACCATCAACGGAACGGTTGACGCGGGCGTCATCAACAACACCAATCTCACAACCCTCGGCGCCGCCGGAGTCCTGAGGGCCGGCGGTGGAGCGATTCAGGCCCTCACCACGCTCGGCAGCAACACGGTCGAGGTCAACACCGGCACGCTCACCGCCACCGACCTGAACCTGGCCGGCGGCAGCACCTTCACCAAGGCCGGCGACGGCACACTCAGTTTCACCAGCGGCGTCAACACCATCGACGCCACCAACACCGTCAAGGTGGATGCAGGCACACTGGCCATGCAGTCCGCCTCCAACCCGCTGGGCGGCGGCGACCTCATCCTCGCCGGCGGCACCTACTCCGTCGAGGGGGCGCCCGCGCCCCTCGTGGGGGCCATGTATGTGAAGGTCCTACAAAACGTTAATCTGCCCCTCAACATGGCGGAGGTCCAGGCTTTCGAGACGGGCACGGGCGACAATGTCGCGCTCAGTGCCAACGGGGGCGTCGCCTCGCAGTCCTCGACAGGCTCCGGCGGCCTCCCCGGCAGGGCAATTGACGGCAACACGGATGGCACTTGGTCGGTCGGCTCCGTCCAGCACACGACTGCGGGGGTAGGCCAGTGGTGGCAGGTCGAACTCGCCGATGCCGCCAACCTGGACGCGGTGCACGTGTGGAGCCGCACCGATTGCTGCTGGGACCGCGTCGACGACTTCAACCTCATCATCAGCGATGATGCCAGCGTCGAGATATACAACGAGCGGATCACCGGCGTAGGCAGCGGTCCCGGTCGCAACCGGCGGATCCAGGTGGCCATGGTTGGCGCGATCGACATGCGCGATTCCCCCGTCGCCGTCACCGCCACGTCCACGCTCAACGCCGTCACCGAATACACCGCCCTGTTCGGCCCACTGACCATCGATCCCGGCGCCACGTTGACTGTCACGGGCGCGCCGGACGGCATCACGTTCACCGACGGCCTCGGCGGGACCAACACCAGCGCCGTTACAATCACCGGCGCCGGCGACATGGGCCTGAACACCGAATCCGACACCACCGTCGCCGGCATCAACGCCGGCGCGAACGTGGTCACCTTCGCCAAGGGCGGCAGCGCCGACCTCGTGGTGACCGGCGCCGGGTCGGTCCTGCCGACCGGGTCGGTCATCGACGTGCAGAAGGGCCGGCTGCTTGCCCAGTCGAGCGGCGGCGTCAGCCCGTACGGGGCGGCCGACCTCAGGCTGAGCGGCGGCGAACTCGTCCTCGACGACGTCGCACACGCCGCACACACCTACACCAACGCCATCGAGGTCGCCGGCAACAGCATCCTGACCGCCGGCCAGTCGGCAGGCACCGAGACGATCACCGTCAACGGCGCCATGACGCTGACCAGCGGCCAACTGACGGCCCGGGCCGTCCAGGGCCATGCCCTCGACCTCGCCGGCCCGATGACCGGCACGGCGCAAATCAACGCAGGCGGCGGCCCCGTCACGATCAGCGGCGGCGGCACCTCGGGCGCCCTGACGGTGCCGACCGGCATCATCGATCTCAACGCCGACCTCGTGGCCGGCGCCGGCGAGGCACTGACGCGGGGCACGCTCAATTACGGCTGGTACAACGATGTGCCCGACTCCAACCTGGCCGCCATCGACGACGGCGTCGCCAACGGCGCCAACGGCGGCCTCTTCGCCCTGACCCCCTCCGACCCCGCCACGTGGCCCGCGCCGGTTCAAGGCAAGGCCATATGGACCGACGACATCGTTGGGCCGAATGGCATGAGCGACACGTACCTTCAGATGTGGTCGGGCAAGTTCCTTGCCCCGAGCACGGGCACCTACACGTTCTACGTCCACGGCGACGACAACGAAATCCTCTTCCTGGACGTGAACCAGAACGGTGAGTTCGAGACCGCCACCGATATCGTCACCAATAACTTGCCCCCAGAGGGGTGGGACAACGCCAAGACCGGCACCGTGACCCTGGTGGGCGGCCAGATGTACGACTTCGCCCTCGCGCACAGTGAAGGCGGCGGCGGCGACTTCGTTGACTTCTCCTGGGCCGCCCCCGGCGGAGCCCTCGGCCCCGCCAACCCCGGCACCCAGCCTTACTGGTTCTCGCCGGGTCCGGTTGACGGCGTCCATGTCAGCGGCGGTATCCTGAACGTCAACTCCTCCCTCACCGGCGCCGAGACCATCGTCCTTGACGGCGAACTCAACGTCAACGCCGCCGGCACCCTCAACACCGGCAAGGTCACGCAACTGGGCGGTGCGATCAACTTCCTTCCCGGCAGCACCGTGAACCTCGAACCCGACACCTTCGTGGACATCCTCGGCGGCACGATGACGTCCGACGCGGCCTTCACCGCCGCTCAACTCAACGTCGATAGCGCCCACGTGACCCTGAACGAGCCGGCGACGACGACCGGGGTCGACCTGCGCCAGTTCGGCCAGGTCGATTACGGTTTCTATCAAGGCGCGGGCTCCGCCGAACTGCCCAACATCGATGACGGTGTGGTCAACGGCGACAACGGCGGCCTGTTCGACCTCTCGCCCTCCACCACCATGGACTGGACGGGCGCCGTCGCGGGGCCCATTGACCAGGGCGACCAGTATTGCCAGATGTGGTCGGGCATGTTCATCGCGCCGGAGACGGGCACATACGAGTTCTACCTGCACGGCGACGACTGGGAGGGGATCTGGATCGACGTGAACCAGAACGGCGACTTCGAGGCCGACGGCATCGAAGACGTCATCAGGAACTACGAGGGAGAGGGAGACGTCTGGGACACGCCCAACACCGAGACCGTCGATCTGGTCGAGGGCAAGGTGTACGCGCTCGCCATCGGCCACCGCGAAGACAGCGGCGGCGACTTCCTCGACGTCACCATCAAGACACCGACCGGCGTGCACGAGGCCATCAACCCCGGCCTCCAGAACACGTGGTGGTACACCGGGCAACTCTATGAGAGCAGCGTGACCCTGACCAACGGCATCATCGACGCCAACGCCGCGGTGACCACCGACCACCTGATCATCGCCGAGGGCAGCACCTACAACGCCAACGCCGCCTTTTCCGGCGGCGGCGCCGGTGCCATCGTTGACGTCAACGCCGGCAACCTGTTGAACGCCAACGCCCTTGACGCCCTGAGCGGCACCCAGACGAACATCGCCGGCAAGGTGGCGGTCAATGCGGACGGCGGCGCCAGAGGCGCGGCCCTGGCCCTGTTGCCGGGCGGTTACATCGACTTTGCGGCGACCCAGACGCCCGCCAACTTCCCGACCGTCAATGCGGACCCGCTCACCGGCGTCGGCGGGGACCTGACGGGGGCCGTCTACAGCGGCGGCGGCCAGAACGTCTTCCTGTCGCCCGACTCCGTGCTGGCCGCGACGGCCGGCCCGCTGCCGACGCGGGCCGATCTCGGCGGACAGGCCATCCTGTACGAGGGCCTGTTCGACGTCACGTCCGGCGCCACCCTCGACCTCGGCGACAACGGCGTGGACTCGATCTTCAAGGGCGGGGCCATCGGCGAGTGGAGCAACAGCGACGTCTTCGAGGCCACCGTCAACGACATCTCACACGACTCTTCCGGCATCAAACTGCTGATGACCGGCGACCTGACCGTCAACAGCACCACCGCGCTCAATGCCGCCACCGAATTCAAGGGCGTCGGCCTGTTGACCATCGCGAGCCCAATCGGCGGCACCGGCACGGACATCAGCCGCGTGGGCTTCTACGATGCCGTGGACGGCAGCGGCGTGGACACCACGGGCGATCTTCTCGTGCGGCTGGAGGCCGGCTCCCTGGCGGGCACGCAGACCCTGACCGTGGAGAAGGGCGTCATCAGCGTTCGCGACCCCGCCGCCGTGCCGTGGGGCGGCGTCGTGAACGTCGGCGAGTACGCCACGCTCAACCTCGATAACAGCGCCGACGGCCAACGGCCCGGCAGCGCCTCGTATAACACCCTGGCCGGCGGTGTGCTGCGCATCACCGACAACGGCAGCCTCACCAACGGCGCCGCCTTCTCCTACGACCCGGACGGCTTCGTCTGGCTGTCTCCCGGCGGCGGCATCATTAACATCAACGCGGCCGACCCGATGACACAGCCCGGGTTCAAAACCGGCTTCGACAACACGAACATCATTGTGAGCGGCACCGGCAGTTATCCGGACGGCATCAACCTGGGCGACGGGCGGCGCCTCACGACGCCCGCAACCGAGGGAGCCACGCTCGACGACGTCACCATCAAGAAAAGCATGTCCGCCCCCCCGACCACACACGTCATCTTCTCGGCCGGCGAGGGTGAACTGGACATCAACGGCGCCGTCCAGATGGCCGGCGTGGACCTCCGCATCAACGACCCCGTGGGCACCCTGGTCAACCTGCCCACATCCGAGACGGACCTGTCGCGCGAGATGGTCCAGACGGACGGCCGCGTCAACATCGACGTGGGACTCCTCGAGTGCAAGAACCTCGACGTCCGGAACGGCTATGTGCGGCTGGGTGACGACGACACCTTCGACATCAGCATGACCGGCGCCTTGACCGTCCATTCCGGTGGAACCGTGGAATTGGGCGCGAATCGGCCGCTGCTTCAACCCAAACTCGCTGCCGGCACCCTCGCCCCCGGCGGCATCACCGTCGCGAACGGCAGCGGCGCCATCATCCGGTACGACACGGCTGCCGGCCCGACCGTCGCCGAGAGCATCGTTTACACGGGCGCAGGCACCGGTCGCGCGCTGCTCGGGTTTGACGAGGAGGGGGCCGACGGCACCGTCACCTTCACCAGCATCGCCTTCCAGGACGGCACCGACGTGGCGATCCAACGGGTCGACTCCAACGTGTACGAGGTCCGCCTGGATCTGACTACCTCGGGCACCACCCGCATGACCGGTGACGACATCTCCCTCAACACCCTGACGGCCGGCGCACCCGGCAAAATGTTCCTCGGCGACGAGGCCACCGGCGCCGGCGCCGGCGACATCCTCGTCGGCGTCTGGAATCCGTGGAGCCCCGACGTGACGCTCGACCTGGAGATGGGCAAGATTGTGCTCGTCCACGGCCATGACCAGCCTGCCCCCGGCACGATGGAAACCGTCTGGGGCGCCGGAACCGTCATCACAAACAGTGGCACGCTCAGCATCGCCGCCGGTAGTCCCAGCGACCACGTGCCCGTCATCGAAATCCGCTGCGACGAGGGCGTCGAGAGAGACATCGCGGGCGACAACGATTGGCTCGGCACGAGTTACCGCAACACCTACGCCGGCACCGTCCTCGTGAAGGACACCCGGCATCCCGGCGCCGTGGCAGACCCCGCCATCGAAACCACCTGGGACGAGCAGGTTGACCTCACGCTGCGCACCCAGCGCGACAACGACGGCTGGTACGGCACGGGCCCGATCGGCGACGACGACCGCGCCTGGGGCAAGTTCGCCGTTGTCGAGATGGAGCAGAACGCCCACCTGCGCTTTGACGAGAACTGGGGACGCGTCGATATCGGCGAGGTCCATATGCTCGGCGGCACCGCCTACATCTCCAACACAGGCATGGCCTGGAACTACTACATCGGCGACGTGTACGGTAAAGCGGGCACCGGCACCGAAACCCTCAAGGTCCTCCCCAGTCCGGACAACCACCTGCACCTGAACGGCGTCATTCAGGCCGGCGCCATCGTTGAGAACATCGTCTACGACGGCCAACTGTGGCTGGAAGAAGACTTCGCCATCGCGGGCGAAACCGCACCCGGCGCCGGCGACGCCGGCATCCTACTCCTGACCGACGGCCGCGCCGAAATCCACGACATCCACCAGACCGTCAACGACAACCAGTGGTACGTGCCGGCCGTGCCGAGCGGCGGCGGCAAACTCGTCCTCCAGAGGGGTGCCGGACAGGCCAGCGGCAGCGGTGAAATCCGCCTCCACTACGGCAGGAACGAGGCCCCGGCCGACCACGGCGACGCCGGATGGGGCAGCGGCGGATACGACATCGAAGTCTGGTACAACAACATGGTTCGAATGTACGTCGACCAGCCCGTCGTCGCCACCGACGTCAACGTCAACAAGTACGAAGGCGCCATCTTCGTCAAGAGCGACGGCAACCCCGCCACCAGCGACGCACGCTTCCTCTCCCACCGGGGCGACAACCGCAACGGCATCGGTCTGGCCCACTTCACCGATGTCCGGCCCGACGCCGGCACCGAGACCACCCTTGAGTTTGACGGCGACAACATGAGCCGCATCCGCGTCGATTACGACCTCCGCGACACCGGCGACCACACCGTCAAGGGCGCCGACAACGTCTGGGCCATTATCACCGCCACCAGCGCCACCCCCGCCGTCCTCACCGTCGACTCCACGGGCGGCGGCAACACCCACACCGACCTGACCATCGACGGTTCGACCGATGCCCTGTTCGACAACACCGGCGGCGGCGCCGTCCGCGTCGTCGGCCTGCACCTGAACGGCGGCACCGCCACCATCGCCAGAACCGGCGGCTACCCCGTCGAGATGTGGCCCGAATGCAACTCCGACCCGGGGCTCGGCCTGATTGACATCGTCGGTCACGACGCCGGCGCAGGCGTGTGGGAAGGCTTCGGCGTGGAGGTCCGCGTCAACCGCGAAGGCGGGCCCGCCGTCGAGGCGCCGACACAGATCAACGTCAGCCACGGCATGCTCCTCAGCGGACACGTGGCCACCAAATACGTCCAGGCCGAACAGACCTTCCAGGGCAACGTCAGGATCACCGACGACGGCACCGACACCGACGCCGTCCTCCGGACACGCGTCAGCGACACTGCCGCCATCCACGAAGGATGGACACCCGGACGCGTCCAGTTCGACGACCTGACTATGGGCGCCGACTCCAAGATCGAACTCACCAAGAGCGACTGGGGCGGCATGCAGTCGCAACTCCTGATCAAAAACCTCACCCTCGAAGGCGACGCCGAAATCTTCCAGAACGCCTCGATGTTCAACATGTTCCTCAACGACGTGACCGGCACCGGCACCCTCACGGTTGGCGGAAACCAGCCCCTCCACCTGGTCGGCAACGTCGCTACCGACCTCCGCTTCAACGGCTGGGGCAGCATCGATGAGACCGCCACCCTCGGCGGCGCCGTCGAGGTCGACGACGGCGGTGTCGCCATCGTCCAGAAATTGGGCGTCACGGCCGACAACTTCACCGTCAGAGCCGGCGGCGTCGTGGCCATCACCGACACCAGTTTCGACCGCGGCGCCATGGTCACCGACCCCGGCAGCGCGGTCGCCCTGGTGGCCGACGAGAGTTGGGCCGATGGCGGCATCCCGATGGGCATCATCGTCGCCAAGGAGAACTACGCCGGCATCATCACCGTGGGCAGCAACCTGTCGGCCATCGGCGCCGAATGGACCGATAAGGCAAGCATCACCCAACCGCTCGCCGGCACCGCCACCACGATCAACCTTGCCGGAGGCACCCGCCTCCTGACGGTCGGCAGCGGCGTCATCAGGAACCTCGGCGGCGCCACCGCCCTCAACATCAACCAGGACGTCCGCATCACCGGCGCCTCGACCCACACCGGCGCCACCACCATCGGCGACGGCATCGAGACCCCCATCGTGTACGCCCTTCACGCCGACGCCCTGGGCGGCGGCGGCGCCGGCGGCTGCGTCATCAGTCCCGACGCCACGCTCCGTGTCCTGGCCAACGGCTTCGCCGCGAGCGCCATGCAGGTCAACGGCCAGCCGGCCATCAATCCGGGCGATCCGTACCAGTACGGTGTGCTCGACCTGCGAGCCGCGACCGTGAACTCGCCGGTCAAGTTCGGCGGCGGACGCATCGAGGTCCAGGGCGCAAGCACCGTGACGGGCGCCGTGACCGAGAGCGCCGACGTGACCTTCGGCGGCGCCGGGGCGGTCACCTTCAGCAACGCCGGCGG
>Ga0307427_1001205_pt1 | contig 13763 bp, 27 predicted proteins | sample SalMarWE160190MG_FD_202162 | JGI IMG/M metagenome (GOLD analysis project Ga0307427, IMG submission 202162) | Salt marsh sediment microbial communities from the Plum Island Ecosystem LTER, Massachusetts, United States - WE1603-190 | ecosystem: Environmental > Aquatic > Marine > Intertidal zone >... | reverse complement strand
GTAATGATATATTGGGCACAAACTACAGCGGTTGGACTTATAGGGTCATTGCCAAGAAGTACGCAAACGTGCAGAGCATTCCGTAGGCGTGTTTAGGGAGATAGTCATGGCGATAGCGAAAGACCCGATACCCGACCCGGAGCCGGTGGAGATAGTCCAGCCGCGGATAGAGGATGCTATGCCGGAGACGCTCAAGGCCAAACTGCGGGCGGCGGCGGCAATCAGCCTTGAGCACCCTACGGCTGAGGAGAAGCAGCAGGTCGAGGATGCGTATACTGCCCTGTTCCAGTTCCGCAAACTCTTCCAGGAGCAGCAGGCGATACAGCAGTTGGACTTAGGCGAGTAGGTTGACAGCGCGGGGCAGTAGTGGTATACTGGAGCGTGAGGAGGACTGACATGGCAAAGAAAAAGGCCAAGAAGCAGGTTAAAGCGCCGGCGGACGGTGCGTTGACCAAACGGCAGGTGAACATGCTGTACGTCATCATTGCAGCCTTGCAGCAGGAGTTCTCACCGCCTTCCACGAAACGCGCCTCGCAGAAGTTCACCTACGCGCTGGCCCGCACGAAGGCTTATCTCCAAGACGAGGTAGACGCCAACAGGGTTGCGCTCAAGCCCTTTGACGAAGCGCGGCTGGATGCCTGCAAGCGGTTTGCCAGCAAGGACGACAAGGGCGAGCCGGTGATGGTCGGGCGGAACTTCGACATCAAGAACATGGAGGAGTTCGAGGTCGAGGTCGCCAAATTGAAAGAGGAACACGGCGACCCGGAGAAGTTTCTTGACCTGCCGGCGGATGTCCAGGTCCATAAGGTTGCACTGGAAGATGTACCGGACATCCCAGCCGACTGGATGGAAGTCCTCTTGCCGATGATAGCAGAGGACGGGAAGGAGTAACGGTGCCTGCGTCTACAATCAACGCAGCGGTGCGGCGGTACAAGATGAGCCGCAAGCGGGCTGAAGGGTTCTGGCGGGATGCGAAGGAGCAGTACGGCGAAGACTGGCAGAAAGTCAATGGGACTTTCTGGAAGATATGCCGCAACTGGGCACGAAGCAAAGGGAGATAACGGATGAAACGGTTGCTCAAGAGCATGAAGTTCTGGTCGGCGGTGGCAGGTCTGGTGGTCGTTATCGGCGTCGAGGCCGCTGCATGGGACCAGGGTAGCGCCGACAGCATTGCCAAAACAGTGCTTGCGCTGATAGCGCTGGTTATTGGCGGCACTGTTATAGAAGATACGGCCGCGAAAATCAAAGGGGGTAGCGGCAATGGGGCGAAAGGTTGAAGGCCGCTTAACCGGTGAAGTCAGTACGACGTGGGACTTGGGCGGTTACAAGAACGGCATCGAACGCGTCAAGGCGGATTTGCAGCGTGAAGGCTGGGTGCCGGAGCGCCGTGCATTCAAGTTCACACTTGGCGCCGAGTCGTACCTGATTGGCCTGAACTGGCCTATGGGCGGGGTGCAGTTCGTCTACCAACCTAAATCCGCCTACGCAGTCGCTATCCTGATTGGCACATGCGCTCGGACCATGCGGAGGTACACGAAATGAATGAAGAACAGGTACAGCATATCATCGAGACGACTACTCGCACGGACGAGCGGGTGAAGGTGCTGGCCGAGGACTTCAAGGGTTTCAAGGAGGCGGTGGTGTTCCGCCTCGCAACCGTCGAGCGGAAGCAGGCTGGGACGGAGATGGCCTTCGAGAAGCAGCGGGCCTTGTGCAGACAGCGGCTTGACGGTGCCGAGAAACTTCGCAGGCCGTGGTACATAGCCATAGTTTCGCTCATTATCGGTGCAGCCGGGGGGCTACTCAGCCGTTTGATTTGGAGGGCGTAATGCGTATCGCCGTACCTGAGATAACTGACAGTTTGAGGAAGGTGCATGACGAGCGGCCCGAATGGACGCTGGTTGACAACACGGTGGAGGGTGCGGACTTCGCGCTTCTACCGGATGATGTCAAGGAAGACGAAGCATGGCTGCGAGCGGTCGCAAATGCGGGGATGCAACTGATACACAGCCGTAACCGAGAGATAGTTACACCGTACCCCTGGCCGGTCTTGCTCGACCTGTCAAAGAAGCACGGCCTAATCGCTGCAATCGGGCAGGCGGCGCCGCACCTGAAACCGCCCAGGCGGTCAATTGCTATTGCCGAGATGGAACCGCCCCCAATGTCCGAGAAACGCCGAGCACTTCAAGAGAAATTGCCTGAGATAATAGCCGAGTTTGCCTTCGGACCCGCCCTGTCGTTTGTCATTCCCTATCGGGCGCGGAGTGGTAGCAAGCGGCTTCTACGGGCGGTTGTTGGAAACCTGCGAGCGCAGACGGTCAAGAATATCGAGATTCTGGTCATCGAGGACGGGCCGAAACAGACGGTTGAGAAACTCGATGGTGTAGACATGATACGCTACACAAAGAACAGAAAGACCTTTGCTAAGTGCAGGGCGCTGAACGAGGGGGTGTCGCTGGCGCACTCCCCGTTGGTTGTACTCCATGATGCCGATATTCTCGTTCCGGCGCATTACGGTCAGGCGTTATTGCGGGCATTCAATACAGGTGCCGAATGCGTGAAACTCAGCAGCAATCTTGTATTGCTCGGCAAGCGGGATACGAAGGCGGCGCTCAAGGACATGGCTGGTGTATGGGATATGGAAGTTAGTCCCGATACGTCGAAACGGCGGGAGTGCCCCTGGGGTTCGATAGCCGTTACAGCCAGAGCGTACCGGCGTGTCGGCGGTATGGATGAGAAGTACAAGGGCTGGGGTCATCAGGACAAGTCATTCCTGCGGGTTGCCCGCGAGACGCTGGCAATGGTGGAGAAGCGGGAAATCGTGCTTATTCACCTCAACCATCCGATAGCCAGTCGGGATACCGCAGCAGAGAACATGGACCGCTACAAGGCGGAACTTAAGAGGTCAGTCGAGGAAATAGTGAGGGAACGGAAGGCGTCTTTTGATGAGCGATACCCGGCCTAAAGTCTACCGATACTGGGACCAGTTGATTGAGCACATAGGTTCGCCGGACGTGATATTCAACGGTGAGTTCGTCTGGCCGCGGCAGTTCGAGATACACCTGCCGAGCAATCACCTCCAAGCATGTAACTTGAATTGTGCCCATTGTGCCGGGGGGCGGTTCGACAAATCCCTTGGGACATGGGAGATAACCGGGTTGCGGTTACTGGACCGGCTGGAGGGGAAGATACCGTTTCATATCTACGGTGGGGCATACACCGAACCGATACTTAACCCATACTACATGGCGTTTCTTGCGATGACGAAACGACACGGCAACCATTTTGGGATACACACCAATGCAACAACGTTGCTCACCCTAGAAAAATGTCAAGGATGGTTGCACGAACTCAACCGTATCAGTACAGACGATGCAGACTATCTTTCAGTTGCTCTTGATGGCGGGTTGCCGTGGGGATGGCAGAAAACCAAGAGAGCAAAACGATGGGAGACATTCTGGACAATCATTGAGGCGCTGCGACGGGCGGTGACGATACGCGAGAAGGCGGGCAAGGGCCACGCGATACGCGTGACCTTTCTATTGGACAAGTACAATGATAGCCCGCAGAGCATTGGCGCTATCGTCAACATCTTGCAGGATATTCAGGTAGATAGTCTGCGGTTCGCTATCCCGTTCGCGCAGTACAACCAGACCTTTGATAAGGTACGGAAGTATAAGCGGGAGACGGAAACGCCCGGCGACGCTTTATACCGAGAACGCCTGGCACCATACCTCTCAGAACAGCAAGACGCCCGACCATACATTTTCTACACCGGGCCGGAGTTTACTGATATAGACAAGTTTGATTTCACGAAATGCGTGTATGGTTACTACCAGATTACCTATGGGGCCGATGGGTATTGCTATCGGTGTTCAACCTCGGCTACACCCACAATGGCGTATTGCCGCCTCGGGCCTATCACTGACAATGTAGAAGAACTCGAGGCGATGATACGGAGAAACCAAGGCCCCGGCTTTAACGCCCAGGTATGCTTCGAGCATGGTGCTCGCTGTAACCGGATGGGGTTGGAAATCTGCCGGGAGTATGCGGACATAGAAAAGGGGAGAAAGCCATGCGCTTCATAATCGTCCAACCTGCGATTATGAACCCCGAGCCGCCTTGGAATTATGTAACGGACAGATATGCCATTCTCCAGCAAAGGATTGCCGAGGCACTAGACAGCACTGTCTATTTTGATGATGACCCGCCGATGGCAGAAGCAGACATCGTTCTGACATACAATGCTCACTTCCAGCCGGTGCTTGGGGAACGCATCCTGGCTCTCCCGGAAAGCACGGTCTTGTTAGTCCACTGGAACGACCTTCACGCTATAGGTCTACGGAAAAGACCACAGATGCAGCGTCTAATGGACCGGGCCGCTGTCATCTTCGCCCCGTACAAGTTCGCATTCCGCAAGATGTGGCCTGAATATCTCCACAAGTTTGTTTGGCTCCCGCATTACATAGCCCCTACTGAGCGCTATAGCGACATGCCCTTCAACGAAAGCCCTATCCCGAAATGCCTTGTTACCGGCACGGCGCAGCATGAATACTATCCATTCCGGCGGTTCATTGTGGACAACATGAACGATGATACGGAACGCTTGCAACACCCCGGTTATCGGACCGGGCGACGACTGGACGCAAAAGTTGGCGATGCCTACGCTCAGGAGTTGAACAAGTATGTCTGCTCGGTTGCAACCTGTAGCAGCCTAGACTACTCGCTCGGGAAATACATGGAAATTACTGCCAGCGGCGCGCTGTGCCTGGGCCAGTATACACCAGACCTGGACGACCTGGGTTTCGTAAATGGCGTCAACTACATTCGCGTGGACGAGACGAATGTCTATGACGTTATCCATGATGTTGTAAGACACCCGGAGGAGTACGGGAAAATCAGACGCCAGGGACGTGAGTTTGCCCTGAAGGAGTTTGCTGTCGAGAAACGGATAGACGTAGTGACGCGGTTAGTGCGGAGAATCACCGATGAACTTCAGTGAGTTTCTTGGCATAGACAACCCGAAATACATCGAGACGATTATACAGGCCACAAACCGATGCAACCTACACTGTGAGCACTGTACGAATCTGACGAGGGTTCCGATAAAAGCAGATAGTTGGTATGTCTGGCGACGCCAACATTACGACCTGGACCCCTATATCCTCTCGCTGTTCTGTGAACGGTTCCGTGGTATCGGCGAAGATGACGGGCACATGATAACCGGTGGTGAGGCTACGTCAATGTCCCTCAAGCATCTCAAATTGCTGATTAACATGCTATCTGCTTATGGCCGTCGCTTGCACATTCGGACGAACGGATACGGGTTAATTGAACTTGGCAAAGAACACGTGAGCCGGTTTGCTATCATCTATCTAGATAACCACGGTATCAATGCTCGGGCTATCGTCGAATGCCAGGAATGGCTTGATACCTTTTACGAAGGCAAGATAGTGCTTGAGCGAATGCCCATCCACTACAGCCTTGAGAAGGCCCGTAATCACCCGCACAATCGAGGCCGGTGCTATCTATGGATGCGGACAATGGCCTTACATCATACAGGCATACTCCATCCTTGCTGCAACACGTTTTGGCTCCAAGTCCAAGACAACAACGATTTGGTAGACAAGGCGCTGGAAAAGGCGGGGTGGTCTATCCATAATCAGGACATAGTGGAAGTGGTTAAGAATTGGCGTGAGACGATACCCCAATATGTCCGAGACCAGTGTTTTGGCAACTGCTGGAAGCCGGACTTCCGGCTCGGCATACCTACCACAATTACTCTGAAACCAAACGACAGGATTAGGAGGGCGCAATGCGAGCCGCCGTCATCGGATGCGGACGATGGGGGAAGAAACTCACCGCCTGCTTCGGAGAGCACTTCAACGTCGGTCCCGTAGCCAACAGCAAGACCGACCTCAATACTATCTGGCAGGACAAGAACATCGAGGCCGTGGTTATCGCTACGCCCATTGACACACACTATGGAATTGCTTTGGATGCTCTTCACTCTGGCAAGCATACGTTCTGTGAGAAGCCCCTTACCCTTCATGTTGAAGAGGCACAGGAACTCAGGGCACTCGCAGGACGGGAAGGGAAGGTTCTTGTTACCGACTACATAATGACATTCTCGCCTTGGTTACGGGAGTTGGCCGCGTCATGTGGCAAAGTCGGATACTTCCACGCGCTGCGCTGGCGGCTTGACCCACGTCCGGCACAGAGCGTACATTATACGTTGACCTGCCACGACCTCGCGGTGCTGGACATGTTCCGCTCATTAGACACGCTGAACTTCCGTACCATCAATAGGAATATCCGTACTGGCACTATTGTCGGCAGGGCCAATGATTTCCATGCGGTACTGTCGGCATCACTAGACTTGCCGAAGAAGGAAACACTTATCGCTATCAAGCACAGCAAGGGGGCAAACTGTTACCCTTCAGAGCCGGGCTTCGAGGCGAACCTACTCGATGCCGCGTGCGTGTACTTCAAGGCTTGCATCGACGGCCAGGCGAAACCGAACATTGACCGGGCGGTACGGGTAACAGATGCCCTTGAAAGGGCAATAAGGCCCGCTGCTCGTAATAACGTTTCTGGGGCTTGACATTCCAGCCTGCCGTGATATAATCTATCAGGTTATGGAGGCTGAGAAATGAAGACTCTTGTAGCCATACTCGCCGCCCTCGCCAAAATCGCTGGACCCGCTGTGTCCCTCTGGGAGAAGATAGCCGCATGGCGGAAGACCCGCCGGGAGCGGAAGCGGGAACGGAACCGCCATGCCGCCGAGCAGCGGCTACGCGAGAAGGAGAAGGACTTATGGAACGGATAGCGGGGGTATTCCTGCTCGTAGTCATACTGGCTGGCTGCGGCCCCGTCACGGTTTCCCGACCAGTGTTATTCGAGCGGGCGATAGTCATGCCGCAGGAGACGTGGGAGAACACGAGCGATGCGATATGGGTTACGCAGCCGATAGGTATCTACGAGTGGTTTCTGGAGCGGGCCAAGGTTGCCAAGCGGCTGGAGGGAAAGTGATGGATATTGTCCGACGTGATATAATTTACCGGAGCCGTTCGGAACGGTTCAAGATATACTTCTCGTCTGACTGGCATACCATGAATGAGGCATGTGCGTTGAACCGGCTGAAGCACGACCTGCAGGAAGATATTGCAGATGACCCGTACGCGTTCTGTATCCTCGGCGGTGACCTTGCAGAGTTCATAGCACCAGAGACCGGAGATGCGCGCTGGGAAGCCTCAAACGTCTCCCGCGATGTACCGATTGTTGCGCTGGATGACATTGGTTTCTATACAACGGAAGTAGTGTTACGTCCATTGATTGCTCCAGTTAGCAACAAGACGCTGGCCGCTTGCGACGGTAATCACGAATACCGTTTTATGAAACGGACGCGGCGATTCGCCATGATGTCACAATTCTGGAAGAGTCTCAACATCCCGTATGTAGGCTACTCGGGATATATTGATTTACGTTTCCAACGCGATTCGCAATGGCGCAAGGAGCCACGGATTGTACCATCCGGCTTTATCTCCGAACTTAGGAATCAGGGACGGCCTATCGCAGCAACAAAGTTCCGTATCTTTTTCCACCACGGCCGCGGCGCAGCAAGGACACCGGGCGGTAAACTGAACGTACTGCGTAACTTTACCAATCAGCACCCATTCTCTCATATCGTATTCTGCGGTCATCTGCACAGTCCCAATGTCTACTGTCCACCAGGTTTGACCTCGAATGGCCGCGGCGAGATTGTCGCCGCTAACCGTATCGCCATGATGTCCGGCGCGTATCTGCGTACCTACAACAAGGGTACTACCACCTACGGCGAGATAGCGGGTTATGACCCTGTATCGCTGGGCCACGTGTTTGTGGAAATCCGGCCCGGTGCGAAGAAGCAACCGGAGATTAAGCCCGGCGGCATTGCTTTGCCGACGATAGACATGTGAGGTTGGGTTGCCGATAGCAAGAGCGCGAAGTTGCGGAAAGGTTGACACTTGAAGACATGTGCAGTAAGGGCTAATAAAATTAGTGCTTACGGCGAACAGCGTCAAGTAGGAGGGCCAGTGAAGTCTAAATACAAGGCTGAACTACTAATCACCCATAAGGGTTGAAGGGACAGAGAAATGAGCAGGTCAATCTTCGGATGGTCATATCCACCAGGAGCCGTAAATGACCCGTTTGCACCGTGGAATATCGAGGACGGACCTTGCCGGGTATGCGGTCAATCAGTAGATGACTGCATCTGCCCTGAATGCCCCGAATGTGGCGAGGTCGGGAATCCTACTTGCTATGGCGGGACGTTACCACATCTCAAGATTACGCGCGAACAGATAGAAATGTACCTTCGTGCTCGCGAAGAAGAGGGCAAAGCCGCTGAAGCCGAGGACAAGTATTACGGAGAACAGTATGAACAGTGGAAAGCCGAACAGGGACCAGAAGTACAGGATAGAGCGATTGATGAACAGTTGGCGACCTTCAACCTGCCCGGCATGGTGTCGGGCATCGAAAGGAGCAAGTAATGAATGAGTGGAGCGAAGCCGTAACACCGGACAGCATCAAACCGCATCAGGACAAGTACAGGGAAGGAGCATGGCGAGATTACAGTATTTCAGAGTTGGGTTCATGGGTACACCTATTTGTCAAACGCTCCCAACATCGGAAGGATGCCGCCAAGAAAGACAAAGACCTTCAAGATGCACAGAACTATCTTGATATGATACAATCACACATAAATGCCTTACGCGGTGGAGGCTAAGGCGAGTTGATGAAGTCCAAACCACCACTCACCCGCCGCGTCCTACTCCCTGATGCAGCCACGGGTGACAAGCACTGGTGGACTATCGCGCTGGTAGACGCACGTTCTTTGCGTGGCAGCCTCGGTGAGTGTGACTACGAGCACCGCGTGATACGGGTGCGGCGCAATCTCGGATTGTACAACGCAAGCCAGGTCGTGCTACATGAAGCGTTACACGCTACAACTGGGGACATGATGGCCGAGGAAGCGGTCGAGCGCATCGAGGATGCAATACTGATAGCGGTGGCGGCGGTAACGAAACTGAAAAAGGAGGGACGGTTATGAACATAATTCATTACGTCCACCACGGCAAATTGGTAGCGGTACAAGAACACCTGAGGGGGAAACACTGGGACTATTGCCTATGCGGTGTTTGTAGTCGTTTCCATCCAGACGAGGGTGATGATTGTCCTATCGCCGCGCTCTTGTATCGCTTCTGTGTTTTAACGGGCTGCACTACACCAATGTGGGAATGCCCAAGGTTCTCCCCGGCTAATGATATAGAGGAGAAGACATGACAGACTCAATCCGGTTTGGTATCTACTGCGTAGCCATAGTCGGCTACATGACCGCTTCGGCTGTCGAATGCACAGTCCACGAGTGGAAGGCGGCGATACTGGCTACGCTCTTTGGCATTGCCAATGCAATCATATTCCTCTGGAGGTGACTATGAACGGCTACTGGATACAGACGGCAAGTGGCAAGCATTTTGACCTGGAGAACCCTACTGTTGAGATGGTTGACATCAACGACATTGCCGTGGCGCTATCCAATCTCTGCCGTTTCACGGGCCATTGCGGAAAGTTCTACAGTGTTGCAGAACACTCCATTCGTGTAATGAACATGCTCCAGCCCCGCTTCCGATTGGAAGGCTTACTCCACGATGCTGCTGAGGCATATATCGGAGATATGTCCAGCCCGCTGAAACGGTTTCTGCGGATGCACTCCGATGCTGTCGCCGAGATGATTGAGCGCGTCGAGGTAGTTGTCCGTAAAGCGTTCGGTCTTAATCCAGGCCAAAACCTGAATGTCAAGGCGGCTGACGCGAGGATGCTGGCAACAGAAGCCAAGTTCTTTATGGCGGCGGATGATACCACCTGGGGATTAAGCCGACCGTACGATGACTTTGGCTGGACGCCGCTACTTCACCCCGAAACAGCACGGGCGCTCTTTCTCAAAGCCTATACGGAGTTGAAAGACAACCCTTCCCCCTAACGTCCGTGCTTATCTACATCCTCAACCCGTACCCCGATTGGCCGTTCGCTCTCAATCCTCGCCTTGTACTCCGAGTACACTCGCCGAACGGCATTCCGCATGGTCCGAAGCACCAACTTGCGTTCCCATCGGGATTGCAACCTCAGCACTGCAAGGCAGCACTCCTGCACCCAATCATTGCGGTCAATAGCCTTTCTCAGCCGTGGGGTGCGAGAGTACAACATGTGTGCTCTGGATTGGACATAACCAAGCCTGCCTTTGGGATTAAGACTCGTCATCTCTGCCGAGTTCGAGCATTCCCTGCAACGCGTCTACCACGTTCTCAAACTCGTTGTGGGTAGGATGCTTGAAGTATGCCCGTATCGCCTTCCTGATTTCGTCCAGTCGGAGGATAGCGGGCCACTGGGTTGCGATGATTTCCTGAGCGGCATGTTTCGCAATCTCCGCGGTCAGGCCGACCCGCTTCTCCATCTCCTCATGGACAACCTCATGGGCGATAGCGCGAATCCGTTTGTCGTCAGCCATCTTCATTCCCCTCAGTCAACGTCCAGCCTCCGGTACACGCCGCGCGTTGTCTCGTGGCCTCGATTATTCATACGCGACCCGTGTTCCACCTTACCCATCTTCTCCAGCCACTTCAGGGTATCCAGGACTTCGTGGAACGGGACATCAATCATAACGTAAATCTCCCGTGTCGCATACAACCTATCTACTATCATATCACGAAGTAGCACTTTTGCAACCTCTTTGTTCGGACATGGTGGTGCGCAGTCGGGACAATACGGCGCACCGTCAATCCGTGACCAGCCGGTCGGCAAGCCTCTACCGGCCCACGTCTCGACGTTGCCGCAGGGCACGAACCGCTGCTCCCTGTCACTCCACGAAGCACCCTTGCAACGCCAGACCTTGACAGGATGGGTTTTGGCCTGGGCGGTGGTCACGCCTTCCCTCCAAGTCTTTTGAGCAGTGCTACCATGCACTCCTCGACGCCTTGCGAAAGTTCGTGGAAGGTCGCACTATGCTTCCTCCACGTAGTGCCACTTTTGTCACTGAGTAGATTGTCTCGATAGCGGTACAATTTGACCGCCCGCTTGAACAGCGCCAGAACATCCTGATAGCAATCCAGCGCCCGTACCGCTTCGGGATGTTCTTTCAGCACGGCCTCGATGTCGCGCATCTTGTCCTCTGGCGTCGGGCGCTCCTGAAACTGCGCGGTCAAGCCGCGCTGGTAGCCCGTGGACCAGAGGCGCAGGCCGAGTTCGCTGAGGGGTGGGGTGACTTTATGGGCCATCGGTAGGCTCCCCCTCTCCAAGGTTTCTGAGTTCGGCCTCGGTCTCCTCTACTTCAAGGTTTCTGCGCTTGGCCTCGACCTCAGCGGCTTTCTTTGACGTGAAGTAGAAACTTCTATCAGTATCGAGATTAAAGCCTTGAACGGCGACGCGGAACTCACCGTGCCATCCGCTATACCGCTCCATTGAGTAGAAGATGTCGGGCTTCCCGTCCTCTGTCACCGTGCGAAGGACCGACTTGATGGTTTTCTTCTCAACCGTGAAAGCGTAAACCCCTTTGGTTTCTACATGTCCGCAAACATGGCATGTATTAACCTCGGTTCGGACTGTATCCTTCTTGACTTCCCAAACAGTGTCACCGACCTTCATCTCCTTGTCTCCGTTACTGGCCATCGTCCGTCTCCTTTGCTTGCCTGAACTTCTCCACGGTTTCCCTATACTGGTAGGGATTGGTATATCCCTCCATTACCACCGTTTCCATCCTCCCGCACTTCTTACAGATACGGTCTAGTTGAGGTGGGTCGGTCGCGTATATGGTATTAGCATTAACCCACCAATGCTGGCAGTCTTTGGGCGGCTCCTCTGCTTTTTTGTCTTTGAGGGCACATTGGAATATACCGTGGTCATCGAAACCTTTTGCCAAGGGGCATTTCATCTTCAATGCCTCCGCAAGGGCGTCTTCGGCTTGTACGACCTCCTCCAGTAGCCGGGTATTCTCGGCATCCATTTCCGCTATCTGCTTTTCGAGTTCGGCGATACGGCGGTAGGGACAGTCGGGACCGGGAATCCAAACGGGACGGTTGTGACTATCTTCACCGCGGATAGACATCTGGCAACGACGGTAGTGTGTGCCATTGTACAAGCGTGGAAACGCCGTCTTGCAATCCATGCATCTCTTAGGCATCTCGTTCCCTTTGTTGCTCTCTTCACGATAGTCTTGGTCCACAGATATCCTCGGCATCACTTCACGTCCTTTCCGTTGGAAGGTTTGGGCTGGTCGGTCACCGGCAACCGTTTGCCCGTATGGTGGGCCAAACCTTGACCAGCCCTTGCCTTCCGCCGCTGCCACTTGCCAGTTTGATGAGGCAACCCTTGCACCTTTGCCTGCTCCTTGCGAATCCTTCTGGTTGTATCCGCAAGTATCTTTGCCGCCTCTGGATTGCCCTGCTCCAGTTCGCGTCTACTAACGGAAGCAGGAACCGCGCCCGGTGGTGCGCCAGACCTTCGTAGCGGTAGCCACTCCAGGAACTCCCGCCACTCCTCGTTAGGACCGTAGAACGTGCTTGCCCGCATGACGTACTGTGTCCCGGTTTTGCCCTTTTCATCCGCATCCTTGTGATAATTCACGGTCGCCAGATAGAGGTCATCCGCACTATCGCCCGCGGCGAGCCGTGCGTTAAACGCCTTCTCCGCCGCCTTGCGCGGGTTGCCGCCGGAACGCTTGGGATAGACCACCATGCAGCGCTCGAACGCCTCGGAGTTCTTGGGGGCTTTGGGTTTGGACTTCTTTGAGATAGCCACACGCGGCCTACCAGCGGGTAGGCCATGAGACTCTAAACCCTTACTACTACTACTACCCCTACCCCTACTACTACTCCCTTGAGTGCTAACGGAGCACTCACTGAGTATTACCTGAGTGCTGGCCTTCAAGTCATCTGGTGGTTCTGGATAACTCCATTTGCTTGGGTGACTGATGTTCTGATGTGCCCTGAAAGTGGGTATCAGAGCGTATATCTCACTGCCTGCCTCATAAAGGCCAATCAGCCCGCCCTCGGTGAGTTCGACCGTCAGCGCCCACACGTCCACATCATCGTCGCTTGGGAAGACCTGGCCTTTGATGACTGCGGGTTCAATGAGCACACGCCCGTTGTCATCGGCATAGGTCCACAGACCCAGCCAGAACAGCCGGGCATCCCGGCTTACAGAGCGCACCCGTTTGTCGGACCAGAATGTCGGTTTGAAGTTACGGATGCGCGCCATTAACTGCCTCCATAAAAAAGACCAAGGGCCGCCGGTGGACACAGCAAGAAGTCAGAGACTTGTTGCAACCGGACAGCCCTTGGTACTTTGTGTTTGCCCAAGCGATACTCCTCACTGTGTCCACCTATATATACGCACGAACACCCCAAATGGTTCAAACTTTCTTGAAAAAAGGTGGAGTTTTTTCGCATCAGTCAGACTCCATCTTCACCAAGTAATCTCCATGCGACTGTAGCCACAAGCGGATACTGCCCATTGCCAACGGCTTCAAGTCGGTCCACAGCGCAGGCCACCCCATTAGCCACTCGCTGAATGTCGGATTCAGTTCCCCACCCCACAGGTTCTGCGCTATATCGGCTAAACTTGCTGAACCGTAAATGCTCTGAGCGGAGGTTATGCGAAAAGTGTTTGCTGTTCTGTGAATGGGCCGTTTTACTGTTCGGAAATACGCATCGCTCTTCGTCGGAGTCGAC
>Ga0307427_1001203_pt1 | contig 13799 bp, 14 predicted proteins | sample SalMarWE160190MG_FD_202162 | JGI IMG/M metagenome (GOLD analysis project Ga0307427, IMG submission 202162) | Salt marsh sediment microbial communities from the Plum Island Ecosystem LTER, Massachusetts, United States - WE1603-190 | ecosystem: Environmental > Aquatic > Marine > Intertidal zone >... | reverse complement strand
CAAGGGTGTATATCCTCAGGGCCTCGCTGTAGGAGTCTATGGCCTTCCCCAGGTTCTCCTCCTTATCCCTAACATCACCAAGATTCCTGTATGCAATTCCAAGGTTGTTCTGGGTCATGGCGTAGTCCACTGGGAAATCCTCAAGGGTACGTATCCTCAGGGCCTCGCTGTAGGAGTCTATGGCCTTCCCCAGGTTCTCCTCCTTATCCCTAACATCAGAAATGGATTCATACACATTACCTATGTTGAAAAAAACTTCGCCAATACGCTCAGACTCTTTATCCAACACTTGTGCTTCAACTATTTCACGGTAAACACCGATTGACTCACGCCAACACCTAACACTTGTAACTACATCGGGTAGACCATTTTCTCCTTTAATCGCTAAAGTCGAAGCAACCATATTCTGAACTCTGATATTTATGTCAAAACGATGATTACGGGCACTCTCTTTTATCTCACGATAAGCCCCAAGAAGCTCATCCAAATCACACTTTGAAGGGTCAAAATAGCATTCTGAGATAAACAATATTTCATCTGTAAGCTCAGATATTACTTCAGGTGGAATTCCACTACTGTAAACCTTCTGCGTTTCCTCAAGAACCTTGTCTTTACTTTTCAACAACTCAAGTGTTAAAACCTTCCTTGGATGCTCCTCATCGTCTGTATGTTTCCTCCAGTCCATATATGATACGTGCTTACCAGCGAAGTCGCTAAATTGAATTGAAATATTTAGTGTTGGATTATGTAAATTTTTAAACTGTCTAGGAGTTAGATTTGAGTCTTGATTGTAGAGTGTTTTAATATTTATTTGCGCTCCTCTGGATTGCAATATGATTGTCGGTTTAAGTTTGCCCTTAAGATACCCAAACTCAAAAAGTACGTTTGGCCTTAAACCATCAAGAATTATTACGCCCAAGACACATTCGTTTATCAGGCCATCCAATTTTTCTAGGTAATCTTCCCCGCTTCTAATTTCATCGCCCAGATAAACTGGTTTGAAATTGTTTTCTTTGAGGACGTCTTCGATTTGACTTAATATTACATTAATGTGATCAACATGTCGTCGTGAGGAGTAGACGATGAAGCATTTTAACTCCCGAGGGATCTGTAATTCTTCTATGCTTCTTGATGACATGTTTTCACACTTTTCAATTAGATGAGACTTGATTCTAAGTACATTCTATTTGTATTTGATATTTACCTAACAGAAAATATAGTATAACCTGTTTTGCTACTATTTCCCAAACTTTCCACCAAAACTAAAATACTATATTCCATATATATAAAAAAAGGCACCAAACAAAAGCCAAGCTGCAGAAAGAAGAGAAGACAAGATTGCACTTGCGAGGTTTCATAATCTTAATTGTTCTGGTAGTGAAACTCGATAATATTTTTACACAATTCGTTTTTTATATAAAACCGTAACAGTTCTTATTCTGGTTCAAGAATTTTTAATCATCTGCAGAAAAAAGGGAAAAAATGAGTCACCAGTTTCTGAGTACGTCCAGTATCAGGCGAACCCCGGGGCCCTTGCTGCCCTTGGGGTTGTAGCCCTTGTCGTTTTTCTGCTCCATCTGGCCCGCGATGTCGAAGTGGGCCCAAGGCGTGTCGTCCACGAACTTGCTCAGGAATCGGGCCGCCGTGATGGCGCCGCCGGGCCTGCCTCCCGTGTGCTTCCAGTCCGCGACGTCGCTCTTCAGCTGTTCGTCGTAGACGTCCCACAGGGGCATCCTCCAAACCCTTTCTCCGCTGGTCTGGGACGCCTTCTCGATACGCTCCGCCACGCCGTCGTCGTTCGCGAAGTAACCGATGGCGTGCTCCCCGAGGGCCACCTGCATGGCGCCCGTGAGGGTTGCGAAGTCGAACATGGCGGCAGGCTTGTAGTTTCTGGCGGCGTAGCTGAGGGCGTCGTTCAGCACCATCCTGCCCTCGGCGTCGGTGCTGATGACCTCCACGGTGAGGCCGCTGTAGGTGTCAACGACGTCGCCGGGGTGGTAAGCCCTGCCGGAGGGCATGTTGTCCGTGGCCGCCACGATGCCCAGAACGTTGAGGGGCGGCTTAAGTTGCGCCAAGGCCTTCATGGCCGAGATGGTTATGGCTGCGCCGGTCATGTCGGTCTTCATGAGGGGCATACCGTCGCGGCTCTTCAGGCTGATGCCGCCCGTGTCGAAGGTGATCCCCTTGCCGATGACGGCCACCGTCTCTGCCCCTTTCTTGCCTCTGTACTCCATCACGATGAATTTGGGCGGCTCCTCGGTGCCCCGCGCCACCGCGATGAAGCTGTGGAGCCCAGCCTTCTCGGCGTCCTCCCTGTCCAGCACCTTGACCTCTACGCCCAGCTCCCTGAGCTTCAACGCCTCCTCGGCCAGCACAGTGGGGGTGACCCGGTTCCCGGGGCCCCACGCGAGCCTCCTGCACATGTTGACTGTCTCGGCTATCACAGTGCCCTCCGCGGCCTTCCTCTCAACCTCTTTGCTTGCCTCAGGGGAGACTATCTGGAGTTCCTTGACGGCCTTGAACTCGTCAAGCTCCCTGGTCTTGTGATACGGGTTCTTGAAGCTACCCAGTATGAAGGCCTGGACGAGGGCCTCGACTGCATCGCCGGGGTCCAAACTACCCGCGACGTGTTCGAGGCTCACAGCGACGATCTCCACGCCCAGGTCACGGATCCATCTGGACGCCTCTCCCAGAACGTTTCTCAGGTTCTCTGCGTCGTGGCTCTCTGCGTCGCCGAGGCCGACGAGCATGAGCCGCTTAGCCGGCAGCCTTCTTTGGGTGTAGATGAGGGCGTGCTCACTCTTCTTGCCTCGGAAGTCGCCGAGGTCCATGACGTCTTTTACGAGCCCCTGGATCACAGGGGGCAGTTTAGCTGAACCCTCAGTTACCCCTATTACGAGGAGAGGACCATCCACTTCCTCCGGCTTCTTCTTGACTATGGCTGTCTTCATGGATGAAGAATGGGGGGCGTGTTTATTTAAACGGAGAAGCTTGTCTCACCGTCAGACGCACCTCCTTTTCTTGTGTCCAGCGGCCTCCCACCCTCGACGCCGTAGCTGTTTGACGCAAATACGTTCATCGCTCGACCAAGAATTTAATAATAGAGGACAATTCCGCTACGATGATGAAAAGGCTTGAAATCTCGGATGATTCAGAAAAAGAGATATGATTTTATAATGATGTGCCCCATTTCTGTGTGAAAAACATCTATTGGTGAAAAGATGGCGCAAGAAGAAGCGAAATTCCATGGCGTAGTAAACCAGGTGGGACTGGAGCGGGACGAGGCGGAGTTCCGTAACTTCAACCTCACGCTGGGGATCAAGGTGAAGACAGGGAAGAAACTGAGTCTGAAGGAGGGAGAGCGCCTCATAAAGCAGATGAGGAAGGAGTTCCTAGGCAAAAACATCGCGTTTGAGGCCATCTCCATCCCGTGCCCGGTCTGCGGCAAGACGTTCAACACGGAGGCGGGCATGAAGCAGCACGTAAGACGGCAGCACAACAACGGCGTAGACACAGTTGAGCCGAATAAGAAGCCCAAGAAAGCTTCGTCCAAGAAGAAGGCGTCGAAAAAAACCAGTAAGAAGGGGTCTAAGAAGAAGACCTAGTCACTTTTATCGAGGCTTTTCTTGAAGTCGATGAGGGCCTCAACCTGTGGGTTGCCTATGTTGAGCTGGTAGACTACGGAGACCTTGCCTACCTTGCAGCCCATTACCAGGTCCCTTCTGAGTAGCTCGGGCATCACAGGGCTGACGGACCCGGGGTTCTTGTCTATTCTCCTAGCGATCTCCCTTAGGTTCATCCACTGGTTGGGGTCGTCTATGAGCATGTCTAGCACCAGCAGCATTATGGATGGTCCTAGGAGGTCGTTGATTGTGGGTTTCACAGGATTTAACATGTGTCTGGAAATATAAAAGATAGCCCATATACCAAACATATAATACTATATCAAAATGATTGTTTAGATATCCAAACATTTTTATTTATATGGCAGCCCCCTCTGATCTACTACGCCGGCGTGAGGGACCTGGGAGAGCCCTAAGCCAAGGGTTTCGAGTAAGTATGAAGCCTCGGGCGGGAATTGAACCCGCGACCAACAGCTTACAAGGCTGCCGCTCTGCCACTGAGCTACCAAGGCACGCACCATGTAAAGCCGGAGACACCAAATAAATTTTTATCTACCATGGTAAGAAGAAAAAAAGTGGAGGGTAGATGAAAACCTTTAGATGGCCTCCATGAGCTTCTCGATGGTCTTCCTGTCTTCTTCGCACAGCTCTTTCATGTTCTTGCGGAGGAACTCGGCCTCCTTCCTGACATGGGCCATCATGTCCTCGGGGTCGATGTCGGCGGCCTTCGCGATGACGGCCAGCCCCCTCTGGATCTCCTTGATGTCCATCCCCTTGTTGAGGCCGTGGACGACGGTGGGCACCGCCAGGAGGAGCGGACAGTATAGCGCGATGAACTGCTCCTTAATGTCCGGCGGGTTCCTCGCCGAGAACTTGGTCAGCACCAGGTTGACGCAGGTTACTTGATCGCACTTGGCGACCACCATCGTCTTGTCAGTGTATATGTTTCCCCAGACGACTCCCGCCGTCACCATGAAGCACCCGGGTGGCAGCTCCACCTCGGTGTGTCCACCCCTGAACCAGAAAGGCGTGATCACGTCTACCCCGTGGCAGTTGGTCACGTGGAGGTGGGCGGGCCTGTCGACGACGTTACAGCTCGTATCTCTAACCCATACGTTCAGTCTTGCGTTTCCCAACTCAGTCACCTACGACTGTGGTTAGAAGTGACCATCTGGCGGATTTAAGCGTTAGGGATAGCGAAAGATAAAATATTATCCAAGATCGGAGTCCCGGTTCTCCTTCTCACTGGGATCGATGTCGGTATAAGGACTGATGGAGAGGAGGCCCAATAGGCACTCTATGAATGGGTTGGACTGCGTATCGGATTAGTATGCTTCGCCTGCCCACCATATATATCGGGGCGGCGTAGAGCAGAGTGGTGGCGAAGCCTTCGATGAACAGGTTCACTGGACGGATATACCTCGTCCTGTTACTCGTGTCCGCCCTGTGCCAACCCACGGCGGCTGGGGGTCAAGCTCTGGAAGACGCCTTGAACGTCGTCGAGATCGGGGGCGTCGAGGCGGTGCTCGTCAACAGCAGCCTCTACAGCCCCGACGCCGTCGAAGAGATAAGAGAGTGGATTGACAGGGGCGCCCCCGTAGTCTTCTACGGGGGCCAGCCTGAACGACTCCTCGACGTCTACAGGCCACGGATATACGTGGAAGGCTCACCTCTAGGGGGATCTAGGGTCGTCGTACTCGGCGTCATCGCCGCCGAGGGGAACAAATCCAACGAGTTTGTGCTCAGGATGCTAGACAGATCGTATACGGAGGACGCGCTGGAACATGCCTATAGCTGGGTGGAGGACTGCCGAGGAGAAACCGTCGACGGAAGCCTGTCCGATAGATACGAGTCGATGGGGACACTCAGGATGGTGGAGAGGCACGAACCCTACGGCGTCATCGAATCCACCGTGGAGTTGGTGCGTATGCTGAGCGACGGCTCAGAGACATACGACTGGTACGATGTCACGGTGACCCAGACCGTCTCGCCGGGAAGGCATCTGGGGGACTCTGGCTGGGGATGGAGCTGGCTGGAGTACAGGATGAACGGCACCTGGCCCGGCGCCAACGTCTACCTGACGGACTACGATCAGCCGCCTGCGGGTGAGCGTCCTGTTGGGCTGTTCAGCTTCCTCTGGAGGATAATGACGTTCAGGTGGGACGAGGCGTTCCCGTGGCTCAGGGAGGAACCGGTCGTCCAGGGCCTAGATATGAGCGACTTCAGCGTTGAGCTGTTCATGGCGAGGTACGAGAACATTGGTGACTCCGATGCACCGTTCACGGTTCGGCACCACTATGTCCTACGTGTGTGGGAGGGCCAACCACCCGTTTTCTGGCACCAGTCTCAGATCAAGTATGTCAAGGGCATGGCATTCAACGTCGAGAGGCACATAACGCCCCCGATCCTAGAGGGACTCGTAAGCGTAAACCCATAACGTGTTAATCCTGCCGATTCGCTTCATGGGGAATAGACCTGAGACTGGAGCTGGACTAGAACCTCTTACCCATCTCCCTGGCTTCCGCCAGCAGACTCTCGTTGTCCTTCACGGCTCTCTTGTGGCTGCCGTAGCCCTTGAGGGTGCCTATTATCTGCATCTTCCAGTAGTTGGTCATCCTGCCGTTCATCCACTCCAGCACCTCGTCGTACGCGTTCGGGTTGTCCCAGCCGCAGGTGATGGCGTTGACGCACTTGACGCCTTCCGGGAAAAGCTTCCTGTACTCGGCGCCGTGGCTCATGCTGTAGTAGTAGAGGCGGTCGATGAACAGCTTGGTGCGGCTGCTAACGTGGTCGTAGTAGATGGGCGTGCCGATGACTATGCCGCCCATGGTCTCCAGGTGACGCATCAGCGACGCGAAGTCGTCTTCAGGGTAGACGTAGCCGCCGCCCCCATATTCCAGGGGGTTGATGTCCATGTCGCAGAGGTAGAAGATGTGAGTCTCGTTGCCCGCCTCTCTCGCGCCGGCGAGCACCTCCTCCACCAGCCTCGCTGTGTGCCCATCGCAGCGGGGGCTGCCGACTATGCCGATAAGCTTCATACGGAATATGGAAACGGAGTGGGTTAAGAAGCTTATTCAAGCCAAGACACGGCGCCCGGAACCCCGTCTAGCAGCTCCTCGTGGCCGTGCCACCTCTGGTTGCTCTTAAGGGTCTTCAACAGGCATCCGGCGAGCCAAACCTTCAGGGGAGTATTCTCCCCTAGGGTCTCCGCCGTCTCCTCAGCTATGGCCTGGGCCTCCACCTCGTCGACGTACAAGGTGTCGATGTCTGTCCAAGGGTTAACTGGGGGACTGTCCGTCAGCCAAGAGTTCAGCGCGTCGCAGTACGCCAGAACATACTCCTCGCTGAATCTGCGGAACAGCTTCCTCGCTTCCCCGGTCTCCATCCCCGAGGTGCAGAGGAGGGTCGCCTCCGTCTGTTGAGAGAAGCAGCACTGGCCGGACCCCTGATCACAGCGGAAACAGTGGAAAGGCCGTCCCGTGGGCGGTGCATCTTCATACGCTAGGTCGCCATGGGCGCTGCATAGCTCTCTGAAGGACTTGGTCTCGGGCTCTCCCCGGGCGAGAACGTCGGCTAGCCACGACACGGTTCCCCTGCTGTCTAAACCTATCTGCTTCACCAGCAACGAGTACTTCTTCTCCAGGGGGCTCACGGGCTCGTCTCCCCTCAACGCCTTCCTCAGGACTCTTGAAAAGTTGAGGGCCACGCGTCGACCCTGCTCCTCCTGTTGCTTCTCAGAGTGTACGCCTAGCTTCGTCAGCAGTCCCCTTCCCTCACAGCCCATGTTACTGGCGTCTAGAAGTTTCTCCGCACCAATGTTACTGATAATGATCTCTACACTACCGGGGAAGAGGGGGTGGTACCTGCAGAGCTCCGCCATCTGTGCCCTCACGAGCCGCTGATCATCGCTGAGGGCTGGGAGGGTTACCTGAAGCTGGTTAAGTCTCTGCACCTCGTCGTCCCAACTGGCTGGGTCGTCGCTGAGCGAGACGTTGAACCACAGACCCCAGCATCCGCCGCCGCTCCCGGGAGAGAGCAAGGTGACTCCGTCTTCCTCGAATAGAACCATCTCGAAGCCCCGTGGGACATACGGGTAGGCCATGAGTCGAGGCAACTAGGATCACAGAAATATTGTGTGTCGTGTTTAAGATGTTTCTCAACGCCCAGTATAGCTTATATTAAGAACCACGATGTTTGCCTTGAATCAAGTTGAAGAGGTACAACGTCGAAGGCAGCTGGCCGGCCTTGGTGACTCCGTTCACGGAGAAAGATGAGGTCAATTACGATGTGCTCAGACGGCTCGTGAACTTCCACGCCGAGAACCGTAGCAACGGCATACTCCTCATGGGCTCTACGGGTGAGGCTATACTACTGTCGAGAGATGAGCGGGAGAAGATCATATACGCTGTCATCGAGGAGGCGGGCGGCAAGGTTCCGGTGATGGTGGGCGTCGCCGCCGTAAGCACCAGAGACACCCTGGAGAACGCGAGGTACGCCAGGGAGGCGGGCGCCGACTGCGGCCTCGTGGTCCAGCCTCCCTACATCAAGCCCACGCAGGACGCCCTCTACCACTACTTCAAGGACGTCGCCGACGCGGTGGACCTGCCCTTCGTAATCTACAACAACCCGGAGCGGTGCGGCGTGAACGTGGAGCCCGAGACCATAGCCCGTCTGGCGCCGCACCCGAACATCGTCGCCATCAAGGAGGCGGGCCCCAACCCCTATGGCGTCATGCGAACCGTGGAGCTCACCAGAGGCGAGTTCAACGTCCTCTGCTGCGACTGCGCGTTCTATGCGTTGATCCTTGTCGTTATGGCGTCCGGCGGCAAGGGCACCAGCAACGTGACGGGCAGCATGTGCCCGAGGGAGTTCGCCGAGCTGAGCAAGCCGTGGGAGAAATACGAAGACGTTCTGAAGACCCGTGAACACCTCTACAGGCTGCTGCCTCTCACCCGGATGATGTACAGCGAGAGCAACCCCGTGCCGCTGAAGGCGGCGTTGAACATGGTGGGGGCCGACGTCGGCAAGCCGCGGAAGCCCCTCCAGGAGCTGAGCGAGGTCAACATGAAGGCCATGAGGCAGACCATGCAGCGGCTCGGGATACTGGACGAGGACAGCTACCAGAGACGGTTCTTCTCCAATAAGTAACGCCTTTTATCTAACAACCGACACCATGCAGCGAGGGGCCAGACGTGTATTCACGTGAATGCAGGGACGACCGCGACTTCGAGGAGATAAGGCGGCTCCTCATCGAGAGCTACGCCCTGAACCAGAGGTTCCACAACTGGTGGCTGGAACGCATCGAGGGAAATAGGTACCACCGACCCGTGAAGGGCGGTTCCACCGATTGGAGAACCAACATACGGCTCTGGTTCACCGACGAGGACAAGCTCGTGGGCGTGGTGAACCCGGAGGGCGACGGCGTCGCTTTCATACAGATACATCCCCATCACAGACACCTTGAATCCGAGATGGTGGAGTGGGCCGAGCGTAACATCGCCCACACCGGCGAAGACGGCGTCGACAGTCTCAGCTTCTGGGTGTACGACTACGACGAGACACGTCAGCGGCTACTAGAGTCAAGGGGATACAAGAGGACAGGCGCGTATGGATGCACGCGTAGGAGAAGCCTAAAGGTCCCCTTCCCTGAGGCTACTCTGCCCGAGGGATACCGCCTGAGGCCGCTCACGGAGGAGGACTCGCGGCTCGTCGCAGACTCCATTAACCTGATCTTCGGGAGGGACTTCCACACGGAGGAGGCGATCCGCAACATGTACAACGCCCCAACCTTCCCCAGCGACCTTAACCTCGCGCTGTTCAGCGGCGGCACGCTGGCGTCGTTCGCCACAGTCTGGTACCACCCCATCAACAACATAGGCGTCTTCGAGCCGGTGGGGACTCACCCGGACCACAGGAGGAGGAGGCTCTCTACGGTGTTAATTTACCATGGAATGAGAAAGTTGGTGGAGCTGGGCGCCGACTACGTGTACGTGGGCACGGGTTCCCGGGAGGCGCCGAACAGGCTCTATGAGTCTCTGGGCTTCAACGAAGTGGACACCAGCTACGAGTGGCGTAGAAACCTATAGTAAAAAAGATGGGAAGGCTATTTCAGCTTCTTTATCAGGTGGTCGATGGGTACGGCGGGCATGCTCAGTATCTTGATGGTGCCCCGGCTGCCGAGGTCGACACTCATCTTGAAGACGGCGTCGTTGTCGGGGGCCTCCACGATGTTCACGAAGTCGTAGGGGCCGAGGACGGCGTACTGCTCCAGAACCTTGACGCCGAAGGCCTCGATCTCCTTGTTAACCTCCTTGATGCGCTCAGGTTTGCTCTTCAGAGTCTTCTGTCCATCGGGTGTCAGCGTTGATAAAAGGATGTACTTGGCCACGGTCTACACCAAGATGACGGTTGAGAGAGGCACTGATATGGGTATCGATTACATGGCTGACAGGAACACTCCATGCCCCAGCGCCGCCACGGCCTCGCCGTCCACGTAGGCCTCCACTCCCCTCACGTACGTGGCAATGGGGGCTCCTCTGGTCCTCCAGCCCTCAAAGGGCGTCCACTTGGTCTTGCCGTGCAGCCCCTCGCCCCTGATGACCCTCCGCATCTTCATATCCACTAGGACAAGATCCGCGTCCGAGCCCACCCTTATGCAGCCCTTACGGGGGAACTGGCCCATTACCTTGGCGGGGTTAGCCGACGCCGCGTCTATGAGCGTGCCGAGCTCAAGTACACCCTCGTTAACCTTGGTGAGGAGCAGGGGGAGCATCGTCTCGACGGCGGGCAGTCCAGGTGGCGACTCCCAGATGTTGTCCCGGCCGCGCTCCTTCTCGCCTTCAGTGTGGGTGGCGTGGTCGGAGGCGATCACCCTTATGACTCCGTCCCTGAGAGCACCTAGGAGAGCCTCGTTGTCGGTCTTCCTGCGCACAGGGGTCCACTGCTGGGCGTAGGGGCCCAGGCCCCGCGTGTTCTCGTGGTTGAGGAGGAGGTGGTCCGGCCTAGCCTCGGCGGTGACGCCAACCATGTAATGCTTCAGCTTTCTCAGGACTTTCATCGTCTCCAGCGTTGAGACCTCCCTCATGTGAGTCTTGACGCCGACGGCGTGGGAGAGGAGCACCCGCTTAGCCGCCCCGACGGATTCGGCTACGTGGGGAAAATGCGCGTTGTAGTCGTCGAGCGTCCCGCTCCCGGAGCACCTGAGCCTCTCCGTGACGTGAACTACTAGATCCGACTCCCTGCAGTTGAGGAGGGCGAGCCCCTCAACCTCCTTGATCCGGCTGAGGGCGTCAAGGAGGACGCCCGTGTCATCCATCCCTGTCGGCGCGTCGCCGAGCATGTCGAACACCGCGAAGCAGTTGACGCCCATCTCCTTGAACACGGGGATTTGATCCAGCGTGTCCGCGTATAGGGCGACGCTGAACGTGTGGTCCACGAGCGCCTTCCGCTGCGCGCGCCTAATCTTATCGCGGAGGGCATCTGGCGTGCTGGTGACGGGCTTGTTGTTCGGCTCATCCACGACGGTGGTGACCCCACCTGCGACGGCGGCGCAGGAACCCGTGTAGAAGTCCTCCTTGTGGGTGAAGCCCGGCTCCCTGAAGTGGACGTGGAGATCAACGAGGCCGGGAATAACCAGCTTGCCTTCAGCGTCCACCACGCGTCCACCCTCTGGCAGCGATCTACCGATCTTCGCGATTTTGCCGTCTTCGACGAATATGCCTCCCTCGTAGAGACCGTCTTCGAGCCAGATCTTAGCGTTAACGATGGACATGCTCTGAGTCAAGGCAGGGGACCCCTTCACGGAAAAGGGTCTGTGTCGCTATAAAAAATCGTCTAGTAAGGATGAAGTGGAGCCCCGAGCGGGATTTGAACCCGCAGCCATCAACCTGCGGGATCATTCGAGTTGCTCACCAGAAGCCGAGGGAAATATTCACCTTCGCTGCCTTGACGAGGCACTAGACCAGGCAGATGGAGCAGAGTTCGCACTCGTCACCCTCCTCCTCACGCCGACGGTTAGAACAGGTTCAAAATGGGCATAAAAAAATTCTGATCTGACCTGCCACAGGTCACGAGGCCGCTTGGAATCGCCCTTGACCCGGCTCACCGGCAACCGTTCTCTCTGTAAAAGTAAGGCTCTTTAATGTACGTAGTGACGGGGACACATAGGCACCCCAACAGTAAAGTGGGAATAATATAATAAGTGGGAACAACTACATCAAAGTGAGAATGGCCGAGATAGTGAAGGTCGACGGGAAAGGCCGCGTGCTAATACCCAAGACGCTGAGAACCAAGGCTGAGATCGAGGAGGGCAGCTACGTCAAGGTGGAGGCAAACGAAAAGAGGATCGTCATCGAGCCCCTGGAGCCGGTCGCCGAGAAGTACTACGGTGTCTTCAAGGTTGACTCATGGCCTGACGATCTCGACGAGTTCATCACGGAGGCGCTGAGGAAGGAGTGGGCCCGGAAGCGTACCTAGACGTAAACGTGTTCGTCTACTGGCTCGGTGGTCACCCCTCCTACGGCGCACAGGCTCACCGCTGGATAAACACGGTAGAGAACAGCGTTGGGGAGAGGTACGCCACTTCGGCCCTCTCGCTCTACCAGATCCTCGTGGTGATGGCCGGCCTCGCAGGCGAGACGATGAAGGACGCAGGGTTCGTGGAAAAGGTGCAGGAAGCCATCACGGGCCTGCGGGGACTTAAAATAGTACCCCTGACATCGATGCACTTCTCAAAGGCACTCGACTTGATGCAGGCATATAGCATCGACTACGAGGATGCTCTTCACTTGGCCGTAGCCATGGATGAGGGGTTCGACAAGATAGTTTCAGACGATAACGACTTCGATAAGACGCCGTTGAAGAGAGTGTTTTAGTTGGAGTTCCGAGCGGGATTTGAACCCGCGGCCTACAGCTTACGAGGCTGCCGCTCCGACCACTGAGCTATAAAGGCATGATAGTTTTTCAAATTTAGTTATGGCAATCATTAAATATATGTAATGTAACTTGTTAAGTTGTAGTTAATACATACTTGTGGTGTTGAAATGGTTAAGAAACATGCGGATAAAATTAGAGAAGCAGTAACCGAGTTTGTTGTTGCCAGCCCAAGGGAAATAATGGATTGGATTAAACAGCACTATCCAGAAGACCCCGTCAACCCGGCATCATACAGGGCAGACATAATTGGATGCAGCGTTAACCACTCCTCATCTAAACACTATCCAAGTCAGCCAAAATTCCTTTGGTTTGATAAGGAAACTAAAAAGTATAGGTTAGTATCTCCAGATGAAGCCGCAACACAAGTAACTGAACCTGAGAAACGAATTGAAGATGAAGACGAAATAATTGACGGAATCCCAATATCAAAGATTAGTATTACCTGTCAAATCAGAATGCCAAAGAAGATACTCAACGAAATGAATCTAAAACCAGGCGATTCTCTCGGTTGGATAATTAACGAAAGAGGCATCCTTGAACTAAGAAAAGCCAAAATCTCGATCAAACTTGAATAGGAGATAAAAGTATGTATCCTCGATTATTGTCTTGGCTTAAAGGAAATCAAGGCAGAGTAATTACATCACCAAGAGAGGCCATGTTCAAACGGAAAACAAAATCCTACAAACTTGTATCCGTGCATGAAGACACGGAACAAGTGAAAATCACTTTTATCAATGGCAGTGCAGGTCTACCTCTTCATTTCTGGATGTTTGATCGCGCACTCGATTTTATCCGCACAAATCCTGATAAATTTTTTTGGCTTGGAGCAAAAGTATCTCCACCATACTACCTTGAAACTGTGGAAGGAGAAATTTGGAAACAACCAATCAAGGTATCTCCCTACAAGGTTTCACCATTCATCTGTGATTTCCTAGTACTGGTGGGATTAGCAGAATATGGACACGCAATAAGCACTACCAAGAAACGGAGAGTCCAAGGAGTTAGATATAGCCAAAAAAGACCAACAGTTCCACACGATGACAAGATGAATGAGAAAATCAGATTTATACAACAAAACAAAGAGGCAATTGATAGATGGCTTGAAGAACATGAAGAGGAGTTAGCTGAGGCAAGGAAAAACTACTCATGGGGTAAAAAAGATACCTTTGAATGCATTAAGGAGAGAAACGTCGTTTCAAAATCCATTATCCTCTCCAGGATACATAACAATGGAGGGCTTGA
>Ga0307427_1001201_pt1 | contig 13816 bp, 10 predicted proteins | sample SalMarWE160190MG_FD_202162 | JGI IMG/M metagenome (GOLD analysis project Ga0307427, IMG submission 202162) | Salt marsh sediment microbial communities from the Plum Island Ecosystem LTER, Massachusetts, United States - WE1603-190 | ecosystem: Environmental > Aquatic > Marine > Intertidal zone >... | reverse complement strand
GGATAAATAGCTTTAGCGGTTTATGTTCACAAAGGAAAATACTACCTTGACTAAAGGCAGGTTCTAAGTAGAATACCTTAGAAAGGAAGCAGAATATAAATAAAAAAAGAGGTTTCTATTTTGCTATAAGATGTTTAAAAGAAAATAAAAAAAAGGGGATTGGGGCTTGTCCTCAAATTAAATAAAAATAATATGCTAGAAATCTTATACAATATTATAAAGGAAATATGTATGGCAAGATATGCATGTGTGTTACACATGCTTTTAAATTGGGAAAATCCCCAAACCCTTTAAGTTAGAAAGGATAAATACTATGGATATAAATGCCAGGCGTCCACAAAGAAAAAGAAAACATCATATATCCTGTTATCTGGATTATAAAGAGTATATAGCCTATAGGAATAAAAGGTCCAAAACATATTAAAGTCAGAGTGAATATATAAGAAAGTGGTGTACTGGATAAAAAGATAACAGTAATACTAGGGATAAGAGATCTTATAGTGGATTTAAAAAGGATTGGAAATAATCTAAATCAATTAACTCACAAAGTTAATTTGGGAGAGGTTACTGTACTAGGGGATAATTTAAAAGAAATAAATGATGATTTGAGCGTTTTTTGGGGTATTTTGTCCAAGGTTATAGGGAAAGTTAAGTAATTATTTGTGGCAATTATTAAACCACTATTTTCTAAAGGTACTGTAAATTCTTAAAGGTAATTACTCATAAAGCAAAATACTACATTTATAAAAGACAAGTTCTTCTATATGTCCATTGGGAAGTTAAATATGGAAAGAAGCAGGCTTTGTAACCTCTAGTACAGTCAGATAGCTGCTGTAATGCAATTATGAAAAATCTATCTTATAATTATTGTTAAAATTTTTATGATAAACTTCTAAAAGAGTATAAACCTATTTAAAGGAGCAATGATATCTATGCATAATAATGAAGAATTAATAAAATTTCTTGAGAAAAAGACAGAAGAAATAAATCAATCAATTAAAGGTAAAAAAACACTTACTAGAAAAGAAATTCTAAAAATTGATACTTGGTTAGACCAAGCAATAAATCTTCTTGAGGATTTTGAAAGAAAAGAAACATCTACATATAAGTTTCTTATTAAATTAAGAGAAAGTGAAATTAAAATTCCAAAAGATATAAATCTCGCTATTGCAAAATTTAATAACACCCTTGAGTATATAAAAGTTAAATTTAAAAATTCTTTCACTACTCCCTATCCTATATCCGTTGAAAAAGAAAATGGGAGTTATTGGGATAAAATTTAATAAAAATTACATAAGACATACAAGTTAATTATATTCTGAATGGAGAGTAACTTATGAATAAAGAAGAATGGGACAAAGAAAAAAGAATTGTCTTTGAAAAATTCAAAAATAGCTTAAATAGATGTAAAAATTTCGTTGAAGCTCAACTTTTAGTAAAAAGAGAATTGCCTCCTGTAAATGCACCCGGAAGACAATATTATTCAAATCTCATTTTTTTCCTTAATACATTCCATACACCTGGCAGTGCTAGTAAAGATGAATTAATACTCTATAGAGATTTTATTGAGCGACTAGATAAAACTGGACAATTGAAACCTGGAGAAGGACAAAGAATAATAGATAAACTGAATAAGGATATTAAAGAAAATAGTTATTAAAAATTTATCCATAATTGATTCGGGTCATAAAGAAAAGGTAAACCCAGGTTTACCTTTTCTGTTTATTTATTTTATGCCTCTAATTTAAAATCAACTGGTTTTTGGGATATCTATAGCTTTTTCCCTTTAATAATTTAAATTTAGGTATTATGCTTAGTGCATATCAATATTTAAAAAGAGTGGATTAAAATGTGAACTATATAGCAAAAATTATTTGTGATTCCATAATTGTTATAAAATTTTTCACTCTAGAGTTCTTTGGTTTCATTTGTATTTGATGCTGATTGCCTTTATATATGATATATTTAGTTTATGCTTGGTATGCATAAAAACAAGTTGGATAAAAGTCTATATTAAATAATTTTAAAACTTCTATGGATAAACGATACACAATATATGTTTATGGTTTTGACCGTATAGGTTTTGATATTAAGAAACCAGTAGAAAAAAGTTTAAGACAATTTAATATTCACTTTATCCTTTTTAAAGATGATCAACCTTTTGATTCAGCCGATGGTGTTATTATACCACAAGGTATTTTTGAAGACTTAAAACCGTATTCCACCTATTTGGGAATATCTTATAATGTTCGAGTATATAAAGATTTATTACTGTATAGAGAAAGAGAAATTTCTAATCTAATTAAGAGTGGGAAATGTGTCTGTTTTATTGTAGAAAAAATAGTAGACAGTGTTACAACTGGGCAATTTGGAATGGAAACACAGGATATCCACAATACAGATTTATGTAAAAAGGTACTAAATACTTTAAAAATTCAAAGAAATGCCATCGAAGGTAATCCGAACCTGCACTGCAAAGTTAATGAATTTAGTAGATTTATAGAAAAATATGGGGTAGCTAAAACAGAATTTGAAATTCCAAAAGATAATAGTGAAGAATTTAAAATTTTAATTGAATCAAACAGTAAAACTTCTGGATTTGAATTTCAAAAAAAATTATTTTTCATTCCTGCTCATTTTGTTAATAAAACCAATGTCGCATTATTTAAAATGGCAGAAGAACTTGCTGATGCTATTTTTAGTTATATAGCAAAAAGACAATTAGACACTCCACATTGGTTATCTGAAATGAAATTTTCAAATGAAAGTATACTATTGGATAAATTAAATAAACTTCGTAAAGAAGAAATTGATATAGAGAAAGAATTAAATCGGTTTCAGAAATATAAGGCAATTCTAACAACATCAGGCGATATTTTAAATGAATTAATTTCAGAAATTCTTCAGGAATATTTTTTAATTAGTATTGACCCCTCTGATAATAAGAAGGAAGATATTAAGGTATTAAATGAAGAAGGTGACGTTATTGCGTTTATCGAAGTAAAAGGTACTAAAAAAAGTGTTAAAAGAGAATACATAAATCAGGTTGATTCGCATAGAGAAAGGGCCGGCGTAACTAATAAAACCCCTGGAATATTAATAATTAATAATGAAATGTCTATTGAAGGCATAGAAAATAAGAAAGGGGCACTTATAGCAAAAGAACAAATAATTCATGCAACAAAAATGAATGTCTTAATAATACGAACAATAGATTTATTAAACTTGATGTTATTATGGGAAGAAGTTCAGGATAGGAGAAGCCAATTTCTAAGTATTGTTTTAAATAATTCTGGTTGGTTAAAAGTAGAATCTAGTAAATATGATATTATTAAAAAATAGTTTACTTGTAAGTTCGAGTCTTTTCTGCTTCTTGCCTTTAGCTTTTAATTAAATTTCTTACTTTTTCTTCCTCCCCTTCCATTCGCTTTTCCTACCAATAACATTGAGGAATTCAGATTTTGTTTTATTCATTAACTCTTGACCATATGATATATCTCGTGGTCTTTTATATGAATGAAAAAGGTATAACTTTTCTTTTGCTCTTGTCATAGAAACGTAGAATAAACGAGCTTCTTCAGCAATATTATCGCTTTTGGGATTTGGAACTATATCGTTCTCTAAGCCTACTATCATTACAATATCTGCTTCAAGCCCTTTAGCCTTTCTCATTGTTTTTAATTCTGCATAGCCTGGACCTATTGGACGTCGAGATTGAATTAGCTCGAAAATATTATTTATATCTTCAGCAAATTTAGATGGATTACACCAAATACCGGTTATGATAGATAATTGTTTTAAAAATTCGCCCTTATTTCTTCTTTTGAAGTTATTATAAGAGTTAAACAGACCTAAGAGACTATTCTTAATATGTAATAAATTTTGATTTGATTTCACAAGGTTTTTAATAGCAGAAAAAAGACTATTTTCCTTTCCAATTAATTCCCATAATTTAGCAATTTTAGTTTCAGCAATTATTCGTTTCTGAATTGTTTCAGGAGAACTTCTAATATCCTTTTTTGCACCTGGTACTTTCGCAATCCCTTTACTGTTTATGAGGTCTTCAATAACCAACCTTGTTTTAAAGTTACTGTAAGGATTTATGATCCAATTTATAAAATGTTTTATTATTCCTATTTGTTTAGGTAAAAGATCTACAGGACATTCATGGGGCACATTATAACTGTTTAATGCATTGGAAATTAATGGAAAGAATTCTTTCTTTGGTGCTAAAATTAAAACTGTCTTTTTTGGAATGAAGTATCGTGCAATCCTAGCAACCATTTTTGCTTCAGCTAATTCGCTAGGGAACTGCCAAATGTAGGGTTTATCACCACTTTCTACATAATATGTCAGTTCGGGTATACCAGACCAATCTGCATAATATTTTTCTATCACTTTGAAAGCGTCCTCCATTATTTTTTCATGGCATCTTCGGCTGTTTGCTAATGGACGAGTCTCGGCACCAGGAAAATTTTCATCAAAGTGCAGGATAAATTTGGGATCACAACCACGAAAGGCATAAATATTTTGAGCGTCATCACCAACTGCAAAAAGACCGTTTCTAGATTTCCTGCTGAGCAATTCTATTAACCTAAACTGTGCAGTATTAATATCTTGGTATTCATCAATCAATAAGTGTTCTGCTTGGGATTGATATTTCTTTAGTATATCAGAATTATTCTCAAGTATTTTACAGGCAAAAAGGATTTGATCATCGAAGTCTATGTAATTACACTTCGACATTATTTCCCTGTACTTTCTGCATATATTACACTTTTTTTCTCTAGGTTTTTCTTCACAATCACCGTATTGCTTACATTCAATGGCTTCTTTGCTATCACTTTCTGTCAAATTAAGTATCAAAGCTGCATCTCGATACATTAATTGCTTTATTTTATCGTCGTCTTGTGTCTCTAATTCTTTTTTAATGAGATTTACATTGTGAGGCTTTTCCTTTACTATTTTAAGACCTAATGAGTGCATTGTAGATATATGTGGGAGTTTATTTGGCTTAATCCGAAAATCTCCATTTGGATCAGTAAGTTTCTTATACATATTATCCCTTGCATCTTTACCAAATGTAAGTACGGTTATTGTGTTCTTGTCTACTGCTTTATCCAATAGACGTTTAATTCTATCGGCCAGCAAGTAAGTTTTTCCAGCACCTGGTCCTGCCAGAACTATAGTAGGAGATGAAAAATTAGTAACAATTTCTTCATAATTGTTAAGTGCCATGTTACTTATGCTCTTTTCCTATTATTTAGTAATGCATTATTATTAAATAAAAATTTTCCAAATGTAATATGTAAATTATCCTGGAAGATTTGTTTTTACTACAATAATATTGTCTCAAATAAAAAAGGAAATTCCTATATAAATTCTTTATATGGCTTCATTATGTCCTCTACGTCTATGTTTATCAATATAATGTAAATAGTGGTAGCGCTTATATTTAAATAGACCAGGATTTTTACAAGAGTTTTAATATCTTTTTAATTATATTACTATCTATTTCCAGTCTATAACTTTTCCACTGCCTTAGCCATCTGTGAGCTGTTAAAATTGATATAGATTTTTGTAGTATCAAGGCTTGCATGACCAAGTAGCTTCTGGACCTTAAATAGATCAACCCCAGCTTCAACTAGGTGGGTAGCAAAACTGTGTCTAAAGGTATGAGCAGAATAACCTTTCCTATTAAGTCCAGACAATGTAAGATACATTTTTAAAAGGTATACAAAGCCACTATTACATAATCTCCTACCTTGCTCACCAATTATAAGGGCATCTGTTTTTAGTGGAAGCCTCTCATCAAGATATTTATCAAGCAGCTCTGTAACTTTTCTATGGAGGGGGATTAGCCTGTCCTTTCCTCCTTTACCTCGCCTTATAATAACGCTGCTTTTTGATAGATTAATATCTGTCCAGTTTAAATTAAGAAGTTCACTTTTCCTTATACCTGTATAGTAGAGGATGGATAGAATAAGTTTATCCCTTGTATTGTTTTTTTTGCACCTTAGGGGTGCAAAATCTACCGACCTAATAATTAAGTCCACTTCATACTTTGACATTACAGAGGGAATCCTGTATATTTTTTTAGGGACCCTAATTTTCCTTGCCGGATTTTTTACTATTATCTCCTCTTCTTCAAGGTAGTTAAAAAAGCTTTTTATAGTGGCAATCATTTTTGATATGGAACTCTGGCATAGATTTCTATTTTCCCTGGCATAATAGAAATACTGCCTTATGGTACTTGTACTAATTAAGTTTATATCAGTAATACTTATATAAGTTATGTAATCAATGAATTTTCCGACCTCTTTTCTGTAGCCATAAATTGTAGAAGGGGAGGCGATTTTTTCGGTTTTCATGTAGCTAAGAAAGCTATCAATATAATTTCTCATATCTACTTTTTACCTCTTTTGCAATACAAATTAAGAAATTATATCCTATCCGGGATAGTGCTTGGCTTATAGGCTAACTAATTTAACTTTTTTAAATCACCAATTCCTATTATTCAATAGTCTTAGTTTAAAAAGATCACTGTATTAGAATTATTAAATAATTTATAGAGTGGTATTCTAACAGATATTTTAAATAAATTTATTCGGAGTAGATACGTAATCAAAAAATTTCTTTTAATAAATTTACCAATTCTGAGAATTTTTCATTGTCTATTCTAAGACCCCTTCTGGTGAATCCAGTATATTTATCGGTTTCTATATACTGTCTAGCATCAACAAAATTATTATTGACCTTTCTAATAATGATTTTTTCGCCTGATTTTTTACCCTTCCATCTAAGAGTGAATTCTTCACTTTTATCAATTTTATTTAAAAGAGATAATGATTTATTTACAAAATCAGTGATGTCTTCTTTAGAAATAATTAGGTTCCTTTTACTAAAACCAGTAAAATCATCATCATCAATATATTCATTTATTATAATAAACTTCCTTTTATCAAAATAAGAAACAACTATTTCTCTTTTTTTGTTTACTCTTAATCTGGTTATCTCTTCAAATTCTTTTGAAGAGATATTCTTCTTAAATGATTTGTTTGGTTTTTTTATTTCTAAATCTTTTTTTAAGGAAGTATCTTTGGTTCCAGTCCCATTATTTATTTTTCGGTTTTTTTCAATTAAGTTTAATGTATCATTTATTATCTCACTTGTATTGTGTTTTTCACTTAAGATTTTCCTAGTTTCTGTTTGTGCTATATTGACATCAAGAAGCCTTGAATCATCTTTGAATAATCTCTGATTTTCAAAATCATTAGTCTTTCTTGCTTCTGCAAATTCTGGTCTTATTATTTCTTTTTTAGAAAATTGATCTTCCTCATTTAATACAGGTTGTGTGGCTTTTTCAAATGGATCTATTTTTTTAGAATTATCTTCAAAAATTGATAAATTTTTTTGGGACTTTTCTTGCTCAAATTCCTTTTTAAAATAATCTTTAATATTTTCTATTATTAAATCATTGTTGAAGTCTTTAGATATCCAATCAGAGTATTTAATTCTATAAAAAATCCATCCGGCACTTTCTAAAATAACCTGTCTTTCAATATCTGATTCAACGTAAATGTCTGAATTTTCACTAGTGAAATGGCATGGACCGTCACATTCTATAGCTAGTTGTTTTTGGCTTATCTTACTAGTAATTACAAAGTCAATTTTGAAACCGCAGCTCTCAACTTGGTTTTGTATTATAAAATATTTATTCAATTGACTCCTGATAAAGTAATAAAATTCTTCTTCAAATTTGGATCCAAATTCCCTTAATTCTTGGTCATAAAAATCAATATCACCGTTATCTTCAACATATTCTAAATAACGTTTAATCCATATACCATCTGGCCAGCTCTCAATGGGCATACTTGTTACACAGTGAGCCTGCAATCTTGCTCTTGAAAATGCTACATTAACTCTTCCTTCATTTATAAATTTATTAATTTCGCCACCTTCACCAGTTAAAGCTGTATATCTCATTTTTTGGCTAGCATCTGCAATAACAAATGAATATATTATTATATCCTTTTCATCTCCCTGGATACCTTCAATAATTGAAACCTTCACATCTTTATCTTCGATAAAATTACGGAGTAGAATTGCTTGCTCAGAAAAGAAAGTAAGAACTCCAATACTCCTGTCTTTCATTTTTTCATCACTTCTAATTTTAGCAATTAAATTAGTTATATATTCTGCTTCCGCAATATTTGTTTTATCTGAAATATCATCATTTTTTCTAGGTTTAATAAAATGATTAATCATAATTTTATCTGTATTACCGAAAGTTAAATAATTTGAATTTATTACTTGTAGCCTTTTACCTTTAATTGAATAGAAATTTTCATTGGAAAAACCAATTAACTCTTTAGGAGATCTATAATGATAGAGCAGAGCTTTACTTGGAAAACCCTGCAATCTTCCCAAATCAAAAATAGACTTCACTGAATCACCAATACTCTTTATTTGTAAGTGGTCAGGTATATTAAATTTTCTTGCTAGTTCTTCAAGTGACTTATTAGTTTTAAATCTAACGGAATCGTCCCTCATTTGTTCACTATCGCCAAAAAATATAGTTCTTTTTGCTCTAAACATTGCTGGAAGAGCATAGGCGATATTACATTGGGATGATTCATCAACTATAACATAATCAAAAATATTTTTTTCCAAAGGTATTAATCTGCTAACATCCTCTAAATCCATTATCCAAATTGGTATGACATCTTTTAGATAATTGAAATTTTCAGGATCATTTTTAAGATTATCAAATGTCTTATAGGCTTTTTTACTTTTACGTAAAGCTCTAGAAATAATTGCCAATCTACCTTTTACTTCAGGTTTATAAATAAGCTCCTTAATTCTGTTTTTTATTCGATTTCTTAAATATAATTTTACTAACTGCCTTCTTTCATAAAGTTGTTTTTTCAAGTATTTATTTATAGTGTTAGCGTCTAACAATTTTATTCTTCTTATTGTTTTTTCAGTTTCAAAATAATCTAATATTTTTTGAAAAACATTATAAAAATTTTCAGAGGATACTAGCGTTTTTAATTTATCAAAACTTTCATTATCTAGGCCAAATTCTTTAAGCTTATTGATCTTAAATTTGGACAATTTATCTATTTGATTTAATCTTTCTTTATATTCAAGATAATCAGCTAATTCCTTAAAAATCCTTATTACCTGGGCATTTGATTTATTAGAATTTATAGTTTCTTTGTGTATGTCAAAGATTTCCAATGGAAGGTCTTCTAATACTCTCTTGAATCTAATATCTAGCATTGTTTTATTAATAATTTTTATTAATTTATTTCCTCTTTCATATCTTTTGTCAATATCATCAATAATTAACCTTATGGAATTTGAATAATTATTAACTCCAATTCTTAGGCTTGGTTCAGAAAAAGTAGAATCAAAGTTGGCTACTTTTGTAGAATTTTTAGAAATATATTTACTACATAATTCTTTATTCTTCTTCAGCTCTTTCTCTAAATTTAAGATTCTTTTAAAGGTATCGTAATTAAATTTTTTAATAAAAGTTCTTATATCTCTGATATTTATATTATACTTTTTTAATCTCGACAGTTTAGTATGGTATTTATAGAAATCCTGTTGATTTTTAATGCTTTCGTTAAAATTTTTAATATTATTTTTATTCAACAATACTTCATTATTTAATTTCTCAATCTCTTGATAATCTAAAGAACTGATATATTGTTCTATACCTTGTAGTGAGTTAGCTACACTATCCTTTTCTTCTTCTGGGCTATATAAGGAAGAATACCTGTTAGGTATATATCCATATAGGTAATTTATTTCTAATTTTTTTAAGAAATCTTTGACAACTTTTATTGCTTGAGGTTTTTGGCTTAAAAATAAAACCTTCTTATCGTTTGCAGCCAAGTGGCATAAAAGGTTTGCAATTGTTTGGGATTTACCTGTACCTGGAGGACCCTCAACAATAGCAGCTCTGTTCTTTATAATTGAAAGCACACTTAATTGATACTTGTTGTACTCAAAAGGAAAGAATAATTCATTTTTTTCTTCATTAAAATTTTCATAAATAGATAATTCTTCGTTAGATATCCAGCTTGAAAGTGAAGTTTCATTAAAATCCTCTTCCTTAATTTCAATTAATTTATTATAGTCTTGTGTCATAAAATAGTTTGCTTTTGTTGATAGTGAAATTACAAAAAATGAAGTGCCAAAGGATTTTTCATCAAAAACAGCATCTGATAGTTTTAACTTACCCTTAAGTTCTTCCCAAATTTCCTCTATAGTATCTGGATTTACTGGTATGGTTAGTTCTCTAGCTTGTTCGATTTTATTTATAAATCCGATAAAATCATAAAATCTATTCTGGTTTAAGACATTTTGAAGAAAACCTAAATTAGGAGTTAAATTAGTGTCTAAAAATTTTATATAATACTTATTTCTTTCAGTTATAATATCAATAGGTATTGAAAATAACGGGTATTCTTCAACCTTAAGCTCTTTATCTTGTTTATAGATTTCGTCTTCAACCAAATCAGTAACGCTGGGTTCATAAACCTCTAATTTGAAATATCCGAAGTTTAAATTAATTTGTTTTGTATATTCATTAATAAGGTATTTATCTTTAATTTCATTAATTTTTAGTGCTAATTCCCTCTGTTTTAAATATTCGTTTTCAGTATCTTTATCGAGTAAATCAGCACTTTGATTTTGGCGGTAAAAATCTTCTAATTCTAAAGGTATTAATGTATCTTCTAAAAAAGAAGAATTAAATAATATATCTGTTGATAGATAATTACTGTTAATTGGGTACGTATTAATTCTGAATCTATTAAATGAGGGATTTACTAGTTTAATATATCCGAAGCAATAATTAATTAAATCTTTTAAAGATATCTTATTTTTCATTTTAAAGGAAACATGTTATTGAAACAAATAATAATTATACAATATTAATAAATTAAAGGCATAAGCTTTATTGCTAAAAATAATGTTATTAAAATTTAGCCTATAAAATTATAGTAATAATTATAAGATTAAAAATAATATAGTGTTATAATATTTTTAAAAATACTAATACTATTATATAAAATACATCCGAATATGGAAAAAGTAACCCTTCAAAAACTTGAATCAACTCTTTGGAAAGCATCAGATATTCTGCGTGGTGAACTTAATGCTGCAGAATACAAGAATTATATATTTGGAATGTTATTCCTAAAGAGAATGAATGATGTCTTTTTATCAGAGATTGATAGGAAAATATATAGACCTTAATGGCAATGGCTCAATTTTGGTATAAAAATTTCATTACTTAGACTCAATAAGGCAGTTCTAACTTTGTTCTAACTTTGTACACAGTTCCCAGCCACCCTAACATAAATGAAAATTTAAAGATAATGCTGTTTATCAATTATATTTGAAAGTTTTATTCATAAAATTTACGATTTATTAATATTTTATATATAGAATTATTTATAGTATTATATTTAATATTAAAACTATGATGATAAAAATTCCGGAGGTATAAATTGGATAGAAAACCAGTAAAAATCCTTGGGCTCAAAAAGGATGAATTTGATGGTCTGGTTAAAAATAATAATATTAAGCTTAGAGATGCCCGTCTCATCCCAAGTTTTAAACTTGGCGATGAAGTGGGATTGGCTTCAGTTCTGCTGTCCTCTATTAGAATGATTAGGGAATTTAGAAGGATGATAATGTCAGATATAAAAATGATTAAGGGTGGACAATTTTTTGCATATAATGAAGTGGTATTTCCTCAATTTAAGAATTGTAGAATTGATGGGTTAGCTCTAAAAGTTAAAGGAGGAGTTATAAGAGATGCAGCTATTTTTGAAATGAAAAATGGGTCAAATGAGATAAATAAAGAACAGATTGAAAAATATATAGACTTAGCAAGAAATTGTAACATACCCAGAATAGTAACAGTATCCAATCAATTTGTGTCTGAACCGACACAATCCCCAGTTGACTTAAGAAGCATAAAGAGTGTTGGAATTTATCATCTATCATGGACATATATACTTACACTTGCTCATATACTCTTATTTGATAATGATATCAATATTGAAGATCCTGACCAAGTTGAACTGATGAAAGAAGTAGTTAAATATTTTGAATATGATAAATCCGGGATATGTGGGTTTACTCAGATGAAAAAAGGATGGAAAGAAATAGTTGAAAAAATTAATTTAGGTTCAAGCATAAGATTAAATGACCCGGGCCTAGATGAAGCAGTAATAAGTTGGCAACAGGAGGAAAAAGATCTAGCACTTATCCTTAGCAGAAATCTTGGAGTATTTGTAACCTCAGGTGAGACAAAGTACAGAGGAGATTTAAGCTCAAGGATAATAGATGATAAAAAAGAACTAATATCAAATAAATTCTTGAGTTCTGTCCTCAAAGTAAAGAATGCTGCTTCCGATATAAGAATAGATGCATTTTTTGATAAGAGGATAATTGAGATGTCTGTTACTTTAAAGGCTCCTCAGGATAAAAAAATAAGAGGACAACTGTCTTGGATAAAAAATCAATTGAGGAATTGTAAAAAGAAAAATGAAAAGACTTTTCAAAAAATTCAGAATGAAATAATAGTTGATATTTCGCTTAAGAATACAAGTAAATCAGAAAGAGTAAATATTGAAAACCTAGATGTTATATATGGTGAAATAAAGGAAAGAGAGATAAAGGAATTTAAGGTTATTTTGATTAAAGACCTAGGTAAGAAATTTTCCAGTTGTAAAAAATTTGTGGAAATAATAGAGAATATGCTTATAGATTATTATAGTTGCGTTGTCCAATATTTGACAAAATGGGAAGAACCAGCTCCAAAGATAATTGAGAAAGATAATGGAGAAATTAAAAAAGCAATAAAAGTTAAATAATTATAGTATCATAATGATTGCAATTTATCTTCTAATCTAAAAATCTAGTATTAAAGATTAATCCTGATTTTAAAAGTCCTTACTATTAACAAGCTCACACAGTCACATTCATCAAATAAAATAATCTCTTTTTTACAACTCTTCCTCGCTTTGAAAGCAACTCATTTCTCATTTCACAATGTTTTAATTCTTAAAATATAATTTTTTAAGATTTTCTGGTATTCGCTGAATTTAATGCAGAAAATACCGCTAGTATTATTCCAGCAAAAACAATAAAAGGACCAATAGGACTTGAAGAGATATTTTATTTCATTAATCCGGGTTATTGTTTCTTATATATAATGTCTTCGTTTCTTTCAAATTCTTCATAGATTCCTACATGACCCCAGAAATCTTCTATATATAGGCCATCTATTTCTCCCGTATCTTTGCCATCTACGGTTATTTTTACTTTTTCTATTTCCTCGAATTCGGTCAGGGTATTAACTATAGAATAAATTGCGAGTAGTTCCGTGGTGGAACTGTGGGGTATTTCTTCAAAGTTGGTTATGATTTCTTTGCTGAAATCTACAGTGGCGATGCCATCTGATACATTTACCGAATTGACCTTAACATTGGATGGTATCGTAGGATAAAGCCCTTCACTCTCAGGGCCTTTTATAAGTTCTTCAATACAGGTCTGGTAAATGTTTTCGTCTACGGTAATTTCCCTTGACTCTTCTGCAAGCTTTGCTTCCGTACCTGTATCGTAAGCAAAGTATAAAGAGACAATACGCGTGCAGGAAGTTAAGGATATGATTAGTATCCCCAATAATATCAAAGCGGTACAGGTAAAAATATTTATTTTTTTTCTTTTCATTTTTTTAGTTGTTATTATCTTTGTTCCAATCCTTATTAACTTTATATATTAATTC
>Ga0307427_1001200_pt1 | contig 13828 bp, 2 predicted proteins | sample SalMarWE160190MG_FD_202162 | JGI IMG/M metagenome (GOLD analysis project Ga0307427, IMG submission 202162) | Salt marsh sediment microbial communities from the Plum Island Ecosystem LTER, Massachusetts, United States - WE1603-190 | ecosystem: Environmental > Aquatic > Marine > Intertidal zone >... | reverse complement strand
CTGGTGGCCTGGGAAGGCCACCAGGCGGACAAAAAGGCGAAGTAGGGTTGTAGGATTAGCCCTGGACTCACGCCACGAGCGAGACGACCAGCGCCGGCCCGGCCAACAGATCCAGCACCCCGCCGTCGGCGTCGAGGGCCGACGCGGCAGCCGGCGTGTCGGATGCCGCTCGCAGACTCGTTTCGAGCGGTGACCAGGACGAGGACTCCGGCGCGGCCGGATCGACCGTCGGCACGGTCTCGAAGCCGTCTCCGGGTGTATCGTCGGACGCCGCGAGGACGGTCGCAGAGAGGGCCGACGCCTCGGCCGGGCCGGTTGCCGGCGGTGCGGCCTGCACCTCAAGCCTGCCCGCGTCATCCGTCTGGGCGAGCAGGTGGATTTCGGCGGCGTCGGTCAGCGGCAGCGGCGACGGGGCGCCGGGGGCCATGCCTCCGCCGCTCGCCGTCGGAAGGTCTTCCAGATGGGCGCCCGATGTGATCGCCGCAGAGTAGCGCGACGTGAAGCCGTTGATGTCCCACGAGTTGACCGTCCCGTTCGGCTCCTCCTCCTCCATGCCGAAGCCGCGGAAATCGGCATCGAGATTCTTCACCAGGTACTTCTGCGTGAACCCGTTGATGTCCCACATGTCCACCGTCCCGTTCGGCTCCTCCGTGTCCGGGCCGAAGCCGTGCATGTCCGCCCGCAGGCTGCCGACGTAGAAGACCGCGTCGCCGCCCGCCGCGCCATTGCCGCTCGGCAGATCGTCGGCGTTGTAGATATATCCCAGGCCGCTCGAGTTGGCGGCCGGCTCGCCGTCCAGTGCGTGGCTGTCGGTGTCGGTGATCGTCTCGGCGAGCGTGATCCTGACCCACGTGTCGACCACCTGCTGCCAGGAGTCGGCGAATGTGATGGTCATCTCGTCCGGGGCGGTGGCGGCGACGGTCATGTTTTCGGGGAGAATCTCGACGGTGTCAATCTCGTTGCCCTCCTCGTCGAACTCGACCTTCTCGGCCGTCACGTCGCCGGGCGTGAACGTGACGGTCTCGTTGAACGTGATCCTGACCGTCTTGACGCCCAGCGCGCTGGGGTCGATCTCGCCCACGCCGCGGACGGTGCGGTCGTCGTGGGGGTTCAGGACGACCTCCGCGACGCGCGGCGGTGCGGTCGAGTTGTCCTCGCCGGGCGACCCGCCGTCGGCCGGGCTGGCCGTCCAGTTGACCACGTCGTTGCCGTAGTCGCCGAGCGCCACCCGTTCCAGCGACGGCCCGTTGCCGTCGGGTTCGTTCGGCCACGGGTCACCGAACTCGTCGCCGTCGCTGTACCTCACCGAGTCCACCTGGACGTAGGAGAAGAACCCGGTGCCGTGGTCGGGCGTGCCCGGCTTTGACAGTTCGACCGTCTCGCCGTCGTTCTCCAGGGCGGTCGCGTCCTCGAACGGCCCGTAAATCGGGACGGAGGGGTCGATGGCGAACTCCGTGCGGAACGCGGCCGGGTCCATCCTGGTCACCAGCAGGTGTCCTCCGGCGGGCAGCGTTGCGCCGGCGGGGAAGGCGAACTTGATTCCCTCGGTGAACTTCCAGGGGGCCTCCACGATCCCATAGTCGGGCACGTCGAATGACTCGTAGAGCGGCACGTCGGCGCCGCTGATGTTGGCGAGTTCGATGAACTCGTCCTGGCCGTCCTCGGGGTGATACATCACCTCGCTGATGACGACGGGTCCGACCTTCGGATAGGCGTTGAGGTACCCGGCGGTGGGGGCGCTCAGGGGCACGAAGTCCACCGCGCCGGTGCTCGTCGTGTGCCGGCCGAGGGTGACGCCGTTGTCGCTGGCGCCGAAGACGGCCGACTCGACGTAGGCGCCCGAGGCCGACGAGAGCCAGACGTCGTCGCCGTGTTCGCTCAGCGCGAAGGCGCCGCCGAAGTGGTCCGTCTCGGTGAACACGATGTACTCGCCGGGCAGAAGGACCTTATCGCCGGATGCGCTCTCGGTGATCTCGTACTTGTGCGGGTCGGCGCTGTCGTCGCTGAGGAACCAACCGGCCAGGTTGATGCCCGGAGTGCCGGGGCTGGTGGCGTTGTATAGTTCGATCCAGTCGCCGGTCGCCTGGTCCTGGTGTGCGAGGACCTCGCCCACGACGATCGCTCCGACGGGGTACTCCGGCGTCGGATCGTCGGCGCCGGGCGACCCGTGCGTCACGGCCGACGGCCGCCAGGAGCCGCGCTCGTCCCACGTCCGCCGGTGCGCCTTCGGCGTGAGGACGACCAGGCTCAGGCCGTCGCCCTCGGTCAGCGGAGCGTACCAGTCGTTGTCGTAGTCGAACCGCAGGACCGCCGCATCGTACGGATCGGGCAGTTGCAGGATGAGCCTCTCGCCGTCGTTGTCCAGGGCGCCCTCCCACTGGCCCGCGACGCCCACGCCCGGGTAGCGGCCCTGGAAGTCCTCCACGTCCCGTGCCACGACGACGTACTCGCCGGCGGGCAGGGTCATCTCGGGGAACGTGAAGTCGATGCCGTCGCGGAGCCGCACGCCCGCGAGGACGAGTTCCTCCGTGCCGGTGTTGGCCAGTTCCAGGAACTCGTAGTCCTTGCCGCCCTGCGGGTCGTACATGATCTCGGTAATCCGCAAGTCGTCGAGCAGGTCGTAGAGCGGCGCCAGAGGGTCCTCCTGCGACGTGGTGTGGACGGTGGCGGTGAGTTTCATGGTCCAGACGACGTCGCTGGAGCCGGTCGAGCCCTGGTGCACCTCGACGGCCAGGAGGTTCTCGCCGCTCGTCAGCAATCCCGGGGACAGTTCGGCGGTGTCGATGACGAACGTCTCGAATACGCACTCGCCAGAGCGGGAAGCCATGCTGTTGAAATCGACGGGCGTCGGCCACGGGTCCGCCATGGCGATGCGACGGACCTCCTCACCGTTCAGGTACACGACGGCGCCGTCGTCGATGAGCGTGGTGAAGTTCAGGGCGGTGACGTCGTCGGGGTCAACCGTGCCCAGGTCGAAGGTGATGCGGAAGTAGTAGGTGTTGTAGGGCTTGCCGTCGCCGCGATCGGCCAGGAGCGTGTTCTTCGGGGGCGGCGCGCCCGTGCCCGGCTCGTCCGGCAGGGCGTCGTTCTCGATGTGCAGCACGGCCGCGCCCGTCTGCCACAGCGACCCGTCGCCCGGGGCGGCCGTATCGTACGCCGTGCCTCGCCAGGCGGCTGCCAGGTCAAGGCCGGACTCCTCGTAGTGCCACTGGTCGGTGTAGCCGATGAGGTCCACCACGGTGGTCTCGCCGGTCGGGTCGGCCGGGTTCGCCACGCCGGGCGTCGGCAGGCGGAAGAAGTCGTAGGCGTCTGCGCCGTCGGGCGTGCGGCCGCGCGAGACGTCGGTGGTCTGCGGCGTATAGTAGACCTGGTCGATGCATGCGAGGGCTGAGTCGAAGAGGCCGAGCAGGCCCTGGTACGGCGAGACCTTGAAGTTGACGTGGTCGGCGCCCTGGCCCGGATCGTCGTCGGCCACAAAGACGCTCATCGCGCCGCCCTCGACGAAACTCAGGGCCGGCACCTCGTACAGGTCGGGCCGGGGCCCCGGGTTGTCCGACAGGTACAGCCCGCCCAGACCGACGGGCAGCGGGTCGGGGTTGTAGATCTCGACGAAGTCGTTGACGAACAGGACGTCGCCGTCGGCGAGCCACTCGTTGATGGCCAGCGTCCGGGCGTCGCCGGTGCGGACCGCCTGGTTGGCGGCGCCGAAGGTCGGGTCCGTCAGGGCCCATGCGGCGTCGGGACCGGCGCGGCCGATCGACCGGTCGGCGAGTTGGATGCCGAACGTGACCGAGTCCACCACCGTCACGCCGCCGGGCTCATACAGCCACACGTCGTCGCCGTCGGCCTTGACGCTGAAGCCGAGCCATGTGCCCGGGTTGCCGAGGTCTTCGTCGGCGTACAAGACGAGGTGCTTGCCGGGTTGGATCTTGGCGTCCGTCGGGAAGACGAACTTGCCCGGCACGTCCCGGTTGTCCGTCAGGCCGTAGCCTTCGAGGTCGAGGGCAGGCGAGCCGGGTGCGGCATCGTAGTATAGTTCGATCGCGTCGGGATACAGGCCGCCCGCCTCGACGGCCGTCTCGTTGTCGGCCAGGACCTCGTTGATCCGAAGTCGGGTGAAGGCCGGGTCGACGGTCCAGGTGCGTGAGGCGGTGGCGTCGGCTTCGCTCTGCCAGAGGCCGGCGGAGTTCCTCGTGATTACGTGGACCGTGTACTCGCCCGGCGCCAGGGCCGCGAGTTCGATGGGCGGCGCGACGGGTGCGGCCTGCGGCTTCCAGCAGGTGATGGTGCCGCCGGCCGGGCTGCCCGGACTGCCCGACACGTTGTAATCGAACGTACCGGGAGTCACGTTGGAAATGGTGAACGGCCCTTTGTATTCGCGCGAACCGGCACCCTCGATGACGACGACGTCCCCTTCGGAGAAGCCGTGGCCGGGCACGGTGGCCGTGGCGACGGAGCCGCTGCGCGTGATGGAGGAGACCGGCAGTTGCGGCACGGTCCAGTCGAGCGGCGTCTCGGCGGACCAGTCTCCGAGCCAGGCGCCGTCTTTGCGGACGCGGTACTTGTAGCCGTAGATGTCGGGCCCGCCGACGGTGAGCGTGGCGCTGGTCTGCCACGTGGTGGCGTCGGGTTCGCCGGCGATGGTTGCGAGGTATCCGGCCATGGCGCCCACGTCCACGCCGTTGAAGCCCGCGCCGATGGCGGGCGACCCCGGGCGCAGGGCAAAGTCGGTCCACGGGTCCGTCACGTCCACCGTGTTCCAGAGGCGCGGGTCCTGGATGAGGTTGCCGACGCCGCCCGGCGGAAGGGTTCCGTTGTCGACGTCGTAGATGACGTTGCGGTCGGCCGTCACGACGGTGGTGGTGCTGAGGTCGTCGCGGTTTTCCCACAGGTTCTCGGCGCCCAGGATGATGTTGCCTTCGAGGATGACGCCGACGCCCGGCCACTGGCCGGAGCGGTCCTCGAAGAAACTGATGACCGCGGTGGTGGCGCCGCTGTACGTCTTGTTGACGTTGACAATGGTGTTATTCACCGCGGTGATGAAGCAGCCGTTCTTCACCAGCAGGGCGTGGTCGACGTCGTAGAAGATGTTTCCGACAACGGTGACTCGCGAGAGGTCGCCGTACTCGGTGCCGGTGGAGACGCAGAACGACTTGCTCGCGCGGTCGGCATCCTGGTGGATATTCATGAAGAGGTTGCCGGCCACGTAGGCGTCGGCGGCGTCAAGGTCAAGGCAGTCGTCGCCGCCGCCGGCGAAGACGTTGTTGGTGAACCGTGCGATGGGGCCGGGCCGCTGCCCGCCCGTGAAATCGATGACGTCGTTGTACCCGGACGCCCCGCCGAGCCAGTTGCCGTCGAACAGGGCGTAGCCGTCGGCGGGGAATCCCCAGAAGTGCACCGCTTCGGCGCCGCTGATGACGGGCAGGACCGAGTTCGTCAGAATGATGGAGGAATCGTGCCAGTCCAGATACATGGCATTGTGGTGGTCCCAGACGATGTGGTCGAGGTGAACTTTGGCGCCGCCGGTGGCCTCGATGGACTCCGAGCCAGCGTTGCTGTACGCGATGTCGGCGTAGGCGATGAGGCTGGCCTCGCTGCCGCCCGAGAACCGCAGGCCGGTCCAGTCGCCGGCGCCGGGCGTTGCGGTGAAGCGGATGTGCCCGTATTCGGCGCCCCGGGCGTCGAGTTTGCCGTTCACGGTCATCCGGCGCCCCGCATCGAAGAAGACCGTGGCACCGGGCTCGATGACCAGGGTGGCGCTGGACGGCACGGTCAGGTCGCCCGTGACGTGGTACGGCCCGCCGGCGGCGGTCCACGTGGTGGTGCCCGCCGGCAGCGAGCCCGAGACGTCGGTGGTGGATGCGGTGTCGTACCAGATGTCGATGGTGGTGCGCTCGATCTCGGCCCCGGTTTCGTCGAGCGCCTGGACGATGAGGCGGTTGATGCCGGGGTTGAGGGCCAGGCCCGCCCCCGGCGTGCCGCGCGTGGCTGCCAGGTCGGCCTGGATGAGGAAGTCCGGGTCCGAGGCGCCGTAGTTCAGCCCGTGAATGGCCAGGACGTTGTCGCCCACGTTGAGGTCACCGAGGTAGGCAGACAGGTCGATTTCCTCGAACGTATCGCCGGCGTGCTCGCCCGTGGCCGCGCTGTCCCAAGCCAGGCCGGCCGGCGCGTTGCTCTCGGCCACCTTAATGCCGTTCAGGTACGCGGCGAACCCGTCGTCGTACCGGATGTCCAGTTTCAGGGCGTCGTAGGTCGAAAGGTCGGGCGCCTGGAACTCGATGCGGGTCCACAGCGACGCGCTGGTATCCATCATGGCGTCGGCCACGTCGGTCCCGACGTAGGCATCGTACGGCCCGGTGCTGAACCCGATGCCCATCGCCACGGGGGTGATTGTCCCGAACGGCACGGTCATGCCGGCATTCAGGACACCCTTGCTCGCGGTGGCGCTGCGGACGAAGTCGGCGGCGCCGTCGGAGTCGCGGTTGCCGGTACGCTTCAGGAATGAAAGCGGCCCGCTGGGTGCGACGTTTTCGAGCCGGATGCCGGCCAGGCCGTAACCCTTGGACCCGTCGGCGGTGCCCGAGCCGACGCCGGGCGTTGCGCCGGTGTATTGGGTGGAGATGACGGAGAAATCGCCGTCGGCCCCGGGGTCGATGTCCGTCCAGGCAGCCACAAAGCCCTGGGTGGCCGCACTGTTATACCCGGTCCAGATCGCGACCTGGGTCGGGCTGACAACGACCACGCCGAGGCCGGTGCTGTGAGCAGGCGTCGCGGCATCCGCGTCATCGAGCGTCACCAGGGTCCACCGGTCCGTGTAGTCAACGTCGCCGCGAACGGCGGTGCCCGTGAAGTTGTAGGTGACGTCGGGGCCGGTATCGAGGCCCGTGAGGGCGTGGGTGTAGTAGTCGCCGTCGAGAGCCGCAATCTCGATGCTGCTCTCCGTGGCCGTCGAGAAGTCGACGTACCCGTCGAAGACGGTGTAGGCGTCGGTGCCGGCGGCGGGGTCGGCGCCGTTGTTCCCATAATGGATCCCACTTGCCGGGGTCGCCAGCGTGACAGGTGTATCGTCGCCGGTGGCGATGTCCTTGAGGGGCCCCGAGTCGGTGCCGTTGCCGGCATACGAGGTGGCGTTGGCGTGTGTGTCGGCGCCGCGCACATGGTCGTTGAAGGCGGTGAACTGGACGGTGGGCGGGCCGCTTGCGGCGGTTCCGGGGTCGGCGCCGCCGCCGCCCCACCCGTCGCCGACGGTGATGCCCGTGAAGCCGCCGTAGTCGATGGAGAGCGAGGCGATATCGGGCGCCGTGTAGCCCCAGGCGACGAAGTCCATGACCGTGCCGCCCGAATCGAGGATCATCACCCAGCCGGGACCCTCGGGATCCCATGGGATGGTGGCGCCCCAATAGGCGTCGCCCGCGTCGTCGGTCTGGTACAGCACCTGGCCGGCGGTGACCGAAGCCGGCAGGTCCCACGCCACAGCGAGCACATCATTGATACTACCCAGCGACGGGTCGTTCAGGAGCACGGCCCAGTCGGTGGTGTCGATGACGTGGTCCGAGACGTTCTGGATCTCGACGTATCGCGCGAGGCCGGTCGAGACCTCGGTGACGAGGAGGCCGGCCTGGCCTTCGGCGATCTCGTCCAGCCACTCGTCGTCGTTGTAGTCCAGCGCGGTCCACGCGAGGGCGTCTTCGCCGTCGGTCGGTACGTGAAAGGTTGCGGCGTGATCGTCGGCAACCAGGGTCTGCGACGCGAAGGGTGTGCCGCCAACGGTGGTCCAGTCGCCTTCCCACGGCGAATACGCCGCCTCGTATCCGCCGACGAGGACCGTGGCGGTGCGGGCGGCATCGGTCGTGCCCGTCAGGGTTACGGTTTCCTCGGTAGTGTAGTCGTAGCCCTGGGATTGGGAGAGGCCGCTGGCGACCGTCAGGTCCGGCGGAATGAGCGCGAGGATGGCGGCGCGGCGGGCGGCCGCATAGTCTTTCATGCTCTGGATGGTGGCGGGCGGCACGAAGCCGCCGAGCACCTGGTCCAGGAGGGGGTTGATGGTCTCGGGGGCGAAGGTGGTCTCGGCCTGCTGCTTGAGGATCTGGTAGTACCGCTGCGCGAACGCCGGCCACTTCATAAACCGGTCGAGGGCCGGGATCGCGCTCGTCGGGAACAGACCCTCGGGGGTGGAGTCTGCGGGGCTGCTGGTGCCCGCCCCCAGAACCGTGTCGAGGTCGTGGACCAGCAGGCAGAACCGGGGGTCCTGCGTCCCCCGGTACATGGAGTAATCGTCGCCGATGTAATGCTCCCGGCTGCCGACGCCGCCCAGGCTGTTCTCCCGGTTGGCGATCAGCAGGTTCACGGCGAAGTACGTGAGCCACTCATCGACGTTGACGACGCGGCCGACCTCGGCGGCGTACTGGTCGTCGGGCGTGGTGTTGAGGACACGGACGAGTTCAATCAGGTCGGTCCAGTCGTCCTGTGCGGCGTTGGTCTGCTTCTCGTAACTCATGCGGTACGAATCGGGGTCGTCGTCGATGTAGCGGAGGTCGGCGTCGGGTGAGGCCGTCCAGATGCCCTTGTACATGTTGCCGCCCGAGTCGCCGGGGAAGTGGGAGCCGGCGAACTCGCTGTTGTAGGGGCTGATGCGGAAGTACGAGCCGTCCTGCGGGGGGCCCTCGCCGGCGCCGTTCAGGCCGTTCGTCAGCAGCAGGACGGGCGCGCCGTCGGCGGCCGGAAGACCGGAGACCTGGAAGATCGCCGCCGCAGCCATCTGGCTGTAGGCGCGATGCGTATTGAAATCGACGGCACTGCGGTCGTACCATTTGTTATCGGTCGGGATGTTGACGCGGTAGTTGTGCGGATGGGAGCCCCGGGTGCTTTCGCCGCGGTTCCGCACGCCCACCTGGTACCGCAGCCTCGCGCCCGTGCCGTCGATCGTGAGAAACGTGGCGTTCATCTCGGCGTTGCTGTAGTTCTTGGGGTGGCCGTCGTCGTGCTGGTCGAGCCAGGCGTCGAGTTCGTCCTGGAGGATGACGAGGCGGTAGATCGGCTGGGCGTTGGGGTTCCATTCGCCCGGCGTGAAGGAGTTGTCGACCTGGAAGTAGGCGTTGGCGCCCTGGGCGCCGGCCCCGTCGGTCGGCCCCGGCCACGTGCGGGTGTTGGCGCCGGCGTCGCTCGCCTCGACGTAGAACTCGACGATCGCCAGGTTGGTGGCCAGGGGGCCGATGGTGGCGCCGTAGGTGCCGTCGCCGGCCAGGCCGTCGCCGTGTAGACCGTCGTCGGCCATCGGCTCCGGCGTGAACTCCGCCGGCCCGCCGTCGATCCGCCAGTGGAGGGTCACCGTCAGGCCCGTCGTCAGTTCGTCGACCACACGAGCGGTAATCGTGATGGGGTCCAACGACGAGGGGACGAGGGGGTAGTGCTCGACGTCGAGGATCATCGGCGCGATGTCGGTCGAGGCGATGGAGTTGGCGGCGCCGGGCGTACCCTCGTCGGCGATGCTCTCGGCCCAGTTCTGGCCGTTGTTGTTCGAGAGGGCGGGATTCTTGAGTTCGAGGCTCTTGCCCCCGCCGTCGGCCCCCGTGACCCAGACCCATCCGCGGTACCACGTGGGGTGCCCGTCCTCTTCGGGCCCCCGCTCGCGTCGTGCCCAGTCGCCCTCGTCGGCGTAGGAGACGATGTCGATGCGGTTGCCGCCGGCGTCCTCCAGTTCGATGTCCTCGCCGGAGTTCGAGAGACGTCCGTCCCAGCCGGTCGGGCCGCCGACGAGCGTGCCGGTGAACTCGGTGTACTTCGCCATGAAGGCCGCCGTGTCGGCCGCCACGACCAGGTAGTCCCCGCCGCCGAGGGTCACGTCTGGGAAGGTGTAGTCCACGCCGCGGTTCAGGCGCCAGTTGTTCAGGTTGACGGGGTCGGGCCCGGTGTTGGCCAGTTCGATCCACTCGTTGGCGAGATCCTCAGCCACGTAGTCCGGGTCGCCGAGACGGCCGTACCCCGGGTGGTACATGATCTCGTTGATGACGATGTCTGCCGCGTCAAGCATCAGGCGCGGTTCCATCGCCTCGAATACCGGCGCGGCGTCGGCGCGCGGGCGTGGACTTTCTTTGCGGGCGTCATGCGGCATCACTGCTCTCCAGGACTACCGGTCCCCCTTGAGTGTGTGGTTATCCGTGTGTTCGACGTCCGCCGCTGGGCCGGCGAAACGGGCGAAGCCCATTGTGTGGCCATCGATCGGGAAAATCGGATGAGACGCTGCCCGCGCCCCCACAGATCACCATACGGCTGGTCTAAACCCCTGTATTATACCACCATTTGGACGAAAAGCCAACCTGCGGGACCAGGAGAATGCAAAATCAGGCCGGAAATCGCGGATTCCGGCCGGGCGACGGCCTTGCTGGAATGTCTCATAGCGTTGCAGGTCTAATCCGCCGCCGCTTCCGCTCGAACGCCTTGCAAACAGGGTGGACTGTGACGGACGGAGAATGGTAGAATCCGGGGTCATATCCGTGCGGAGAGGTGCCGGAGTGGTCGAACGGACCGGTTTTGAAATTCTTCACGCCCTTCTGCGCAAGTCGTTTCTGGGATTGTACTTGCAGGGCCGGCAACGACTTACGTTCCGCATCACTGAACCGCTCAAGCCGCAGTATACCGCTCGAAGCGCTCCTCCTTGTGCCAAATCTGCTGACGTTGAACAGAGTCCTAAGGTTTCGCTTCTGCCCAGGCCTCCTCGGCTTCCTTGAGGAACGCCTCGAAGGTCCAGGTCCAGTAGAGGAAGCGCTGCCGGGCGGTGGGGTCGTCGGCCAGTTCGGCCAGCGCCTTCTCGCGCAGCGCCTTCATCCGTCGCACAATATCCGGTGTCCAAACTCTACGGAACAACGATCCGGGCACGAACCATCCGCCCGGTATCTTGACGCGGCGGCTCCTCCACTGCCCGGCCTCCCAAAGGTCGCACTCCAGGCGAGTGAGTTCGCGCACAGTGGCGCCGGCCTTGCCAAAGAGTCGCAGGCACATCTCGTCGAGCACCGCGTCCACGTCCAGATCGGGGTTCCACAGCACCTTCATCCAGACATAGAGCGTAGGGGCTGTGGTGGTCCACTCGCCCAGGTTCTCTCCGTTGATGAACGTCCCAGCGGCGATGTCTCTAACGGCCCTGGAGAAATCGCGCACGACGTGCGGGTACTGGTATGGACCATAGGTCCAGCCGACGCAGTAGTCCCATATGGTGACGGGGAGGCATGCCTTCGCCCTCCAAGCGCGCAGGCGATCCATCGCTTCCTGGAAATTCTCGGGTTGAGCGTTCAAGGGCATCGGGTAGGTGGTCATGGCGGCCATGACCACAAGGTTGTCGGGGTATTCCACCTCTTTGGGACATTCCTGGTAGTTCCAGTAGGGCAGGTAAATCACCTTCTTGTCGGGCCATCGTTGCCTCACGGCCTCGCACATGCGCTTGACAAACAGCCCCATGATCAGCGAACTGCCGTCGATCCACGTACCACCGCCCTTGGCAAACGTTTCCCGGCAAGCGGGACAGTAACACTCCACCGGCGAATCGGCAGGGGAAACGGTCACGCAGGTGGACGTGACCCAGGGACAGCCGCCGCCCTCGTCCCAGACACTCTTGCAGCCCTCAAGGAGAAACTCCAGCGTCTTCGGCGAGCTGTAACACAACATCCTGAAGTTGCGGGTACCGTCCTTCTTGACCGCAAACATCTCCTTGTGTTCTTCATGCCACTTCTCAGGACGGCTCCCGAGGCCTTGGGGCTGGTGGACTTTGATCTTGTAGGGCCAACTGCAGCCCTCGCGCACCAGCGGCAGGTAGGTCGCCATGTTGACCGCCACGACCGCTTCGGGGATGGCACCCGGCGGAAAGGGAAGCGGCTCCTTGTCAGAAGAGCGTGCCTTCGTCGGAAGCCTCCAGCCCTGTGGCGGGTGATACTCCCGCAGACGGGAGACAGGGTGATCGCGGTAGTGCACCGGAGGGATGACGAGCGAGGCAGACGGGATAATGCTCCGCCCGCCGAGATCGACCGGCCAATACCAGCGCACGCCGACGAACCGCTCCATGAAGTCCGCCACGGCCCAGGCCGTGCCCTCGTTGCTCCACCGCGCCCACCGGTCGCTCCCCGGCGGCAGCGCCTGCGTGCTGCCCACGAGGTAGACGCGGTTTGGAGCGGTCTTGACGACGAATCCCTCGATCGGAATCTTCGCCGCATCGATGCCGGCCTGGCGCGTTTCCTCACAGTCGCCGATCACAATGGCGGGCCGGTCGGCGGCCGGAGGCTGGTCGACGAGTTCGAGCGTGGCGCCGGTGCCGAGGCGGACCACCTCCACCATCTCGTCGACCAGCCGTTTGAGTACCGGGGGGCGTTCACCACGCCTTTTCGGAACGAAGGGTCCTCTTCCTTTGGGGTCGGCCACATGGACCACCGCGCGCGCCTGCCCGTCGCGCACGATCTCGACGGGCGGGTGTGCCGGCGCCTCCAGCCAGGTCACGGGCGTCAGGTCGCGCGGCTGAAGTTCATCTCCGGCCAACGCCGGGAACGCGATCGCAGCCACCAGGGCCAAAAAGGCCATGGGTCGTTTCATGAGTCGCTTCACCGGTTGTCTCCTTGTCGTCGTTGGTTTGCCACAGCGGCCCCCATCTGGAGCCGGCCGAAGCGGAGATGCGCTAGCCACGGCGGCCTCTGCCCCGGCGCACCCGCCCAGGAACCCCAGTGCCCAGCAGAGGCAGAGAACTCTTGCACTCATTCGTTTCATGGTTCCTCCGTCTGTGGGCGCCATTTCAGTACCCGGCATCCCTGCGGCCTTGTCAGTCACGGAAGTTCTCGAACTTCTTGTAGAATTTTCCCCGCCAGGGCCTGATCTTCACCGTCTTCGCATCGCTCGGCTTGTCCGAGAACCCTACCCACCACGGATCCAGCGACGGCGGAAGCGGAGGACGGAACAGAGCCGACTCGCCGACGGCCCAGCGCGGGCCCGGACGAGGAAACTCCCATTTCGTTCCCGGCGGAATCGCCCCAAGGTTCTTGTAGACGTCCTTGTACTCACCCTCGGCGAAGCCGCACTCCTTGATGGCCGCCCGCACGTACTCCTCGCTGACGGCAAACTTCACCCGGCTGATCTCCTTCTCCTCGCCGAGTTCTTCCTCACCGACAAGGCCGGGAAGCGACGGCGGCATGACGTCGCAGAAGTACGTGTCTTGCTTCACGAAGGGCTCCTTGCTGCGGGTGCAGAGAACCCCTTCGGGCGCATGCTTGCCGGCCACGATCGCCGGCCCGACACACAGATTGTTCTTCTCTATCGCCAGCCCCTCTTTCCACGGCAGGCCGCTACAGAAATCCCAGTCGCGGCCATAGATGATATTGTTCGCCACCGTGTTGTCCTTGAAATACGGACCGTGCTTCGAGGTGGTGCCCCACGAGATGCCGCTCTTCGCGTTGACGAGTGTGTTGTTCCGTATGGTCATGCCGCTCAGCGGGTTGAATCCCCCGCGCCAGAATGCATTCGCCGAGGGGGTGCTGAACTTGAAGATCACCGACCAGGGGATGCCATATTCGGGAGAGGCATACACGATGTTATGTTCAATGGTCACGCCGCCTCTCTGTACCGGCGAGAGGCCCAGCAGGCATTGCCCCTCCAGGATGACGTTGTGATGCACGCGGAGGTTCATCGGCGTGGTGCTGTCGAACTCGATGGAGTCGTCGCCGCAGTTCTGGATGAGGTTGTAGGCGATCTCGCTGGCGTCGGCCGGCGAGTGGGTGCCGTTGCCCCGCGGCTGCAGGCCGTCGGAGCACTCGTACAGCCAGTTGTGGCGCAAAATCGATCGCGGCCCGCCGTAGTT
>Ga0307427_1001198_pt1 | contig 13865 bp, 11 predicted proteins | sample SalMarWE160190MG_FD_202162 | JGI IMG/M metagenome (GOLD analysis project Ga0307427, IMG submission 202162) | Salt marsh sediment microbial communities from the Plum Island Ecosystem LTER, Massachusetts, United States - WE1603-190 | ecosystem: Environmental > Aquatic > Marine > Intertidal zone >... | reverse complement strand
TGGCAGGCCGAGCGTCCGCCGGGCCTGGCCGACGGCCGCTACCACCGCCGCGACGCCACCCGAGCCTTTCTCGCCGAGCGCGTCGGTCAGCGCGGCAGCCAGACGGTCGAAGGCTTCGCCCGCCTTCGGGTCGCCGTTGCGGACGGCATCGGCGGCGGCGGCCAGTGCCCGTTCGAGGTCCGTCAGTTCCGCCCGTCCTGCGGCTGCGGCGGCGCCGGTGAGGCTGTCGGCCAGGCGCTGGCGTGCCTCCGGCGGCATGCCGCCCGATCCGGCATCCGAGACCAGACGCTCCGCCAGAGCGGCCGCTGCGCCCGCTGCGCCGGAAGAGTCCCCTCTTGATGCCGCGCGGACGATCCGCCGCATGTCCGGATCGTCGATCTCGGTCACGGCCCGAAGCGTTTCCCGGCGGGCGCCCTCGGCCCGGGCCACCGACTGGTACACCGCCGACGTGGCCCGCTGCGCGTCGCCCTGCCGCGCGCCGGCATCCCGGAGCCGGGCGATGGTCCGCTCGAGGGTCTCGCGGATCGTCGGAGTGATTGTCCCGTCGCGGGGAAGGTTCTCCAGCGCGAGCGCCGCCCGTTGGGCCGCCCGTGGCTCAACCGGCGGACCGGCCAGAGGCGGCACAAACGCCGCCGCCGCCAGAACCAGGACGGCCAACAGCACCGCCTTCCCGCGTGTGCCAAGACTCGTCGCAAGCGGCAGGCGCCGGGCGTCCAGGTGCTCGGCCGCCTCGCGGGCCTGGTCCAACAGGCGACCGTCCAGGAGACCGGGGTGCCGGCCCTTAAAGACTTCGAGCGCCGTGGCGAGACGTTCTTTCAGATGCCCCGCCCGGTCGGCCGCCAACGCCGCATCCCGCAGGGACGCGCCCTCGAGCAGCCGGATCACGAAAAGATCCACGAACCCGAACGGAACGAGGACGAGCGGCAGCACCGGATGGGCGGCCCACACGGGCAGGACCTGCGGCACGAGAATCCGCACGAGCGTCAGCACGCCGCCTGCGACCGCGCCGACCAGCGCACCGACCAAGCCCGCTTCCGCGGCGCGCACCATCACCAGGCGGCGGCGGACGGGCTTCAGGCCGGCGATGAGCGAGTCCATGGCATGTGCCTTGGTCGAAGGTTTGCCGTACTATTGTACGATACGCTGAACGCGCCGCGCAAGCGCGGCGGCTAACGGCGTCTTTACGGCCTCGCAACACCAACGCGGTATTAGTATTGCCGTCGGCGGCGGGAGGAGGGGATGCCCAGTTCATCTCGGTACTTGGCGACTGTGCGGCGGGCGATATCGACCCCGTCACCGCGAAGCCGGGCGACGATCTGCTCGTCCGAGAGCGGTTTGGCCTTGTCCTCGGCGTCCACGATGGCTTTCAAGTGGACACGGACGCGGTCCCAACTGACCCGCTCGCCCTCGGCGGTCTCGGTGCCGCCCATGAAGTAGTTGCGAAGGGCGAAGATGCCCCACGGCGTGTCGGCGTACTTGTCGGCAACGGCCCGCGAAATCGTGCCGACGTGCAGGCCGACGTCGTCGGCCACCTGCTGCATCTTGAGCGGCAGAAGGTGATCCGGCCCGTCATCGAAGAACGGCCGCTGGAACTTGACGATCGATTCCGTGACCCGCCGCAGCGTATCGCGCCGCTGCTGGATGGCGTCCATGAGCCAGCGTGCGCCGCGGATATTCTTCGCCACGAACTGGCGGGTCTTGTCGTCGAGGTCGCGGCGTTTGACGAGTCGGCGATACACGCGGCTGATATAGAGTTCGGGCGTGTCGCCCTTTTCGACCGTCACGACGTAATCGCCGAGTTCGTCGTCCCAGGCGATCCGCACGTCGGGGATGATGGGCGGCGTGCGGTGCGGGTTGACGGCGCTGCCGGGTTTGGGGTTCAGGCGCCGGATGCGTTCGATCGCCTGCTTGATCTCGTCGATCGGCACGCGGAGGGCCTTGGCCATTTGCGGGTAACGGTTGGCCTCGATGTCGCGGAGATGGTCGCGGATGATGCGGACTTCGAGGGCGTCTTCTGGCAGGCGGCCGGGCCCGCCGCCGTACACGGGATCGGCGGCCAGTTGCAGGAGCAGACACTCCTGGACGTTGCGTCCGCCGACGCCGGCCGGCCCGACGCCCTGAACGAATCGCAGTGCCTCGTCCATCTCTTCGAGCGTGGCCGCCGGCTCGGCCTGGTCGGCGAGTTCCTCGAGCGTGGCGCGGAGGTATCCGTTGTCGTCGAGGTTTCGGATAACGAGTTCGCCGAGTTCGCTGCCTCTGGGCGGCACGTCTTCGAGTCGCCAGAGGTTCAGCATGTACTCCTGGAGGGTCTCGCCGATGGCGGGCGTATTGGCCATCGCCTCGGCCTTGGGGTCCACGGCGCCTGAGACCGGGCGCCGGCGCCACGCGCCGGTCTCCTCGAAGTGGGACTCCCAGCGTTGGACGATCCTCGAGAGCCGCTCGAAATCATCCGGCCCGCCGTCCTGCTGGACCACCAGGTCCCGCTCGCCGTCGGCGTCTGTGCCGGACGGCTCTTCGGCCTGACCCGCGTCCGCGACCGCACCATCGTCGCCGGCGCGCATCTCGATGACGGGGTTGGCGATGAGTTCCTGGTCGATGCGTTCCTGGAGGGCCATGAGCGGCAGTTGAAGGATTTCCATGGCCTGGATCATACGGGGGGCCAGGATCATCCGCTGTTCGAGCCGCTGCTGAAGTGATGTATCGAACCGCATGTTACGACCCTACGTCCTGTCGGCCGCGAAGGGCGTCGGCCAGCATGCCCGGGTTGGCGTAATCGAGGCTCGCGCCGGTCGGCAGGCCGCGAGCCAGACGTGTGATCCGCACGCCCGCGTCCTTCAGGTGGTCGGCCACGCACAGGGCCGTCCCGTCTCCCTCGGCCGTCGCGCTCAGGGCCAGGATGACTTCCTGGACCTCGGCTTCGGCGGCGCGGCGTTCAAGGCGCGCCAGGTCGAGCCGCTCCGGCCCCACGCCATCCATCGGTGCGATCAAACCGCCCAGGACGTGATACACTCCGTCATACCCGCCCGTGGCCTCCAAGCGGATGATATCCCTCGCCTTTTCCACAACGCACAGGCGCGAGCGGTCGCGGCGGGGACTGGCGCAGATGGCGCACGTGTCGCCCTCGGCCATGCCGCCGCACTCCGAGCACCGGCCGACCTTGGTCTTGATGTCGTGTAGCGCTTCGGCCATGGCGGCGGTTTCGGCGGCGTCGGCGTCGAGAAGATAGAACGCCAGCCGCTCGGCCGTCCGCCGGCCGATGCCCGGCAGTTTGCCGAGCGCCGCGATGAGTCGCTGCATTGATTCGGTGTAAGCGTCCATGACGAAATGCCTTCCCGCTCCCTTACGGTCGCGGCTAGTTCGTCGTGACTAGCCGCGACCGTCAGCGAGCGGGACGCGGCTCGGTGCTTCGCGCTCCGCCGCTACTGGCCGAGCAGGCTTTCGAGCCCCGGCGGCAAAGGCAGCCCGCCGAGGAGTTTCGAGAACTCCTGCCGCTGGAGGTCCCGTGCCTTGTCCATCGCCTGGCAGACGGCCGCCTTGACCATATCCTGGAGCAGTTCGACGTCGTCGGCGGCGGCTTCGGGCTCGATCTTAAGGTCCACGAGTTCCATCCGCCCGTTGGCCTTGGCGATGACCATCCCTCCGCCGGCCGATCCTTCGGCAATCTGCCGGGCGAGTTCCTCCTGAGCGGTCTGGACTTTGGCCTGAAGGCCGCCCAGGTTCTTCATCATGCCCATCAAGTCACCAATTCCTGTCATGCGGGTTGTCGCCTCCACACCTGTTGCGTGCGACCGAACGTATCAGCGCCTCCATCCGCTCCCTTGCGGTCGCGGCTCGGATAGCCACCGCGCGAGGGAGCGCGTCATCGCGGCACGGGGTTACCCGGACCTTCCGGTCCGGGCTCGACGTTCAAGATGCGGCCTTCGAAGATGTCCACGGCTTTCCGGACGACGGGGTCGTTCATGGCATCCTGGAGTTTTCCGCGCCGGTCGGGCGGCCTCTCATCGCCCGCGGGGCTGTCTACGGCCGGCGTGGGCGGCTTTTTTTTTTCGTCCGACGGCGGCGCATGTTCCGGCTCCGCCGAGACCGAGGCGCCCCGCCCGGTCGAGCCGGCCACGGCACGGGCCGTACCCGTGCCTGGGTCGCCCGTGGCGACCGGCGCAGCGCCGGCCAGCGACGCCTCGAGCGCTTCCAGCCTCGCCACGACCTCCGGCAGCGGCTCCATCTCCGAGAGCGACGCCATCCGGACGATAGCCAGTTCCGCAATCGGCCGCACATCGACCACCCAACGGGCCCGCGTCCGCGCCTCGCCGAGGTACCCGAGGCACGCCACCAGGGCCGGCACGGAGAGTTTCTCCGCTTCCTCGGCCAGACGCGCGCGGTCGGGACCGAAGGCGTCGAGGAGTTCCGCCTCCGGGCCGCACGTCTTCACGACCAGTAGGTCGCGGACCTGGCGCATCAGTTGTTCGAGGAGCGATCTGATGTCGGTGCCGCCGGCCAGAAGGGCGCCGAACCGCCCGAGCGCGCCGCCGGGGTCGCCGTCGGCGCACGCGCCGATGACCGCCAGGACCTCTTCGCCTGCGGCTGCGCCGACCGTCTCGCGGACCGCGTCGAGGGTGACCACCCCGTCGCCGACGGCGATGACCTGGTCGAGGAGCGTGATGGCGTCGCGGACGCTGCCGCGGCCCTCGCGGGCGATGGCCTGGACGGCCTCGGCCCGGGGCTTGACCTTCTCCTTCTTGCAGATCATCTTGAGGTGGGCGGCGATGAGGTCCGTCGGGACCGCGCGGAAATCGAACCGCTGGCACCGCGACAGGACCGTCGCGGGGAGTTTTTCGGGCTCGGTCGTCGAGAAGATGAACTTGACGTGTTCGGGCGGCTCTTCAAGCGTCTTGAGGAGCGCATTGAACGCGCTCGATGAGAGCATATGCACTTCGTCGATGTAATAGATTTTGAACCGCGCCCGCGCCGGACGGTAGTGGGCGTTGTCGCGAATTTGCCTGACGTCATCGACGCTGTTGTTGGACGCGCCGTCGATTTCCAGGACGTCCATGTCGTCGCCGCGGTGGATGGCCTCGCAGATGTCGCACTTCCCGCACGGCTCGGCCGTGGGGCCCTTCTCGCAGTTCAAGGCACGGGCAAGGATCCGCGCCACGGTCGTTTTGCCCACGCCGCGCGTGCCGCAGAACAGGTACGCATGCGCGACGCGGTCGTGCTCGATGGCGCTGCGCAGCGTCTGCACAACGGGGTCCTGGCCGACGACCTCGTCGAAGGTCTTGCTGCGATACCGCCTTGCCAGAACCGTGTATGCCATTCGTAGAGCGTCCCCGCGTCAATCAGGCCATTTGGGATTTCCGTAACCGTCTCGCCGCCGCGTCAGGGAAGACCACCCCCGCTCCCTTACGGTCGCGGCTAGTCAGGTCATCGCCGGTCGCGGCTAGTCAGGTCATCGCCGGTCGCGGCTAGTCATCGCCGGTCGCGGCAGGGAAGACCCCCGGCTGCTCCCGCAGCCGGCTCGGCAATCCGAAATAAGTATGGCCGTGCACCTTCCCTCGACAGGCGACGCTCGCCGGGTGACGTGCTCCGCGGCTCCGGCCAGATAGCCCCACGGCGCCTGGATCTTCCGATTTAGGGCTGCTGCCTTCCGGCCCTGACCCGGTTCACCGGCGACCCATCGCATGGGATCCAACCCTCAACGCCCGGTGGCCCGCTCCCGTGCGGACGCCTCAAGCCTCAAGAAGGGATTCAGCCCTGCTGTAGCGGGTTGCAGGTACAGGGGACCGCTGACCCCCCGCCTAGCACGGCCATCTTTCCCTCTCTCAAAGAGCATGTGTGCAAACCGCGTACCACGGCGCGGCGTTTTCCGCACGTGCCATAAGTATACCAAAAAAGTGCGACAAAGCAAGCGCGCGAAGCGCGAGGGCGGTTTGGGGAATGGGTGTGTGTTCGCTACATTTCCTTCCCTCGATTGCCGATGGTGTGTATAATGCCACGTTCGTGCCGCACCCCGCGGCCCGCTTGCGGGCGGCGCCACTGAAAGGTAAGGCGTTGCGGCGGGTCGCCGCGGCGACCGACGGCCTTTGCGAAACGGAGGTGAACAGCGGTGTTTCGTCCCCAGATCAAGGTTCTCGACTGCACGATCCGCGACGGCGGGCTGGCGAACGATTCGCATTTCGACATCCAGACCGTCCGCGCGGTCTATGAGGCCTGCTGCCAGGCCCATATTGATTACGTCGAACTGGGTTACCGCAACTCCAAGGAGATGTTCGACCCGAAGGAGTTCGGCCCGTGGCGGTTCTGCGACGAGAAGGACCTGCGTGCGGCCACCGACGGCATCGAGAACCCCGGCACCAGGATCTCGGTCATGATGGACGCGCACAAATCGGACCCCAACGACATCATCCCGGCCGCCGAATCGGTTGTCGATACGATCCGCATCGCCACGTACGTCAAGGACATCGACAAGGCGATCTCCATCGAGAACGTGGCCCACGAGCAGGGGTACGAGACCACGATCAACGTCATGGCCATCTCGACCGAGTCGGACTGGGAACTCGACCCGGCCCTGGAGCAGGTGGAAAAGGAGGCCCACGTCGTCGCGTGTTACGTTGTCGATTCGTTCGGGGCGCTCTACAGCGAGCAGGTGCATTACCTGGTCCAGAAGTATCAGCGAATCGTCCCGAGTTGCGAGGTGGGCGTCCACATGCACAACAACCAGCAGTTGGCCTTCGCCAACACCATCGAGGGGATCATCAAGAACGCCAACTTCGTTGACGGGACGATTTACGGCCTCGGCCGCGCGGCAGGCAACTGCCCGCTGGAACTGCTGCTGGGGTTTCTGAAGAACCCGAAGTTCGACCTGCGGCCGGTCCTGGACTGCGTGGCCGAGACCATCAAGCCGCTCCAGAAGCAACTCGACTGGGGATATATGGTCCCCTACATGATCACCGGCACACTGAACCAGCACCCGCGCTCCGCCATGGCGTGCCTCAAGACCGACCAGCGCGACGAGTACCGCGCGTTTTACGATAAGATGCTGGAACTGGTGGAGTAGCCGCCACCGACCACATCCGAGTCAGACGGGCAACCCCATCAAACGCCAAGGGTTCCATTCGTGACGTGTGCCACGGCCGGTCTTGTCCGGCCGTGCGTTTTTTCGCTGCGCGAGACACGCCTGCCACACGTAGGCCGGGGCACGCCCCGGCCTACATGCTGTTGACCAGTCCTGCCGCGGCACGCCCCGGCCTACATGCGCGCACGACGGCGCCCGCGAGAGCAGGGGGGATACCCTCACGGGCGCCTGAGACACTACTGCACACCCATCACGTCCGGGTGCTGTAATAGCCGCGTTGTGAGACCGTGTCGGCTTACATCTGGGGCGGCGGCATCTCGGACACGACACCGAAGATCGCCAGGCCGCCGGTCAGGATCGCGATGATCCAACCGACAATGCTGAGATAGCCCAGGATGAGCCCGGCGATGGCCATGCCGCGGCCGCCCTGGCCGGATGTCTTGATCCGTCCCAGCGCCATGTGTCCCATGACAGCGGCGGCGATGCCGGCTCCGGGAACGCAGCCCACAATGCCGCAGATGAGGCTGGCGATGGCCAGACCGTTGGTGCCTTTGGGGGCAGCAGGCGGTGGCGGTTCCATTGCCGGTTCGGGGGGAGAAGGTGCTTCGGTCATGTTCAACTCCTTTCACGCGAGTGCTGCGTTACGGTTCGTGCACGGGCAGGGCCGACAGGCCCAACATGCGTTGCCTGGGTTTTGCGGCCCAGGCGGCCCACGACGACGTGAACCCGGCCCACTGGCCCGAGCGAACCACCCTCAAGCGCCATTCTGCCATAGCGCTGGAAGGTGTCAAGCACAATCTTTGTGGTTTTTTTCGCTTCACCCACAATCTGTTGGGGGAGGGAAGATACTTCGGATTGCGGATTTCGGATTGGCGAGGCCCAACCGCGCTAGTGTTCGGTTACTCCTCAAATGATGGGTGCCACTGGCGGCTTGTCCGCCAGTGCCTTTCTGCTGCTCGCCACACACTGGCTGACAAGCAGCCAGTGGCACCCGGCAAATGAGCAGTCACAGAGCACTAGCAGGCCGCTAAAAAAGTCGGCGAGAGGCGATGATATGGACGCTCTGCGATTCTTACATCCACGTTTTCGGTGCCTAAAAGGACGTTTTATATCCGGCAAGATCCGTTTTCGGCACTCTCGAACCCCTTCTTTAGCGGCCTGCTAGGGCGGCGGGGCCTCTGGCGCCGCGGACGCTTGTCCGGCCTTCGGGTCCCAGACGAGCCGGTCGAGTCGCTCGGGCGGCACCTGCCGGATGCGGCCGTCGAGGAACCCGATGACGTACCCGCCGGTGTGTCGCGGCGCGGGCGGCAGGAGGTCGCGTCCGCCGGCGAGCGGGCTGCCGGGGGCGCACTCGAACAGCAGGACCGTATCGCCGGCGCGTGCCACGTCGTAGGTCTCGGCGAGGGCCACGGCCCGGTTCATGGCAATCGCGCGGCCGGCGCCGGGGTCGGCGGGGTCGGTCAGGATGTCGAGGTCGGTGATGAGGCCCTCTGCCATGAGGGCGTCCGGCCACGAGTCCGGCGGCGGCAACCGGCCGTCGTGCTCCGCGCTGTACGTCGTGGCCGCCATGCAGAGGACCTTAATGTGGCTCGTGAACTGGGCCTTGTCGGCGAACTCCCCGGCCTTGCGGACGCCGAAATACACGGTGCCGCCAATGGCGGCGAGCAGGATGAGGCCGATCACGAGGGTGATGATCGAGACGATCAGGCCGGCGGCAGCCACGCTCTGGCCGCCCATCTGCCCGGCGCTCGCGCGAATCTTCCTTCGGGCCACGATGGCAAGGATGAGGCCGACCAGGCCGCCGAGACCGAACGTACAGACCCCCGCGATGCCGCAGATGAGGCTCGCGACGGCCAGGCCGCTCGCTTTCGGCGCGGCCGGCGGTGGGCCGGGTGGCGCTTCGGGTGAGGCCTGTGTCATGCGGCTCTCCTTACGATGGGTTCAAGAGAAGATTCGGCAAGAGGCCCTTCTGCGTGTATCCATCTTCGCGGGGGCGGCGACGGCTGCAAGGGATTTTTCGGAGGTCTGGGCGCAAGCCACAGAACGTACAACGCACGGCCGGACAAGACCGGCCGTGGCACAGGTGCGGTTCCACCGGCGACTGCCCGCCGGCAATTCGTCTTGCTCCGTGGCGGGCGGGGGCCTACAATTCGCCGTCGCCATAGCGGCTTCGGCGCGCCGTCGGCCGGACTGCACGGCTACGCACCGGGGGTCAGATTCCTACACCGCTGAGAAGGGCGAGGTATTCGTGAAATCGATTTACGTCCATGAGCGGACGCTGCCTCAAGGTTGGGAGACGGCCGTCCGCCGGTGCTGGGACGAGGGGGCACGGTTCCAGACGCAGTACGATAAGGCCGGCGATCCCGAGAGCCGCGACGTCGCCTGCCTCATCCACGTCACGGAGCCGTTTGCCGAACCGCGCATCCACAAGGCGTTTCCCGGCGGCCTGGAGGACCTGGAGTCATACCGGGCCGAGGTGCTCTACGGCGTGCACGACCACTGGGTCGCCCCCGAGGAGGGCAAGTGGGAGTACACCTACCACGAGCGTCTGCGGGCGTACCGGGTGCCCGGGCTCGACGAGCCGATCGACCAGATTGCGGAGGCGGTGCGGCTGCTTCGCCTGGCGCCGTACACGCGGCGGGCCCAGGCGGTGACGTGGCAGGCGTGGCAGGATGTCGGCATCGCCGACCCGGCGTGCCTTCAGCGGATGTGGTTTCGCGTGGAGAAAGACGAGGCGGGCGGGCCGGACCGGCTGAACCTGGCGGTCCACATCCGCTCGAACGACGCATTCAAAGCAGCATTCATGAACATGTTCGCCTTCACGGAACTCCAGCGACAGGTGGCGGGGGAGTTGGGCGTTCAGCCGGGCGAGTACGTCCACGTGGCCGACAGTTTTCACATCTACGGCTCGTATTTTGCGGAGTTCGAGGGGTTCCTGAAGATGATCGAGGCGCGGCCGGACCGTTACTTCACGAGCGAGTTTGCGCGGCCGATGTTCGCCGACGGCGTACGCCGGCTGCTCGCGGAAGAGGACCTGCCGGACGAGAAGCGGGCCGTGATGCAGACGCGGCTCGAAGAACTCAAGGCCGCAGGGGAGGCGTGATGGCCCAACCGCCGACCGACTCGGGCGAGGAACGACGCAACCGGGACCGCCTGGAAACGGATGCGTTCTACCGCTCTCCGTTCACGGTGGTGGGCCGGGTCCGCAGTTTCCGCCATGCCTTTATGGGTATATGGTTCGTTCTGCGGAGCCAGCACAACGCATGGCTTCATGCGGTGGCCTCGGCGCTGGCGCTCGTTCTGGCGGCCGCGCTCCACATCAGGGTCCAACCGTTGACGCCGGGCGAGTGGGCCGACCTGGTGATCGCGATCGTGCTCGTGTGGGTGGCGGAGGCGTTCAACACCGGCCTGGAGGTCCTGGCCAACGCGGTCTCGATCAAGCGGCACCCGGTCCTGAAGATTGCGAAAGACGTGGCGGCGGCGGCGGTGCTGATGGCCGCCATCGGGGCGCTCGTCGTCGGGCTGATACTCTTTGTGCCGCGCATCGTCCTGCTGATCGACCGGATGAGCGGCGCGGACTGAGAAGGGCCCCGGAGGATCGTCGAGGGGAGTGCTGCGTCCAGGCGGTCCGACGTGAGTGTTGCGCGGTGGGTCTCCGCAACCCCCGCGTGTTCGACGCGACTGTCGCGGCAGGTGCTCCAGACCCGGCGCGCTCACACGTCAAGGGACTTCCCTGCGGGCGCTTAGGCCCCCAGCCGGCGTTTGCATTCATCGAGGATGTCGGCCGTGCGGCTTGCGCCGACGCGGGTGACGCCGAGGGCGCGGACCTCGAGCAGCCTGTCGAGGTCGCGGACGCCGCCGGCCGCCTTGACCTGGACGTGTTCGGGCGCGTGGGCGCGCATCAGGATGAGGTCCTCGTCCCTCGCCCCTCCGCTCCCGTAGCCTGTGGAGGTCTTGACCCAATCGGCCGCCAGGTCGCCGCAGACCTCACACAGGTGCTTCTTGTGCTCGTCGGCGAGGTAACAGTTCTCGAAGATGACCTTGACCTTCTGCCCGGCGTCGTGGGCGGCGTTGACGACGGCGCGGATGTCGTCGCGGACGTAGTCCCAGTCGCCGGAGAGGACCTTCGAGATGTTGACGACCATGTCGAGTTCCTCGCCGCCGTCGTCGAGGGCCTGCTCCGCTTCGGCAAGTTTCATGGCCGTCGTGTGCCCGCCGTGCGGAAAGCCGATGGTCGTGCTCGCCTTGACGGTGCTGCCCGCCAGGACCTCGGCGCAGCGCTTCAGGTAGTACGGCATGATGCAGACGCTGGCGACGTTGTAATCGAGGGCCAAGCGGCAGCCGGCCTCCAGGTCCTCGGCGGTCAGTGTGGGGTTCAAGAGCGAGTGATCGATCATCTTGGCGATGTCAGCGTACGTGTAGTCCATCGTGTTCTCCCGGAGTCGAGGCCAGTTCGCGGCTGGGTGTTTTCCTCGCGCGGCGGTTAATCTTGCCCGCCGCGCATCACGGCGCACGTCAGCGGCGGGTGCCCCACCTTGCGCGGTGGGTCTGGAGCACCCACCGCGCCCTCGACCATACCCCGAAACCGGCGGCGCTGCAAGTCGGCGGCGCAACACGCGAAGCACCTTCCGAGACCGAAGCACGCACAGGAACCGACGGGGCATCGCGGCTATATGCTTCACCCCACACGCCGAGTCTTCATGGATGCGCCGCCGCCTGCGGCTTCGGCTCGCGCCGGGCCGTCCAGCGGACGGCGCGGAGCAAAAGATCGTGCAGGCCGTCGGTCTGCTCGGGATGCGGGCTGAAGACGATAGCCCGCCCTTTGCCGAACTCGCCGCTGACGATGGCGGGCGTGTCGATCATGGTCTTGGGGTCGGCCCCATTCTTGCCGACGCCCGTCCGGAACCACGCCAGGACGGTGTACGGGGGCAGGCCTTCTCGCTTGCCGGGAGCGAGGATGGGGCCCTGGGCGAAGCGGATCTCGAGGCGCGCCGCGTCGGGCCTCCCGAAGAGCGTCCGGCCCTGGGGCGTGAGTTCGATCTGGACCTGGCCGTTTCCCCGCCGCCAGTGTTTGCGGTCGATGCTTTCAGCGCTGACGACGCCCAGCGACCACGAGTAGTTGCTCGTGGCCAGGTACGCTCCGGCACAGACGCCGATGTACCCGCCGCCGCGTTCGACGAACTGCTTGACGGCCTTGCAGCCGTCCTCCCCGAGTCCCTTGGCCTGTCCGCTCCCGCTTCCGCCCCCAAAGATGATGGTGTCGAACTGGTCGAGGGCGCCGTCGCGGATGTCGTCGGGGCACACGCGGCGGAGGATGACGTGCGGCGGTGTCAGGATTTTCGCGAAGCGCGGCGGGGTCTTGGTCGTGCTGGTGCCGGGGCCGTCGTAGACGGCGGCGTAAACGGTCGTCGGTGTCGGCCGCGCCGGGGGCACCATGCGGTTGTGGTCGGCGGCGGTCACCCCGAGGTGTTTGAGGAGCGTGTGGACCATGATGCGGTGCTGGCGCGTCCGCAGCGCCACGTGCTGATCCTTATACGTGGTTTCGAGGATGAACGCCCGTGCGGGGAGCCGTTCGCCGCAGGCGCGGGCGAGCGACCCGTTGGCCCCGCCGCGAAGGCGGGCGAACTTCCGCTCGGGGTCGGTGACGGCGGTGTTGACGGCCTTGAGCATCAGGTCCTGGAGTGCGGCGGTCTCGGGGTGCGGCACGCGGATGACGCTGGAGCCGACGCTCTTGGACCCTGCCGAGCGGAAGCCGGAGCCTTCGTGCAGGTCGAGGGTGTAGTCGGGCTTGTGTTTCCGGACGAACGCCCAGAGGGCCTTGGCGGCCGGGCCGCGCGCGGTGTTCTCCTTCCCGCTGAGAGGGAAGTTGCGGTTCAGGTCGGCCAACTCCTTCGCTTCGCCTGGCATGGCGCGGGTTGCGGCCTTCAGGCCGGGGACGTTACAACGGGGGACGAAGATGATTCGCCCCTTGGCGAGTGGCCAGTGACGGATCTGGTCGACCGCCAGGGCGCCGGCTGGCTCGTTGCCGTGGACGCCACCCGTCACGAGGACGGTCGGGCCTTCGGCGCCGCTGTCGCTGATCCAGTAAGGTGTCTGCCACTTGGTGCCTGCGGCGATAAGACCGCTTGAGGTCTTCGCGTCGGCCAGGACGCCGGCCGGGACCGCCGCGACCAGCAGCAGAAGGGTAAGCATACGAAGCCGTCTCATGCCGTCCTCAATTGCCTTTCGATTCAGTCCCAGGTTGGTGCGTCTGCCTGCGGTTCATCGAAGCGTTAAACCTACAGCGCCACTTACCGCGATCCCGCACGGCGGGCCGGCAAGGCCGACGCACGCTGAGTGCGCGGCAGGTGCGGACCTTACTTCTTCCCGCCCTCTTGCCCGGCCATCCCTTTCGCGACGTTGCCCGCGAAGTAGACGGTCTGGGTCGGGAAGGCGATCGACAGGCCCAGCCGTTTCACGGCCCGCATGATCGCCAGGTTCACCCGCTCCTTCGTCTCGAGGTGCTCGAGGTACGGGATCGCCTTCGTGAAGTAGATGACCTTGATGTCGAGGCTCGACGCGCCGAAGTCGCTGAAGCGGACGACGATGAACTCCTGGTCCACGCCCTCGTCGCCGTCGAGGATCTCGCGGATGGCGGCCACGGCCTCCTGCATCTGGTCGGCGGTGGTCTCGTACGTCACACCGACGGTCTGGAGGACGCGGCGTTTGGGCATCTTCGACCAGTTGTCGATGGTGGCCTCGGCCACCGCCTTGTTCGGGATGCAGACGAGGGTGGCCGGCCACGTCCGGATACGCG
>Ga0307427_1001196_pt1 | contig 13879 bp, 12 predicted proteins | sample SalMarWE160190MG_FD_202162 | JGI IMG/M metagenome (GOLD analysis project Ga0307427, IMG submission 202162) | Salt marsh sediment microbial communities from the Plum Island Ecosystem LTER, Massachusetts, United States - WE1603-190 | ecosystem: Environmental > Aquatic > Marine > Intertidal zone >... | reverse complement strand
CTATTCCATCTCTAAATTCTTTGCCGTTGTAATGAATGTAAATGGGAATAACATTTATTTTATATTTTTCTACCAGCTCTTCCGGAATATCCGAAGCGCTATCTGTAACAAGGGCATAACTTTTTAATTTTTTTTCTGCCATGTTCTTTCAAAACACAAATTTATTAATCTAAAAAATAATAAAGGGATAACCGGACATTATAATTTACCCAATCTTACAATAGAACATATTAACAGTTAATTTAATATAAACTTATCTGAACTTTTGAATAGTTATATCTACAGCTCTGGTTTTAACAGCACCTTAAAATCAAAATAAAAATTTACCAAAATCTATCCCACTTACGTTTCAGAAAGAATTCCAAATGAACTGGTAGGTATTAACATTATGTCATTCAGTAAGCTGTAGTTACGGAATAATTCTCTTCATCCAAGTTTAACTTTATAAAAATTTTCGTATTAATAAAAATACTTATTATATAGCAAAAGAGTTTGGTAGCTTGCTTTAATATAATATTAGTAGCTTTCTTTTTATTCTCTATGCTTCTATAAAAGACTCCTTTTAGTCATAGACTTTTCCTGTCTATTATAATTTTTTTATAATTTTTTTTACATGTGGTATTTTTTGTGGGCTCATACTCAATTCATCAACTCCTAATTCAACAAGAATTTTGGTTGCCTTAATATCTCCTGCAAGCTCACCACATACACCCGCCCATTTGCCTTTTTTGTGAGTGGCTTCTACTGTAATTTCTATTAGCTTAAGAATTGAAGGATCTAGGGGTTGATATAAATATGAGAGATTATCATTTGTTCTATCAGCTGCAAATGTATATTGAGTAAGGTCATTCGTACCAATACTCAAGAAATCTACATAATCTGAAAGAACCTCAGCATTTAAAGCAGCAGATGGTATTTCAACCATAATTCCAACTTCGATATTTTTATCAAATAGTATTTTCCTTTCTTCAAGTTCTTTTTTCATTTCTACAAGTATATTATTTGCCTCAATAACTTCGTCCTTAACTGCAATCATTGGATACATAATCCTTGCTTTACCAAAATTCGAAGCTCTTAATATCGCACGGAGTTGAGTCCTAAAAAGGTCTTTTCTCATTAAACAAACTCTTATACCCCTCACTCCAAGAAAAGGATTAAGATCATTTTCAAAATTCAAATAAGGAATTTTTTTATCGCCACCAATGTCAAGTGTTCTTATAATTACAGGCCTGTTATTAAATTTTTCAAGAACTACCTTATATGCTTCAAACTGCTCTTCTTCTGAGGGTGATGAACTCCTCCCAAGAAACAGGAATTCCGTTCTATAAAGGCCAACTCCGTCTGCGCCCATCTCCAGCGCTATATCTGCATCTTCTGGAGATCCGATATTTGCAGTAACTTCGATTTTTCTACCACTTTTCGTGAATGTAAGAGTCTTTGAGCTCTCTTTTAGTTCTAATTCTTCTTGTTCAAGCTTATTCTTCCTACTAATATATTCATCTTTTATTTCGTTATCCGGCTCAGTAATAATTTTACCATCAATTCCATCAATAATTATTTCCATTCCATCTTTAATATCTCTAAGTGCTCCTTTGACTCCTACAACTGCAGGAATCCTAAAGGCTTCAGCAAGAATTGCTGTATGAGAAGTAACCCCCTTTTTCTCAGTAATCAGCCCTAAAACATTTTTCCTATTAATGTTTGCCGTGTCAGAAGGAGCTAGATCCTTTGCAACAACTATCACCTGTCCTGCTAAATTAGAAAGACTTGTTTTTGGTTTCTTTAAAATATTCCTTAAAAGCCTTTCCAAAACATCTTTTATATCATTTGCTCTTTCTTTAAAATATATGTTTTTCATTTTCTCCATTTGGCCAGCAACTTCATAGAAAGAACTCCTAATAGAGTAAGCAACAGTATATCCTTCTTTTAGCAGTGAATTAATTTTCTTCAATAAAATGGGGTCTTCAAGAAATAGCAATTGCGCCTGGAAAATCTCTGCTTCCTTGGGATTATTTACTTTTAAACTTTCATATATTTTTTCTATTTCGCTTTTTGTTTGCTTTATCCCGAGGTTTAATATATTTTGCTTTTCCTTATACTTAACTGAGTCTTTTTCTTCTTTTATTTCTATTTCACTTCTTTTATATAATTTAGCTTTACCTATGGAGATCCCTTTTGATACACTAATCCCACTGATAAATTTCATTTTATGCCTCCAAAATTATTTTTAATAAGGCTTTCCAATTCCTCCATAGCTTCTGTCTCATCACTTCCATTAATTTTAACAGAAATAGTTTCTCCCTTTCCGACACCAAGAGAGAGAACACCCAGTATGCTTTTAGCATCGACCTCTTTCCCATCTTTTAAAATTTTGATACTTGATTTAAATTTTGATACACTCTGTACAAAAACAGCTGCTGGCCTGGCGTGTAAACCAACCTTGTTCTGAATAACAAATTCTTTCGTTAACATAACTTACATTATTCCTTTAATTATTTTCCTTTTACAAATTTATTTACTCTCTCAAGACTATATTTAATCCAAAATATTATTAACATTTTGTATATAAACACTTCGATCTCATTTTCTAAAATAGCCAATTTAATTTTTTTGCGATCTTGAACTATACCATTTTTATAAGTCTCAATATAGGCAAGCCCTACAATTTACTCAGAATTATTCCAGAAGAGCTTCAGATAATTTTCGCAACTGATTTTTTCACCCTTACTATGACAAACCACTAAGATATCTAAACAAATCTGTTTTCCTGAGTGCTATTCTATTTCTATTCACCTAATTTTTATTAAACCATCATTTTTACTCTTGTCATTATTCCACCATATTACTCTTAAAACGGTTTTTTTAAATAAAGTGGTAGCTAACGACCCAATATCATTGACTATCTTATCAAAACGATGTTCTTTAAAAAGCTTAACAAATTCATTAGTTGTAACATATTTTATTTGCTTTGACAGAAATTTCATGTAATCACCAGGATTTTTTATTAATGGTACCACTATTACCTGACATGGTATCACAGAGTTGCGATCGTCCATCTTTCTGAACCTAACAGGTTTAAGCATAAAATATATCACCATACCTGTATCAATAATCCACTCTGGGTCCACATGAGCAAGAGCAATGTTGATATTAAAAGGTAACTGAAGCCCAGTTGGGAATTCCCTTTCACGTTTTACCAGTGCATCAGTAAAACCATCTTTAACTGCACCTGAATCGCATAAATATCCACCTATCTTTTGAAGGACCTGTTCCCAATCCCTGTTTTCATCAACCTTAGAATCAATCTTAGTAAATATCTGAAATGGCACTTCCATTCAAATCTACCCCTTTCCAATTATTAATTCTACAAGCGCTTCATAAAGAATCCCAAGACTTTTATTAGCTACTTTTCTATCTATATCAATATACGTTTTAATTTGTATTACCCTGTATTCACCTTCAGTAAGCAATTTCGTTTTAACACACTCCCTTGCCATCAATATAGCTTCCTCTTGTTTGAAATCTATTACCCCGGTTTTAGTAAATACTAATGTATATAAGTAATACTTTCCTTAGACAAATATTATTTATCTGACTTTATAATTCTAAAATTAGAACATCCTATTGTCTACTTAAAAATTTATTCTGATTTCATAAAAAATCATTAGGAACACATATTGGTTATAAAGATTTCGGATACGCTAAAGAAATCAGAGACATGGATATGAGAACTGATAACTCATAACCTAACAAGGTTAATCCATTATCACTCATAGGCCATCGTTAACCGATAGCCATTTCTGCTATCGCCTTTAAGTTATCCAAGCACTTTATTCCACAATCTGGACATTCTAATATATATGGATATTGACAGAAAATTCTGTATAGTATACCAACTTACACCGTTATAATTATATGAACTACAAATTATACCACACATCAAATATCCTATAATTTGAGATTTCTTTTATACTTTCAAAAAACCTGGCTTTCTAATAATTTGCGCCCATTCCATTCATTACAAACCAATACATGGCTAACTTATATGTATAAAACCTTATAAAATTTTCTTCAACTCTACTCTATATTGGTGAATAAATTAACAAATAACCAATCATAGCTCCAGCAAAGGTTCGCCATGTAACTTAATATTTCCTTTTTACTATTTACTGTCTTTACTGCCCTCACCATTTTATATTAACTCTAAAATACGAGTTATTTACTACTATTTTCATTATTCAAATAATTACCCTCTGTTCTTAATACTACAATAGGGGCCGAGCTCTCCATAAACCCATGTGTAACTTATGGCATCGCATTAGCCTTCTGTTTAATTTCGATCAATTAATTAGCTGATTTCTATTTCACGGATTATTGTTCTCCACTTATTTGTTCATTTGCTACATTATATTTTCTACTGATAAAGCTTTTTGCAAAATCCTTAGACGCACCTACAAGAGTGTACATCCTTTCAGGCTTCTTTCTGATTAGAATCTCAATAATAACAAATATTACTATACCTATAGCTGACCCTACTGGAGGTAAAACAACCATCAGATCTATAAATATATTCATTGTTGCCCAGAGAGATGTAACAACTGAAATTCCTTCAGGCATTGGTGCTCCAGCATATAACTCATAAGAGCCTGTAAGAATAGGAGACATTTTGGAACCTATGTAGAACATTAAAATCCAAATAAGTGCCTGTCCAATCACCATTTTTACTATGTTTTTTTTCATTATTGGAACCATCATCGGGAACCAGAAAGCTATAAATGCCCATCCTATCGTTATCAACATCCTGTTATATGGTAGAACCATCATAAGAAATATTCCTACCGGTAGAAAAAGAACAGTGGAGGCTAAAACTGCTGGATTTCCTATGATAATTGCTGAATCAAGACCAATCTTTAGTGACTGTCCCCTGGCAGTACGGCTCATTCTTCTTTGGATCGCCTCACCTATAGGAGTCAACCCTTGTATTAATACTCCACACATAATTGGAAGCAAAAACATAGCAGCAGCAACATATATACCACTATTAGCAATTTGCTGCCAAGACGAAAGAGTATTAAGAGAATTGTAATTGGCAACTATCGCTAGAACAAGACCCATGATCAATCCTATCATAAGTGGTTCTCCAAGTATACCGAATCTCTTTCTAATGGTGTCAGAATCAGCTTTTATCTTTCCTAAACCTATTTTATCAAAAATCCAATTTAGGAAGATGGTAAAAATAACAAAACTATTGGAGTGTAGATGTGTGATAGTTATGCCCGGAAGATTAAAAGTTTCCTCAACTGCCGGAGCTACCCAATCTGCCATCGCAAGTGCGATTAAGGATGTAGAAATAATAGCTAACCACCCATAAACCAAGTTATCTGTCATCGCCATAACGAAAGCGCCAGCTAATGCAAACTGCCAATAATTCCATAGGTCAACATTTAAAGTTGATACGACTTTCAACTTATATAAGATATAATTCAAAACAAATACCGCAGGAATAGCCAAGATTCCGGCTAAAGGTACCCCAAAACCCATAATACAAATAATGGAATCACCGATGTCAAAAAATGGGCGAGGAACACCAACTACGTTTATTAACTTACTAGCAACCGGACTGAATACACCGGCATAGCTTCCAAACACAGCCCAAACTCCAATAAACCCAATTCCTACAAGTAGTCCCGACCTAATAGCTACGCTCCATTTAGCTCCAAAAATCTTAACCATTATGGCAAGCAAAATTGGTAATAAAACAACCGCTCCGAAACCTGATATTATCGCAGAGATATTCATTGAAAATCACCCCTCTTTCTTGTTTTTTACTCAGTTTTAGTTTTTTTTAAAATTTCTGCTATTTTCTTCAAATCTTCTTCTTCGTTCAGACCTGTAAGAATACCCATTGCTCTTACCACTGGCACAGGTAGAGAGAGCTCGTCCTCCCGTATATCAACAGCTGTTACTACAATATCATAACCACCTCCTCCTAACATATTTTGTAGATTCCCAATCTGAATCTTATCCACACGTTCTATCTCAATACCAAACTCGCTTAGCTTATTTTCAAGCTTATCTGCCAACACAGCTGCTGTAGCACCAGCAGTACCACAACAGACTAAAATTCTGTATCCTCTAGCCATCGCCCACCTCCCGTTTTTTAGTTTAAATATAAATTATTAATAGATATATCAATTTCACTTTTTAAAATGACAAAAAATATATATATAATTTCTCATTAAAGCCAATACACCTTCTGTCTCTCTGCTGTGGTTCTAATAATTTTAGCAATTATTTTATTCCGAACTATAAATAATGTATTTTATTTTTATATTTATTTATCATCTCTTGATTCTTTGTATCACTGCCATCAATATTAGCACTTACATATACAGGTGGCTCAATCTCTTTTTTTATTAAATTTTCTACTACTTTAATTATTATCAAATTTACTATAAAGCATCCTGTAATAGTAGAAGTTGATGCAACTCTTTGTTCTAAACCCCTAACTTTTACCAGAGCATCTCCAGGGACTCCACAATTATCAATAATTACATCAGGTTCTATCTCATAAAGCTTTTCCCCCGACGAGTGCCTTGATTTAACGCCTCTAGAAAATTTTAAGTTGGTCAATACAATTAACCTGGCCCCTACTTTTTTGCCTCCTATGGCCACTTCAATAGGAGCAGGATTCCTGCCTGAAACAGAATGAACAATTAAAACGTCTTTATCAGTAATTTCTGTCCCCTCAATAATTATAGTTCCGTAACCTTCCAATTTTTCAAATTTTGAAGTATTACTGGCTGGTCTTACATTAGTTACAAGCCCGGGTGCAAAAATCGGATTCACAGGGACAAGGCCTCCCGCTCTAAAAAATAATTCTTCTGATATCATTCCAGCGTGAGTAGCCCCAAAAACAAATACAGAGCCGTCATTCATAATAGCTTCTGTTATTATATTTGCTGACTTATTTATATTTTCCAGCTGAGTTTCATATATTTCATCTATCATCTTTTTTATTAATTCATAATATCTATTTACTGACATTCTTATATCCCCCATTTTTCATAGTGGTAATAAATTTCACACTCACCATTTTTTATATACTTTTTCCATATATTTCTCATATATTTTTTCGTTATGATCTTGCTTAGCATCTTTTACAGTAGGCGATATAAACACATCAAGTTTTTTACCCCTTTTAGTCAAAATCTTCGCAGTTTCTGAAACTAAAGACATAGAAATTGTAATAGCTGTCACAGTAGATGCTGGAGCAACAGGATATTGCAAACCTTCGATTTCTATCATTGAATCACTTATCGGCGCACAATTGTCTATGACAATATCCGCAATATCCCCTAATCTTTTCCCACTTGAATGAGTGGCTTTAGATACCTTTAAATAATCTTTATTAGTCACAGCTATAACTTTCAACCCTTTTCTTTTACAAATAAGAGCCACTTCTACTGGAGCAGCGTTTAAACCTCCATGGGAAAATACAATTATTGAATCTCCATTTTTCATATTGTAACTTTTTAGAACCTCTTTTACATAACCTTCCTGTCTTTCAATCCACAGAAGTTCCCTGCTCCCCCCTGATGCAACAACACTGGACCACATTAATCTATTATCAGTGATAGGCTGAAATCCCACGAAAGATCCATACCTTGGGAAAATATCCATACAGGGCAAAATAGAGTGGCCGCTTCCAAATAGATAGACTATCCTGTTTTTGTAAATAGAATCAGCCATAACCTCAGAAGCTTGTTTTATATTTTTCAATTCATTTTCTTCTATTTTTTTAATCAGACCTTGAATTTTTTGAAGATATACCTTACTTGACATATTAAATCCTTTCTATAGTGCTAACGTATTAATAATAAATAATAATTAATATTTATTTTAAAATTTTTATTTCTAATTCTTTAAAATAAATAATTAAAATCTTCTTTAACTTAAAAATTATTTTCTAAATTATCTGGAATGAATTCCCTGGTAGCAAATACATTTACTCCTGAACCCATTATATTTTCCACAATAACCTGGCCAAATGTTACTGGCGGACTAACTACTTTCCCGGCTAATACCTTCATGCAAGGTATTAATAGCTTTTTAGGTATAGGGCCTGCGGTTCTCACCGGTAACAATGGCCTTGTTTTATCAGTAGTTCTGACCGTAGTTGTAAGAATTCTTTTAGGGCATTTATATTCCTGTAAGGCATATTCTTTTCCCTTAGGGCATTTAAACCCTTTAATAGCAATAATATTCCCACTATCAATTGTTAACTCAACATTGCAGGCTAAAGGACAGATGGGACATATGATTTTAACTTTTTCCATTATCGTTACCTCCAACACAACTTACTGTTAAGCTTCCACACTCTTTATCCAAAGAATCCATGCGACCTTTAAGAAGAGTTATTTTTATCATCTCGCTTGGACGTGTAACAGCCAACCTTCTTTCATATAAACAATCCTGTTTTGTATCATCTACTACCTTGATAGTAGCATCTTCACGGGGTTCGGATACCCTCATATATAAATTAACTTTCTTTTTACCGCTAATATAAGAAGGAACAACATATCTGATACCATCTCCAGCCTTTATTTTTATATTTCTTACTGGTGAGGAAATTTCACCTAAAACATACTTGGCTGCATTTAAACCAGCAATTTCACCCTCCCGGCTAACATTATCTACAAGATCAAGAACATGGACAACATTTCCTCCCGCAAATATCCCCGGTATATTAGTTTGCATATTTTCATCTACAACAGGTCCATGCGTAACAGAGTCAAGTTTTATTCCCGCATTTAAAGAAAGCTCATTTTCAGGTATAAGCCCAACTGATAGAAGAACGGTGTTACATTTTATATCCTTAATGCTCTCGTTAGAAGAATCACCACCTATTTTACTAATTGTTACCCCCTCAACCTTTCTCAATCCATAAATTTCTGTAGTAGTGTATCCCAAGAAAAAAGGTATATCAAAATCTCTCAAGCACTGCACTTCGTTTCTAATAAGACCACCTATATAGGGTAAAATCTCAACAACAGCTTCGACTTTAGCTCCTTCCAATATAAGCCTCCGTGCCATAATCATCCCAATATCACCAGAGCCTAAAATAACAACACGATTCCCAGGAATATAACCTTCCACATTAATTAATCTTTGAGCCGTTCCAGCAGTAAAGATACCTGCTGGTCTTGTTCCTGGAACAAAGATATTGTACCTTGTCCGTTCCCTACAACCCATAGCAAGAACTATAGCTTTAGGATTAAGCCTGATTACTCCTTCAGTATCATTCATTAACAATGTTTGTCTGTCGTGGGTAATATCTAAAACCATAGTTTTTAAAAGATAATTTATTTTTAATTTCTTTAATTTTTGAATAAATCTATATCTATATTCCGGTCCAGTAAGATCTTCCTTAAAGTACTGCAGGCCAAATCCGTTATGAATACACTGGTAAAGAAGTCCTCCTAACTCTTCAGATCTTTCTACAATAAGTATATTTTCAACCCCATTTTCCCTTGCTTTAATAGCTGCAGCTATGCCAGCTGGCCCTCCTCCTATAACTAACACATCTACCGGCATGTTCATTAGAAGCCCCCTTCCTCTGTCAGTAGCTCTTTCGTTCTAGACAGCACGACTTCACTTCCATCATTATTCGCCTTTATACTAGTTACCGGTAAATGAAGCTCTCTTGAAAGAATCTGTAGAATACGTGGGGTACAAAATCCTCCTTGACACCGCCCCATTCCAGCTCTGGTTCTATTTTTAATACCATCTATTGTTCTTGCTCCTCTTTTTATTGCCTCTACTATTTCCCCTTCACTTATATGTTCGCATCTGCACACTATATGTCCGTACCGCTTATCTTTTGTAATTAGTTTCTTCTTTTCTTCATCAGATAATTCGCTAACCTTAGGTATTGCTTTTCTGTATGGATCAAACCTGGGGTTTTTAATTAAATTTAGTCCCTGTTTAGCTAAAATCTGTACTACTAACTCAGCTATAGCCTGGCTACAAGTAATTCCAGCATAACCCACCCTTACATTAATCAAAGAATTTACTCTCTTTGAAGGTTCAATAATATAATCTCTGCCCTCAGTAGGTGGTCTGGCAACAACTCCGGCAAAATATCTAATTATGTCCCCTGAAGAAATTACTGGCATCACTACTTTAACTGCCTGAAGTATAGCTTGAATCCTCTCACCTGGAACATCTATGTCATCTCCACTATTTACATCCATTCCCGCCATTCCAAGTGTTAAATTACCTGCACACCTGGGGTTTAGATAAGCATTTCCCTTACCAACATGTACAATGCTATGGTTTAATATACCCTTTAAACGTTTATCAGTAACCAAAACAATTTCTCTATTCGGCTGAGGATCAAGTGTATCTTCATCTATCATTCTTGCTATTTTAGCTGCCCCTATGCCAGCTGCATTTATTATAAATCTACTATTTATCTCACCTTTATCATGCTCTACTACCATTCTTTTTTTCTCTTGATATATATTTTTAACTTCAGTATCTAACAGGAGCTCAACTCCATTGTGCTGAGCATTCTCAACTAAAGCAGGTATTAATTCATAAATCGCAATAACTCCTGTTCTATGAGTGTGTAAAGCTGCAATAAAACCATTTGAGATATTAGGTTCCCTTTTTCTAAGTTCTTCCCCATCTATCAACTCCATTCCCTCAACCCCATTCTTTTCTCCAACAGATTTTAAATTGTGGAGAATTTCAACCTCACTTTCATTTCTTGCAATCCAAAGCCTGCCCATTCTCATCATTGGAACATTTATCTCTTCAACAAGTTTGTCAAACATCTTAGTTCCAGAAACCATTAATCGCTGCCGCAATGCTCCCTTAAAACCGATCCCAACTTGAACATTTGCGGTACTAGCTTTAGAGGTGCCGAATCCAACCTCAGAATTTTTATCTATAAGAACTACTCGTAAATGATACTGAGAAAGTCTCCTTGCTATACTTGCTCCCTGTATCCCAGCGCCAATTATAGTTACATCTGCTGATTGCCGAGTAGACATTTTACCTAACCTCCCTTTCCAAGGAATCATTTCAGCCTAATATTATTTAATTACTGTAACTTAAATTAGCTAAATAAAAGCAATAAAAGGCAACCTTATAATCGGGATAATTTTTACTTATTAGCAGTCTATTGTCAACAAAGGTTTTACTACAAATTAGAAGATAATTGTGGTATTTTTTTAACTAATGATGAATTATTATCTGATAAAATTTTTTTTACTTCTTCAGGATAATAACATCGAAGTAGTTTATTTGATACTTTATAGTCACTTAATCTTTGCATGATCTTATAAAAATCCTTCCTACCGTCCTCCCTATCTAAAACCGGCAATACAACAATATTCACCTTTATAGTTTTTTCTGGATCCCCCATTCTGAAAAACTCTACAGGGTTTTTAACTATTGCAATTGCAAATCCTTTCCTAATTGTAAATCCCAGCTCTGTATGGGGAATAGCGATAGGGATCTTAGTGCTTATACCTGTGGGAAATTTTCTTTCGTGTAAAAGAACACTCTCTGCCATTCCATTTTTTGCGTAACCTTCTTTTATTAGGGTATTACCAAGAAGCTTTATTACTTCACTACTCGAGCTAACATCCATTTTTGGTAAAATCAGGGTACTATTCAATATACTTTGATAGCTTTCATTATGCGAGACTGACTCTCGTTTTTTAAGCATATCCCTTATTATTTTTTTATCTTCTATCCTTAAAATTGGAGAGACTACAACAAAGGGTAACTTTACACCATATAGTGGAACTGTGGAAATTATCAAATCTGCCCCCTTTTGAATTTTCCCTTCTTCAATATCCCTAATAGAGCCAACTTGTACTATCTCAGCTTCTGGGATTTCATTTAGCAATTCTTCACAAAGTAGTTTTGATGTCGCAATACCCAACGGACAAATAACTACAATTTTTTGTTTTCTTTGTTTTTTTAATTTTTCAAGAGAAGCCGCCAAATGCATTGCAATATATCCTATCTCCTCCTTAGATACTCTTATAAATAATCTTCTTTCTATTATCTTAGAAGCTCTTTCCGCAACGCTATATACAATAGGATATTCTTTCTTTACTATTCCCAGTAAAGGATTTTTTATCTTTATACCTACTCTTATTTTTATAGCTGCTGACTCAATATGTTTTGCTAAAACATCAACTAAATCATCTTCCTTATTTGGCCACAAACCCAGTAATTCAACTTGAAGAGATACAATTTCCTCAGAGATCTTTCTAAATTTCGTTGAAGCTACCATACTATTTGAGCTTGCTACTTCCTGGGTTTTCGACTCAATTATCTTTAAAGACAAATATGCAATTTCGTCATCAGTGAACTTTATTTGAAATTGCTCTTCAAGGCTATAAATATTGTTTTTCAGAAACTGTGCTATTCTATTACATAGTATTTCGTTAATTTTCCTGGATTCAAAACTTATTTTATGGCCTTCCTTAATACGTTTGATAGATAATGCAATAGCAGCTGTTATTTTTAAAACATATTCATCTGTGATTCTGCCTCTAATTAGAGTTTGAATATCTTCAACAAATCCCTTTATTACGAATAAATTTACATCTTCAAAAAACCTATTAAGATTATAAGATATTCTCCCCAGAACAAATTCTGAAGACACTGACTGGAATTCGAATCCAAAAAATTTTGTAATAGCCTCTATAAAAGCATCTCTTACATTCACTTCTTTTCCTTCGATATGATACCCAACACCTGGCTTCCCGATAAGCTTTATTCCTTTTTGAGATAACCATTTTTTTACCTCGGAGACATAGTTAAATGCAGTAGGCCTTGCCACGTTAAGTATTCCACATAACTCTTCAATTGTAGGCAACTTCCTTCTGGAAAGATAAACTCCTGCGATATACCAAATTTTACTTTTTTTATCTAGAAGATTATCTTCTATCTGCTTAATTTTATCTTTAAGATTTTCTATTTTTTCGTACGGGCCTTCTACCCGTAAGCCTATTTTTGGCTTAGCTACAAGTAAAACTCCATTTTCCTTTAAGAATTCTTTTATTTGAGGAATGTCTTTTCTTGCTGAATTAATTCTAATACCTGCTTCATTGCAAAGCCTATGCAATGGAACAGGGTATTTTTTTTCCAAAATATATAGAATAATTTTTATAAGTCTTTTGTTAGCTTTAGTCACTTTCTAAGATTAAATAAGATAGCTCTTTGATTATATAAAAATACTTTAAACAAATTAATGGTATATACTTTCAACTATAGATTTTATTTAAAAAATCAATAGAATAAATCACATTACAAATAAGCTTATTACAGATTAAACCATTTAAAAAAAGAAGTAAAGAAAATAGAATAACAAGTTAATTAAGAGTTCAGGGTAAAAATAATAACAGAGTTCATCTGTCAGTTTTACCATAAAAAAATTTAATATTTCACATTGTGAAATCATAATAACTGTAAACCAAATCTTAGATAGTACAAATTATATTTTAAACAAGAGTCATAGTTATAATAATTTTTACCTCATCTTCTAAGTTTTTGATCAGACTGATCAAATTTCAATCAATTACCCATACCTCTAAAGAGTTGCAACTGATAAATTTCAAAATAATTTCTTTAACTTAATTATTATTTAATGATAACATTTACTAAAGGCAATTATAGAGAATTTAATTATATCAATTTAGTAATTCAAATTAACTAAAGCTAGATAAAATGATTAATAGGAAACAGGCTTTAAACTTTTTAAACCAGCAGATTAAAAATAAAAATATCATAAGCCACATGCTGGCAACAGAAGCAATGATGGGGGAACTGGCAAAAAAGCTACACGGGAATG
>Ga0307427_1001193_pt1 | contig 13896 bp, 7 predicted proteins | sample SalMarWE160190MG_FD_202162 | JGI IMG/M metagenome (GOLD analysis project Ga0307427, IMG submission 202162) | Salt marsh sediment microbial communities from the Plum Island Ecosystem LTER, Massachusetts, United States - WE1603-190 | ecosystem: Environmental > Aquatic > Marine > Intertidal zone >... | reverse complement strand
CGGCGGTGGTGGATGCCGACGGCCGCGTTGTGGGCGTCATGGTCCGCGTCATGGGGGCCGCCACGCCGATCGTGGTTCCCGCGTCCCTTATCCGCCAATCGCTCCTGTCGGGCAGGATCAAACTCAAGCCACTCCGTGCCCTTCCCAACGCCGTGTGGCCGGTGTCACTGCAGGTAACGCCGGGCCGGCCCCCGACGCCGATGACCTTTGCCGCCGCCGTCCGGCTGGTCAAGCGGCAGAGCATCTGCAGGACGTGCAAGGGCAAGGGTACTGTCCTTGTCAGGAGGTTTTTCGGTTGGAGGAAGGACGACCTGGGGATGGATATACGGGAGTTTCGCGAGGAACCCCAGACGTGCGGCGCGTGCGGCGGCGAAGGGGTTGTGTGTGGCAAAGGGCTCTACTCGAAGTTCTCGGCCATGGCCGAGGGGGCAACGCACCTCATCGCGGCGCCCGATACGCCGAAGCACGTCAGGGACATCGCCTTCAAGAACGGGATGGGGCTGCTTGAAGCCCTGGCCAAGGTTCCCCAAGGATACCGGCAATCGCTTACGGAGCAGAACCGGGCGGACCTGGACGGAACCGGAGCGAAATACCCGCGCGGCGCCATCCTGTACGCCCAAGTCCACGAATCTGTCAACCTCCGGGGCGACGACTTCACCGTTCTGGTCGCCTACGACTCGCACGCCCTGTTGATGGTCAACTCCGACATGCTCACGTCCGCCTACGGTGTGAACGACAGCCCGACCGGCGCGGGGCCGGCCAGCGGGGCCTGGGTCGTGGTCGGCGGCGTGCTTCAGGGGACGGCGCACGTTCAGGGCCAGCAACTCATCTTGATGCGTCTGTTTGGGTGGTCGTTTGGGCCGGCGCTCGGCCGCACGCTTTCAAGGAGACCCTTGACCAACGATCCGCCGAGCAGGCGGACGATTGCCGACGCAAGACAGCCCACACCGGGTGAACCAGTCAGGCCCTCGCCCACAACAAACCTGCCGCCGATTCGGAGACGGCCGAAGCCTCCACGCAGAGAGCGTCCCAAGAAAATGCCCGGCGAGCCGTCGTTCTTCGGGCTGTGATCGCCGCGCGATGAACCACGGTGTCAAGCGCTGCCCTCCCTTTGGAGATGACCTCTCAGTTCCGTGGCGCCCCGGAGCACGTCCGCAGCGACAACGGGCCGGAATTCGTCGCTGAGGAGATTCAACGCTGGCCCCATCGGGCCTCGGTGGGTACGCTGTACATCCAGAACGCCTGGCACAAGAATCGGGAAGGGGTCACATCGTGGCGGCGGCGACCGTCCGCACAAGGGGTATCATCCGATGAACGCAGTCGCTCGCCTCGCGATCCTGACGCTCGCGGCGCTGGCCGCCGAGCCGGCCCTCGCGCCCGACCGAGCCAACACTGTCACCTTTCCCCCGGTGCGGGCCCGGTTTGTCCGCTTTCTCATCCATGCGAGCGCCGGCGGCCAACCGTGCATCGACGAGTTGGAGGTATACGGCCCCGACGGCAAGTGGAACCTGGCGCCGGCCGAGGGCGGCGCCAAGGCGACGGCCTCCTCCTGCCTGCCCGGTTACGCCATCCACCAAGTCGCCCACCTGAATGATGGACTCTACGGCAACGACCACAGTTGGATCGCCGCCGGAACGACCGGCGAGTGGGCCCAGATCGAACTGCCCCGACCCGCGGCGGTGGCGCAGGTCGTGTTCTCGCGAGATCGGAAAGGGCGCTACCGGGACCGGATGCCCGAGAGTTTCGAGATCCTGACGTCGCTCGACGGCGTGCAATGGAAGACGGTTGCGCGCGTCGGACCGCCGGGGCTGCCCGCCGGGCCACTGCCCGACGAGAACCTGCTGCGATACGCCTTCGCGTGCGAGGACCGCACGTGGCGCAAGATTGATGCGGCGGACTCTGTGCCCCGGGTCCTGCGACAGATGGAGGAGATGATCGAGCGCCTCGCCGCCAAGGGTTTGAACGTGACGCCAGAGCGCATCCAGTTGGCAGCGTTACGCCGCCGGCAGGCGTCGCTCGCCGCAGCAGCGTCCATGGATCCGGCCGCCGAGCGCGCTGCTTTCTTCGAGGCGCGGCTGGCGAAGCGGCGGCTGTTCTTCCGTGACCCCGACCTCGCGGAGATCGAGACGATCCTGTTCGTCAAGCGTCACCCGTTCCTGCCCTCGCACAACTACAGCGTGATCCTGGACGCACGGTTCCGTCCGGGCGGGGGTGTGTACATACTTAAGATTCCTCGCCGCGACGGGCGCCTCGACCCCGGCGCGGGCAAGGTCGTCCGGCTCTTCGACGCCGGCGGCGGGATCGCCAGAAACCCCATGGCCACGTTCGACGCCCGCAGGGTCTACTTCGCCTATCTCCCGTCCAAGTCCGGCTACTACCACCTCATGGCCATGGATGCCGATGGGAACGGCGTGCGGCAACTGACGGACGGGCCGTTTCACGACTACTGGCCGTGTCCCTTGCCGGACGGCGGGCTGGCCTTCATCTCCACGCGGTGCAAGGCGCGGTACCTCTGCTGGCGTCCCCAGGCGTTCGTCCTCTTTCGGATGAACGCCGACGGCGGCAACATCCGGCCGCTCTCCTACGCCAACCTGAGCGAATGGGCCCCGTCGGTGATGCGCGACGGCCGAATCATCTGGACCCGGTCGGAGTACCTGGACAAGGGCGCCGACTTCGGCCACACGCTCTGGGTCATCCGACCCGACGGCATGCACCCCGAACTCATCTTCGGCAACGACACGCGCAACTGCTACGGCAACGGCCGGGAGGTGCCCGGCACGAGCGAGATCTGCTGCACGCTGATCTCTCACGGCGGTGACCTGAACGGCCCGATTGCCCTCATCGACGTCCGCAAAGGCCGCTTCAACCCGGAGGCAATCACGAACATCACGCCCGACGTCAAGGCCCATTACCACATGAGTTGGGCCAGGAAGCAGTGCTTCCGCGATCCGGTCCCGGTGTCGCGCGACCACGTCCTGTGCAGCCACGCTCCGGCCGATCGGTTCGGCCTGTACGTGATCGACCGGTTCGGCAACCGGGAGATTCTCTACCTGGACCCGGCGATTGGGAGCATGTGCCCGACGCCGCTGTGCGCTGGGGCGTCCCCTCCCACGGTTCCCACGGTCAGCACCGGCGCCGAGCCCGGGAACGACCACGGCAACCTGGGACGGTTCATCGTCGCCGACGTGTACCACGGGCTCGAACCGAAGGTCAAGCGCGGCACCGTCAAGTACATCCGCGTGTGTCAGGAAGTGCGCGCCGACCTGAGCCGGCTGCCCAACGGCGAGTACCGCAACGACCACGAGCCCTTCCAGGACTACTATGCCACGCCGACGCACAAGGTCCGTGGCCCGCACGGATGGCCCAGTTACGTGGCCAAGGGGTCGTTCGGCATCGTGCCGGTAGAGGAAGACGGGTCGGCCGGTTTCTACGCCCCGGCCGGCAAGGTGTTGTACTTCCAGGTCCTGGACGGCGAGTTCAACGAACTGCAGCGGATGCGCAGCGTCCTCCAGTTGCAGCCCGGCGAGACGCGCAGTTGCATCGGGTGCCACGAAGACCGGACCGCCGTGGCGCCGGCCCGGCGCGCCAGCGCGCTCGGCCGCGAGCCCCGCCTCCTGGAGCCGCCGCCGTGGGGCGCGGGGCCGTTCTCCTACGAGAAGGTCGTCCAGCCCGTGTGGGACGCCAAATGCATCCGCTGCCACAACACCAACCATAAGCGTAAGATCAACCTGACCGGCACACGCGACGCGGACCGGGTCCCGGCATCCTACCGCACGCTGATCTCACGCGGACTGGTTCACTATTTCGATTACACGTGGGGGCGCGAGCATACCAAGGCCGCGCCGCTAACGTTTGGCACTGTCAAGAGCAGACTCTGGCAGGTGCTTGGCGCCGGCCACAACGACGTGAAACTGAGCACCGACGAGATGCGCCGGGTGAAGTGCTGGATCGACCTGAACTGCCCCCTGTGGCCGGACTACACGTTCCGCCTCGACCGCCCCGGCCCGGGCCTCGCCAGCCGGTAAGCGGAGCAGGTCGCATTAGAAAGACCCCGTGCGAAGAGGTCTCCGTGCCGTCGGCGCTGAGCCGGCGACACCATCTTGACGGGGTCAAACTTGACCCCGCCCCTCATCCTCCTTCCATCCACAACATGAATCCAAGGCGGTTCGCGTGCACTGCATACGGACCGAACTCCGGTGGCATAGACCTTATCTTCCTTTGCCCTTCGGTTTCGGTCCCACGGCCGCGGCTTTGCCGCTGCCGTGCCACCCGACGCGCCGGTGCTTTCTGAAGACGCACCACAACGGACGGCCCGTCCACCCGTGGTCACCCGTGGCCGCACCGGTTACCCAACCGGCTTTTTCGCCGGCTTGGGTTGGGCGTCGGGCTGCTCGGGCGTTGGCGTAGACGGTTTGTTTTTCCGCGTTTTCTTGGCTTTCAGGCGGGCGTCGATGGCCTCGATGGCCTTGTCTGCCTCGTAGGCTTTGCGATGGGTGGGAAACGTCCGCAGGATCTTCACGAAGTACTCGCGGGCCTCCTCCAGGCGGCCGTCCTGAAACAGGATCGTCCCCTGGTACCAGACGGCGACGGGCACTTCCGGGGCGTCCTTGAACTGCTTGAGATACATCTCGATGTTCTGGAGCGCCTCGGCCGACTTGCCGTCCTCCAGCGGGACGACGGCCAGGAGCAGCCTTGCCTGGCTCAGGCGCCCGTTCTCGTTCTTCGGGGCCAGTTCGGCCGCGCGCTCCAGGTACGGTTCGCCGCGCTTCAGTTGCCCCAGGATTGCGAAGGCGTTGCCGAGTGCGAAGTTCGCCTCCAGGTCGTTCGGCTTGTGCTTGCGGGCGACCATCAGCGCCGGCAACTCGGCCACCTGCTTCAGGAGCGGAGCGACCTTGTCCGGCGGACGCGGGCCAAGGACCATGTGCAAGGCCTTGCCGCCCGGATCCAGAAACAGCAGCGTCGGATAGACCCGCACGTGGTACGCTTTGGTGGCCGGGGTGGCGCCGCCTGAGTCATCGACGCGAACGGGGATGAAGTTGCGGTTGACGAACTGGGCGACGGCGGGGTTGGCAAAGGTGCCGTCTTTCATCCACCGGCACGGCTGCGACCAATCGGCGTAGAAGAAAAGGAGGACGCAGCGGCCGGTTCGGGCGGCCTCGTCCCTGGCGGAATCCAGGTCGCTCCGCCAGGCGACGGGTATGGGCGGCTTTTTCTTCTTCGAGAACGGCCGAGGTTTGACGACCTCGACCTCAGCCGATTCCTGAGCCGCGCCCGGAGCCGGCCCTGCCCGCGCGCCCGCGACGAATACCACAAGGGTCAGCAGCACGGCCGCGGTTGCTCGCATCGCGGTCCCTTTGACGAACCCCTGATGGTCGTCGGGGGTCGGCGTCCGACCCCCTGTTGCCACAGGGGGCTGGTCTTTGTCGGTTCAGTCCGACCCCCTGTTGCCACAGGGGGCTAGTCTTTGTCGGCCACCGGGGGCTGGTCTTTGTCGGTTCAGTCCGCCCCCCTGTTGCCACAGGGGGCTAGTCTTTGTCGGCCACAGTCCGACCCCCTGTTGCCACAGGGGGCTAGTCTTTGTCGGCCACAGGGGGCTGGTCTTTGTCGGTTCAGTCCGACCCCCTGTTGCCCGACCCCCTGTTGCCACAGGGGGCTAGTCTTTGTCGGCCAGAAGCCCCCCTGTTGCCACAGGGGGCTGGTCTTTGTCGGCCGACTCGGCCGGGCTTCAGGCGTCCGGCGCCGGCAATCCGGCGGCGGCCTGGACCGCCACACCGACGCGACGAAGTTTTTGATACCGCTGCTCGAGGAGGTCGTCGATCGGAATGCGCTTGAGTTCCCGCAGGTGCCGTCCAATGCGGCGTTCCAGCGTGATCGCCATCTCGCGCGGACTGCGATGGGCGGCGCCCAGCGGCTCCGGCACGATCTCGTCGGCGACGCCGTACTCCATCAGATGCGCCGCCGTCAGGTGCAGGGCCTCGGCGGCCTCGGGCGCCTTCTCGGCCGTCCGCCACAGGATCGCCGCGCACCCTTCCGGCGTGATGACGCTGCAGTAGGCATACTGGAGCATGAGCAGGCGGTCGGCCACACCGATGCCCAAGTACCCTCCGGAAGCGCCCTCGCCGATGACCGCGCCGACGATGGGCACCTTCAAGAGGGCCATCTCGCGCAGGTTCACGGCAATCGAGTCGGCGATGCCGCGCTCCTCCGCCCCGATGCCGGGGTAGGCGCCCTGGGTGTCGATGAACGCGACGACGGGTAGGCCGAACTTCTCGGCCAGGTGCATCACGCGCAACGCCTTGCGGTAGCCTTCTGGATGGGCGCACCCGAAGAAACAGGCCACCTTCTCGCGTGTGTCGCGTCCTTTCTGGTGTCCGACGATGGCGACCTTCTGGCCGCCGATGCGTCCGAATCCGCAAATGACCGCGCGGTCGTCGCGGAACAGGCGGTCACCGTGCAATTCCTTGAAGTCCTTGGCAAAGGCCGCCACATAATCAGCGGTCTGAGGGCGATCGGCGTGACGGGCGACCTGGACAATCTCCCACGGCGTCAGGGCGTCGTAGGTTTTGCGTATCATCGTGACGAGGCTGCGGCGGATGCTGCGGATCTCGGCGCTGTGGTCCACTTTGCGGTTGCGCTGGTCTTGCTCCAGTTCGCGGATTTGCTCCTCCAGCCTGACGAAGGGCTTCTCGAATTCGAGGCACATGCGAGCCATGGGTTTCGTCTGCCGAGTTCCTCTTGCGTGAGACCGAACGGCCCATTGCGGCGCTACCGGCGCCGGAGGCAGCCGTTGCCGGAAGGCCCGGCGCCTTCGGCCGCCACGATGGACCGCAACTTCACACTGACATACTGCATCCCCGTGGGTCGGTCAAGAGGGTCCTTGGCCATCATCACACGCGCCAGGTCGTCCACCTCGGCCGGCGCATCCTGCGCCACGGCGCGAACCGAGGGGACGGGGGCGTAGAGATGCTGCTCCAGGAGTTCCTGCGGCGACTCGGCCGAGTATGGCAGCCGGCCGGTCGCCACCTCGAACAGCGTGACGCCGAGGCTGTAGATATCGGCCAGGCCCGTCAATCGCTTGTTCCGAATCTGTTCGGGCGACATGTACGACCACGTGCCGGGCCGACGACGTTCCGCGATGCGGCGCACCAGGTATTTGCCAAGCGAGACGTCCTGCCGGACGGCCAGGGCAAAATCGATGACCTTGACATCGCCGCCGTCGGCGATGACGGTGTTCTGCGGTTTCACGTCGCGGTGGACGTACCCCGCCTCGTGAAAGTGCGCCAGGCCGTCGGCCACTTTGGCCAACCATCCCAACGCGGCGGCAAGTGGGGGGCGGCCCTTGTCCAGACGCTGCCGCAAACTCGGCCCCTGAACGATATCCATGAGGAGGAACGGCCGGACGGCACTCAACTGAAGTTCGTGGGCGTGGATCAGGTTCGGGTGATCCAAAGCCGAACAGATGCGGTACTCCCGCTGGAGATGACCCCGCTCGACGCGGTCGCGGGCGTACTCCTGTCGCAGCGCCTTGCAGGCATACTCGCTGCCCCGCGCTCGCCCCACAAGACGGACGACGTGGAAGATCTCGGCCGTATTCGACTCGGCCATTTTGCGCAGAATCTGGAAGCCGTTGATGGTCTTGAACATGGCCTATATCAGGAGCGTTTTCGCCACCTCGTCCGGCACAACGGCGTAATGCGACGGCTCCATGGAGTGAGTGCCCCGGCCTTGAGTCAGGCTCCGGACCGTCGTCGCATACCCGAACATGGCCGCCAGAGGGACCACCGCCGTGATGACCCGGGTCGTGCCCCTGAGTTCGGTATTCTGAATCTCGGCCCGGCGTGACATCAGGTCGGCCGACACGTCGCCGAAGTATTCGTTCGGCGCCACCACCTGTAGCCGCATGATCGGCTCAAGCAACCGCACGCCCGCCTTCTCAACGGCCTGCTCCAGTGCCATGGCGGCGGCAGCCTCGAAGGCGATCTCGGAGGAGTCGACGTCGTGGTACTTGCCATCGGTCACCACTACGCTCACGTCGATGAGTGGATAGCCCGTCATGATGCCGGCGGCGGCCGCATCGCGGATGCCGCGTTCGACGCTCGGCAAGTAAGGCTGAGGGATAGCGCCCTGCTTGATATCGACGCGGAAATCGATGGGATCGGCCTCGAGATCGCCACCGCCGCGGGGCTCGACGCGGATCGCGACGACGCCGTACTGTCCGCGCCCCCCCGTCTGGCGGATAAACCGCCCCTCGGCCTCGACCGGCCGGCGGATCGTCTCGCGGTAGGAGACGCGCGGTTGGCCAACCGTGACGTTCAATCGGAAGTCGCGAAGCATCCGGTGAATCAAGACCTCCAGATGCAACTCGCCCATACCGGCGATGAGGGTCTGTCCGGTTTCCGGATCGACGCGGAACTCAAACGTGGGGTCCTCACGCGTCAGAATGTTGAGCACCTCGGCCAGGCGCTGGCGATCCTCGCTGGTCCGAGGTTCGATGGCCATGGCGATGACCGTCTTGGGGATGCCGAGTTTTTCGAGCGCAACGGGATGGCGTGTGTCGGAAAGGGTGTCGCCCGTGAAGGAGTTCCTGAGACCGACCAGTGCAACGATGTCGCCTGCCGCGACCGAATCTTCGCGGATGCGCTCGTCGGCGTGCATCCGCCAGATGCGTTGGACGTTCTCTTTTTTGTCGCGTGTCAGGTTGAGGACGCGGCTGCCGGCCTTCAGGCGGCCACGGTAAACGCGAACCCAATGCAAGTCGCCGTGCGCGTCTGTGGCGATCTTGAAGACCAGGCCGACGAACGGGCCGTCCGGGTCGGGCTGGATCTCGGCCTCCTTCAGTTCGCCGCCGCGCCCGGCCAGCACCTGCCCCGTCACGGATCCCACCTCGAGGGGATTGGGCAGGTAGTCGCAGACGGCGTCCATCAACAGTTGGATGCCTTTGTTTCTAAGGGCCGACCCGCACAGGACGGGAATGAGTTCGGAGCGGACACAGCCGGTGCGGATGGCGGCGGCCAGTTCGCCGACGCCGACGGAATGCTCGTCGAGGTAGTGCTGCATGAGGTGGTCGTCGAATTCGGCGGCCTTTTCGATAAGTTCCTCGCGGTGGAGTTCCGCCATCGGCATGAGGTCCTCGGGGATATCGGTTTCGTCGATCTTGGTGCCGAGGTCGTTGCGGTAGTAGAAGGCCTTCATTCGCACAAGGTCCACGATGCCCTCGAAATCGGCCCCGCCGCCGATGGGCAACTGCACCGGGACGGCGCCTTCGTGGAGGTGGTCGCGAATCTCGTGAAGGACGCGTTCCCAGTCCGAGCCGACGCGGTCGAGTTTGTTGATGAACGCGAGCCGCGGGACACCGTACCTGTCGGCCTGCCGCCAGACGGTCTCGCTCTGCGCCTCGACGCCGCCGACACCGCAGAAAACGACCACGCATCCGTCCAGGACGCGTAGCGACCGCTCGACCTCGATGGTAAAATCCACGTGTCCAGGTGTATCGATGAGATTGATGGTTCTGCCTCTCCACGGCAGTGTGGTGGCGGCCGCGTGGATGGTGATGCCCCGCTGCTGTTCCTCGGGGTCGTAGTCCATGACGGCGGTGCCGTCGTGGACCTCGCCCATCTTGTAGGTCTTGCCGGCGTAGTAGAGGATGCGCTCGGTGACCGTGGTCTTTCCGGCGTCGATGTGTGCGGCGATGCCGATGTTGCGGATTGTCGAGAGGTCAAGGATACTCATGGTTTCGTTTTCCGACGGCGCCTCGGGTCGCGTCCGTTACGGAGCCGGGATTGCCGCCTTCGGCGCCAAGCGCCCGGGCATTGGCGGATCGGACGTGCCAAAAAGAAGAGGGGTCTGCAAGCGCCGATCGCTCCAGGCCCCTGTGTGTCTCACCATGCGAAGTGCGCGAACGCCTTGTTGGCCTCGGCCATTCGGTGGACGTTCTCGCGTGTGGTGATGGCGGTGCCTTCCTTTCTGTAGGCGGCCATCAGTTCATCGGCCAGGCGCTGGGCGAAGGGACGACCTTTCTTCTCGCGGGAGGCCTGAAGGATCCATCGGACGGCCAGCGACAGCCGTCGTTTCTGGCTCACCTGCATCGGCACCTGGTAGGTGGCCCCGCCGACACGTTTGGATCGGACTTCGATGTGCGGCTTGACGTTGTCGACCGCCTGGGTGAAGACGTCGAGCGGGGGGGCGTCGGCGACCTTCTTGGCGATGATGTCCATCGCATCGTAGAAGACGCGCTGCGCGACGCTTTTCTTGCCTTTCCCCATGATGCAGTTGATGAACTTCTGGACCAGTTCGCTCTTGAACTTGGGGTCCGGCTTCAGATGCGTGTGACTGGCGGTAAACTTCTTGTAAGCCATGGCAATCCTGTCTCCAATGCGGTTTGAGAAGCCGCGCTCCCCTTCGGGTCGCGGCTAACGCTACAGCGCCACTTCGCCATTTCGCGCGGTGGGTCTCCTGATCCACCGCGCTCGAAAGCCCGTTTTCGCCGTTGCGCGGCGGGTCAGGAGACCCGCCGCGCGGTAAGTGGCGCTGTAGTACTAACCGCTATCTCCCTTTTTTGGCTCCGTATTTCGAGCGTCCCTGTTTGCGTCCGTCCACACCGAGGGCATCGAGCGTGCCCCGGATGACGTGGTACCGGACACCCGGCAGGTCGCGCACCCGGCCGCCCCGCACCAGGACGATGCTGTGTTCCTGGAGGTTGTGGTCGATGCCCGGGATGTAAGCCGTGACTTCCTTGCCGTTCGACAAGCGTACGCGGGCGATCTTGCGAAGGGCCGAGTTCGGCTTCTTCGGCGTTTGCGTACGGACGAGCGTGCAGACACCCCGGCGCTGCGGGTTGCGGTCCAGGGCCTGGCTTTTGGACTTGTTCTTCTGGCGCCGGCGGCCCTTTCGGACCAGTTGGTTAATGGTCGGCATGCTATTATGTCTCCATTCTGCTGGTCAAACCCCAACGGATCTCGGGTTCACGATCTCAGGGGCGCTCTTACTGTCCTTCCAGTGGCTGGCGGACCTCGGTGCCTACGGCAGGCAGTTCTTCGACGAAGGCCTTGGCCGCCAAGACCGGTTCGGCATGCAGCCGCACTGCGGCTTCCAGATACGGCTTGAAGCCGGTGCCGGCGGGGACCAGGTGTCCGAGGACCACATTCTCTTTCAGGCCGATGAGCGGGTCTACCCTGCCGGCGAGCGACGCCTCGGTCAGCACCTTGGTGGTCTCCTGGAAACTGGCGGCCGAGAGGAACGACTCGCTCTGAAGGCTCGCCTTGGTGATGCCCAGGAGCATGGTCTGTGCGGTGGCCGGTTTGGGGCGCTTCTTCTTTGGCGTCTCGCCCCCGCCCTGTTCGGCGATGGCGGCGGCTTCCTCAAACTCGCTCTTCAGGACCAACTGGCCTTCCTCGAACTCGGTGTCGCCGGGGTCGGCCACCTTGACCGTCTGGCCCAGGTGTTCGTTCTCGCGGCGGAACCTGAACTTATCGACGACCTCGCCGGGCAGAAACGACGTGTCGCCCGGGCGCTCGACGCGGACTTTGCGAAGCATCTGCGTCAGGATCATCTCGACGTGCTTGTCGTCGATGGACTGTTTCTGCGAGCGATAGACGTTCTGAACCTCGCGTAGCATGTATTTCTGGACTTCGGCCTCGCCGGAGATGCGGAGGATATCGTGCGGGACCAGCGGCCCGTCGGTCAACTGGTCGCCCGCGTGGACGACGTCGCCCGTGTGGACCCGCAGGTGCCGGTCGTGCGGCACATAGTGCTCCTTCTCGATCTCCGATTCGGGGTTGCGGACGATGATGGTCATCTTTCCGCGTTTTTTCTCCTGCGACAGTTCCACGACGCCGTCGATCTCGCTCATGACGGCGGGCTCTTTGGGCTTGCGGGCCTCGAAGAGTTCCGTGACGCGGGGCAGGCCGCCGGTGATGTCCTGCGTGCCGCCGACCTCTCGCGGCCGGCGGGCCAGGAGCGTGCCGGGCATGATCTTCTGGCCCTCCTCGACCTCAACGTAGGTGCGTGCGGGGATGTAGTGGAACTCGAGGATCTTGCCCTTGGGGTCCTCGATGATGACCCGCGGGTGGAGTTCGCCCTTGTGCTCGACGATCAGTCGGCGCGTGAACCCCGTCCGGTCCTCCTCCAGGCGCATCGTCTCGCCTTCGACGAGGTCGGCGTAGCGGACGACGCCCTTGTCCTCGGCCAGGATCGGCGCCATGTAGGGGTCCCACTTGCAGAGGATATCGCCGGCCTTGACGGCCTTGCCGTCGTCTTTCAGCAGCGTGGCGCCGAGCGGGACGGCAAGGCGTTCCAGTTCGCGGTCTTTGTCATCGAGGATGACGATCTCGCCGTTGTGCTTCAGACTGATGGTGCGGGCGCCTTGCTCATCCTTCACCTTGACGGCGCGGATACTGTGGTACCGCACCTTGCCGGCCTGGGTGGCCCGATACTCGCTCTGAAGCACGGCGCGGTGGGCGGTGCCGCCGATGTGGAACGTCCGCATCGTCAGTTGGGTGCCCGGCTCGCCGATACTCTGTGCGGCCATGATGCCGACGGCCAGGCCCTGCTCGACCAGTTTGCCGGTCGACAGGTCCACACCGTAGCACTTGGCGCAGCAGCCAAGCCGCGCTTCGCACGTCAGGGGGCTGCGGACGCGGAGGCGGTCGATGCCGAGTTCCTCGATGCGTGCGACCGCAGCATCGGTGATGATCTCGCCCTCCTTGACGACGTATTCGTCGGTCAGGGGATCGACGATGCTCTGTGCGGCCACGCGGCCGACGATCGTGTCGGCCAGGGACCGGTCCACCTCGGCGCCGGTGTACCAGACCTCCTTCTCGATGGAGTTCAGTGTGCCGCAGTCGTCCTCCGTGACGATGACGTTCTGGGCCACGTCGGCGAGTTTGCGCGTGAGGTACCCGCTATCGGCGGTCTTCAGGGCGGTGTCGGCCAAGCCTTTTCGGGCGCCGTGCGTCGAGGAGAAGTACTCCAGGACGGTCAGGCCCTCGCGGAAGTTGGCCTTGATGGGCGTCTCGATGATGCGGCCCGACGGTTTGGCCATCAGGCCGCGCATCCCCGCCAACTGCCGCACCTGGTCCACGCTGCCGCGCGCCCCGGACCGCGTCATCAGGAAGATGGGGTTGAGGTACGGCTTCCCGCCGCGCGTATCGTGCTCCAGTTCGTGCATCATTTCGTGTGTGACGAGTTCGCGGGCGTGGGTCCAGGCGTCGATGACCTGGTTGTAGCGTTCGCCGTCGGTGATGGCGCCCTCGTCGAAGGCGCGGTTGATGCGGCCCACGTCCTTCTGGGTGCGTTCGAGGATTTGGCGTTTCTTCTCGACCGGCACGCGGAGGTCGTCGGTGGAGAACGAGAGGCCCGCCAACGTGGACCACTTGAAGCCCAGTTCTTTGACCTGGTCGAGGACTTCGATGGTGGCGGCCTTGCCGAGCAGACGGTAGCAGTCGCTGATGACCTGGCTCGTGCCCTTCTGGACCATCTCGAAGTTGTAGAACGGCATGCCGGCGGGCAGGACGTCGTTGAAGATGATGCGGCCGACGGTGGTCTCGATGCGCGAGGTCTCGGGCTCGATCTCGAGGCCATCGAGGACGGCCAGTTTGGTTTCCTCTGGCAGGCGGACCTGGATCTTCGCCTGGAGGGCGACCTTGCCGTGCGCGTGGGCGGCAATCGCCTCGTGGAAGTCTTTGAAGGCCTTGCCTTCGCCCTTGAGGCCGGGGCGGATGACCGTCAGGTAGTAGCAGCCGAGGACGATGTCCTGGCTGGGGCTCATGATGGGCCGGCCGTTGGCCGGGCTGAAGATGTTGTTCGTGCTCATCATCAGGATGGTGGCATCGACCTGTGCCTCGAGCGACAGGGGGAGGTGAACCGCCATCTGGTCGCCGTCGAAGTCGGCGTTGAATC
>Ga0307427_1001190_pt1 | contig 13904 bp, 13 predicted proteins | sample SalMarWE160190MG_FD_202162 | JGI IMG/M metagenome (GOLD analysis project Ga0307427, IMG submission 202162) | Salt marsh sediment microbial communities from the Plum Island Ecosystem LTER, Massachusetts, United States - WE1603-190 | ecosystem: Environmental > Aquatic > Marine > Intertidal zone >... | reverse complement strand
ATACCGTATAAATAACTCTGATCAGCACATATGCTCCTACCTTTGTCATCAAAGGAGCAAGCAGTGCACTTACTGACGATGGGGCATGTGTATATGCATCTGGAAGCCATACATGGAGGGGAAATAAGGCCATCTTTAGAGCCAGTCCCACCATAAAGAAGCTAAAACCAACAAGTATCACCTTGGAACCATAAAGATTTGGCAAAAGTTTTGCCAGATCAGCCATGTTAAGCGAGCCAGTTGAAGCATAAAGATAACCTACGCCGAGTAAATAGAAGCAGGCCCCAATGGTCCCAAAAATTAAATAATTAAAACTGGCAAATGGTGCACCATCTTCTCCCACGGTAATAAGGGCATATCCTGCAAGGGATGCAATCTCTAAAAATACATAGAGGTTAAACATATCCCCAGTTACTGCTATTCCCAAAAAACCAGTCACCTGTAAAAGAAAAATGCAATAGAAATAAACAATCTTATCAGGTAGCTCCTTCTCGACACTCTTCTTTGAATAGATTGCTACCATAAGAGCAATAAAGGAAATAACAGGCAAAACAAAGGCATTCAAATAATCAACAACATACTCTATACCCCATGGGGGACTCCAATTTCCAAGACGATAGTGGATGGTTCCACTGGTAATAACTATATTTAATGTCTGAAGTGTTGCAAGGAAAGATAAAGAGAGCGCAATTAAAACGATTGGATAGCAGAGGCCTTTCTTCCACAACCCTAAAATAAAGGCAATAAAGGCAAACATCAACGGGATAACAACAATAAGAACTGGGGCTTGTAGCATCATTTGTTAAACTTTAAGATATCGTCTTCCTCTAATGTATGGTATTTTCTGTAAATAACGATCAATATTGCCAGGGCCACTCCCAGGGTGCTGACCATAACGACAATAGCCGTAAGCATAAGTACATGTGGAAGTGGGTTTATGTAAGAGGCAGCGTTTACAGCATGTGCTTCATGGCCATGCATAATAATGGGCAAGGTTCCACCTTTTTTTGATGCAGTAGAGATAAAAAAAAGGATAATCGCCGTTTGAAATATATTCATCCCTATTACCTTCTTGATCAGGTTTCTTTTCCCAATCATGGCATAAAAGCCAATCATCATAAGGGTAATATAAATCCAGTAATTGTATTTACTAACTATTAGATCAAACATGATTCGGGTTTGTCGGGTTTATTGAGTTTGTTGGGTTTTTTATGTTTAAATACCCCAATCCCTCAATCTTTTGATGTTTTTTACCTTTAACTTTAGGCAGTTAAATCGTAACAAGGCATTAATGCTTAGAATCACAACTGACAAATGACTAATGCCCAATGCAAGTCTCTTACTTTCTTTGTTTTCTTCTTCTTCGTAGTATGAGAATACAAGAAATCCCTGCTGTGAAGATAACAGTAGTCTCTCCAAGGGTGTCGTAACCCCTGTAATCTGCCAGTACAGATGTAACCACATTCGGTGTGGCTGTCTCATCCATTGTTTTTTCTATGTATCTGGGCGAGACATGTTTGCTTGCTGGAGAATTGGGATCACCCCAGTCTGGCATATCCACGGTACCATAAATAAGTATCATCCCTGTTATAATCACAGTAATAAGGGCTAAGAACCTCAATCCTTACTCCTCCTTTTTGTCTTACTCACCGCAGCTATAAACAGCACTGTTCCAATTCCGGCGCTCACAGATGCCTCGGTAAAGGCTACATCAACTGCACCCATTTCTGACCACAAAAGGCACATAAAGAAACTATATGCGCCAAGGATATACACTGCACTTAGCAAATCCCTTACAGAAATAGCGGCAATGGCACATATCAAAACAAAGACCAAAATCATAATATCAAAGGTTACTATCATTCTTTTTCTCCATTTTTTTTAGTCCATGGCTCCAAATGGCATCTCATGGCTGCCCTGGAGATGGCATGAGTGGAGGTAGGCTGGGCAAGAAACATGAATACTGCTATAAACATTATCTTTAAACTTGTAAGGGAAAATCCCTCATAGATGCTCAGGCCAATAAGGGATAAAAGAACCGCAAGGGTATCACCTTTTCCTGTTGCATGGAGACGGCAGAAAAAATCAGGAAAGCGTAAAAGCCCAACAGTTGCTGCTAAAAAGAAAAAGAAACCCGCAAGAAGAAATGGAATAGAAGTTAAATGTAGAATAGACATCAGATCTCTCCCCCCTTCTCTAAATATTTTGCTGCGGTGATTGTGCCAATAAAATTAAGCAGGGCATAGACCATACTGATATCTATAAACATATCCACCCTATTATAGATAAAGCCCATAATTAAAAGAATAACCAGGGTCTTGGTACCAATAGCAGAGATAGCTGCAATCCTGTTTAGTACACCTGGGCCAAATACACCTCGGTATAGACACAGAAATACAAGGCTAAACAAACCCATTCCGAGACATAAGAAAAAGTTACTCATCCCCTACCTCTAAGTCTTCCTCATCCTCAGGAAGCACTCCTCCTGTGGATATATCAAAAAAGATGGAAAACATAACCGCCATTACAGCAATTCCAACGCCAATCTCAACCCCAAGGATACCAAGAGATCGTGCCTGAGCAGGTATCACCTTTAAGATAGTAGACAGCCTCCCATAATCTAAATAGTTACCTCCCATAATAAGGCACAATAATCCAATTCCTGAATAGATTAGTAAACCAAAAGAACTAAAGAGGCCAGCCTTGAGCTCTGACATCCTTTCTTTTGTATCTTCAAGACCATGGGTTATAAGATACAAAATAAAACTTGCACCTAAGATAACACCCCCTTGAAAGCCTCCTCCTGGGCTGTGATGACCGTGCATAATAACATAGAGGGCATAAATCTGGATAAATGGCATAAATACCCTCGCCACTGTTCTTATAATAATATCATCTGTAACATTGATCATTTCAGCGCCCCAAATATACGCGCAACATCCAAAACATCCTGAATATATACGTGGTCTGCCTCCATAATGACATGAGCAATCTTATCTTCCATTTCTCCGGTATTAAGATCATAGGCAACCTTTCTATCCAGGGCATGTACAAAAAACTCCCCTTCCCTGATATCTATGGTAATGGTCCCTGGAGTGAGGGTAATGGAATTGGCTAAAGCAACCCATGCGATGTCACTCTCTAATTTTGTCTTAAAACGTATTATCTGAGGATCTATCGGCATCTTTGGGGATAATGCCAGATAGGCAACATGCAGGTTTGCCGAAAAGATCTGGCCCAGGAACCATGGGCCAGCGAGAAAGAATCTTCGGGTCCTGGTCCTGAAGTCTCCAAGCCTGATGTTAAAAAATAGAAGATCGTGAGATAGAAACCCGACAAGCACAGAACAGATAACACCAAGGGTAAGATGAAAGGAGTCAAAGCGTCCTGACAGTAAGACCCAGAAGGCAAACAAAATAAAGAAGGTTAGAACAAAATTCCGTAGCGCCAATCCTGATTTCTTAGCACTCAACAGGATATCCCTGGCTTCTCGTTTTTCTGTGAGGAATTTTGTTTCACTGGTGAACTTTGCAGACGTGTATAATAATTCCCTGGCCTCTTCTCTGGCCTTTTCACTATTTTTACCTTTCTCAAGAATCTCAAAGGCCTTATACACGGCCTGTACCAATACCGTAACTTCCATATTTAATCCTTTTTCAACTATTCAGGCACGAATTATCACGAACAATTACTTTATATGAAAGTTGTCAGTTGTCAGTTGTTTTTTGCAACGGACTACGGACAACTGACTTTTGACTTTTCATCCTTAGTTGTCACCAATAGGTCATGATACTTCATTTCCATTTGTGTCCACCTGCCCGCCATGCGAGGCCGCAAGGCGAGGCGGGCAGGTTTGTGGCTGAATTTACATCCTTTGCAACTTAAGGAATAATCAAAACAGGCACAGGAGACTCCTCTGCTACACGGTAGCACGCACTCCCTGAGGTAATTTCCTTCACGATGCCCTTTGAGCCATATCCCATTGCAATAAGGGAGGCATTATAGTCTTTTGCCGCTAATATAATCTCTTCTGGCGTCTTGCCAGCATAAATATGAGATTCAGTATCTATCTTTTCCTCTAAGCAGATCTTTCTAATCTCCTCAACCCTGTCCCTCAGTTGCCTTATATCCTTGACAGTCGGTTTTTCACTCAACACATATACTGCGTCCATTAGTCCTATAAGTGGCTTCACACCTATAATGTAAAGCAATGCCCTTTGAGTTGAATCAGACCAGTTGATAGCAAGAATTATATTATCAAACAGGCCTTTTGTGGAAAAACTCCCTTCCTCACCATTTTCATGAATAAGCAGGATGGGAAGACGAGTATTTTTTATCAGATTTCTCACTACAGAGGCCTTCAACATCTTTTTCTTTTCTCTGTTGAGATGAGCTACAATAAAGGATGCATTCTCTTTGTTGGCTGAATCTAAAATTCTTGGAACAAGCGGTCCTGATCCCTTATCTCTCTTGAGGTTTACTCCATGCTCAGATAACTTCTCCTTCAATCCCTGTGGAAGGCTCTCGGAGAAAAGGATAATTTCTTCAAGTCCAATCTTTTTTATATCCAGCAATCCTTCAAGGAAATCATAGGTTGGCTCTTTCAGATATGGTATGTAGAGGATTTTCTTTATTTTTACAGCCACTACTATTTAACCTCAGTTGGTACAATCAAGACAGGTAATTCCGAGTTATCTGCGAGAGAATGGGCCGCACTGCCTGACCATTTTTCCTTCCAGATACTCCTCCTTTTCGCTCCAAGAATAATCATAGTGGTTCTGTGCTCAGAGGCTGCCTTCTGAATCTGCTCCTCAACTTTACCAATATAAAGATGTGGTCGTGCATCAAATCTTTCGTTAACGAGAATATCACATACTTCATCCAATCTCTTCTTATTATTCCTTTCTAATTTATGTGCCTCCATTTTGGATAATTTAGCCACATCCTTTTCGCTGACTACATGAACGATATCCACCCTCTTCACCGCACCTCTTAAAGCAAGGACATAGTCAAGAACCTTTTCCGAAGATACTGACCAATCAAGCCCTAAAAGGAGTCTCTCAAATGGGTTCTCACCCACCTTTCCGGACTGTGACAGATAATTATATATTAAAACCGGCTTAACAGCTCTCCTCAGAAGCTCCGATGTTTCTGAACCGGCATATAGTTCCTCAAATTTAGCCCTTTTGCGCCGAGCAGTGACAATGAGATCCACTTTTTCAATTTCAGTAACAGAGAGGATCTTAGGTATGATATTACCAATGGCTATATGGGCCACAACTTCCATCCCCTCCTCAAACAAAGTTTCCGCCCAATCAATAAACCGAATATCAGCTATCTCTTTTAGCTTCCGTTCTTCCTGCTTTAGATAACCGGTACCCCTCCTCATAGCTACCTTATCCCTGGATATTACATGGAGAAACACCACATTATTCATCCCTACCTTTCTAAGTGCCATCAATGATTGTAAAGCATCTAACCATAACTCCTCAAATTCGGACACAAAAAGTATCTTTGAAATTTTCATAATATCTCCCAATTCCTCTTAATTAAGATCAGCCGTAACTACTCAGCCACCGATCTACGCTGATCATCGCTGATTTTCTTTCTTTTATTATCATATACAAATCTCTTGAATTCTGATTTTCTGCCAAAATTCAATAATAAGCCAACCTCAATATTTGTTGCCTGCCCGCCATCGGCTTCGCCCTCAGGCGAGGCGGGCGGGCCTTCAAGTAATTGATTAATTGAGCCTCATGTGCAGAATTAAGAGCACGAACAGCTTTTAGTTTAAGGATGACTTTCTTGTCTACAATCAAGTCTGCGTTAAAATCTCCGATTATAGTACCTCGAAAAAATACAGAAATCTCTTTCTGTCTTTCTACACATAATCCATACCCGGTTAAGACAATATATAAGGCATTTTCATAGATAGATTCTAGAAATCCATCACCAAGCTCGTTATAAACCTAATAAAAACTTTTAAGAATAATATCTGTAGTTTCTTTGTGTTTAAACCTATCTGTGTTCATCTGTGTGAACCTGCCCGCCGTCTGGCAGGCGGGTCTGTGGCCGAATTGTTAGATCAGCCTAAAATTTTCTTTAATGTTTCAGCCAGATCTTCCGGCTCTACTGGTTTTTCAAGATATGCCTGAGGTTCGGGTACAGTTTCATCACCAAACTCGGTCAAGGCCGCTTGGGATCTAACAAATGTCCTTTTAGAAACCCCGGAGAGCATAACAATAGGGATGTCTTTAAAAGATGGGTCAAGCTTTAACTCATGATACATTTTAATACCGCTCTCTCTTGGCATCAATATATCCAAGATAATTAGATCTGGCCTCTCCTTTTTTACCTTTTCCATCCCCTCTGCACCATCTATTGCCATGATTGGTATATAACCATTTTCCTCCAGAACAGTTGTAACAAATGTTCTTATATCGACATCATCCTCAACATTGAGTACCTTTTTTGCCATATTACATCCTCCCTTAAATATAGAGTTTGTTGTGTTTATTGGGTTTATAGGGCTTGGGACACGTCAGGCAAGCAGCAGGGAGTATGAAATCTGCTTACTGCTTACTGCTTACTTCTTACTTCTTACTGCTTACTTCTTACTGCTTACTTCTTTTTGCTACCTCTTGATATGGCAAGTAGACAGTGAATGTAGTTCCATTTCCTACCTCAGATGCTATATCAATTCCCCCTCCATTTTCCTTAATTATTTTCTCTGTTACCAATAACCCTAATCCGGTCCCTCTTTCTCCTTTGGTACTAAAAAAAGATGAAAAGATTTTTTCCTTTGTCTCTTTATCCATGCCCATCCCATTATCAGCTACCTCGAGCCTTATTACATGATTTTCCTCTATCAATGAAGTTATCTTAACCTGCCAGTGTTTTTTTGATGTGGAATCAAATATGCAAGCATCGATGGCATTGGAAAGGAGGTTCAATAGAGATCGATGGATAGCTTTCGGATCTATAAATATCTCGCCTAATAAAGGATCAAGATCTGTTTTTATTTCAATATTATTCTCTCTCGCCCTTGATTCCATAAGGGCAGATACCTCTTCTATTATCTTATTGGGGAAACAATTTTCGCTTTCTGGCTTTCGCTCCTTTGAGTAAGCAAGCAAATCAAGAACGAGGTCCGATATCCTGCCTACATTCCTCTCGATCATTTTCCAACCGCTTTCTATCTTATCTGTATCTTTCTTGTCAAGTGCAACATTTAATACATAGGTGCCACCCTTAAGTCCATTTAAAATATTTTTGATATAATGGGCAAGGCCTGCCACAGTCTGTCCTGTGGCTGCTAATCTCTCAGATGTAATCAATTCTTCCTGCAGTCTTTTTATCTCTCTTAAATCCTGAAAGAAGCCGACACAACCTACTACCTCATCTTCTGCGTAGAGAATGGATCCTGAAAATCTTGCAGGAACAGCCTCTCCATTCTTGCTGAGAATATCAACCTCCTTCCACTTTGATAGATCGACATAGCCTCTCTTTTCTAATCCAGACCTGAATTCTGAAGCTATTTCCTGTGGATAAAGCCTGTCAATATTCATCTTTCGTATTATTTCAGAACGATTGTGCCCAAATATCCCTTCTGCACCTTTATTATAGATGATAATATCGCCTTTCTCATCTGTAGCAATAACAGCGTCATTTGAAGATGTAATAAGTTTATTCTGAAACTCAGCTCTCCTTTTTACCTCCTCTGTAGCAATTCTTACCATTCGCTCAAGGTCATCGGTATATGCCTTTAGTTTCTTTTTAATTGCTATCCTTTGTTCTGCTCTCTTTAAGGCAATTGAAAGCGCCTCATCCTTTATAGGCTTGTTAAGGAAATCTGAGGCATCAAGTTTAAGGGCCTCTATAGCTAAATCCATATCTCCATGCCCGGTTATCATTATTACCTCTGCATCGGGGTTTAGTTCCTTGATCTGCTTCAAGGTCTCAATCCCGTCCAAGCCTGGCATCTTTATATCTGTTAAGATTATAGGTGGTGATTCATTTTTAAATATCTCAATACCCTCTTCACCTCCTGCTGCTGCTAATACATCATATCCATCGCTTGCAAGAGAGAGGGTTAAGACCTTCCTGATCCCCTCTTCATCGTCTATGATTAAAAGCTTGGACATTATCTAAGTGCCTAAAGTACTTAAAGTTAAAAGTGCCTAAAGTTAATGTAAAAAACAGATATGAATAACACGTTTCAGGTTCTTGGATATGAGATGTGGGATGTGGAACACAAATCCCAACTAACTCCATCATTCTACACACGGGAATTTCAATGTGAAGGTAGTGCCTTTATCTACCTCGCTTTCTATCTCTATTGTTCCACCATAGTCACTAATAATTCTGTAACTGATACTCATCCCTAATCCGGTACCCTGGCCTACTTCTCTGGTAGTAAAAAAAGGCTCAAATATCTTATCCATTATCTCCGTTGGAATCCCTTTGCCTGTATCAGATACTGTTACCACAACTTTACTATCATAAGGGAATGATTTTATTGTAAGCAATTTCTTCCATTTCTTGTCTCCCCATCGCAAACCCTTATCATCCATGGCATACATGGCATTAGTTACTAAATTGATAAAGACCTGCTCCAGCCGGTTATGCTCTGCCATAATGTGAGGCACATGTGGGTCAAGATCAAGTTCAACGCTGATCTGATGCACCCTTAATTGCTGGCCCATAACCTTGAATACGTCTTTAATAGGTTCGTTTATATTCAACTCGGTTCTGGTAAGGTCCGATTGCCTGGCAAATTCTCTCATATGCTTAATTACTTTTGAGGCCCTGTCCACATGGCTACCAATCTCTTCAGCCATGACATTCAACTCATCTTTGGAAATCTCCTCGCCCTTTTTGATCTTCTTCAAAAAGAAATCGCTTGCAACCTGAATCACATTCAAGGGCTGTGTTAATTCATGTGCCATCCCTGAGGCGAGAGTTCCCAGAGTAGCGAGCTTGCTGGCCTGTACCAACTGTGCCTCCTTTTCTACATTCTCATTAATATCTGTTGTAGTTGCTATCAGATTTTCTTTACCTAAATGCACTGCATGACATGCCACAATATTCACATAAAAGGGATCTCCTCCTTTTCTGATGTGTCTCCTCCTGGGATAAAAAGCACATTGATTGTTAGTGAGTTTTTTTAGTCCCTCTTCAAGTTCTTTATCCTCTTCAAATAACAGATCAAAAAATGTATTTTTCAACAATTCTTCTCTTGATTGCTGATAACAATCCAGGGCCGTTGCATTGACATCTATAATGCTAAAGTTATGTCTGTCCATAATAAAAATAGGGTTAGGAGCGCTATCAAAGAGGGTTTTATATTTCTCCTCCGACCTGCTTAATTCCTCATTAACCTTTTTGAGTTCCGCTGTCCTTTCTTCTACTCGCATTTCCAGCTCATCATGCGCCTTCTGCAATGCATCCTGAGCGTCCTTGCGCTCCGTTGTATCCCAGAGTGTTTCAATTGAGCCTACAGTCTTTCCATCAGACACTTTTATCGGCGCGGCTGTAAAAAAAAGCCATCTACCTTTTTCGCCTATCTGTGGGAAAAAATCCTCTGCCTCATAAGCGCCCTCAATAAGGGCCGAACTCCTCCACTTATGACCATAATATTTCTTTATCTCTTTTTCCTTCATTTCATCTACGATAACATCGGCCATGATTGGCCTTTCTTCTTCCCTGAAAGGCAACCATTGTTTATTTGTCCCAACTATCTCATCAGACTTATAGCCAGTTAACTTCTCGCAGGCACTGTTCCAGTGTGTTACAATATGATCTTTGTTTATGACAAAGGTAGGTATGGTATTTCCCTGGATAATCTGGGATAAGGCTCTTTCCCTCTCAACAAGCTCCTTCTCTACTGTTTGCAAATGCCTCGTCCTTTCCTCCACAATCTTGGCAAGCTGCTGGGAAAAAAGATCAAACTCTATTTTAATCCTCTCCGGCTCATCTATATATTTTTTTAGATCTTTCTTAATTCTCAGCCTTTCCTCTTCTATCTGAAGAAAATCCCAGACTGACATGGCCTCGAAATGATCTATCAACCTTACTTTTGCTGGTTTAGCCTTCTTAAGTTTCTCCAGGACCTTATTATCCCCTGTCAACTCGATAATTAAATTCAGCCCTTTAATAGAAAAAAGATTTTTGTAGTCCGTAGTAATGAATATCCCTCTCTCTTTTGCATATATCAAACCCTCGGCCCTATCATTTATATCTGCTACACCCTGGATGTTGAGTTTATGGTTAATAAAATTCTCTCCAAGGACAATTGTAAGGATAGCCTTGCAAACCCTGCCTCCACCCACAATAACAATGTTTGAATTTTGTAAGATTTCCCGCATCGTATTCCTTTTTTCAATCAGAATGTAGAGGCTTCGCTCAAATTGGAGAATTGGCCCGCCCTGCCCGCCCTGGCGCGACTTCCTTGGCAAATATTGCAATTTCTATATTATTTATAAGTCCTGGCAATACAGCCTAATCCCGATTGTATCGGGACAGGTCTGGGCCAGGGGCGCGAATTTTCTGGAGTAAACTGCTGTTATCGTAATATTGTGCAAGTGACTTCCGCTAAACTCCTGCAATGTGAACCAAGTCTGGGCCAGGGAGTGATGAGTTTAGAAAATAGAAAAGTTTTTTTCTTTTACTATCCAATACCCCAATGCTCCAACACTCCATTCCTCCTAATAATATAAAATCTGATCTGCCTCTAACATGAGTTTACATGCCTCAAACAAATTTATTGGATCAATAAAATCTTCTATATTTGATTTATCCTCAATTCCTTTTGCAAATCCATCAAGTACATGAAATGTACCGCATGAAACTATGGATATCTGCATTTTATCCCTTTCAAACCGAGCAAGCTGTTCCATGTTATCCGGCAGTTTTTCTGCCTTTAATCCCTCAAACTGAGAGGCAGTTAATTCTTTCACATCAGGCGTCATGACAAATTTTGCCAAGGTACCTTTCTTGGTCATTGCAACTGCTTGTGGGCCATATAAAATGGTGACCTTTTTTACATTATAATATTTCCGTGCCACCCAGGCAATAGTATAGGCTGTATAATGATTCCATCGCTTATCAGGCCCTGTATTTATGAAAATAAGAATGTTTTCCGCAACTGCCATTGTTCTTATCCCCCTTTCTGATGATCCCTTACCTCATTTTTGCCGAGAGAGTATATTCTTCTCCATTTTTCCTGTCAAGGCTTGTGCCAGATATTATTTCCTTTAGAAACTGACCGGTATACGATTCCTTAATAATGGCAATCTCCTCAGGTAAACCAGAACCAACAATATAACCGCCCTTCTCTCCTCCTTCCGGACCCAAGTCAATGATATAATCAGCTGACTTAATAATATCCATATTGTGCTCTATTACGACAACCGTGTTATCCAAATCGACTAAATGATTTAAGACATCCAGGAGTTTCTGTATATCTGCGAAATGGAGTCCAGTTGTAGGCTCATCCAGGAGATAAAGGGTTCTTCCTGTATTTTTTTTCCCCAACTCTCGAGCCAGCTTTATCCTCTGTGCCTCCCCACCGGAAAGAGTGGTGGCAGGCTGCCCAAGTTTTATGTATCCAAGCCCAACATTAAACAATAGCTCTAACCTACCTCTAATCTGGGGAATAGGTGAAAAAAACAGCATAGCCTCAGCTACTGTCATATCAAGCACATCTGCAATGTTCTTTCCTTTATACCGTATCTCAAGGGTATCCCGATTATACCTCAACCCCTTACACACATCACAGGTAACATATACATCCGGAAGGAAATGCATCTCAATTTTGATAATCCCATCACCCTTGCAAGACTGGCACCTTCCTCCTTCTACATTAAAGCTAAACCTGCCTGGGTTATACCCCCTGACCCGGGATTCTGGTAGCCGAGAGAAGAGATCGCGAATATGTGTAAATATCCCTGTATAGGTAGCTGGATTAGACCGTGGGGTTCTTCCGATAGGGTTCTGGTCTATGTTAATTGCCTTATCCATATACTCTGTACCCCGTATCCTCTTCATTCGACCAACCCTTTCCTTTGAATGATAAAATTTTTGTGCCAGTGCAGGATAGAGAATCTGGTTTATCAAACTGCTTTTGCCAGAACCTGAAACCCCGGTAATACACGTAAAGGTCCCCAAAAGAATTGCAACATCAATATTTTTAAGGTTATTCTCTGCTGCCCCTTCAATCACTATCTCCTTTCCATTGCCTTTTCTTCTAATGGCTGGAACAGGGATGGAAAGCCTTCCTGAAAGATATTGACCAGTCAGTGAGTTTTTGTCTTTCACAATCTCCGCTGGAGTGCCGGTAAATATCACCTTACCTCCCTGCTCACCGGCCCCTGGCCCCATATCTACAATATAATCTGCTGAAAGTATCGTTTCAGGGTCATGCTCCACAACTATCACCGTATTACCCAATTCCTTCAATCGTTTAAGGGTTTGTAAGAGTTTATTATTGTCCCTGTGATGCAATCCAATGCTTGGTTCATCCAAGACATACAATACCCCGGAAAGAGAAGAACCGATCTGAGTGGCCAACCTGATCCGCATCTCTTCTCCACCTGAAAGTGTTGATGTTGACCTATCAAGAGAAATGTAGTCAAGTCCCACGCTCTCTAAAAAGCCAAGCCTTTTAATAATCTCCTTGAGTATTTGCCTGCCTATAGTCTCTTCCTTTTCTGTTATCCTCAGCCCTTGAAAATATTCATGGGCCTTAGTAATAAAAAATGAAGTTATCTCAGCGATGGATTCACCACCTATCTTTACAGCAAGACTTTCTTCTCTTAATCTTGCTCCATTACATTGAGGACAGGGCCTGATATTCATGAATCTCTCTATCCATTCCTTAGAAAAAGAAGAATCTGTTTCGTGGTATCTCCGGTTAAGATTTGGAATAATGCCCTCAAAGGGCTTTTTATAAAAATGGCGTCTATCGTCTCTGTCAAAATAGAACCTGATCTCCTCTTCTCCTGAACCATAGAGAAATGCCTTTTGAACGTGCTCCGGGAGTTCCCTAAAAGGTGCGTACAAATCAATTTGATAATGCTGAACAATGGAGTCCAGCATCTGATAAAAATATATCGAATGCCTGCCCGCCCATGGTTCAATTGCTCCCTCTCGTAAGGAAAGACCGGGGTCTGGAACAATTAAATCGGGGTCAAAGTACATCTTGATTCCAAGACCACCACATTCCTCACATGCTCCTAAGGGATTATTAAAGGAAAACATCTGGGGAGTCAGTGGTGGGAAGCTAAAACCGCATACCGGGCACGATGCTCTCTGGCTAAAACGATGCTCTGCCTCACCAATCAGATCCACAATTGCCAATCCATCTGATAAGGTAAATGCCAATTCTAAGGAATCGGTAAGCCTCCTTATTATGGTTTTGTTTACTATTAATCTGTCAATAATTACCCTGATAGAATGCTTCTTTTTTTTATCCAGGTTGATGTCAGAATCAAGCAATATGACATCTCCATCAATCTCAACTCTTACAAAACCTTCTTTTCTCAAACGGTCAAGCAGATGAGTGTGCTCTCCTTTTCTGCCATCCACCACAGGGGATAAGATCTGGATCTTGCTTCCCTCCTTAAAGGTCATTATTTTATCTACAACCTGTTGAACGGATTGGGACGTAATGGGAATATCACAATGGGGACAAAAGGGATGCCCAATCCTTGCAAATAGAAGCCTCAGGTAATCATAAATCTCAGTAACAGTACCTACAGTTGACCTTGGATTTTTACTGGTAGATCGACTCTGAATAGAAATGGCAGGAGAAAGACCCTCAATGGAATCTACATCTGGCTTATCCATCTTCTCTAAGAATTGCCTCGCATAGGTAGAAAGTGACTCTACATACCTCCTCTGTC
>Ga0307427_1001189_pt1 | contig 13911 bp, 33 predicted proteins | sample SalMarWE160190MG_FD_202162 | JGI IMG/M metagenome (GOLD analysis project Ga0307427, IMG submission 202162) | Salt marsh sediment microbial communities from the Plum Island Ecosystem LTER, Massachusetts, United States - WE1603-190 | ecosystem: Environmental > Aquatic > Marine > Intertidal zone >... | reverse complement strand
TCAGTGTCAAGGTAGAGGGTATCCTTGGAGAAGAGTTCAGTCAAAAGCGTCTCTCTGCTATCATAATGCCCTCTCCCAAGGTATCCTATCATAATCTTATCCCCTCTCTAGTATACCCAGGAAGATAAACTTTATATCTTCCTTGTTCATATTCATATATATGGTTACAATTAGCACATAAAATTTCTAAGCCTTCTTCTTCATACTGAAGAGCTTCTCTTTAAGCTTCTCTCTCATATCCCCCACATCTATCTTAGGGTTCACAACAGCTAGGAAGAGAGCAAATCTATCAGAGTTAATGAAGCTTAGTATATCTTCTTTATACCCTCCCTGCTTCCAATCCTCTATCATCCTATGGAAGATACCATGCTCTTCATTAACTACAAGGTCTACTATGGGGTCATCACTACGGAACTCCTTACTCTCCTCTATGTTCTTGATGTTGTTTGAATATAACTTATCTGGTAACTGTGAACGGAAACGTTCAGGAGCTTTCCTCTGACCTTTGAGAATCATACTAAGGTAGGTGCCAGAGATACCAAGCTTCTTAGCTAACTCAGTCTGGTTCAACTGTTTCCCTCCAAAGGATTAACTCAATCAAAGCATAGACCACATCATCTAGTAGGGAATCCTCAAAACTCTCATTAGCTAGTGTTCCAGTTTTGAGGTAACGTGCTTGTCTCTGCCACTTATCTGCTCTACGTATTGCAACTCCTCTCCAAGGTTCTACCCCTAACTTAGCAGAGGCTCTAACATTGGCTAGTGGGTCTTCATCTGTACCATAGTCTCTACCCTTCTTCTCATGTAAGTTAAATATCTCTTGTAGTAAGGAAGTAAATCTAACATCTACGGAACGGTAGATTATCTCCTTCCATGCTGCTTCTAGGTGTGCATCACTCTGTTCTCTTGTAAAGTCCATTACCTTTCCTCCTCTATAAATGCTCCACCTATTCCCGTACCACCTAATCCATCGGATTCTTCAACATCAAATATCACAAGCTTTGTTATGCTCATCTCCCTATCCACTGTTTTAGTGAGAAGGTCTTCTCCTCCATAAATCAATGTTATATTTTGGTCAGGAAACACTGGTAATGGAAACTCTAATACCCTTTCTGCTAATACTTTCATTATTCCCTCCCTATAAGTGTATTTATTTTATCTACCGTGCTATCTCCCAATCCTTTTATAGCACATATCTGTTTAGGTGTAGCATTCATAGTCTTCCATGCAGTCTTGAACTTAGCAATGAGTAACTCACTGGTCTTTATTCCTATACCCATGTTGACTAGGGTTTGTACTTGTGGATTGGAGTCAGGTATATAAGGCTTCTCTCTAATGTATCTCTTGAATGTAGTATACTCTTCCTTGTTAGATGCTTGTACGAACTCCACCAGAGCTTCAGCAGTACCCCTCTTGGTACAGGTGTGGAAGGTACTTATCCCTAGTTTATCAAGTCTCCAAATAAATCCCATGAAATACTTATAAGACCTGTTGATAACCCTGCTCTTGTAGAAGATAGTACCATCCTTCTTCTGTTGGTATAGCACTGTGTCATTAGTACCTATAGGTTCAGATACACCCTCTATCAATAGTATCACTTCATCAGCGTGTTTCAATGCAGTCTTCAACTGTCTCTCTAGTGTATCTACCCTACCTGCTAAGTCAAAGACAGTCTTCCTCTCCACTGTGATAGTGTGGTTATCGTATGCCCAAAACAAGTAATCTGCCATTCCAAGAGGTTGAAGCCTTGCGGTACTAACTGGAATGCTTTTTTTCATCTCTTCTATCACGTCAAAAGGTTCAAATGCGTCTGCAATTATACTTATTGCCATATATCTCCTTACATATATTATACATTATATATTATATGTTATAGGCTTACCTTTGATAACTTCACAAACCCTTGTAATCTCTTGAACACTGCTTCCAAGGATAGAACATCCTCATCACAGTGGGTTTGTATGTAGTCCAATGCTTCCTTACTACCTGCCTGTGCTCTCTGCCACACTTCGGGATTAAGTCTATGTCCCTTAGAGGGTATGTTCAATAGGTCACAGGCTACCTCTAACCTGTTCCTATGTAGCTTTAGCTTAGGCTTCACTAAGTCAAAAGCATCAGTGAAGAATACATCCCTATACTGAGGGAACTCTAAGTTCCACTTCAATGCTCTGGTACGTAAGAAAGGTATATCAAATCTGAAGTTCTTAGAGTAATACCCTACCAGACGGTTATATGGTTTGATAGCTTGAAGGAAATCCCTCATAAGACGTTCATCAAACTTGTACTCCCTTATCTCCTTGGTAGTAACAGAGCTATGTATCAACTCTCCGTCCAGTTCCTTGATACTCCAACAGAGGATATAACCGAAGTCTGCATCTAGGTTAGTAGTCTCTATATCTAGTAGTCCTATATGCTCCTCTACACTGGTAACTCCCTGCATCTCCTTGAGGAAACAGGAGGGATGTTCGGAGTATCTCCTACCATGAGCTTTACATCTATGTTGGTATAACCATATCATCTCCTCCTTCTTGAGATGATTGTAGTTAGTTGTTGTTGGTATCTGTTCTTTATCCATTACACTCTTACTTCATAGCCCTCAACTTATCTATCCAACCCTCTATGTCCTTCCACGTAGGCTGTTCTCTAACTGAACCCTGTGCTGATGGAGATAATCCACAGATGGTGATAGTTCCTATAGGTTTATTATCTTTCATAGTCATCCAAAGCTCCACTTCTACTAAGTCCCCAGTGTACTTAAATCCATCAGGTACTTCTTCCCCTGTAGGTTCTCCTTTCTTGTACCCTTCCTTAGTGTGATGAACAAGTATGAGATTCTTATTGTGCAGTTTAGCTTGTAAAATAACGTCCCTCATCCAGGCATTAGGTGTAGCATAGAGTGTGGTAGGATATATGCTGACAGTTGTTGGGTCTTTCTGCTTCAACTCGTAGAGGAATGCTGCTTGAGCATCTTGCCATACAACAGTGAAGGGGTCTAATACTATTGTTTTGACAGTGGAATCTTCAAGAGCTTCGTTGTATTTCTTTTCAAACTCTACCCAATGCTTATAATCTTCCTCAGTACCTTGTGGTTTAGCTTTTAAGGGTTGCTTCTTCATCAGATAGATAAACTTTATGTTAGCCTTGTCTGGGATGTACCTATCCTCCACTCTATCTGCTCCCAACTCAAGGTCAAAGAACACTATAGGTGTAGGAGCACTCATAGCAAAGGTACTCTTACAGGTCTTCCTTCTACCGACAACCGAAACTAGTCGTAGCATAATATATTCCTCCTTTATCTTAATCTAAAGTCTGTACTTACTGAAACTAATCTTAACATTATATTCCCTCCAAATCTTTACCCAACACAACTATCATTCCATTCTCCTCCCCGTCTATCTTTGAGGGTAGATACACCAGATAAGAGTCATCCTCTAATACCGTATGAACCTCACCCTCTGTACCCTTTGGAATGGTATAGGCTACAGTACGCTGTGTGTGTAACAGTCTAACCTTATCTCCTTTTTTCATGTTCCTTCCTCCATTTGTCCAGTTTATTTATATCTTTGAATACTGGTATCCCCATCTTCTTAGCGTGAGCTACCTCAGCCTTCACTCCCTTAGACTTTGTATCCCCATCCTTCACTACGAACATAACATCTGATGCCTCTAACCAGGGTTGGTCATATTTTAGCCAGTTGTCATGCCCTATATCTATCCCGTACTTTTCCATCCAATACTTATCCAGGTAATGAGTAAGCAGTGGAATAAGGGGGAAGTAACCTAATACAAGGAGTGCGAATGCTGCATCCATACAAGTCTCTACGTGCTTCACCCTCTCCTCTTCTGTAGGAGCAGAGTAAGCACCAGCAAGGTAGACTTTTATATGTTTCACTCTACCTCTACCTCATCCTCCGTTCTTTCCTCTTTATCCCCTCCCATTATCTTCATCAGAGCTTCCTTCTGTTTCTTCTCACGTCTCTTCATGGATTTCTCATAGGTATCCTTGTCATCATAAAGGAACTTGAGGTCTTGCTCTTCAAAGAACTCATATATTCTCTGAGGAGCTACACAGAATCCCATCCAAGTTATAATGTCCTGACCAAAGCCTAGTTGTAGTCCTGTGATTCTAGCAGTTATACCGACCTGATAACCAGAGTCAGCTAGGAAGATAGCACCACCACTGTTACCGAAGATAGAGCTACAGTTAGTCATCCAATATAGTTTATTGTCTATCTCTTCGGTGAGGTAGGTTATCTGTCCTTCATTAGCGAAGGGTTCATGTCCTAAGCTACACCCAGAAGCATAAGCAGATGTGAATAGCTTTACACTCTCTATCTTATCCTTGGGTATAACGGTAGCTGTATAGGGACAGGGTTTAGGACTCTGGAGTTTGAGGATAGCTATGTCATGTGCCTTATCGTAGGCTACAATCTCTGCTTTGTAGGCATTGGAACTGTTCACTGTGGACATAAACACATAATCAAAGATTTCCACCTGAACCAGCTTCTTGAACTCCTTCTCTATATTCTTCTTCAGGAAGCTATCCCACTCCTTCTTGACTGAGATAGAATCCTCTACCACATGAGCACAGGTCATTATGAAAGTCTGGTACTCTTCTGGTTTCTTAGAGTTACTCCTAGAGTATATTATAGTACCTGAACCACCAGCTTTCTCAGTACGTACCCTCACCACGGGGTACAGAATCCTTTCGTGTAACAATTTTGTATCCATCAATCCTCCTATGTCTGTTCTATTTTAATACCTGTCAATGCTGCTATCACCCTAACAAGGTCTATGGTATTTACTCCTGCTCTCTTGCTATCCATCTCAATGACTACATTTGGTATAGGATTACTCTCATCTATCTGCTTGAATAATACCGTTCCCTTCTCAAGATTACCTGATACTGTTTTGATTGCCACTGTTATCATACTCAACCTCCTACATGATACATTAAATATACTATGAACAATATAGTAGTAATAACCATGTATAATCCTCTGGAGAATTTCCATACCCAGAAGGAAGAACCCAATGCTCTAGGTAATGTCATTACTGCTGTAACTATCAGAGCTAACAACCAAAAGAAAGAGAAATCATCCACACTCTTAGTTTGGAATATCTTAACTATCTGTGCTACTCCTCCTGCTTGACATACCAGAGTACCTATGAGGTATGACCAATCCTTTGCTTTCTCTTTATTCAACTTTCTATCATCTCCTGATAACGTTGTCTATATTCTTCTGCATCACCAGTAGATAAATAATCAGGACAGTCTTTCCTTTCAGAATGACACTTCAAACTGGCTCTATGTCCCTTATCACAAGTAGGCTTTCGTCTATCCAAATCATAGCCATACCAGCGACACATTTCTATAACGTTACCCATTATTCTCTATCCTGCACCTTAACTGATAGCGACAATTCCGACATTCCCAATCCTCTTCTTTGGGGGGAACTTCCTTGTTAATTAGAGCTTGGTGTAGACTGTTAGCTCTATCCAATACCCACTTAGCATTAGCTTCTAACTCTTCATCAGTGAAGGTCAACACAATAGGTATTATGTCAGGACTGATTATCGTAAAGTCTACCAGTAGAGCTTGTTTCTTGTTCATAGCCCAACAGTAGAACATTATCTGTTTAATCCATCCTTCGGGGATAAGCCCTTCTTCAAGCTTCTTCCGTCCTGTTCTACCCGTCTTCAACTCCACTATCTGGTCATTGATTATTTTATCTGGGGAATAGAAGAGAGTAAAGTCAGGAGTCTCTACATATACGGGTGGTTCTTCCTTCTCCCCCAACATAGCCTGTTGTAATCCTAATCCCTGAATGAAGTATAGTATCTCTCTAGGAGTTGGTGGTAGTGGGTCTATCTTGTCCCAATATGCCTTACGTCTACAATATATAGCATCAGTAGCATGGAGATTTGGACGTGTATGTGCTATCTTATAACGTTCTGTTATACCATCTAAGAGAATCTTAGCTTCGTCAGGAAATTTAAATTCTACTTTCATCTTATCCACACAGGAGCAATAAACTCCAGTTCTCAGGAACAAACATTATCAGGTCACTCTGAGGTTCAATAATCCTTACCTTTCCATCTTCATGTATGTAGCTTAACACTGCATGACCTCCACGTGGGGTGTTGACCCAAGTAATAAAGATAGGCATGGATGCTGTTTTAAGATGATGATGGAATGCCCCCATAAGAGCAAAGGCAAAGTCATCACAGTCAAACTCCTCTGCTGCGTACTGGTAAATGTCTATCTTATCTAACGCTAATACCTCAGCTATATCTTTAGAATTAGTAACCACATACTTCTGGTCTGCTAACTGGAAGGGATTCCTGAATAACATCATCCACCAAGGGACATTAAATGCCTTCTGGTAGATTTGCATTACCTCTGTAGCTTGTATGTATTCTTTCATATCTTACCTCCTTGTTACTTATTAAAGGCTGGAAAGAACCGTACTAGGTTCAGGAACTTCTTCCATCCCCCGTATCTTCTCTTTCAAGTATTGTCTCCTCCGCAGTAGTTCTGTAGCTCTTTGCTTCATACCTAAAGTTATGGAGACCCAACCTTCCTGTTTGCCCTCACAGAATTAGCCTGGGCGGTTATGTTTATCCCCCACCATTGTCGGTGTTTAATAGGGCATAACCCAGAAAGTGCCTTAGCCCTGCGTAGCAGCTTGTTCAGCCACAGCCTTTGACTACCGATTTGTCAACTTCTCCAACACCTACGCCACCTGCCACCTAGTTTTGTAGTACAATTTCGGTGGAGGGACACCATTCTTGCATTGACTCTCCCTAGTAGGATTTCTTAACTGCCTACAATCGGTAGTCTACTGGCTAGTAGACAGTAGTTCATTTTACAGATAGACTACTACTCACACTGCCTCTGCCCTGTTGTTGCCTTCAGGGTAGCCAGTACATATTTAATTGTTAAGCTTTCTTTACGTACTTGACATCCACCACTTTATCGTGTGCTTCATTGTATATCTCCTCTGTATCGTACATCTCAGTAACTTCCTTAGAGTCAAAGAATGTACCTTCAATGAGGGAGTTACATAAAGCAGTATCGGTCTTGATTACAGGGTCAGCTATAGCCTTAGCAGGGAATCCTGCTTTAGCTTCACCTTCCAACATAGCTAGTGCTCTCTCCATAGGGGTTACAGCACTAGATGTACCAGTACCACTGACAACTCTCCATACAGTACCCTTACTGTCCTTACCTGTCTTCTCATCATGGAAGAAGAAGTAATCGTCCTCACGTTCCATAGTCAAGTCCATCCCCACTACATTGTCAATGCCTACAGTACCCTCTGGTTTACCCAACAGACTAGCTATACTATTCTCAAAGATAACCCAACCAGATTTTAAAGCATCACTGTACTTGAGAGCTAGAACAGTAGTCTTGTACTCATAAGGACTATCGGATATGATGTCCTTCATGTTAGAGAATTTAAGGTGAACATCCTGCTGTCCTTCCTTAGCAAACTTACCCTTCCTTTTTATCACATTGTACTCGTCAAAGTGTCCAGTGAACTTCCTGAGTGGTGTAGTATAACTAACCAGTTCCTCCCGTTTAGATTGTAACATTATTCATACCTCCTTCTTATTTATCTTCTGCTGTAGCGATACCGAAGTAATTCTCAAATACCCTAGCTACCGCTACAATACCCTTTCCTGTCTCCGTGGTGAATATCTCAGCACCATGACCAGTGTAACTATAAAGTTCAATAGCTAATTCCAAGCATCTAATTTTAACTGGAACTATCTCCTTTTCTGTCACCGTTTACCTCCTTTATTCCTCTTCTAAATCATCCTCGTCTAAACGACACCAGAAACGATGCTCTTCATCCTCTTTACACTCAAAGTCTACATCAACATACTCGTCATCCATTTGGGTTCTAACAACCTTTAACTCACCACCACATTTAGGACATTTCATCTTGTTACCTCCTTATCCTTCGCATTCTATCTTGTATATATACTATGTATATAATATAACATAAGGTGAGAAGTTAAGTAAGAGAATACAATCCTTTTGTAACATTATAATCTATAATCTCAGAGAAGCTATATCTTTCTCCCACTCCATGTCTCAGTGTGAAGGAGATTCTCCGTCTGGTATCATCCAGCTTCTCTCCTATCCTCCTCAGTCCCATGATGCTATCTGCCCATCCACCTATAGCAGTTGAACCTCTCATCTCCTCATCTCCTAAGTCTCTGGGTTCTCCTGTTGGTAGTGTCTGTGTCTTTCTACCTTGAAAAGTCATTATCACACTGAATTTGAATCTTTCCATTAGCACATCTATCCTATCAAAGAACATATTCAAATCTTCTACACTATTCTCTGAACCAGACAGACACTTGTACCCTGGGTCAATGATAAGTACATTAGGTCTCAACTCTGCAAGTTCCTCTTCAAGTTTCTTTATGCCTTCGTCTCTATCCAACTTCATCCAAAACTTAGTAAGTGTGAAGAAGTTCTCTTGAACTTGGGAGAAGTTAGCCAGTGAGGAGCTTCTTAACCTCTGTATGAAGGTAAGATATGGCATCTCCATCTGTATATAAAATACCCTGCTACCTACTGTACTAAATCTCTCAGAGTTGAAGAGTGGTAAGCCTCCTGCAATACACAGTCCTAGATATTGCAGGAAGGTACTCTTACCTGATTTGAAATTACCATACAGGACTGCTTTAGTATTCTCAACAAGGACACCACCACTTACTATGTGCTTTGGGAGTTGAGGACGCTTGGATAAGACTTGAGCCAAGCTCTCAGCTTCCATTGTCTAATACCATTATAGCATACTTTGGGGGTAAAAGTCAATACTACAAATGTTCTAATTTCTTAGCAGGAATGCAAGGTCTTTTTGCATTAGTCCCACAATATCTATGGTCTCTACAAACCATCTTCCTACAGATTGGACAAAGCCAAGCTTTGGGGTCGTTCACCTGCCCTCCTCTGGTATCTCGCCACGCTTTAGGGTTTCGATAATTGTTTCGTGTATTAGATAATAAGTGTCATATAATTGTGTTACCCCGCCTGTGCTACTATTAGACCCTATACTTCTTCCACTTGGTATCTGCTCTTTCCTCAATTTAGCTTTCTCCAGCTTCTCCCCCTTCTCCTCCTTATTTATCCTCTTGAGGAAGGCTTGCCACTCCTCTCTATACTTATCTAGTAATTCACCTGCTCTTACCCTACCTTCGTCAATCCCAAAAGCATCATTACCATTAGAATAATCTCCGTGTTCAGCCATAGTTAAGAACTTCTCGGCAAACGGTATTACTTCATTCCTACCCTTCTCTATCCCCTGCTGTTCCCCTGCCTTGAATGAGATTTCAGCTTGCCTTTGAGCTAGGAAATTGTAAATGACGCTCATATCTTTATTTCTAGCCCGCCTGTGATAGCCTTTGGATAAACCTATCCAAGCTATAATGTCTTCATCATTCATCACTGTGTCTTTTGCTTCCATATTCCCTCTTTATTCATCGCTTCCTACTTAGGTAGATATATCCCCGATTTAGTTCTCCCTTCCTGCTTCTCAGAGAGCTTCTGTAATGCCCATATCAAGAACTGCATCTCCTTACTGTGCTTGGGACAGAGCTTACCATAAGCCTGTTCTACTATGACATTACCTTCACAACCAGGGACTTCACACTTCTCGTAACGTGCTGATGATTTACTTTTCATCTGACTCTCTTTTTATCCAGATAGGTTTACCGAAGCAACTCTCCCCTATCCACATAGTACCATCTTTCTCTATAGTAATTATAGTAGGAAGTTTATGGAGACTTATATACATCCCAATATCCTCATTAGGGTATAAACTAGGTCTAAACCAAGCTATACCTTTGCCTTCCCCCTGCTCCTTGGGAGATAGTTGGACACATCTCACATCCTCTACTTCAAGGAAGGGCTTAGTGCCACTGTAGACAGTTAATAGCTTTACTTTCATTACCTTACCTCCTTTCACCGTACGGTGAAACTATATCTCATCATTCTCATTATCAAAGTATTCCTCTTCCCAATACCTAAGTAGCTTCTCCTGTGTCTCAGGTGGTAGCTCATCAAAAGGCTTATTGCACCAGACCTCGAAAGCATACTCCCCACCGTACCTGGAGCAAGCACGACAAGAGTTAATATCTACTACTCCATATCGTGGGCAGTGGTCAGTTATACCGTGATTATCAAATTGTATTCTCATTAAAAATCCCCACACATACCAACAGCAATCCTACATATCCCAAGCTCGCAAGCTGGTCTATACTTAGGACATTGAGCCTCTGGGCAATCTTCAGGTTTAGGATAATTATTATCTCTTAGGTACTTGATACCTGCTTCAATTTCCTCTGGACTCATAGGGGGTAGAGGTCTTGTAGCAAATAGGTCATTCCATTCACTCAGTTTCCAACTCATGTTTCCTCCTTATCCAAATAGTATATTCTCTACCTCATTAACAGATACTCCCAACGTATCTGCTATCTCCCCTACACTCCAACCACTCTCATACATCTCCCACACATAATTCTCTGATACATAATCTCCTTCCATCTAGTCCTCCTTATAAGAGAGGGTTACAGTCAGCCTTAGTAACTATCTCTTCCTTGAGTTCAACCTCATCTATGTATAAGTCTGCGTTGGCAGACCAATCGCCTACTCTTGCATTCTTTACAACCAGAAAGAGTATATACTTCTTACCGTAAGCAGAGTTCAACCAAGCTATCACTTCATCCTTATCTTCATTGTCCTCTACTGGTATTGAGAGGGTTCTCTGTAACGAGACCGTAACTTCCCAAGTTCTCACTATCATTATTCTCCCTCCTCTCGTAGACTTGCATTCAAGTACTCCTTAAACAGGACTGCTGTAGCCCTTCCTATCTCTTTCCCAACCCGTTGTGACATAACCACTTCACCTTTACCTTCCCGTTCTATGTCTGCTACCATGCCCTTAATAAGCTTTCCTATACTGGCAACATCCTTCTCCAATGTAAGTGCATCAACAACGTGTTTAATCCTTTCCAAGGTGACCCATTCACGAACAATCTCTTCTGCTTCTGCTACTGCTTTAAGGTCTACTCCTACCTTACGTGGAGTTTTAACTTCGGATGACCATGCAGCCTTATGCTTTGCTATGATACGTTCACCATTGTTCTTCTTAACCTCAAGCATTGGACGGAGGACGATACCCTCTCTTGTATGCCCTTCACCCATGCCATTACGTATTGCTTGAATTGAATCAGCATCACGGTATTGGTCTAGTGTCTCTATATCTGTTGAGATTACATCATAAGCAACGAACTCCAATCCAAGCTTCTTAACCACATCCTCTGCATCAGGAACATTGAGCCATGTGTCTCCTATCTTTACCTCAAAGCATACAAACCTAAGCTTTGTCCCGTACATCTTGGACATACCTTGTAGCTTACCTCCGTATGCCTCACCATATACTCCACAGGACTTACCTTCTGGTATTATCTCTGCAAATCTAGCTAACAGTTCATCCTTATCAAATAGAGCTATGAAGTCCTCATGCTTAGAGCCTCCAGCAAAGAAGTCTATACGTCCAGACTTGTATGAAACTCTGGCAGAAGTACCATGAATCTTCTCCAGTGCATAGCACTCCTTAAATCTGAGGATGTCAGTAGCTTTGTAGAGATTATCAATGTGCATATATGCCATTACTCTACCTCCTTTACCCATCCCTCTTGTTTCAGTGTTGTATATACACTGGTAGGATATAGCTCTGCATCCCTATCCACCACTGCTATCTCAGGGAACACTTTAGGATTGAGTATATCATCCACTATATCCTCAGTGTTAGCTCTATCATACTCACCTTCCCATAACCACTCATCAAGGTATGCTACCAGCTTCTTCTTTAGCTCATCCTTTATCTTCTTCATCTCTCTTCTCCTTTAGATATATAGCGAAGGATACAGGCAAACTATCAGGAGGATACCAACCATATCTCTTCTTGTACCACACTTTGAAGCTATCCCAATCCAGTGCATCCAAGCTTGCCTTCTCATACCCTTCATCATAGGCTCTAGCTTGCAGTTTCAGAACACTTCTGGAGGTATGTCCTAGCTTATCTGCTTCTATGGCTTCATTCAACCACTGTCTGTACTTATTCATACTTCATACCATCGGTCATGGGTCTTGTTCCTATCTTCTCTCCACACTTCAAGCAATGCCATCCATCCCAAGTCATATGGACTGTTGGTTGAAAGTTCCTACAGTGTGAACACCATCTAAGAACCCTCTTCTCTTCATCCCTTGCTACGTGTGTTTCCATCTTTAACCTCCTCAAGTATTTTAATCTTCTTTGAAACAATTACCTGGAAGCAATGTCTCCTCAGCTTACTCCACATAACTTGTATCCCCGTAGCGACCACATCCTCTATCTCCACCCTTACAATAATTGCTGTACCCTTGGGTGTTCCTCTCCACCTCCTTGCTCCCTCAAAACTTTGGAAAGTATGCCATCCAAAAGGATAAGATTCAAACGGTGTAATCATAATACCTATATCTTCTTTTGTATAATCAGGTCTGTAATCCTCCTCCTCCAACCACTCTCCTAAGATAAGAGGTTTTCTTGTATCATACACACATAAAGGATACCAGGAGGAATCTTTCACATCCTGGAAGATTACCTTATATCCTATCTTGGGAACTTTGAACTTCTTTAGACAATCTAAACACATCTTTACCTCCTTATATTATAATATAACATATATGTAGAGAAAAGTTAATACCCTACATAGGCTCGTCAGTGTATGTTTTAGTAGCTACCACTGCTACAAACCCTCCATCTCCATATCCTTCCCGTACAGTCTCAGGTTGTGATAGATGTTGCCAGTATATAGGAAGAGTGAAGATAGTCTGTCTGAATGTGTACCAGCTAAATCCTGCTCTAGTTAGGAAGTGTTTAACCTCTTCTGTTGAGTAGAATGTAGCTCCCTCATAGAATACAGACCCGTTCTTATGTTTGTTATACATCTTCCCCAAGAAACTGGCTCTGTCCACATAACCTATTATCAGCTTACCACGTGGTCTAAGTATCCTTCGTATTTCATTGAAGGTCTTGTCTACATCCTGTAAGAAGCACAGGGTAGTAACCAGCAACACTACATCAAAGCTCTTAGGATGGAAGGGGAGATACTCTCCCACTCCTCTGAATACAGTCAATCCCCTCTGTTTAGCTATGTTTAGCATCTCTACAGCAGGGTCTATCCCCATCTCAAAGCCTAGTGGTGAAGCAAATCTACCAGTACCTATACCCACTTCTAATCTCCTGGGATAAGCATCAAGATAGGGAAGCATCTCTGCTACCGCTTGAACCTCTTGCTCATAGACTTGAGCATTGTCCTCAAACCACTTATCATATTGCTCTGCGTGTTCCTCAAAAGGTTTGATAGTTTTCACTGCTGTTCTCTCCTCTTTCTCCTAAGCCCCTGCTTCTGGAAGTTCTTTCATTATGTCAACAACTACCTGCTTACGAACCCAATGCTCTGTATCTGTAGTTATAAGCACTACCCCATTCCGTTCAGAAACCCAACTCACATCCCCAGAACGGATGTATAGAGAGTCACATTCTCCCTCAGCATATCCCTCTCCCCGTTTACCGTGAAGTTTCCTTATTCTGTATTTCACTGCTACTCCCTTTTATTTATCGGTGAGTAATCACAGCTTGCACTCATAGCTAACATTCCCACCACATCTCTCATCTCACTAAAGGTGTCCTGTAGAACTTGAGCAAAGAGGCAAGTGTTCTTTAATGTCCTAGTGAGACTGTGTTCCTTGTTTGTTGTCAACTTCCCTTCAAGTCCTTTGATATTCTCTATCAAAGTATTAAAGAATTTCTCTTTATATACTTCCATGCTAACCTCCTACCATAT
>Ga0307427_1001186_pt1 | contig 13938 bp, 8 predicted proteins | sample SalMarWE160190MG_FD_202162 | JGI IMG/M metagenome (GOLD analysis project Ga0307427, IMG submission 202162) | Salt marsh sediment microbial communities from the Plum Island Ecosystem LTER, Massachusetts, United States - WE1603-190 | ecosystem: Environmental > Aquatic > Marine > Intertidal zone >... | reverse complement strand
TCGTAGATGCCTTTGCCGATGAACTGGCCGCGACCGAACAGGTCGTGGTACACGTTCGAGACTTCGCGCGTGTACGGGTCGATGCCGACCTCTCCGGCGAACAGGCGTGCGAAGAACGACCGCCCGGCCCCCGTCAGGCCGACGGCGACGCGCGGCTGCAGAACGCCATACCCTCCGGCCACGCAGCCGGTGTCGGGATCCATGACGGGCCGGTTCAGTGGATGGGCCATCGAGCCGACCATCTTGACGGCCGTTCCGGGCGGCAGCAGCGTGTCGGTGTCGAGCGGGATGACGTACCTGACGGTGCGGAGAACCTCGATGTTGCCGACAATCGTCGTGAAGGCATCCGTCCGTCCGCCGCGCAGGACACGGTTGAACTCCATCAGTTTGCCGCGCTTCCGCTCGTAGCCCATCCAGACGCCCTCGGCCGGGTTCCACAACCGCGGACGGTGCAGAAGGAAGAAGATCGGCTGGCCGGGTTCGGCGTACTTGGCATTCAATTCGCGGATGCCGGCGGCCGCCCGGCCTACCAAGTCCTCATCGTCGGTCATGGTCTCCTGGGGCGCGTCGGTGAAGTCCGAGAGCAGCGCGAACAACAGGTTGGGACTGCGGTTGGCCAAGCAACGAATCTCGAGGCCCTCGACCAGCGAGTCCACCCCATCCCGCGACGCGAGCAGCGTGGGTATAACGACGACCGTCATGTGTTCGCGCGGGATGCCCTTCGAGAAGTCCAGCCGAGGCAGGCTGCGAATCGGCACCAGAACCGTCGCCAGCCAGTTGATCAGCGAAATCACCGACCGCGAGACGAACACCAGCATCGCCACCGTGACAGGCACCAGCCAACTCCAGCCGTACACGATCAGGCTCTTCGTCAGCAGCAACAACACGCCCGTCACCACTGCGGTCGTCACGGCTTCGCCCAGGACGTACACCCAGGGAATCCAGCGTCGGAGCCACCGGCCGACGCGCCGCCGAATCGGCGGCCGGCAGCCGATGGCGCGTTCCAGTTCCGGCCGCCCCTCTCCCGTCAGAAACCACCCGACGTGACGCCGGCGGCGGGCGGCGTCCGGGTCGGCCGCACGCTCTTCGGCAAGCCCGACGGCCGACACCGCCACCTCGTGCTCGGCCCGTCCGCTCCAGCGTGCCAACTCCTCGACCACGTGACGGTACGTGTCGCGGGTGGCGAAATCCATCGTCGCGTACACGCCCAACGGGTCGCGCCGAAGCGCCGCCTCCGTCTCGCTCAGTTCCTCGACGAACTCGTGCCAGTCCATCGCCGTCAGCGTCCGCAAACTCGTGATGCTGTTGGCGATGGAGACACGGTCTGCGGCCTGGTCGTGGCTCTCGGCCCGCAGGATCTGGTCCATCGTCTGGCCGTGCTCGGTCAGGTCCTGCTCGATCCAACTGTTGACCAACGACAGCGCCGGATGCTGGCCCTGGAGACCCGTGCACAACTCCGCGATGAACGCCTGCGACATCGTCGGCGACGCCCGGACGAAATCCGCCAGTTCCGTGATCAGCGCCTTGGGCTGCGAGCGGACCACCTCCAGGAACCGTCGGACCCACACCAGGGCGCGGTCGCGGTCCCGCCGCCGCGCCGCCACGCGATACGACACACGCCGCAGGTTCTCCAGCAGCGCCAGCCGCAGCATGATCGGCACGGCCCACAGTTCGCCCAGCGTCAGCGCCCGGACCGTCTGGCCCCCCCGCACGAAACGCGAGAGGTTCTCCATGTCGATCCGCCCGTCGGTGTGCGACACGAGTTCCAGCGCCAACTCGTACACGCGCGGGAAGCCACTGAGTGACCCCGTGCGCAGGCGCGGCAACTGGCGGCTGTAGCCGGGCGGCAGGTGGTCGCGGGCGATGTCGATCTGTTCTTCGATCAGGTAGTAGTTGTCGAGGAGCCAATCGGCGCCCGGCGCGGTCTGGCGGCCTTTTCGAACCGCTTCAGCCACGACCTCGTACGACTCGCGGATGATCCGCTCGTTTTGCTTGAGGCGCTCCAGCAGCACTTCCGGCCCGTGGGTCGGGTCGATCTGCTGGTCGGCGACCAGCATCTTGCCGTGGCTCTCCAGTTGGGTCAGCGCGAAGAGTTCCGCCCGCAGCGGATACTCCGCTTCCGCCGCCCGCTGCGATCCCTGGCCGAACAGGCGGCTGAGCGGCGGGCTCTTAAGCGCAGATAGAAAACTGTTCGGGCTCATTCTGCCTGGCCGAATCCTCGTGCCGTGCTATCCCGGCTCCGTGTAATCCCCAACATCAGTTATATCACTACAGGTATGACAAACCATCCGACACAAGGCTGGAACATCGAAGGGACCCCCGTCTCTCCCATTCTACCCTTTGCAGGGGACCCTGTGTCAAGGCGCAGCCCTTCTGCATGGAAACCAAGCGACTTCCCCCGCCCACTGGCTGATTCATCGGCGAAATGGCGGGTGCTTCCGTCGAAAATCCGTGACCGGGCAACCTGAATAAGTTGCGCGGCCCCGTTCAACCGCGCTAAGTCGCCAGGGAACCGCGCATGTATGCAACATCCGGGTCCGGACTCGTGCGGGTTGACATCCGACTCCCCGCGCGGTATCGGGAGTGGGCGCTCGTCACCGGCAACCTGGTGCACCGTGCCTTGCGTACCGGTGTGGCTCGCACGCTGAACCGGTTATCATGCTGTTGTCCGGGCCGGCCCAAGGCACAGGTGCGAGCCCGGGCGCCGCCAGGGAGCACGTACCGTTATAGGAGATTGCAATGGATCGTCGTGGATTCCTAAAGGGCACTGTCATGCTTGGGATGGGCGTTCAGGCCGGCGCCACAGAAGCCGGCACGGGAAGGGCTGTGGACCAACCGGCGGAATACTACGAGGAACCAGCGAGAAAACTGCCTGTGAGGCAGTTCGACGTCGTCGTGGCGGGCGGTGGCACGGCAGGTGTGGTAGCGGCCCTGGCAGCGGCACGCCAGGGAGCCAGGACGATATTGATCGAGCGGAAAGGGTATCCGGGCGGAACCGTCACGGAAGGGGGCACGGCGCTTCACAGTTTCTATAACCTGTGGAAAGGCTTCCCGGGGGTCAAGAAGCGTCAGGTTGTCAGAGGGATTGCCCAGGAGATCATCGATCGACTGGCGAAGGTGGGCGGCACGACCGGACACGCCGAGATGACCAAAGGGTACGATTACGACTCGGCATGCACGGCGATCGACACCGAACGATACAAACTCGTGACGTTCGAAATGCTTGCGGAAGCCGGTGTGTTTGTCTGTGTGAACACCCTTCTGGCCGGGGCGATCGTGGATGGGGCGCGCATAAGGGGAGCGATCGCGGAAAGCCGCTCCGGAAGGGAGGCGATCTGCGCGACAGCCTTCGTCGATTGCACCGCCTATGGCGACCTGGCCGCCTACGCCGGCGCGGATTACACCGAGCCGAACGACTACGCTGTGGCCAACAGCATAGGCGTCGCCAACGTAAGCGTCGAGAACTACCATGCGTTCCTCAAGTCGCACAACGCCGTAACGGAATACGCCGAAGGCCTTCGCAGCGGCAAGGAGGGCCGCATCGTGCGCCTGCACGCCAACGCGCGGAAACTACCCGCCGAGTTCACGGCAGAGGCCAGGAAGATCGGCATGTCGTTGGTGACGACCACCGTTCACGACAACTACTTTATGTTCATCAAACTGAACTTCAAGATGCGTGTCAGCCCGACAGACCGCGATGAAGTGGCGAAGGCGGAATTGGAGTTGAGACGGCGCCAGGCAAGGGCCATCGAACTGTTCCGGAAGCATGTTCCGGGTTGCGAGAAGGCGTTTATCGCAAGAACCAGCCCGTCGCTCTGCATCCGGCGCGGCAGGCGGATTGGCTGCGACTACGACATCACGCACGAAGACGTCATCGAAGGCAGGCATTTCCAGGACGATGTCATGGCGTACGGCTTCCACGACTCGGCGCCCCGCCTGCAGATAAAGAACGGCGGCACGTACGGCATTCCCTACCGCGCCCTGCGCGTAGCCAGGATCGACAATCTCCTGGCTGCCGGGATGATGATCACCTCCGACCACAGGGCCCACATGTCCACCAGAAACACCGTGTGCTGCATGGGACAAGGCCAGGCCGCCGGCACGGCCGCCGCTCTATGCGCCGCCGGGAAGTGCGGCTCACGAGATCTGCCATACCGCGACTTGAGACAGGCCCTCGAAAAAGGCGGCGTCTATTTCGAAGGCTGACCGGCGTGCGGCATCGACGGCAAGGGGGTCCTCATCTTGCGCGGAGCCCGCGTCCTGCTTTCCCGCACGTTTGGGACGATACCAAGTTTTTCGCATGGATTTCGCTGGCGTCCTGCAACCTTTTTGGGGAAAGGGTGTCGCGGAGGCCAAAACAGTACCGTCCTAACTCCTTGCAAGACAATACGTTATGCTCGTCTCTCTCGTTTCGCCTTCCTAGGGGGCCGCGGCGCTTTGACACCGACACCCTCCTGCCTATACTGAAAATGGCTAAAGCGAAAACCGGCTGGGGCCGATGAGCATTCGCAGATAGCGCTGTATGTGAGGTGCCGCGGCATTCAGGGAGTGCGGCAACAAAAAAGGGGAATACGCTATGTTACGAGGGGTAATGGCAGTTGTTGCCTTCCTGGGGACCCTTCTGCTCCTGACCTCAGCCGCCTGGGCGGGAACCGACGATGCGGTCGTCAGCATGACGGCGACCGTCGATTCCTTTGCCGAATGGGAAAACGCCACCCCAACCATCGCCTCGGGCGACTGGACCGGCAGTGTGGACGGAACCACGATTAACCAGATCGGCGAGGACCTGACCGTCACGAAGGCGATGGTCCTTTACGCCAACGCCAACGTGACGCTGTCACAGACCGCCGGCGCAAACAGCGGTATCCTGACAACAGGCGCCGCCGCCGACACGCTCACCACCTCCTATCAGATCCAGGGCGATGTCGACGTCCCGGACGCCGCCTACAAGGCTGCAGGGGCAGGCGCCGGCGAGTTCTTCAGCGCCGGCAACACCTACGCCGTGACGCATGTCTCCGGCGATGGTTCCTACGCGATCAACCTGCTCGTCCAGGCCGAATCCGATGACGCCGCCGCCGATGACGCAGGCGATTATACGGCCGGCCTGACCATCACGGCCACGTGGTAACCGACTGACGGGCGGCCTCAGGCGCCAGGCGGAGCGACGGCACAACCGACCCGTGCGGCGAAGCGGGCGAGGCGGGACGCAAAGCACACGCTTGGCGCCTCACTTCGCCTCTTCTCTATTACCTGCGTACGTGTTTAGCGTGTTCTCGAAGCGATGTCATTTCGACCGAGCCCTCGCCAAAGGTGAGGGCGAGCGGAGAAATCTCGTCGTCCGGACACGGATAACGGCAAGATTCCTCGACTCGCTTCGCTCGCTCGGAATGACACGCTAAACACGTACTCACCTGCGGTCCAGCCAACAAGTTCGGTTCATGGCCGATTTGCGGGGACCTCTCCCCCGCAGCCGCCGTCTTCCACGCCGTCCGGTCGCGTAAGGGCTTTATGGGCAAGCCTTTAGTACTACTACGCTACGTTCCGCGCGGCGGCCTTCCCAGGCCGCCGCGAACGCAGTTTATGCCTGTTCCTGGTGGCCTGGGAAGGCCACCAGGCGGACAAAAAGGCGAAGTAGCGTTGTAGGATTAGCCCCGGTCCCGACTCGCTTTTCGTGCTCTGGCGCCGGGCCGCCGCACGGGCAACGCCGTTCTTGCCAGCGCCAGGGGCGTTCAGGGCCGGTCAGCGGGCGTTCGGCTAAAGTATTCCGCCCCATTTGGCCGAGAAACACGACGGTCAGCGCATCGCGCCCCCCGGACACATCCGACGGGGCGGAAATGGTGAAGTTCAGGGCAATTGCAGCCCTATGGGCTGCAGCGTGCATCATATGCATGGCGTGGGGTTCTGCGCTAGCCGTCACCGGCTGGGCGCAGCCCGCCTACAGCGCCACCCTGTCACCCAATATCACCAGCGTCGGCCAGGTCGCCAGCGACATATCGACGGTCCTGACGCTGAGTCATGACGGCGCCGCCACGATCCAGGCCTCCGCCGCTCAGCCCGGCGACGAAGTCCTGACCCATCAGACCACCAGTGACACCCTCGTCACGAGTTACAAACTGACCGGGGCCGTACTCGGCGCATCCTCCGACACCGACTGGGTTTCCTCATCGCAGTTCATATCACCGGCCCGGTCCTACAGCGTGGAGGGCGTCGGGCTGTCGGACATCACGTTCCATGTGCGCGGCGAAGCGGCGTCGGTACGGGCCAACGACGCAGGCGCCTACGCCGCTTCGATCGTCCTGACGGTCATGTGGTGAGGAGCGATCGTCATGCCGACATCCAAAAGAACGCTCACAGCGGCAGCGGTCGCGGCAGTGGCGGTCGGACTGGCGGCCCAAGCGGCGCCGGCCGGCATCACCGTCTCTCCCCTGAAGCAGGACGTTGCGGTCAAACCGGGCGGCACGGCCACGTTCCACGTCACGGTGGCCAACCGGGCACGCACGCGGCGCGCGCCCCCCCAGTCGGCCCGACTCCGGGTGGTCGACTTCGAGGTCGCCGAGCGCGGCAGCGTGCTCCTGAGGCCGCCCGGCACCGTCGCGGACTCCGCCACCGCGTGGATCACCCCGAGCAAGGCCGCCGTGACGCTCAAGCCCGGCCAGGCCGAAAAGGTCGCCTTCACGGTTAAGGCGCCGTACGCGTCCGCGGGAGAATACTACAGCGCGGTCGTGGTCACCCTGGAGGAGAAGCAGACCCACGGCACGCTGGAGGTCGAGTACCGAATCGCGTCCGGCGTGTTCGTGACCGTCCCGGGGCGGACATTCTCGAAGAAGGCCAAGATCCTTCGCTGTGAACTGGCCTGGCTGAGGCCGGCCGACGCCCCGCCCACGGTTGCGGCCGTGCGGAAGCCCACGATCCTGGCCGTCCTCAAGAACACCGGCCGGGCGCGCTTTGAGGCTTCCGGCCACGTCCGGCTCAGCAACAGCCAGGGGCGGACCGTCTTCAAGGCGCCGATGACGACGCGGCGCGCCCGCGTCCTGGCCGGCGACACGCGTCTGTTCGAATGCGGTCTGGCCAAAGTGCTCCCGCGTGGTCTGTACACCATGCGCGTGGAGTTCGATTATCAATCCGGATGGACCAAAGCGCGGTCACGCGTCCCGTTGATGATTACCGCCGACCAGGAGACCCTGTTGGTCAAGGCGGCCGCCGCCGAAACCACGGGGACACGTCCCGGCCCACCGGTCGAAGTGGCACCGAAAGTCCTTGCTGCCAAGGTCCCGGCCGGCGCGCTGCGCGTGCTGAAACTCGCCGTCAAAAACACCGGCGACGATACGCTTCAGTGCCGGGCAGCGGTGGCCGATCCGACCGGTTCGCACAACCCGGCATCGTGGTTCCAACTCGTGGCAGACACCTTTGCGCTGGCCAAAGCCAGGTCCAAGACCTTGCACCTGATCGTCCGCGTCCCCGACGAGGCAGCCGGAGTCCATAAGACAACCGTGATTCTTGAGGTCGGCGAGCCCGATGCGACGCCGTCGCGCATCGAGGTTCCCATCGAATTGACGGTGAAAGGCAGAACCGGATGAGCGGTCGGACCGACCATCCGAACCAGGCGCTGTGCCCGTTGACGGCACTGCTCGCCGTCGTCGGGGTGCTCGGTGCGTGTGCCGCGCCGGCAACCGCTGCGGAGGCACCCGGCACACCGCCCGAAGCCTCCAGCGTCAAGCCCAAACTCGTCAGCAACCTGTGGGTGGAGGCCGAACTGCGCGAGGTGCTTCAGGACATCGCCGCCCAGACCGGCACGACCATCATCGCAGACCAGACCGTCCAGGGCATCGTCTCGATGGCCGCCAAAGACTTGTCCCTGGAGGAATGTCTGCGGCGGCTGTGCGCTTCGGGCGGCTACGAGTTCGTCCGCGTCGACGATTACTACATCTTCGGCCTGGCCGCCCCGGGGACACCGCTGTTCCACCGGCTGGCCCAACTTCACCGCGTCAAACTTCGCCACCTCTCGGCCAAACAGGTCAAGACCCTGCTGCCCCAGTCGCTGGCGACGTGCGTCACGTACGATGAGGTCAACGGCGTGGTCGTCGTGATGGGCCCCGAGGCCGTGCGCCAGCGCGTGCTCGACGCCATCCGCCTGATCGACGTCCCCCAGGGCCAGGTCGCCGTCGAGGCCGTCGTCTTTGAACTCAGCGAAGCCGGCGCCAAGCAACTCGGCCTGGACTGGCAGTACCAGAACCGCGGTCTCCTGGCTGGCACCCAGAACCTCATCGGCACCATCACCTACGACGAGGCCTCCGACGCCGGCATCTACGTCGACCTCATGCTCCGCGCGATCGTCCAGGACCAGAAGGGCCAGATCCTTGCCAACCCGCGAATCATTACCATGAACGGCCAGGAGGCCCAGATCTTCGTCGGTCAGGAAAAGTACTTCTCCCTTCTCAGCGGCCACGCGGCCTATCCCTACTACCGCCTCGAATCGATCGAGTCCGGTGTGACGCTGAAGGTGACCCCTCACATCGGCGCCGACGGCTGCATCGTCCTCGACCTCGAACCCGAAGTCTCCGACGTGGTCCAGGATTGGACCCGCGACGGCACCGAGAACGGCAACGAAAACCAGCTCGAAGCCCTGCCGGTGGTCACCCGCCGCAAGGCCAAAACCACCATCACCATTCAGGACGGCCAGACGGTCATCATCGGCGGTCTGTTGCAGGAACATCGCCGCGAAATGACCGAGAAGATACCCTTACTGGGCGACTTGCCACTTCTCGGACCCATCTTTCAAAATGTTCAGAAATCCGTCGAGCAGAAAGAGATCGTTCTCGTCATTACCACCCACCTCGTGCACGACGAGACCGAAGCACGCTCCTGGAACCTGCCCACCGGCCTCCAGCAGCGTTACGTCAGTCCACTCGACCTGATGGCCGAGCCCGCGAACGGAGACACACCATGACCTCAACCAGATCGCTCATCCCGGCCGCCGTCGCCACGCTCCTGCTTGCCGCCGGATGCGCTGAGCCCGCGCGCGTCGGCCCGGCCTATCGGCGCGGTGTCGAGGCCCTGGCCGCAGGCAGCCCGAAGTCCGCCATTCCGTTCCTCACCCACGCTGTCGTCGCCGCGCCCGACAACTCTCAAGCCCAGACCATGCTCGCCGTCGCCTACGCCGTGGCAATGGAACCCGACCTGGCCATCCAAGTCGCCCACCGTGTCCCGGCCGATCCGAACGCCCCGGCGGTAGCCGGATGGAAAGATATCGCTCTCGGCATCGCCGCGGTCGTCCAACATCAGCCCGATGTCGCCGCCGAACATTTCCGCCGGGTCCTGACGGACGAGGGGGCCCCCGACGGCGCCAGGCGAACTGCCGGCCAATGGGTCACCTTGGCCCTGGCGCTGAAGGGCGACCCCGCCGGCGCCGCCAAGTCCATACCGCGATGGCACTGCCTCGAGGACACCAACAGCACAGGCGCGACCGCCATGATGTGGGGCGCCCTGATCCGGGCGCACCTCGGCGACGCACCCGGCGCCCGCGAGTGCATCGTCTACATGGCCGCCCGCATCGCCGGACCGCGCCGCGTCAAACTGCCCACGGACGACCAAGTCACTCACCTCGACGACCAAGACCTCACCGCCGCCGGCATCGAGGCCGTCCGCCAGGACAAACTTGACGACGCCGCGAGGCTCTTTGCGGCCCTCGACACGCGCCGTCCCAACGCCTGCGATGCCCGCGTCTGGTTGGCTCTGCTTGCCGCCGCCGAGGGCGACTGGAGCCAAACCCTCGAGCGACTCAAGAGCGCCCGCTTCGACGGATCCGCACAAGCCCGCGGGCTGGCCAACCAACTCTTCAGCGTCGCCTGTGCCCTTGAGAACCGGCCCCAAGCCATGATTCAGCACATGCTGGCCGGCCAGCGCCTGCGCGCCAACGGACGTGCGGCCCCCCAGATACCCTCGCTCTGAAAGAGCGGCAGCGACTCGCCGACCGGCTGATTTCGCCGGTTATCGGCAGAACCCGCAGGCGGCGCCGGCCAGGTCGATCGCAAGCGCACGGGAACGGCTACCGCCGCCACGACTTGCCGCGGCGGGCGAAGAAGGCATTCTTTTCGGCAACCGTCTTGAACCGGCCCTTCGCCCAATCGCCGAGATACCCGCCCTCGCCGTCGAGCACCGCCGCCGTGTGACCCACCAGCACCGCCGCTCCACGCAGGAACCGGGCCACCACGGGGGCGAGGTCGGGGGCGCCGAAGTCGTCCACGAACTTCTGTCCAGGGGCGTTCATCTCCGTGCCGATGACGAGCGGCAAGTCTCGCGCGCCCGCCAACTCGACGATCCGGTAAAGGTTCCCGACCTTCAGGTCCTTGACCGTGGGGTCGCTGATGTTCCAGTTACGGTCGGGGATGATGTTGAGTGCGGCCGCCCCGGCTGCCACGTGCAGGTCGAGCAGTTCCTCGATGTCCTGCTCGCCCTGACTGGTTCCGTCGAGCCAGGTGGCGGTTGGGATGCCGCCGACGGCCAGCGCGAACCGGTTCACGTCGGTCATCAGCGGGAACGTCTCCGGCGTGGGTTTCTGATACCCCACGCCCCCACGCTTCATCGTCCTTGCGCGGATGAGGGCCTGGAGTCTGCGGCTGTCGTCCAGCAGGTCCGACAGGTCATCCTGCGGCGTGCCGAGGCGGTCGGACCAGAACCGGACGCGGTCGTCCCGGTCGGGGTAAACGGTCTCGGCCTTCTTCTCGTAAGCGACGCAGAGATGCCGCTCGATCGGCGTCGCGGACGGTGAGAGCGGCAGCACGTCCGCCTCGTAGTCCAGCGCGACGGGGGCCAGGTAGGCGTTCACCCGCTCGACAACCGATTCGTTGCGGCGGCGGGCGCCGGCGCGGAGCATCGTCGCGAACTCACGCGATTCGGCATCGTCGATGGACGACTTCGCGAGGCCGGTCACCATGTGGTACGTGATGCCCGGCTCGCCGGGGGAGGTAATCTCGCGGGTCGAGAACTCGGGGATGGTGGCCCGCGTCTCCATGCCGGCCACGGTCGGGATGCCCAGCAGTTGGCCCGCACGGAAGAACTCATCGATGCCGTCGAAGACGTCGAAGTCAACGAGGCCGACCGCTCTTAGGCCCTCCCGGCGGGCACGCCACACAATATGCGTCGGGGAGTAGCCCATCGCATTGTACGAGTAGAACGAGTGGGCATGCAGGTTCACCTTCGGCTCGGGCTCCGGGAGCCGGATGCGGCCGCCCTCAACGAGTCCGACGAGGTCGTCCAGCGCCTGGTCGCGCTCGGCCCGGTCGAAGATGTCGAGCCGCGCTTCGAGTTCCGCGATTCTTTCGTCCACGCTGTGAGATCCTCGGAATCTGTACTTCTCGTGTCGCGCCACGTCTATAACACGTTTCCCCGCCCGACGCAACATTACACCCATGACAGCCGTAGGCCGGGGCGTGCCCCGGCAATCATGCTTTGCCTTTACCCAACTCAACGTCTTTCTCTGCGTTCTCGGCGTTCTCTGCGTTAAAGGCCGTTGTCGTTTGCCTTTACTCAAATCCGTTCCGTTCTCCGCGTTCTCTCTGTCTTCTCGGCGTCCTCTGCGTTCAAGGCCGTTGCCGTTCATTCCGAATTCCGCATTCGAACGGGTCTCGCCGTTGTCTCTGTCACCCTGAGCGCAGCCGAACGGGTCTCGCCGTTGTCGTGGCCGTTCATTCCGCATTCCGCGTTCCGAATTCCGCATTCGAACGGGTCTTGCCGGAGCGCCGGTTTCCCCGTGCCGTCAGGCACGTTTGCACTGTAGCCACGCGGCGCAAGCCCGTGGTGAGGGGAGCGCCCCCCTCGTCCATGTAGCCCCGGAGGGGCGTTTGAATCTCAGTCGCCCCTAACGGGGCTCTGGACTCTTCTTCGCCTCCCCTGCCACGGGCTTGCGCCACGTGGCTACATGGCAGGCGCCCCGCACGGGGCGTACAGTTGTAGGCCGGGGCGTGCCCCGGCAACCCCGCCCGCCCCTCCCCTGCCCGAGGTTCCTGCATGTCCTCCCCCTTGACGCGCATGGTATCGGGTATTACTGTATACCCACGATGGGAAAGCCGTAGGCCGGGGCATGCCCCGGCAATCATGCTCCGGGCATGCGGCTTGGCCGAATTGGGCACCGCCTCCCCACAACTGCCCGGCCCGAAGCCGAAGGGCAAAGGGAGATAAGGTCTATGTCACCCGGAACGCCCCGCCGTTCCTCGACCATCTGGAGACCCTTCTCGGCCACACGCTGCGACCGCAGAAGCCGCGACCGAAGCCTAAGAAACGGAGGAGTTAAGTATGCTGCCCCGGAACTGGAAAAGCGATGCCGTTCTCCCACTTGACAAACGGACAGCTCGGCGGTTACGTTCGAGCTCTGAACAACCGTCCGCGAAAGCGCCTCAACTACCGGACTCCGGCGGAGGCCTTCTGGCGCCGACCCGTTGCACTTACGATGTGAATTCGCCGAGGCAGAAAGAACAGGGCATTGCGTCCCGGAGATTTAGGAAAGGTATCCATCATGCCGACAGATAGACATGCACTTCCACACAAGAATGTGCCTGATGCGTGGCAAACAAAGGTACAAGAATGGCTCAAGTTGGGGTTTCCCTGTTCGTGGTTGTTCATTGCGAGCCTCGTGTTCGGACTTGGGTGGGCCGTCCTCTTCGTGTTCGAACAGGACACCGATAGGGTATGGCTATTGGGGATCCAGGCTCTGCTCATAGCTGCAATTGCCAATGCCGTCGTTCTATACGAAAAGATCATAGACAACATTGCCGATGATCTTCCCGAACTGTTGGACGAAGAAAACACCAAGGCGGCAGAGTGGGTGTATGGCTGGTATCAAAGGATCTTTTGGTCGAAAAAGATACTGCTATTTGGCATTTGCTTTGGGGTGTTTTTGGCTCTCGTTGGCCAACAGATGATCGAGAGCGTTTTTTCAACGTTCGCAGGCAAAGCCTATGGGTACTTCATCAATTTCGTCACAGGTTTCACCGGGGGTTCGATGTTCTTGACTATGGTGGGTATTGCCAGGATGATGTCATCCTTGGGCAAGGACGTCAGCATCAGACCGTCAATTTTCGACACAAAGACAAGTGCCCTTCGGGTGGTCATAGGGGCCCTGTGGAAGGTCGCGCTGGTTGCCGTCTTTGTCTACGCCCTGGGAATATCGACGTTGTTCTTGTGCTACGATAACCCCAGCGAGATTGCTATCGCCGTCAGCGGCGCATTTGGCGTGTTTGTCCTTGCCTATTTTGTATACCCGCAAGTGAATGTGCACAAGACCTTGTCTACGCTGAAGCGCCAAAAGCTCGAAGCACTCATTGGCCAAATCGAGAACTCCTTCGACAAGGTCACACAAGAGCCCACGCCAGCCAACATCGCCCAACTGCGTGACTTGTTCGATTTGCAGCACATCGTGAATAGCAAGAAATCCTGGACGTTTGGAAGTAAGGAGCTGCTTATACTGATTGGATCAGTCATTATTCCCTTAATTCTGGTACTTGCTAAATACCTCATTTACAGACCGTAGAGGTATTGGTTTTCCTCTCCTACGCTGGCTGCTACTGGCCCCGATTCATCGGGACGCGCCAGTGGTTTTCAGGCGGTTGCGGCGACACAATACTTAACCCCTTCGGCGTTTTCGGATAGGGCGAATTCACATCCCAAGACCACCCGTAGCGACGCCAAACCCTTGAGCCTGAAGGGCTCGAATGCGTCAGCCACGGGCAACGTCCGGGGGCATGGAAAAAGCAAGGAGTTCTGGGGAGTTCTGGGGCGTTTCCCAAGGTTTGGCGGCAAGTCGTTTGCTTTTTGGCGATTCTTGGGTATACTGTTAGATGGTTGTGCCCGGGGAACGGCCTCTTTCAGAGGCCGTGAAGGGTTCTGACTCGCATCGACGTTGCGTGGGCGCATCGTGTGGGGAGTGCGGCGTCGAGGTGAGTC
>Ga0307427_1001185_pt1 | contig 13938 bp, 8 predicted proteins | sample SalMarWE160190MG_FD_202162 | JGI IMG/M metagenome (GOLD analysis project Ga0307427, IMG submission 202162) | Salt marsh sediment microbial communities from the Plum Island Ecosystem LTER, Massachusetts, United States - WE1603-190 | ecosystem: Environmental > Aquatic > Marine > Intertidal zone >... | reverse complement strand
TATCGCTCGCTATCCTGAACAGTTCTTCTTCGGCGTCCTCCCTGCTTGGGGCGCCTATATCCGTCATGCCCGCAACGTGAAATTCAGGAATGTCGTCCTCACGACCCGAACTTCGGACGAACGGAAGAAGATCGTCCTGGACGACGTCGAAGGGTTCTCCGAAAGCAGTCGTGACCAGGAGAAGCCCCAATGAGAAGCCTGGCAACTCTACTTCTCTCGCTAAGCGCATTGGCTGCGATAGTGGGACAGCGCCATCTCTTCGTCTAACGGCAAGCCGAAGGCGCCTGCGAGCATCGGGGGAAAACAGGAGATAACACCACCATGACAAGGCTGAAAGACGGATGTCATCGAATGGCATGGGTCAGCCTGTGTCTTTGGGCTTTGTGTGTTCAAACGGTGCAGCTTCAGGCGGCCACTGAAGGTGATCCGCCGGATGCACTGAGCCTTTGGTATGCGCAGCCGGCAACAAAATGGACGGATGCGCTACCGATAGGCAACGGGCGACTTGGGGCCATGGTGTATGGCGGGATTGAGCAGGAGCATCTGCAGTTGAACGAAGACACGCTCTGGAGCGGCGGTCCCCACTGCTACGACAACCCGGACGCCTATCAGCACCTTGCCACGGTTCGAGAATTGCTCGAGCGAGGCGAGTTCGCCGATGCAGAGGCAACAGCACAGAAAATGCTCGGAAAGCCCAAGTACCAGCAGGCGTATATGCCATTCGGCGATGTGTTTCTCCAGTTTCCCAAGGGTGATAAGCCGAGCGAATACCGCCGCGACCTCAATCTACAGAACGCCGTGAGCACGGTCACCTACCGTATCGGTCATGCACGCTTTACGCGGACGGTCTTTGCATCCCATCCCGACCAGGCCATCGTCATGCGCCTTGAGTGCGACAGGCCTGGGCAAGTCACCTTTGACCTGTCCATGGCAAGCCCTCATGCCTTCAAATCCCAAGCAATCTCGAACGACACGCTGTCAATGGCAGGTCATCTCGAGCCGCGTGACGAGGTCCGATTGATCGGGCCGTGGAAAGAGGATGGGCTCAGGTTCGCGGCTCGGGTCAAAGTCGTGGCCGATGGCGGGATGGTTGTGGCCCAGGGCGACACGATCTCCGTTCGGAGTGCCGACGCCGTTACGCTTGTCTACGTGGCGGCAACCAGCTACGTCGACTATCAGAACGTCAGCGGGGATCCGGTGACAAAGGTCGGCGAGTATCTTGCCAGAGTTCGCGGCAAATCGTTCGAGCGGCTTTACGAGCGGCATGTCGAGGACCATTCAAAGCTGTTTGGCCGCGTGGCGATCAATCTTGGCGGCAAGGGGGTGAACGAGAACCTCTCGACCGACCAGCGGCTCAAGCGAGTCACCCAGGGCAGCGGTGATCCACGTCTGGCCGAACAACTCTTCCAGTACGGCCGCTATCTGATGATCGCCGGGTCGCGACCCGGTACGCAGCCCCTGAACCTGCAAGGCATTTGGAACGACAAGTCTAATCCGCCCTGGGGAAGCAAGTACACGATCAACATCAATATCCAGATGAACTATTGGGTGGCGGAAGTCTGTAATCTCAGCGAATGCCACGAGCCCTTGCTGCGCATGGTCGGCGAGTTGCAGGCCCCGGGAAGGAATACGGCAAGAGTCCACTACCGAGCCAGGGGTTGGGTCGCCCACCACAACACGGACCTCTGGCGCGGCACGGCGCCGGTTGACGGCGCGCAGTGGGGAATGTGGCCGGCGGGTGGCGCGTGGCTCTGCCAACATCTTTGGGAGCACTATCTCTATACGGGCGACACCGAACACCTCAGAAGAGCCTATCCGATCCTCAAGGGCGCGGTTGAGTTCTTCCTGGATGTTCTCGTCGAGAACGAGGACGGTCACCTGATTACCTCGCCGTCGCTCTCACCCGAGCACAGCCACGGCGGCGGGACAAAGGATGGTCTCAGCGTGGGGCGCTCAGGGGTATCGGTGTGCGCGGGCCCGACCGCCGATAGGCAGATCCTGCGCGACCTGTTTGCGAACTGCATTGCGGCGGCCGAGATTCTGGGCATCGACAGGGACTTTCGGTCGCAGGTGGCGAAAGCGCGAGCGCGCTTGGCGCCCATGAGAATCGGTCGACATGGCCAGCTCCAGGAATGGCTGGTGGACTGGGACAATCCCGAGGACCGGCACAGCCACGTCTCGCACCTCTATGGGCTGTATCCAAGCAGCCAGATCAATCGGCGCAACACTCCAGAGCTGTTCGACGCAGCGCGGACATCACTGATCCACCGGGGGAACGCTGGTGGATGGCCTGGCGCATGGCGGATCGCCTTGTGGGCTCGTCTGGGTGACGGCGATCGTGCCCATGAGGTGCTCGCCCATCATGTTATGCGGAGACTCGCAACGAACCTCTTCAATAGTGGGCGGGTCTTTCAAATCGACGCGAACTTCGGCGCAACGGCGGGCATTGCCGAGATGCTCTTGCACAGCCACGGCGGTGAAGTGCACCTGTTGCCGGCCTTGCCCAAGGCGTGGCCGACTGGTTCCGTGCAAGGGCTACGGGCACGCGGTGGTTTTGAAGTAGACATCCACTGGAAGGATGGTCGGTTGATCCGTGCAACGATTCGTTCGCTGAATGGAAATCCGCTGAAGGTCCGTTACAGCACAGAAACCCGCCAGAAGCAGCTCGCGAAAGGCGATAGCTTCACCTGGCATGGGCCATAGGAGGTACGACAACCCCCCTGGCGGACACGCATGTGAGGAGTGGGATATGGCTGTACCGTGAGAACAGTCACGGTAGCGACCTGCTCGCGGATTTCGTTTACGAGACGGTGTAACGGGCGGTACAGTAGGCCGTTCCTGAGGAAGGGAACCGCCATGTTTTCCCCGGCCCTTCGACGCGCCGTCTTCGGGGCCTGCGCCCTGCTCCTCACTGCCGCTGCTGGCAGGGGCGCCGACCTGCGCGAGCAGACCGTCACGATGTGGGCCCCTTTCGCCGAATGGTCTCTCAAGAATCCAACGGTCACCGGCAATCCCTTCGACGTCGTGGCAAAAGTGACGTTCACCCACGAAAGCGGTAAGGAGACGCGCACGACGGAGATGTTCTACGCCGGCGACGCCACGTGGACGTTCCGCTTCACCGGCACACGTGTTGGCAAGTGGGTGTTCCGCACGCAGGCCAACGGCGCCGGCAGCACGACCAGGGATCCCAACCTCCACGGCCGCACGGGCGCGATCTCTGTGCAGCCCAATCCCGATCCGCGAATCAAGGGTTTCCTGACCGCCTCCGGCCAAAAGTTCGCCCGACAGATCGGCGAGCACGGCGCGTTGAAGGGCTGCCTGTTCAACGTTTACATGAACGGCAAGGATTTCCACGCACGGTTCGACGGCCCGGACTGGTCGGACCCTGCGCGCATCGACGCCTACATCGCCGACGCAGCGCAGTACGGCTTCTGCACCGTTTTTCTCCACGTGAACAACAGCTGGTTTAAGTACGGCACGAACGGCTGGAACGAGCACAGCAGCGAGAACCCGGATCCGCGGACGTTCGAGGTGATCGAGGACTTCATCACGCGGGCGCATGCCAGAGGTGTGCACACCCAGGTCTGGGCGTGGGGCGACGAAGCCCGCAAGTGGACGCCCATCGGTGTGGGTGGCAAGAACGGCGTGCCTGATCGGCGGCTTCAGCGATACATCGCCGCCCGCCTCGGTCCCTTGCCCGGTTGGACGATGGGCTATGGGTTCGACCTGCAGGAGTGGACCAGCGAGGACGATCTGAAGGCCTGGGCCGAGCACCTTCACGCCCGTATGGGCTGGCGGCACCTGCTATGGGGACGAGGGCGCTCGAACAGCGCCCTGGACGTGAAGAGTTACTCGAGCCACGAGGTCCGGGGCTACGAGCAGATTGTCGAAGACCTCGCCAGCGACCCGTCGCGTCCCCACCTGTACGAAGAGCGGCATACGCGCAACCGCAACAGCGGCCTCGATCCTGAGGGCACCCGCCGTTTTCTGTGGGACTTGGCGATGGCGGGCGGGGTAGGCTGCTGGTGGGGGTTCTACGACCGGGGCGGGAACCAGGCGCCGCCCTACGCGAATCCCGAAGAACTGAAAACCCACGCCGCGTTCTGGACGACGCGGTTCACCCTGGACCTCCAGCGCGACAACCGCATCACCGACGGGCGCGCGCTGCGCAGCCCGGACTTCTCCCGCATCATCGTCTACAGGGAAGGGGCCGAGCGCATTACGATGGACCTTTCCAAGGCAGCCCGCCCGCAGCCGGCCTTCGCCGTCGACACAACGAAGGCATACCGCGAGATCAACATCGGTACCCTGAAGCCGGGCAAGCACACGTGGAAGGCCCCGCGGAGAAGCGACTGGGCCGTTGCGGTCGGACGGTTCCAGGACCGGGTTCGTCGGTCACAGCGATAGGTGCATCTTCCGGACGGGCAACGTAAGAAGCACCGCGGAAAGCGTTGTCCGGTAAGGTCATCCGGGGGACTCCCGCTCGGCAGACTGCTGGATTGGCGAGAAGGCTCTTGGGAGTGAGTTGGCTCGCGGAGGGAGTCATGAAGCACGGAACGGTTCTCGCTGCAAGCATGGTTTTGGCTTTGGTCCTCGGCGTCTGCGCTTCGCTGTACGCCAGCAGCCAGATCGGCGCCGGGGTGATCGACAGCGTGAAAGACAACGGCTACACGTACATGATCACGTACAACTGGTACCTCTCCGGTACCGGGCCGGGCCTGGACAAGTGCCCCTACAAGGGCAAGCCGCAGCCCACAGAGATGAAGGATACGACGCACTGTTTGCTGAACGGCTCCTTCATCACCCGGGCGAAGTTCATGGAGACCGTGCAGGTCGGGCTGCGCCACTCCATGTTCAGCAACCGTCACCACTTCGAGTACCCGTGCATCTGGACGCGCGACCTTGACGCGGTGATCGGAACGCTCAAGTCTGCGTCGCCTGCCGCATTGACGGTCGTCCAAGACGTCCTCAATCCACAGCAGAAGGACGGCTATCCCTCCTGCCCGCTCACGATGGAGCGGGAGGTCGGCCTTTGCGGAGAGTGGACGTTTGTGCTGGACGGGAAGCGAGTCGAGAAACCGGACGACCTGCCGCAGGGCGCATGGGTCTCGGTCTACCCGACGGCGCGTCCGCAGACAGTGGAGGTGCGCACGCCGGACAGCGCCGTGTCGCCGCCGTTCGCCGGCGGGGAGTTCGACAAGTGCGATCAGACGCCGTACGTCCACACGGCGTTCGGCCTCATCACCGAGGTGAATGCCGACGGCTCCTACGTCTTGCGGGGCAAACGCGATGGCAAGATGCAGGACATCCCGTTCAGCGAACGAATCAAAGACGGCGTGACGCTCAATGGTTTCTTCGTGCCGCGCCATCGTGCCATCCGCGTGGGGCGCTGGGCGGCGGCCTGCTGCTATCGCAAGCGGGACTTCCCCAACCAACTGATGGTGACCGATCCTGGGTCCGGGGCCGTGGAGGGCAAGATCGCGTCGCTCGAGGGGCGCTCGCTGACCGTATCGGTGGACCAGCGCTTGGGTGGCGGCCGGAAACGCATCGTCCTGGAAGATAGCGCCGTCTTCCTTCTCGACGGCAAGCCATCCACGCGCACCGGGGCACTCCAGGCAGGCGCCCGGGTCACGGTTCTCCCCGCGCGGCCCCCCAGCGTGATCGCCGAGACGCCCCTCGTGGCCGCGCCGTAGTTAGGCCTGTCGAAGGCGACGCTCTAGAAGCACGCCGAGGCGGGGCGCCGAACGGTCGGATACCGACTCCGTCGAGCGATGACAGATGTTGGCCTCCCGGGGCAACGGTGCCGGGTGGCGATCAATGGGTCGTGACCATTCAGCAAACCTCGGCTCAAGCAAGGCCCACGGTGGTTGTTGACTGAAAGTCATCCGTGACGTCCTGGCGCCAACGAAAGGCGGAGATCCCATGTTGTTTACCGCGAGCGGACGAATGCGAGTGGCTTGTGCCGTCGTCCTTGTTCTGTGTGTGGCGGCCCGGGCGGCCGAACCGGCCCATCTGACGAAGGGGATGGCCAAAGCCAAGTGCGGCCAGGTCATTCCTTACAGCCGGATGAGGCTCGACGACCTCGGGCCGATCGAGGTCGCGTACGACTTTGGGGGCGTGCGGAAGATCGCGCCGGCCCCGCCGCCGGGCGTGCATCCGCGGATGCTGCAAGGCCCTGAAGACCGCGCCGAGATGCGCCGCATCTACACCGAGACGCCGCACGGCAAGCACATGTGGCGGATGCTGACGGGCTGGTGCGACATCCTGAAGGGCAAGATCACGTCCAAGGACCAGTGCCCCACCCACGCCGATGGGCGGATGCTCGCGGCCTACCACCGCAGCGGCTTCGCGCGGCTGGCCGACCAGTACAAGCGGATCCTGGCCGGCGACATGGAAGGCTACACGCCGGGGATGAACGACTACGTGCTGGGGTGCATGGCGATGGAGGCCTTCTTCCCATTCCTTCAGTGCCTCCACTTCGAGAGGCTCCGCGCGAGGATCGAAGCCTGCCCACAGCTCCTCGAAGCGGCGCGGGGCCGATCCATCCTTCAACGTGGGCAGCGTGTCCTTCGTATCTGCGGCCCGAAGGGACCCGATGGATGCCAGCACCAACACGAAGATTATCAGCGGTTGCTCCATGGACGGGTACTCCGCATGGGAAACGTGGTCCTTTATCCGGGATTTCCTGGATAGCCGCCGGCCGACGACCGCCGTCGGCCTTTCTGACGATTCTATCGTCTGTCCAGACATCAGCAGACGACTCTTCTGCTGAATGGAGGGGGGCGGACTGTGTCCGGGCCATGACGTCGCCCAAACCGACCCCTGCGGAGGCGTTGATCGCGGATCCGCGTAGCCTCTTCAAGGCGGTCCAGGGTCACATCCCAAAGAGCCAGAGCCGTGGAACCTCGATCGATCAGAGCCAGGCGCCGAGGCTACGGGATGGGCGAGAAGCGAATCGCCTTGAGGCTCGCCGTCTTCGTCTCACCCTCCAGGCACGAGACGCTTACTTTGTAGCGGCCGCGCTTCGGGAACCGCAGCCAGCCGATGGGGAAGCGCTGGTAGTTGTGCGACGAGTTCTGCTGGTTCCGGATGGACTCGCCGCCCGCCACCGTCACGGCCCAGACCAGGCGTCCTTCGCCGGCGTACGTCAGGTCGACCTGGTAGTCGCCGGGCTCCAGCACGTCGACCTCCCACGTCGCCGCGCCGCCCTGGCGCCAATCGGTGACCTGCACGACGTGCTTCCACTCGCCGAACTTCTCCATCCACCGCTTGCCGGCCTGCTTTGCGCCGGTGACCGTCGCGAACTCGGCCTGAATCCCGGTCGGGATCGACGGGTCGATGCCCCAGACGGCGTCGGCCTTCGGCTTGCCGGCCAGCTCGAGTTTGATGACGCTTGCGAGTTGCTCCGGGGCTCGGGCAGGCAGGCGCAGCAACGTCCAGCCGTGCTTCTCGTCGTGGTCGATGGCCTCGGACTCCTTCCCGCGAAGCAGGCTGGCCGAGCGAACCTCCGCCTTGAGCCCGGGCAGGTGCAGTAGGCCGTCGGCGGGCCAGTCGAAGACCGACAGGAACAGCGCGCGACCCTTGACGGTGACGTCGCCCCACGGCAGGGCGTGGCCCCAGGGCGAGGCGTCCGTCCCGTAGACGACCTGCGGATACCGGCGGATCCACTCTCCCGACCGCCGCAGCGCGTCCGCCGCCCGCTCCGGAACGGAGCCGTCGCCGCGCGGGCCGATGTTGAGCATGTACGTGCCCCCGCGGGCCACACACGCGATCAGCCGACGCAAGATCTCCTTGGGGATCTTCCAGTTCTCGTCGTACCATGCGTAGGCCCAGGAGTCGTTGGTCGTATCCACCGCCTCCCACATGCCCTCCACGTTGCGCAGCGGGACTTCCATATCGCCGAGCGTCTGATAATCCCCAAGGCCGTGCCCCGCCCGGCCCGACACCAGCGCGTGTGGCTGGTTCTTGCGCACGACGGCGACAAGCTGTTCGACGTACTCCTTGGGCATGCGGCCGGGCGTGTCGAACCATACGACCTCGATCGGGCCGTACTGGCTGGTGATCTCCTTGACCTGGGGGAGACACTTGGCCTTGAAGTAATCGTCGAGCGAGGCCGGCTTGCCCGAGGCATCGGTCTTCGGCCCGTTGCCCCCGCCCGGGCAGGTCCAGTCCTGGTTGTGCGAGTAATAGAACCCGAACCCGAGCCCCAGCTTCCGACAGGCCTCGGCGAGGTCCCTCATGGGGTCGCGCGCGTAAGGCGTGGCGTCGACGACGTTGAACCGGTTCGCCTTTGAATGGTACATCGCGAACCCGTCGTGGTGTTTGCTGGTGATGATGATGTACTTCATCCCCGCATCCTTGGCGAGCCGGGCGATCGCCGTTGCGTCGAACTTGACCGGGTTGAACCGTGTGGCGAGCCGCTTGTACTCGGCCACGGGAATGCCCGCCATTCTGGAGTGCATGATCCACTCGCCGATGCCGTAGTACGTCTTGCCGTCAACCTTGTTGGCCAGTTGGGAGTACAGGCCCCAGTGGATGAACATGGCGTAGTTGCCGTTGGTAAACAGCTCGCCGCGTTTGGCGTCCTCGGCGCGGAGCTTCACGACCGCTTCGCCCCACATCTCGTTCATGCCCTGGCAGTAGGCGAGGCCGGAGACGCCCAGGACGACCAGGAAGATTGTACAACAGATCGACAGACCTGCGCTCATGATTGCCCTCGCTCTTTCTCTCGCGCGGCCCGAGCGCTCCGGCGGTCGGACAGACACGATTCGCTCGGTTTGTCGGGAAGGGTGCTCTTCCACGCATCGATCAATACGGTGAGGCGGCGGACCTGGTCCGGATGGTCGTCCCGCAGGTTGGTCTGCTCGAGCCGATCGCCGGGGAACTGGAACAGCTCGACCTGGCCGGGTTCCCTGCCGAGAAGCAGTTTCCACGCTCCCTCGCGAACCGCGAGCGTCGGCCAGGTGTCGCCCCGTCGGCTAGCCGATCGCCACTGCCAGAAGATCGGTTTGGACCGATGCGGCTGAGGCGTGCCCAGCAGGGCGGACGTCTGGTTCACGCCGTCGGGCACATAGCCCGCCGGCAGCTCCGCTCCCGCGATGGCGCAGAACGTCGGCAGCAGGTCGACCGCGGTGATGGGGGTCTTGTCGTCGACTTTGCCGGCCGCGATGCGGCCGGGCCACCTCGCGATGAACGGCAGACCGATCCCGCCTTGGAGGAGGGACCGCTTCCGCCCACGGTGGCCGCCGGTAGAACCGACGGAAGCAAAGGTCCCGAATCCCGGTCCGGTGGATTGATCGTCGACGTTGCGCCGACTGAGCGGGCCGGTGTTCTCTGGGCCGTTGTCCGAACTGAAGATCACCAGCGTATTCTCGGAAACACCGAGTTCGTCGAGCACCCCCAGCAACTCGCCAATTCGCGCGTCCGCGTGGGCGAGCACGGCGGCGTAGATCCGCTTCGCCTCGCTGTCAAGATGCGCGAAACGCTTGAGATACTCGTCCTTGGGATAGTGCGGCGTGTGCGGCTCGTGGATCCAGAGATTGAGATAAAAGGGCCTCTTAGCGACCACGCTCTTCCTTACGAACGCGATGGCTCGCCGCACGTCGTCGTGGACGGGCATCTGTCGGCCGGAGCAGTTGTACGCGCCGTACGTGTCGAAGCCGTACGCCGTCGGAAGCGGAGCGTCGGGAACCATGGTGTTCGTCAGGTGCCACTTGCCGAAGTGCGCGGTGGCGTAGCCGGCCTTCTGGAGCAGCCGCGGCAGGAGGACGACCTTCGGGTCCACCCAGTCGGGCATGCCGCGTTTGACGTGGCTCTCGACGGTCGCGAAGTGCCCGTGAACGCCGTGCCGCGCTGGGAACTGCCCCGTCAGGACCGCGGTCCGGCTGGGCGAGCAGACCCCGCTGGCGACCGTGAACTGGCGGAACTCCGTTCCGGCCGAGGCTAGGCGGTCGATATGAGGCGTCTTGAGCCACAGGTGCCCGTGGCAGCCGAGATCGCCCCACCCCCAGTCATCGGCGAAGATGAAGACGATATTCGGCTTCGCCGCATGGAGGATCGAACGCTCCGCGGCCTTTGTGCCGAAAAGGCATGCAAGGGAGGCGCCGCCGATCGCCTTGAGAAACTCACGACGTTTCACGCGATGGCCTCCACGGAATCCGGGAACGGGATACGCGTGTCTCATTGAACCCTCCTTTTGCCCCAGCCGCCAGTGTCAAGTCCTGCTTTCCGGTTGGCACTCCGACGTGCGGCTTCTCACGGTGTGGTCGGTGCCGATCATCTAACCTGAGATTTCGGATATGGCCTGCTGCCGACGATCGTCGTCGGCCTTTCTGACGATTCTACCGCCACTCCCGAGGTCGGCAAGCACTTCTGTTGTTCGGGGTAGGGGGTATCGAGCCGTTCGCGGGCCGTGATGCTGCCCAGAACGACTGCGGCGCGGGCGCCAATTGCCGATCCGGGCAGACCGCCCCCGTCGCCTTTGTTCCCTTCGGCTGTCGCATCCTTTGCCTGAAGCCGTCAGAACCCTCGTCACAGGCTACAGCCGGTCGGAAAGGCGTAGGCCGACCGGCCGGCCCGTGTTAGAATCCATGCAAGGGCGTGCAGCTGCTAGCACGACCCGCTCTCTACGGGATCCGGCATGAAGGCCATTCTATCGCTCGCGGCCCTTGCGCTCTTCGCTGTCGAGGTGGCTGCCGGGCAGCAGGCCGTGTTTGTGGACCGGACGGGCGACCTCGGTCTTGATCTCAAGAACGGCGCCGCCTGCTGGGCCGATTTGGACAACGACGGATGGGTGGACCTGTGCGCGAGCGGAGTCGTCTGGCGGAACAACGCGGGCAAGGGCTTCACCCGGACCGCCGACGGGCTTGGCCAAGTCGTTGCTGCCGACTTCGACAACGATGGGTTTGCCGACCTGTTCTCGTTGTCGTCGAAACGCGTGTACCGTAGCGATTCGGGCAAGGCTTTCACGCCGATGGCGATGCCCGACCTGCCCAAGGGGTCCTGCCGCGGGGCGTGCTGGGGCGACTTCAACGGCGATGGGTTCGTGGACCTGTACGTGGGCGGCTACGAGCACTGGGAGAAGGGCCTGACCTACCCGGACGTGCTGCTCCTGAACCGGCAGGGCAAGGGATTCGACCTGGCCTGGACGGACGCCCGCCACCGCGCCCGCGGGGTCACCGCCTGCGACCTTGACCGGGACGGTGACCTGGACGTCTACGTGTCGAACTACCGCCTGCAGCCCAACGTTCTGTGGCTGAACGATGGCTCAGGCACTTTTCGGGACGCTGCGGTGGCGCAGAACGCCTTGGCCACCTCCAAGGGGTTCAGGGGGGGCCATTCCATCGGTGCCGCGTGGGGCGACTTTGACAACGATGGCTGGATCGACCTCTTTGCAGGCAACTTCGCCCATCGCGACCGCCGCGGCGACCAGCCGAAATCACGGTTCCTCCGCAATCTCCGCGCCGAGGGGAAGGCGGCCTTCCAGGACCGCGGCCCGTGCGGCGTGTTCTACCAGGAATCGTACGCGAGCCCCGCCGCGGGCGACTACGACAACGACGGCGACCTGGACGTGTTCTTCACCACCGTGTACGGCACCGCCTCGTTCGGTAAGAAGAACCACCCCGTGCTCTTCCGCAACGAGGGGGGCTTCCGATTCAGCGACGCCGCGGCCGAGGCGGGCTTGGCGAGATTACCACCCACCTACCAGGCCGCGTGGGCCGACGTTGACAACGACGGCGACCTCGATCTCGCCACGGCGGGCCGGCTCTTCGAGAATCAGTGCACCGGGCGCCACTGGCTGAAGATCCGTCTCCGGGGAGACAGAGCCACGGTCAACCGGTCCGCCATCGGTACCCAGGTGCGCATCAAACTGGAAGACAAAACCCTGACCCGGCAGGTCGAGGCCGGCACGGGCGAGGGGAATCAGAACGCCCTCTGTCTGCATTTCGGTCTGGGTACGCGCGCAACACCCGTGGACCTCGAGATACTGTGGCCGGGAGGCGAAACGACGACGCTTCGGGCGGTGGAAGTCGATCGCGTCATCGAGGTGGTCTACGGGAAACGCCCTTTCGCGGCCAAAGCAGGAATCGACGCGAACCAATAGAAGCTCCATCCCTCCTTGCGTTCTGTTTTCTAGACCGGTAAGGCTGAGCCGCAGCGTGACGTTTGGGTGGAAGGAGCGAAGGTCCAGCCATCTTCGAGGTACCAGAGTGAAGAAGGGCGTCTGATCGGTCGCACGCACTCGGGCGGAGTTACCCCGGCATGGCGTCCAGTGCCCGCGGCGCGACGTGATGGCGCGTCACGAGCGAATCGCTAGGCTTACGTGGATTTTTCTCTTGTCAATCCGAGCATTGTAGCAAAAATGTAGCAAATCTGGTGCGCAACATGGTCACCATGGTCGGCATGGTGATCACCGTAAGGCCCTGCGTGACAAGGGCTTAAGCCGTAAGTGGCGAAATGGGCTGAGGTTACGAAAACCGAGCCAATCGGGCTCATAACCCGAAGGTCGCAGGTTCGAATCCTGCCCCCGCTACCATATTTACCCACGACCGTCCTTTGCGACGGTCGTTTTCTTCGTAGAGACGAAACGCGGCCGGGGCCAGAGCCATCACGCCGCTCTTGTCGGCCGGACTGATCGTGATCCGCTCCACGTAGGATGCCAACGCCTGCCTGACCTTCTCGTCACGGCGGCCATCCATGGCATCCGCGAGGCCGGCGATGCGTTCTTCAGCCCGCTGCCGTACTTCGCGTTCGTCGAATCGCCTGTTGGACCTGCTTGCAGCGGCCAGCCCCCGCTCCAGGTGTTCTTTGCGCTGGCGAAGCTGGGTCAAGCGCTCGTCCCGTGCGTTCGGCGCCCGGCGCAGGTGTAGTATTTCGTGATGCCTTCCCGCCGGCCCTCAATCCGGCCCTTCCGCTTGGCCTCGCCCCAGAACAGGTGGCCGCAGTCCTCGACTGTGTCGGCGAGGCCATGAAACCCGTTCTCAGGGAAGTGGACTACGACCCGCTCGCCAGCAGCCCGGACATGCCGCGGTGGCGCACCGGTCCCTGTCAAGAATGCTCTCCTGTCCATGTCGCGTCGTTCTCGTCTACGCGCCGGCGATCTGCTCCCGCAGCCAGTCGATGCTGGCCGCGAGGTTCTCGTCCGTGCCAAGACACTCGACGGAGAGCACCCCGTCCCAGTCGGCCTCTTTCAGCAGGCGGATGCAGGCGCGGATGTTCTCAGCGTTGACGCCCTGGCCGATGGGAGACTCGCTCATGCCGATGCCCGTCTCCTCGCCGCGAAGGGCCGCAGCGAGCGATTCGCTGACGTCCTTGACGTGCAGGTAGCGGAGTTTGCCCAGGAACCGCTGCAGGAACTCCACCGGGTTGCCGCCGGCGATGAACGTGTTGCCCGTGTCCAGGTTGAAGCCGAGCCACGGCGTGTCGAAGAAATTCAGCATGCGGTCGAGGATGTCGGGGTCGTTGGTGTACGGGCCGTGCGTCTCGATGTTGACCGTCACCTGGTAGTCCTCGGCCCACTCGAGAATCTGGCGCAGGCTCTCCCTGGTGATCGCGAGCACCTGCTCGTCAGTGAAGCCCTCGGGCTTGAACTGCCCGTCGGTGGTGTCGACGCAGGGGCACCCGATGGCTGCGGCGAACTGGATGGCGCGCTGCACATACCGCACGCCGAAGGTCGCCCCCATCGGCCCGGTGATGGGATAGCCGGCGTCGATCTGCGAGGTCTGCAGACCGTGGCTGTCGAGGTAGCGTCGCAGGCGGATCGGGTTGGCGTCCAGCGGAACCGCCGGGCTGTAGCCCAGGCCCTGAATGAAGTCCTGCCCGTCCACCACGCCGAACTCGATGTACTCCAGGCCGAACTTCTTCGCCGCCGCCACCGCCTGCTCCAGCGACCCGCTCAGGCACCGCCAGTTGTCCGTGTGCATACTCAACTTGATCATG
>Ga0307427_1001183_pt1 | contig 13946 bp, 12 predicted proteins | sample SalMarWE160190MG_FD_202162 | JGI IMG/M metagenome (GOLD analysis project Ga0307427, IMG submission 202162) | Salt marsh sediment microbial communities from the Plum Island Ecosystem LTER, Massachusetts, United States - WE1603-190 | ecosystem: Environmental > Aquatic > Marine > Intertidal zone >... | reverse complement strand
TCGATGAGCACGGCATGGACGTCGGTACCCGCAAGGTTGGCCAGCCGGTCGCGCAGGACGCTAGCCGACGGGAGGCCGTCAGTGGCGAGGGCCTGAAGGTCGCGACCGGAAGGGATCGCCGAGACGCCGGTCCAGGAGGTGGCAACGGGACCGTCTGTGAGACAGTCGGCGGCGAAGGCCGGGCTGGTCGGGAGCATCTGGACGCCCATGCCGCTGGTGGCGTTGCCCTGGGGATCGAGGTCAACGACGAGGATGTTGAGGCCGGTCAGGGCGAGCGCGTGAGCGAGCGACGTAGCGGTCGTTGTCTTGCCGACGCCGCCCTTTTGGTTGGCTACTGACAGGACGGGAAGCACGAGATCCTCCCTTAGCGACGATTGTAGCGGCAGAGCGGCGGGAGGCAACCGAAAAGTCGTTGCACGGGCGGGCAGCGAAACTATAATGCCCGCTTGGGAGGCGGTGCTTGTCTCCGAGGGATGCGGATGATTGTGCGACGGCACGTCTACTATGGCGGGAGGGTCCAGGGCGTAGGGTTCCGATACACGGTGACGAAACTTGCCCGCGTCAGGCCCGTGACAGGATTCGCCAGGAACCTGGCGGACGGACGGGTCGAGTTGGTAGCGGAGGGGCCGGCGAACGACGTGCTCGGTTTGCTCGCCGACGTTGCAGACAGGATGCGAGGCTACGTTGACGGGGCACACGTGCTGGAGGAGCCTGCGACCGGCGAATTCAGCGAGTTTGGGGTGCGGTTCTAGGGGAAGGGCAGGGAGTGCGTTCGCTCATAGGGATCGCGCTGAACACGTTCCGGGAGTCGGTCCGCCAGCCGTTTTATTACCTGCTGCTGGCGGCGGGCGTGGCGGCCCTGGTAATTACGATGTGGCTGCCGCTGTTTACTTTCTATAAGAATACAGATATGTATAAGGAGATTGGGCTGTCGTTTGTCCTGCACGTCGTCCTTTTGGGAGGGCTGTTGGCGGCGGCAACCGGAGTGGCGCGCGAAGTCGAGGCGAAAACCGCCGAGACCATCCTGGCCAAACCGCTCGGCCGGTGGCAGTTCGTTGTGGGCAAGTACCTCGGCACGATGGGGGCCGTGACGGTGGCCGCAACGGTGCTCGGAGTGGTCTTTGTGGCGTGCGTGTATTACCGGGTGGGGCTGGACGCGGGGGTCCTGGAGCGGGCGTTGGCGCGGGGAGGCGTCGGGGGGCAGGTGGAGGCGTTTCGGGCCAGGCGGGTCAATCAGAGCCTGACAGTGGCGCCGGGGCTGGTTCTGGTGTTGTTGCAGGTGGGCGTGCTCTCGGCGTTGGCGACGGCCCTGTCGGCCCGGTTCTCGGTGGGGGCGAGCGTGGTCCTGAGCCTGGCGGCATTCGTGGTCGGGCACCTGACGGTTTTTGTGGAGGGCGCCGCCGGGATGGCCGGCGGGCTGGTTGCGAATCTGGCGCAGGGGTTGCTGACGGTGGTGCCGTTTCTTGAGATCTTCAACATCAACGAGAAACTGAGCCACGTGATGCTGACGCCGCTGGACGCCGGGAGCCCCGGGGCGGCGGAATGGGCCGCCGTTTGGGCCTACGTGGGCTGGGCGGCGGCGTATGCGGTGGCGTATGCAACCGTGGCGATTACGGCGGGGGTGATGTTGTTCAGGCGGCGGTCGCTTTCGTGAGAGGCGGGCTTGTCGCCGACGGTCGCGGCTTGTTGAGCGACAATACGTGCTGCGCGTCACGTTCCACCGCAGCGCACGTGGCGCCTCCTGGAGGCGGGTTTCCCACGGGCTGCGCAGAAAAAAGGTTGACGAGGCCGGGGGCCGTGTTACCTTAGCGTCCTGTTGACCTGCGGCCCCAGGGACAAGGGGGCAGCGACGTGGGCGAGACCCAGCGGAGAGAGTCGGCTCCGGCGGCCGGTGCCGAGGAGCGATGTAGAGGGTTTGTCGCGGGCCTGTCGGAAGAAGAGATTATGCTTCTGAGGCTCCGGGACGAACTCTACGACGGGCGGTGGGACGCTATGCTCGCCGACCTGAACGACCGGCTTCAGGGAAAGCCGTACGTCTTCAAACTCGCCCACCGCATCCAGGACGATATCGAACGCATTGAGCGGTTGAATCGGTTTGAACGCCAGTACAACGTGGACCTGGCGAAATACATATAGGGGCCGGGACAGGGCGCGGAGCGAATGATGAGGGCTGTCACGCAAAGGCTTTGGATGGTGCTGGCTGTGGCAATGGGCGTGTTGGCCGTGTCCGGGGCCGGTTGCGGAAGGCTCGGTCGCGGCGCCGAAGAAGAAGGTCTCCCGTTGCCGGTCGCACCGGTGGTGTTGACGGGCAACGACATGGAGATTCGGTGGCAGACACGAGCCCTCCTGGCGCCGGACACCCACGTGACGGATGTCTGGGTGAGCGATGGGTTCCTCGTGTGCCACGGCTCGGATCATCGCGTCTACGTGATCGATGCCAAGACGGGGGTGCGGTTGTGGGCGAAGGACCTGGCCGAGGCGCATGAGAACGTCTGGCCGCCCGCCGTCTACAAGGGAGATCTGTGGTTCGCCACAACGACGAAACTGATCGGCTTCCACGGAACCGATGGCAGGAACATTGTGCTTCAGGCCGAACGGGGCAAGCGTGCGGAGCAGCGGGCCGCACGCCAGGCACGGCGGGCCGAGTGGGAAGCCAGCGTGGTGGAGCGGAGGGTTGAGCAGCCCGGTGAGCAGCCCGAGCACAGGGTCGCCCGGGCCAAGGCCGAGGCCGAGATCGCTCGGCAGGCGGCCACAGAAGAGATGCTCGAGACGCTGACGGTAGACCGGGAGGGCGTCGAGTTGGAGTTCGCCCCTGCCGGCCCACCGGTGACCAACGGCGTCCACGTTTACGTTCCCGACGGCAAAGGATGGCTCCAGGCCGTCAGCCTCGTGCCGAAGGTCGTCTCTTGGGGGCGCTGGACCGACGACGCCGTCACGGCCGGGCCGGTCGCGGACGACGCGCTCGTCTATTTCGGCGGCCGCAACGGCGTCGTCTATGCCTCGACCCAGAACGTGCGGCGCATCCTGTGGGAGTATCAGACCGAGGCACCGATCGTGGCTGACCTCAAGCGGACCGAGGCGGGGCTGGTCCTGGCCGCCAGCCTCGATTACAGCCTCTATGCCTTCCAGGGTACCAGCGGGCGACTCGATTGGCGGTACAACGCCGGCGAACGTATCCGCAGGGCGCCGTACGCCTTCGGCAACCAGGTCTTCGTCTTCACGGAGCAGGCGGGCCTGACGGCGCTGGACGAGAACGGCAAGGTCCAGTGGCGCCTGGCCGATGGCGACAACGTCGTAACTGCCGATGCCGAAACGGTTTACGTGTTAAGCCGGGGCAACGACCTCTTGGCCGTCGCCCGCAAGGACGGCAAGGTCCGGTGGGGCGCGCCGTTGAGACGCGCAACCCTGATCGGCACCAACGAAACGAACACCGGGATCCTGTACCTGGCTACGCCCGAGGGGCAGATTCTGGCCGCCGCCAGGAAACAGGAGGCCGGGCAGGGCGCCGACGAAAAGGTCGCCGAAGCGGAGGCGCCGGCTCCGTGACGTGACGTGCGCACTGGCTGCCGGCCGTGGGGCAACGGCGGCCGAAACGCGAGCGCCTACGCCAGCGACGATCCCGAGCCCCATGGCAGCCCTGAACACTCCGCCGAGGGGGTGGCTGTGCGGCTGGGCGTGTGCACCTCCTGTTTTCACGAGGTCAGCCTGCCGGAAGTCCTGCGCTGGGTCGGTGAGGCCGGGTTCCAGACGGTCGAAATCGCCTGCCCGCCGATTCGCGATCCCTCCACTTGGTACCACGAAGCCCGCCTGAACATCGCCGGACTGGACGGCCCGGGACGGGATGCATTTGTCTCTGCCCTGGACGACGCCGGCCTGACGGCCGCAGCCCTGGCATCCTACGCCAATCCGCTGGATTCCGACCCCGGCCGGCGCGACGTCATCCTCGGCCACCTTCAGCGTCTCGTGGAGACGGCGGCGGCGCTGGGCGTGGACGTGGTGTGCCTGCTGGTGGGTCGTGACCCGTCGCTGCGGCTGGGAGAGTGCATCGCCCAGTTCGCCCGCCTCATCGAACCGGTGGTCCGGCAGGCGGAGTCGTCGGGGGTGCGGCTGGCGATCGAAAACGCGCCGCGGGTCGGCTGGCAGGTTGAGGACATGCCCGGCAACGCCGCCTTCTGCCCCGAACTGTGGGAAAAACTGTTCACCCACGTCCGCAGCCCGGCCGTCGGCCTGGCGCTGGACCCCGCTCACCTCTATTGGACCGGCATCGACCCGCTCTCGGCACTGACCGACTACGCCGAGAAGGTCTTCCATTTCCGGGCCAAGGACGCCGAGACGATGGACCTCAGGCGCCAGGACTGTGGCATCCTGCGCCCCAGCGGCGGCTGGTGGCGATACCGGCTGCCGGGACTCGGGGCCATCGACTGGCGGCAAATGATCGACCGGCTCCACGAACTCCGCTACACCGGTGCTGTCGTCATCGACCACGAGGACCCCGTGTGGCAGGGCACCCTCGATAAAATCAAGACCGGCCTGACCCTGGCAAAAAGGCACCTGGGGCAGTTTTTGCCGTAGCAGAGACCGAGTGCGGCTTGCGGCAGGCGGCCGTCCCGATTAGACTGCGACCAGAATGGGGCGCGTTCTCCGCCCGTTCGCGAAAGGTGCCTACAATGAACAGTTATCATTTCAGCCTTGGCAATTCTGCCCAGGGGCCTATCGGTTTCTGCGGCCAAGTCTTGGCTAGCACCGAAGGCGAGGCCGCTACGAAGTTAAGGCGTGCCCTCCAGCAATCCATCGGCGCGGCGGGCGAAGTGGCGCTTCGCTGCTTGGACCCGGACGTTCAATACCTTGCCGTCTATTTCAATCCCGCCTGCGTGCGGGCTTCGGATATTGACGACGCACAATCAGAGCAGCGTGTTTGAAAGCGCGCAAGGTAGACGCGCTCGTGTCCTGTTTGGGCTTTACAGCCCAATGAGAACCGTCGCGGACATCGTGGCGGCCGTGGATCGCTTGGCCCCATTTCGCCTGGCCCAGGAATGGGACAACGTGGGCCTCCTGTTGGGCGATCCCGGCCGCGAGGTCCGGCGGTAAGGCTTTCGTAAAGGGTCGAATACCGTGACGACGCGTGCACGAGACAAACCAGGACAAGTCGCTCGCACGTGGTTACTCGTCGCCCTCTTCGCTCTAACGCCGGTGGTCGGGTGTGGGCCGAGTGCAGACCGTGGTACGCCATACCGATGGACGTACGACTTGGGCTTCCGGCGACTCCTCATCGACGGCGACACCGAGGCCGTGACCCGCGCCCTGGACGCCGGCCTGGACCCGAACGCCGTGGACCGCGACGGCACGCCGCTGCTTTACTTTGCGGCGGCCTACGGGCACACGGAGATCGTGGACCGCCTGCTGGAGGCGGGGGCCCGGCCGAACGTCGCCCACTGTTGGGGCACACGCCACTCGGGGCTCTGCATAGCCGTCCTCAACGGACATCGCGAGGTGGCTGAGCGGCTCCTGGCGGCCGGGGCCGAACCCGGCGCGCCCGCAGCGGCCGCCCTCGGCCTCGTGGATCGCCTGGACGCGATGGTCGCGGACCAACCGCGTCTGCTTGCCCGGCGATGGGAGAACTACGACGCCGATGACGACTCGCTCCTCGACTTGGCGGCCATCTATGGCCAGGAGGCCTGCATCACGTGCCTCCTGGCTCACGGGGCGGACCCCGACGCCGGCGGCGACTACGACTGGAGCGCCCTGTGCAAGGCGGCGGGCCGGGCCAGCATGACGGGCGTCCGGGCCTTGGTGGCTGGCGGCGCCGACGTGAACCACGAGGCGGCGTTGAATTTCTCGCCCCTGCTGGCCGCCGCCCGCAACGGGCATCGCGAGATTGCCGAGTTCCTCCTGACCCACGGCGCCCGGGCGAATGTCTTCGCCGCCGCGAGGTTCGGCGAAACCGACCGCCTTCGCCGGCTCCTGGAGCGGGACCCCAACCTGGTCCATGCCCACGCCTACTTGGACGAGACGCCGCTGATGTGGGCGGTGGAAGGCGGCCAGGTCGAGGCCGCCAAGGTCCTTCTGGATCGCGGCGCCAACGTCAATGCCATGGACGAGCAGTACTTGGGGTCGGCGTTGAACCGGGCGGCGTGGGAAGGCGACTGCCGTATGGTCCGCTCCCTGCTCGACCACGGCGCCGACCCGGAAGCCGGTCAGGGGAAACTGGCCTATGGCACGCCGCTACACGCGGCGGCCTACGAGGGGCACGCCGACGTGGTCCGCCTGCTGCTGGACCGTGGCGCCCGCATCGACAGCCTGAACAACTCGAACGCCACGCCACTGCACGTCGCCGCCGGCCATGGGCGGTGCGAGATCATCCGGCTCTTGCTCGAGGCGGGGGCGGCCGTCAACGGCTCCGAGGGCACCCGCGCGCCCTTCCTGGAAACCATCTTCAACAGCCAACCGGAGGCCGCACGCGCCCTCCTGGAGGCTGGCGCCAACCCGAATTACGCGACGAACACCAAAGGCACGACTCTCCTGCACTGGGTGGCGGATCGCGGCCGGGCCGAGATCCTCAACCTCCTGCTCGCACACGGGGCCGACCCCACGGCAGGCGACAAGCGAGGCGAGACGCCGCTCCACACGGCCGCCCAGAACGCCTGTCGCGACCCCGAGGGCCGGTACCTCCGCATTGTCAACGCGCTGCTGGACGCCGGCGCGGACCCCAATGCTCAGGAGACGATCCGGGAATATACCGCCTTGCACGTCGCCGCCGGATACTGTGCCGGCGTCGCGGTCGTGCGCCGCCTGCTGGACGCCGGTGCGGACCTCCAGGCCCGGACCAGCAGCGCCCGGACGCCGCTCCATATGGGGTGCGCCGGACGGACCGACCCCCAGATCGTGCATCTGCTGCTCGCCCGCGGGGCGGACCCGAACGCCGTCGACGACGGCGGCCGGACACCGCTCCACCTTGCGCTGAAGCCCGGCCTGAACCGGCCGGAGGATGCCGAGCGTGCCGTCGGCATCCTCCAGGGCTTTGGGGCTCGCGTCGACGCCGTCGCCGCCATCTTCCTGGGCGACGCCAAGCGGCTCGACGCCTGCCTGCAGGCCGATCCGGACGTCCTGGGCCGGCGTATCGGCGTCGCCTACAAGGGCGGCCAGACGCTCTGGCACGCGGCGGCCATGTGCGGCCACGTGCCGTGCCTGGACGTCCTGTTCGCCCACCGCCAAGATGTGGATGTCCCCGACAACGGCGGCGCCACGCCGCTGCATCGCGCCGCCGACCGCGGCCACTACGAGGCCGTCCGCTGGCTGCTGGACCGCGGGGCCGATCCGAACGCTGTCACATCCGGCGGGTCCTACCCGATCGACCTAGCCGACGACAAACCGGCCGTCATCGACCTGCTCCGCCGCCACGGCGGCCGCAGCAAGAAGGACGAGCCGGAGAAGTAAAGGACTCTCCATGACCACTGTTGCGGATGTGGTGACCGCCGTGGACCGCTTGGCCCCGTTTCGCCTGGCCGAGACGTGGGACAACGTGGGGCTCTTGCTGGGCGATCCGGAGCGGGAGGTCCGCCGCCTGCTCGTCAGTCTCGACGTGACGGAGGCCGTGTGCGATGAGGCGGAGCGTGGCGGGGCGGAGGCGCTTCTTGCGCACCATCCACTTATCTTCAAGGGCATCGAGCGTCTGACGCCCGAAACGCCCACCGGCCGCCTTGCCCTTCGCCTTGCTGCCGCCGGACGGGCCGTCATTGCGGCCCACACGAACCTCGATGCGGCCGAGGGCGGCCTGTGCGACATTCTCGCGGGCATGATTGGCCTGGATCAAACCGAACCGCTCCAGGCGGCGCGGGCGGCCCCGCGTTACAAGGTGGTGGTTTTTGTGCCCGAGTCGGACCCTTCGATCCCGGCGCGCCGGGACGCAGGGCAGGTGCTGGAGGCCGTTCAGGCGGCCGCATTTGCCGCCGGGGCGGGGCGGATCGGCAACTACGCCCAGTGCGGGTTCTCCGCCGAAGGCGCCGGCACGTTCCTCCCGGGCGAGGGAGCCGAGCCGGCCGTCGGCGAGAGGGGGCAGCGCAATCGCGTTGCGGAACACCGCTTCGAGACGCTCGTCGAGGGCCGCCGTCTGGGGGCCGTGCTGGCGGCGGTCGCCCGGGCGCATCCGTATGAGGAGCCTGCCATCGACGTGTATCCGCTCCACACACCGCCCGCCGGGGCAGGGATGGGGCGCGTCGGCAGGTTATCGGACTGTAGAACCTTGGCCCAACTGGCCGATAACGTGAAAGAGGCACTCGACGCGAGAGCGATTCACGTGGCCGGCGATCCGGAGACGGTCGTCGAGACGGTTGGGGTTTGCACCGGGAGCGGCGGCGGACTGGCCGACGCCGTAGCGGAGGCCGGGTGCCAGGCCTTCGTGACCGGGGAACTCAAGTACCACGAGGTCCAGGACCTGGCGGCCCGAGGGATCGGCGTCATCCTCGCCGGCCATTACCGGACGGAGCGCGTCGCCCTGGAGATGTGGCTGCCGCGCCTGGCCGGGGCACTGGACGTCGAGGTCCGGATGAGCGAGAGTGAGCAGGACAGCATCGGACTCCGCTAAGCAGGAGCGAGAAAGTGTTTCCGAACAGCCGTAGCGCCGGGGTTTATCCCCGGCGCGGAACCGCCGTCGGCTTGACGGGCGGCCGCCGGGCATAAAGCCCGGCGCTACGCACTTGGGTGTCCCGGCGCGCCGGGATCAGCCGCCGAATCCGGATTGACTTCATCGCTCCTGCTAGAGGGTGCGTGGCGGTCCCGGTGTTGGTCCTGTGCCGAGAGCAAGAAAGCCGACGTATTTATGCCTGCATTCTTGTGTCCATTGGCGAGCGGCAGTCTGGGCAACGCCCTGTTGGTGGCCTCGGGCCGGGCGCGGGTGCTCGTGGACATCGGCCTGACGCAGCGGCGTCTGAAAGAGGCGCTGGCGGCGGTAGGCGTCGAACCGGGCGACATCGACGCCGTCTTTGTAACCCACACGCACCGCGACCATTTCTCGACGTCGGCCGCAGGCTTTTGCCTCAGGCACACCATACCGGTCTACGCGTCCCGGGAGAACCTTGCCCACCTGTCGGACACGATGCCGGCGTTCAGGAAACTCGTCCGGGGAGGGCTGGCCCGACCGATGGACGGCGACGCCGTCGAGATCGGCAACGTTGCGGTCGAGGCGTTCGACGTGCCGCACGATTCCCCGGGCTGGTGCCAAGGCTTCCGGTTAAGTCTCGGCCCTTCCAGGCGCCGGCGCTCCGTGTCGGTGGCCACCGACCTGGGTCACGTGCCGGACGATGTGCTGGCCTGCTTCGTCGACGCGACCGCCGTGGTGATTGAGTCGAACCATGATTCGGAGATGCTCTGGGCCAGCAACCGGCCCGCCGACCTCATTGAGCGCATCGCCGGCCCGCACGGGCACCTCTCGAACGAGGCGGCGGCCGAGGCGCTGGCCGAGATCGTCGGCCGCTCCCGTCGCGGACGCATCAAGGACGTCGTCCTCGCCCACCTTTCGCGCGACTGCAACACGCCCGCCCTTGCCCTCGAGGCCCAGGCCCATCTGGCGCGCGACAAAGCCGCGCCGGTCCGCGTTTTCACCGCCCGGCAGTTTGAGCCCGGCCCAAAGATTGTGATGTAACCCTCTTGGATACGGAGGGTTAGGACCGCGGCCGCTCATCTACCGCGACCGCTTCTTGCGGCTTTTGCGTTTGCGTTTGGAGCGTCCGCGTTTCTTGCGTTGTTGTCCGAACAGGTCAACCTGTGCCATCTGTTGGGCCACGGCGGCGCGTCCGCCGCCGAAGACGCCGGCCCCCTGCATCTGGCGCACGAGTTCCTTGACCTGGCCGAACGACTTGACGAGGCTCGAGACGTCCTGGGTGTCCATCCCGCATCCGCGCGCGATTCGCCGCCGCCGCGACGCGTCGATGAGGTCCGGTTTCGACCGTTCTCCGGGTGTCATTGAGTGGATGATCGCCTCGGTCTGGTCGAGTTCCTTCTCCTCGATAGGCAGGTCCTTCAGCGCCGAGCCCATCCCCGGGATCATCGACATGATGTCCTTGAGCGGCCCCATGCGGCGCATCTGGCGGATCTGTTTGAGGAAATCGTCGAGGCCGAACTCGGCCTTCAGGAGTTTCTCCTGCAAGCGGGCGGCTTCGTCGGCATCGACGGTGGCCTGGGCCTTCTCCACCAGGCTCACGACGTCGCCCATCCCGAGGATCCGGTTCGCCATGCGGTCGGCGTGGAACTCCTCGAGCCGGTCCAGTTTCTCGCCCACGCCGACGAACTTGATCGGTTTGCCCGTGACCGCCTTGACGCTCAGTGCCGCGCCGCCGCGGGCGTCGCCGTCGAGTTTCGTCAGGATCACCGCGCTCAGTTCCAGCGCCTCGTTGAACTCCTTGGCGCTGGCGACGGCGTCCTGGCCGGTCATGGCGTCGCAGACCAGGTAAATCTGGTGCGGCGAGACGGCCCGCGCGATGTCTTTGGCCTCCTGCATCATCGCTTCGTCGATGTGCAGGCGACCCGCCGTGTCGATGATGGCGACGTCGCAGTTCTCGTTGCGAGCGGCCGCCACGCCCTTCTTGGCGATGCGGACGGGGTCGCCGATACCTTCGCTGTAAACCGGCGTATCGACCTGCGAGCCGACGATCATCAACTGCTCGATGGCGGCCGGCCGGTGGCAATCGCACGCCACCAGCATCGGGCGGTGGCCCTGGTTCCGGATCAGGCGCGCGAGTTTCCCCGCGCTCGTCGTCTTGCCCGAACCCTGAAGGCCCGCCATCATCAGGACCGTCGGGCCGGGCGAGGCGTACGGGATCTTCGCGTCCGCCGGGCCCATCAGGTTAACCATCTCGTCGTGGATGACCTTGACGAAGACCTGGTCGGGGCGCAGTGTCTTGAGAACCTGTTGGCCGATGGCCTTCCGCCCGACTTCCTCGACGAATGCGCGGGCGACCTGAAGGTTGACGTCGGCCTCCAGCAGCGCGGTGCGGACCTCGCCGAGTGCGTCCTGGATGTTGCGTTCGGTCAGGCGTCCGCGGCCGGCCAGACTGCGAAAGACGCCGCCGAGTCTCTCGGTCAGGTTCTCGAACATAATCTCGCCCGATTTCGGAACCGTTCTTCTCTTGCGTGCGGCCTCCGGGTGGCCAACGAGTGTAGCAGAATCCGCGGTGCAATCAAGGCGCGGTGCGCTCCGGGACTCCGATGCTGCTATGCTACTTCGTGCGCGGCGGGTCTCCGCACCCGCCGCGCAGATGCACAACCGGCGATTCCCACGCGGTGGGTACTCCAGACCCACCGCGCAAGACTTGGGGCGCGGCGGAACTCCAGGGCGGCGCACACGGCAAGAAAGAACCTCAGGGCCGGGCGACTGAGCACTCGCCTTGGCGAGGACCGGCCCCGAGGTGGGTAGGACAACCTCAAGAGGTCCGAATATGATACGATTCCGGGAGGCAGATTCAAGCGGAAAAACCGTGCCGGCCCCGGCTTTAGGCCGGGCAATTGATGTAACCTCTTGTGCGACAGGCACTTACCTCGTCGCCACGGGGCGCGGCCTCCGGGCGAAAAACCGCCGGGCCCGCCTCAACAGCACGCCCGCCGCCTGTAACCACTTGCCGTGAAAGGGCTTGTGCAGACCACCGCCCGTCGCATCAGGGCTAACGCAGGAACCCCCCTCGCCGCAGCACCTCCAGCACCAGCACGTCGGCCGGCACCGACGTCGGCGCCTCGGCGTGACCGATGCCGCGCGCCAGGCACCACCCGCGCAGGTCGTCCGCGAACCGCTCGGCCTCTTGTGCGATCCGCCGGCGCACATCGTCCGTCAGGTGAACCCCGAGCGTCTCGCCCGTCTCGGCGTCTCTGGCGGCAAGGTCGCCGCCGCCCGGCGGCGCAAGGTCCGCCTCGTCGGTCACGTGAAGGCACCACACGTCGAACCCGCGTCCCTGGAGCGTCGTGAGCGGCTTCTCATAGCCAGCCTCGTCCAGAAAGTCGGAGACCAGGACGGCCAACCCGCTCTGCGGGGCGTGCGGCAGGAAGGCCTCGACCGAGCGGGCCAGGTCCGTCCGCCCCGCCGCCGTCAGCCCGCGAAGAAACTCCAGCACCGCCAGGATGTGCGACTTGCCGCGCCCCGCCTCCAGGTGACCGCGCACCCCGCCGTCGATGGCGACAAGGCGGACGCGATCGAGACTCGCAAGGCCAACGTACGCCAGGGCCGCCGCCAGCCGGCGGGCGTGGTCGAACTTCACCGGGCGGCCCGTGGCCATCGACGCCGACGCGTCCATCAGGAAATGGATCGCCAGGTCCTCTTCCTGCTGACACAGGCGAAGCAGGAGGCGCTCCAGCCGCCCGAACGCCGCCCAATCAATGTGCCGGAAATCGTCGCCGGCCACGTACGCCCGGTGTTCGGCGAACTCCAGACCCGGCCCGGTCCGCCGGCCCGTCCGCCCGCCCTGGGCCGACCCCGAGAAGGTCCGCCGCGCCACGATCCGCAGATACTCCAGGCGCTCCAGAAACGCCGAATCGAACAGGTCATCCTGCTGGGGCATGGCTCTTTCGCGGCCTCGCCTCGCCCTGCAAGGGCGCTTTTAGTACTACGACGCTACTTGCTGCGCGGCGGGTCTCCGCACCCGCCGCGCATCTGCAAAAACGGCGATTCCCGCGCGGTGGGTGCGGAGACCCACCGCGCGAAATGCCTTTGTAGCGCTGTAGTGTTAGCCGCGACCCGCAGGGGGGCGCTCCCCTACGGCTCCGCCACGTGTTTCAGAACGTCGTCGATCACCGCATCGGGGTCGATGGCTTCGGCCTCGCCTTCGAAGTTCAGGATCAGACGGTGCCGCAGCGCCGGCCGGGCCATGCGGCGAACGTCCTCGAACGCAACGTTGTACCGCCCATCGACGAGCGCCAGCACCTTGCCGCCCAGGATCATGGCCTGTGCCCCACGCGGGCTGGCCCCGTAACGGACGTACTTGGCAACCATCGGCGAGGCGTCCTCGCTGCCGGGATGCGTCGCCAGGACGACGGTGCTGGCGTAATCCCGCACGTGCGACGCCACGGGCACCTCGCGCACCAAGTCGCGCATCGCAAGGAGCGTCGGCCCGTCGGCCGCACGCTCGGCCCGAGGCATGTCGCGGCCGGTGGTGCGCTCCACGATTTCGGAGATCTGGCCCCGTCCGGGCATCTTCATCAGCAGTTTCAGTGCAAAGCGGTCGAGTTGCGCCTCGGGCAGCGGGTACGTTCCTTCCATCTCGATCGGGTTTTGCGTCGCGAGGACGAAGAACGGCTCGGTGAGAGTCCGCGTCGTCCCGGCCACCGTGACGGAACGTTCCTGCATGGCCTCCAGCATCGCCGACTGCGTCTTGGGCGTGGCCCGGTTGATCTCGTCGGCCAGGATGAGGTTGCCGAAGAGGGGCCCGGGCCGGAACTCCCAGTCGCGGCGGCCGTCTTCCCGCTGGACGATGACGTTGGTGCCCACGATGTCGGCCGGCATCAGGTCCGGCGTAAACTGGATGCGCCGAAACACGAGGTCCAGCGCCTCGGCCAGCGTCCGGACGAGCAGCGTCTTGCCGATGCCGGGCACGCCCTCCAGAATGGCGTGACCCTCCGTCAAGAGGCACAGCATGACGCCCTCGAGGACCTCGGTGTGGCCGACGATGACGCGGCGGACCTGGCCGGTGATCCGCCCGTAGGCCGAAGCGAACGAATCGAGCCGCCCCTGCACGTCGTCCGGTGTGCTCACGGCCGCCTCCCCGCTACGGGCCCGTATGGGGAATCGGACCCGATGACCGACGGCGATGATACAGACCCCGGCCGAGGCGGTCAATGAGGTTCAGCCCCCACGGTGCATCGATGTTTTGGCGGTGGCCGTCCAATCTGGTTTGCGCGGCGGGCAAAAAGGTACCAGGAACCTTTTCCCTGAAGGGCCCGGAGGGTGCTACGCAGAAAAGGTTCCTGGT
>Ga0307427_1001181_pt1 | contig 13956 bp, 13 predicted proteins | sample SalMarWE160190MG_FD_202162 | JGI IMG/M metagenome (GOLD analysis project Ga0307427, IMG submission 202162) | Salt marsh sediment microbial communities from the Plum Island Ecosystem LTER, Massachusetts, United States - WE1603-190 | ecosystem: Environmental > Aquatic > Marine > Intertidal zone >... | reverse complement strand
TGGTTAGGTGAAGGCAGGTATCGGATAGGGAAGCAAATCACCCCCCTCGAAGTCGAAGAGGAGACGTATACGTCTTGGATAGAGTTCATGATGGAAGGCTAGACTGGATTCAAACGGTGGGTACGCCTGAGAGAGAAGCGCATCTCCAATAGTAGATGCCACGACGAGCTAAGTACAGCCTCCTCAGGTCCGAGTGGGCGTCACAGCCTTTCGACGAAGTCGCTGAGGCTTCTCATTCCCAGCATGTGCAGGTTCCCGACGTTAACATTATCGAGGTGCTACGAGGCCGCGCTGGACACGCTCAGGAGCCACAACGTCACAGGCGTCTTCCTTCACATCTGGGCATCGGAGCACGACCACCTGGGGGACGCTACGGACGTGGAGGATATGCTGAGGGATAGGTGGACGAGGTGGACGCTACCAGCCGACGGCGCACCCGTCCGCCCTGGGGTCGGAGCCTGCGGTGAGGACGCCCGTCTCCGGGTCCCTGCGGATGATCTGGCCTTTCCCGAAGCCTACTCTTCTCCACCCTGACGCCGGCACGACTTCGTGCCCCATGGCTGCCAGCTGGCTCATCACCTCTACGCTGATCTCGTCCTCGAGGAGGACCTTGCCGCCGCTTGTGCCGTCCTGGATGAAGAACCTGGGGGCGTCTAGAGCCTCCTGGGGATTCATCCCGTAGTCCACCATGTTAACTATCACCTGTACGTGGCCCTGGGGCTGCATATAGCCGCCCATGACCCCGAAGGGCGCGTAGAGCTCGCCGTCCTTAGTCGCCATCCCGGGGATTATTGTGTGGTAGGGCCGTTTCCCCGGCTCGAGCCTGTTGGGGTGCTCGGGGTCGAGGCTGAAACCGTAGCCCCTGTTCTGGAGGGTGAAGCCGCAGCCCCTGGGGATGATGCCGGTGCCGAAGCCGTTGTAGTTGCTGTTTATGAAGCTGCAGGCGTTGCCGTCGCCGTCTACGACGCAGAAGTACACGGTGTCGCTGCCCGCCACGGGCGAGCCCTTGACGGCGTCCACCGACGCCCTGTCGGGGTCCAGCAACTTGCGGCGCGTAGCAGCGTACCTCTTGCTGATTAGCTCCTTGACCGGGACGTGGACCACGTCTGGGTCGGCGACGTACCACCGCGTGTCCGCGAATGCCAGCCGCATGGCTTCGATGAGGGTGTGAAGATGCTTGACGGAGCCGTGGGGGACGCCGTCGAAGTCGTACTCCTCTAGGATGTTGAGGGCGATGAGGGCGGTGATGCCCTGACCGTTGGGCGGGACCTCATGGACGTCGAGGCCCTTGTAGTTGGTGGCGATGGGCTCCGGGAACGTGTTCCGGTGGCTCTTCAGGTCGTCCAGTGTCATGGTTCCACCCATGTCGCCCAGGACCTTCACGATCTCCTCCGCGATCCTGCCCTCGTAGATGCCGGCCTTACCGTGCTCGGCTACCTCCCTGAAGGTATGGGCAAGGTTCCTGTTCTTCATGAGGCCGCCGGCGCGCGGCGCCTCGCCGTCTATGAGTAGCTCCTCGTAGTGAGGGCCGTTCTTGAGCCGTGGTATGCCCCTGTTCCACGCCCTCGCCGTGATGGGGGTCACAGGGAACCCTTCCTCCCCCAGCTTGATGGCGGGGGCGAGCACCTCAAGCATCGTCATGGTGCCGAAGGTCTCCACCGTGTCGACCCAGCCAGCCGCCGCGCCGGGCACCGTGACGGTGTGGACGCTGACCCGTGTGAGCGCCGTGATGCCTTGCTCCGCCAGGTACTCTATGCTGAGGCCGGCGGGGGCCCTGCCGCTTGCGTTGAGCGCCTTCACCGTCTTTTTCTCTGCATCGAAGAAGAGGCAGAAGCAGTCTCCGCCTATGCCCGTGCTCGTGGGCTCCGTCATGTTGAGGGCCGCAGCGACGGCTACAGCGGCGTCGGCGGCGTTGCCTCCTCTCTGGAGGACGCTTACCCCAGCCATGGAGGCGAGGGGCTGGCTGCTGGCCACCATGCCGTGGGTGCCGTAGACGGGTGAGCGCCGGGAGTTGAACTTCATATCCGTGGTGGTGCGTGTGGGCGGGACATAAAGTTAACGGGAGGCCACACAGCCCTGATCTTTTCCTCAGGCATATCCGAGGCTTTGAAGAACGTCGGGTAGTTCATCGGGGCCTGTGATCACGGCGTCGGGTTCAAGCCGTTTCACGTGTTCCTGGTCGTAGCCTCTGGTGTTTATTAGTATGAAGGCTCCTCCAGCCGCCTTGGCGGCCTCGGCGTCGTGGTCCGAGTCCCCGATGTAGACGAAGCCGTCTCCGCCGCAGAGCCGTAACGCCTTCTCTATGGCCTCGGGGTCAGGCTTGACGTAGCTGCAGTCGTCCCTGGTCACCGTCTGTGTGAAGAACCGTCCGAGGCGCCCATACTCTGGGCTGCCGAGTATCCTCTCGACCGACCACCTTGAGGCCGTGGTCACCAGCGCCATCTCGTAGCCCATGTCTCTAAGCGTCGTCAGCGCCTCCACCGTGCCGGGGATGAGAACGCTCAACGCGTGGTCGGCCCTCTCCTCCTCCATGAACGGCGCGTTGATGGCGCTCATCAAGGCCTGGGTGTCCTCCTCCGAGAAGCCGTTGTGGTCGGCGTAGGTCCTCGCGGCGTTCCAGATGTGCGCCATCCTCTCCAAACTAGATACATCTTCATACGGCACTCCGTGGGCCGCAGCGATCTCCTTCATACGATGCTTCACGGAGCCGTAGGACATGTTGTGCCTTACGCGTTGGCTGTGCCTGGAGGGGTCTGTCATCTTTATGAGGGTGCCGTCCATGTCGAAGAGAAGTAAGGGTTTGCCGGTCACAGGGATTACACCTGCTTAGAGATATTTTAAGTCGTCTGGGGTGAGTTTGGCGCCTCGGGGGAGACTCGCTTCGTTTCCGTTAAATATTGTACAGAATACTATGCGGTATGGCTGGAATAGGGGATATCTTCTTCTCACTCGGTTTAATCGCGTCAGGTCTGCTCTTAGGATACCTGTACAGGAACAGGTGTCCACATGGGATGGGACAGACCGAGGATGAGATCAACCGGCTCAGGAGAAGGCTGCAGGCAGCGGCGCTGCTCTACGTGAACCCCGTCGCCTTCGGGGGAGCCATCTGGGCTCTAGACCTCAGTGACGTGAGGATCATTGCGTTGCCTTTTCTCGGCGTGTTCGCCATCACCTTGGGGGGAGTCTTAGCGTACTTCGCTGCACGGGCGCTGGGTTTAGACAGGAGACAGACGGGCGTCTTCGTTACCTGTGGCAGCTTCACGAACATTGGAAGCATCGGGTCTTTGGTCACGTATTTCCTGTTCGGGGAGAACGCGGTAGCCTTGATGCCCTTCTACAAGCTGTTCGAGAACTTCGTCTACTATTGGGTGGGGTTCCCCTACGCCAAATCCATGAGTGACATGGTCTCGGAGCGGGAACCCGTTGGAAACCGTGTGAGGGCCGTCTTAACTGACAGGTTCGTGCTGGTCGCCGTCTCCAGCATGGCAGCTGGGCTGGGGTTGAATGTCCTCGGTTTCGAGCGCCCCGGCTTCTACTCAGCCTTAAACAGCGTCTTGATCCCGCTTGGCACACTGCTGCTACTGTCATCCATAGGGATGGCGATGCGGTTCGGGAGGATGCGGGGCTATCTTCGTGAGGCGGGTGCAATCGCCTTGATTAAGTTCCTAGCCGTGCCGGGGACCGTCTATCTAGTGGGCTCCGTATTTGGCTTGGGCTCGGTGAACGGTGGGCTCCCGTTGAAGGTGTCGGTGGTTCTCGCCTCGATGCCCGTCGCGTTTACGGCGATGGTGCCTCCAACCATATATGACCTGGATGTTGATCTGGCGAACGCCGCTTGGTTCGTGACCACGGCACTGTTAGTGCTGGTGGTTCCTGCGCTCTGGCTCTTATTGGTCTAGTTGAACGTACCTTTCTCTATCTGGTGAAAGATTGTTGGCGCCCCGGGGAAGACTCGAACTTCCGACCATCTGCTTAACAGGCAGGTGCTCTACCTACTGAGCTACCGAGGCATTCTCTCCATTGGAGCCTAACATCTCTATTATAATCTTTCTAACCACGTTCGGGTCGGCCCGGGCCCTGACGCGGCGCAGCACCTGGCCAACCAGGTACTCAGACGCCTTACCCGTGCCGCCGAGATAGTCCTCCACCGCATCAGGGTTCTCCGACACCACTTCACCTACCACCGCCCTCAGCTCCTTCACACCCATGAGGGCTAGACCTTTCTCCTCGACGATCCGTCTGGGCGACTCCCCGGACACGGCGTAGTCCTTGATGAGCTCCTTGGCGGTGCGCTCCGATATGACGCCCTCGTCTATGAGCGTCAGGAGCTCCACGAAGGTACCCGGCTCGACGCCGCTCTCCCTCAGGGACAGCCCCATGTAGTTGAGGCTCTTCAGGAGGTACGTGACCAGCCAGTTAGCCACCTTCTCGGCGTTGCCGTAGAGGCGGCAGCACTCCTCGTAGAACAGGCTCATGTCCAGCCCCGCGTTGACTACGACCTCCGCCTGGAACCTGTTGATCCCATACTGCTCCACGAGTCGCTGGATTCTCTGGTCGGGGAGCTCTGGCATGGTGGCCACGATCTCCTGCACCCACTCGGGCCTGAGGTTGATCTTCACTAGGTCGGGCTCTATTATGTAGCCGTAGTCCTCTTCCTGCTCCTTACTGCGGAGGCTGCTGGTGCTGCCGGTCTCGGCGTCGAAGTGCCGGGTCTCCCTAGTCACGTCGATGCCCATACGCGCTATGCTTCGCTGCCTGACCACCTCGAAGTTGAGCGCCTTCTCCACGTTCCTGAACCCTGTGACGTTCTTCACTTCGACGCGGCTGCCGCCGTCGACGCTCACGTTGGCGTCGACCCTGAGCGTGCCTTCCGCGTGGGGATCGTAGACCCCCAGGTGTTCCAGCATGACGCCGAGCTTCTCCAGGAACAGCCTGGCCTCCTTGGTGTCCCCGATGTCGGGCTCAGTGACGATCTCGGCGAGCGGCACACCGCTCCTGTTGTAGTCGATGAGGTTGTACCGGGAGGATGTGATGTCTCCGCCCACGTGAACCAGCCTGGCGGGGTCCTCCTCCAGGTGCACCCGCCTAATCCTGATCCTTCTACCGTTCACCGAGAGGTAGCCGCCCTCGGCGAGAGGCACCTCGTACTGGGTTATCTGATAGTTCTTGGGCATATCGGGGTAGAAGTAGCTCTTCCTGCTGAACCGGACCATTGGCGCGAGACCACAGTTCAGAGCCTTGGCCACCCTTACCCCGTGCTCCACCGCCTTCCTGTTCACCATGGGCTTGCTGCCCGGATACCCGAGGCAGATGGGGCACGTGTTCATGTTGGGCTCGGCGCCCACAGTCTCGGTGCTGCAGCCGCAGAACAGCTTGCTCTCCGTCCTGAGGCGGACATGGACCTCTAGGCCGATGGTCGCCTCCACGTCAGCTCGCCTCCACCGCCGCGGCGGCGCGGATCATGTCGCCCTCCCCCAGGTAGTCGGCCATGACGTGGAGACCCACGGGCATCCCGTCTGATTCTCCGCAGGGCACCGAGACCATGGGAACCCCGGCGAGGTTAGGCGCCACAGTGAGTATGTCCATCATGTAGTGCTGTATGGGCTCCAACTCAGCGATCTCGTCGAACCTGGGCGCCACCACGGGCATCGTCGGCGCAGCCAGTACGTCGACATCTCTATAGACGCGTCTGAAGTCCTCGATGACCCGTGTCCTCACCCTGAGCGCCTTCAGGTAGTAGGCGTCTCTGTACCCGGCCATCCTGGCGTAGGTGCCGAGGATTATGCGCCGCTTCGCCTCGTCGCCGAACCCCGCGCTGCGGACCGCGCTGAAGTACTCGTCGAAGCTACCCTCTAGGGGCAGGTGGAGGCCGTACCTGAGGCCACAGTACTTGGCCAGGTTCGTTGAAGCCTCCGCCATGGCGATTATGTAGTAGCTGCTGAGGCTGTACCTGGTGAAAGGCAGCGAGACCTCCCGGACATCCGCGCCCTGGTCCTCAAGACGCTTGACGCCGCCCCAGACGACATCCGAGACGCCTTGGTCCACGCCTTCGCCGAAGTACTCCCTCGGAACCCCTACGCGCAGCCCCTCCGCGGGCTTACCGGCTTGGGCCACGTAGTCCTCTATGGGGGCGTGGAGCACGGTGGAGTCGTACACGTCTGGCCCTGAGATGACGGAGAGGAGCAGAGCCGCGTCCCTCACCGTCTTCCCCATGCAGCCTATCTTGTCAAGGCTGTTGGCGTAGTCGATGAGCCCCCACCTGCTGGTCCGGCCGTAGGTGGGCGTTATACCAACTACTCCGCAGAAGCTCGCCGGACAGCTTATGGAGCCGCCTGTGGACTCCGCTATGGCCAGGTGTGGGAAATCCGCGACGGCCGTGACTACGGCGGCGCCGCCCGAGCTGCCGCCTGAGCTCCTCTCAGGGTCGCGCGGGTTGAGGGGTACGCTGTAGGGCGTGTTGACGTTGAAGGTGCCGAACCCGAACTCGTCCTGGGTGGTCTTCCCCAGTATGGCGGCGCCTTCCAGCCTGCACTTCGCCACGACGGTGGCGTCGAAGGGAGGCATGTAGCCCTCCAGCACCTTGGAGCCGGCGGTGGAGGGCATCCCCTTCACACACACGTTGTCCTTGACGGAGACGGCGACGCCGGTTAGCCGTCCCCCGCCCTCTGCCTCCAGTGCCTCGGCGACGTGGTTGAAGGCCCTGTACCTATGGTTTATCCTGTGCGCCCGCTCCAGCACGCTCACTGTATCCTCGGCCCCCTGAAGTACCCGTCTTCCTTGTGCATCGAGTTTGCGAGAGGGTCCCAGACCCACTTGCTGGCTTTGTCCTCCCTGAGGACGTCCTCCAGCTCTATGGGGTGGAAGCTGGGCTCCACGCCCTCGGTGTCCACCTCGTCCAGCATCCTGAACGCTTCGAGAATCACTTTGAGTTGCTGCTCGTACCGCTCCAACTCCTCGTCTGTGAGGCTGAGGCGCGCCGCCTCGGCTACGCGGCGAACCATGCCGCTGTCTATCTCGATGTCAGACAGCTTCGTGCACCTCCGCGGGGCAGACAGAAACCTGGCTAGATTCTAGAGGTGAGGCATGCGACGGTATTAATACATTCACCTGTCAACATTTTCACCTCGACGCCACCGTAGACGCTGGGAGGTTATATAAGAATTGCTGTATGGGTGGGCGGCACAGTTTACTGCTTGAACGGGTTGCGGCCGCTTATGCAGTAGGTGCAGACGTGCTCCCTGGGCAGCCCCACCGCCGCCAGTATATGCTCCTCGTCGTTGTACCGCACCCTGTTGATGCTGGGCAGACCCTGCGAGACCAGGTCCCCTATCTCCTCCAGGCTCTTCCCCATGTAGGGCCGCGCCGCGAGGGGCTTGTCCCGGGGGTCGCTGAAGCAGGGGTAGAATATGGGTGCGTAACTCACCAGAAACTCCACCTCCCTGGCCCCGGCCTTGACGAGGTTCTGGGCTATCGACTCGCTGACGGTGCCCCTGACGATGCTGTCGTCGGTTATTATCACCTTCTTACCGTCCACGGTCTCCCTGATGATGTTGTGCTTCAGGTCAGACGCCAGCTTCCTGAACTCCGGGTTGTCGATGATGTACGTCCTCCCCATGTACGCGTTCTTGATGACCCCCTCGTCGGCGGTGACGCCGAGCCCCTCCGCGACGCCCGTGCACACAGACCTACCCGAGTCAGGCACGGGGATGACCACCAGGTCATCTGGGGTCCCTTCCGTGATACCGTACTCTTCCCTGAGCCCGTGGAGCTCGACGAGGGCGTGGCCCAGCGCCTTACGCGCCGCGTGAACAGTCCTACCCTCTATCACCGAGTCGGGGCGGCCGAAGTAGACCCACTCGAAGACGCAGTGGGCGCGCCTCGGCTCCAGCACCTGGGTCTCCTCGATGCCTTGCTCGTCAACGCATAGGATTGAGCCGGGGGTCACATCCCTCCTCATGGTGAAGTGCTCCCCCATGTTCTCCAGGACGTCTATGGGCGCCGACTCGCTTGCGACGTAGCTGCTGGCGTCGTTGGCGGCGACGTAGAGCGGCCTCACACCGCGCTCGTCCCTGGCGGCGTACAGACGACTCTTACTCTCCTCCCTGTCCCAGACGCAGGCCACCAGGCTGTAGTAGGCGTCCCGGTGCCTCCTCATGGTCTCCGCCAGGGCGTCCCTGAACCCGTTACCCTTGCTCAGGTACATGTGGAGGGTCCTCGCGACGACCTCCTCGTTGGCTCCCCCTTCCCGGGGGAAGTAGCCGTCCAAGGCGACGCTGAATACGAAACGCTCATGGTTCCGCGACTCGAGGGGCGGGAAGCCGTTGTCGGCGTTCTCGCCGCTGGCGCACCCTATGACGGCGTAGTCGTTGGGGTGTATGAAGGAGCGGAACTTCTCGCTGAAGACGCCGCTGGCCAGCCCCTTCCCCTTCCACGTCCTGAGGCTGTTGTCGCCGCCCGCAGTGAGGCCGCTGCTCTCCTGGCCCCTGTGCTGTACCCCGTAGAGAATTTGGAGGCTCTTGGTGCAGGCCTCCTGTTTTGAGTATACGCCGATGACGCCCTGCATATCCTTGATTGATCGTTACAAACTTAAAAGGTGAGTGACCACCTAATTGCGTTTTCCATGAAATTTTACATCGAAAGGCAACGACGACCACCCCCGCCTTATATAGAACATATTCAAAAGGAAACTCTGTGGAGACCGAGGGCCTAAGGAAGAAAATAAAGGACGCGGTGATTCTCCTCGAGAACTACAGGGGATTCGGCCCCATGGTTGGTGAGGGCATCAACGCCCTCAACAGGATAGACGCCTGCGTGGCGGAGCCCACCGAAGAGCGGGTCGCCGAGGCCAAGAGCCTTCTGGAGAACCTTAACAGGGAGATTGGGCCTTACCAGAGCTATGTGCCCACCGTCGCCTTGGCGCTTCAGGAGCTTAACGAGTGGGCGAAGACGGTCTAGCCTGTCAGCTTCATGCCATTGTTGGGGGAGAGGAGAAACGGCGGCAGGTAGGCCGCGAGGTTGCTGAAGGCCAGCACCTCCGGCTTCAGACTTATCCCTAGGACGTCGGCCATGAAGTCCCTCCTCGCCTGTATCCGGTCCCAGGCTCCCGGGTATGCGGCCGCGAAGTCGGCCCTCAGTTTGCTGTCCGCCAGGGCTACGCCGTCCTCCATGTTGGTGGTGAAGTAGGGGGTGCCTGTGGCGGGTATCACGTCGACCTGGAGGGCCATCCCGGACCTCAGCTTCAGCCGTGACCCCCTGTGTATGGGGGTGTTGAGCCACTCGTCGAGGTGTATGAGGTGCCCCGGGTTGAGGTGTACGCCGAAGAAGGGGGCCCCGATGCGGTCGTGGATGGCCTTGTAGAGCACGCCTCCCTCGACCCCGATCCCGACCAGCCTGTACCACTCGGCGACGGCCTCGAAGTATGGAGCCACCAGCTTGGGGACGTAGTCCCTGATCTCCTGGGGCAGCTGGGACTCGTCCTCGACGACCCAGCCGGCGCGGCAGTTGAGGGCGCCCCAGACGCCGTAAGCAGTGGTGAACTGGTCCCCCCGCTCTATGACCCTGCTGGACGGGCTGGGGAGCCCCATGAAGGCCCTGGGCCCCGAGCTCAGCATCAGGTGGCAGGAGAGGGGAATACCCGTGACCTTCATGAGCCTGACCGCCTCGTACTCGGTCATCCCAGGCTCAAGGTTAAACACCACGTCCCGGACGGCCTGGGAGGTGTGGCTGGCCGCGTACTCGAACCACGCCAGCTGGTCAACCTCGTTCACGGCCCTGAGGCCGTCCGTGGGGTGCATCAGGAGGCTGTTGGCGTTCACCACGTTGCGCTTGCCCACCGCCTCCCTGAGGGCGTCGGCGATGTACGAGGGGACCTCGAGCCAGTACTCTGGGTTAGCTGTCTCCTTCTCCGTGTAGTACTTCCAGCCGGCGACGCCCACCCTGTCGCCGTCCTCGATCCCGGCTTCCATGAGTATGATGCTGAGGGGCCGAGTCGTGGACCGGTCCTGGGCCATGAGGCTGAAGCTTGGGTAGAGCACCGGCGTTAGGCTCTCCTTCACGCGTGAGACCGGATAGTAGCCGAGCCCTTCGTGGCCCATCACGAGGGTAGCCTTACGGGAAGTCACGTCCATTATGAGCATGGACTCCTCGAAGCGAGGATCGTAGCCCGTTAGATACGCAAGGTTGGCGCCGTGCTCCCTGTCCCCGTAGACAACAACTGATGTGAAACCCGCGCCCTCGGCTGCCTCGTAGAGCTTCTCCAGCCGGGTCTGGTAGGTCTCACCGGAGATCCTTGGCTCCACCTTGGGCATCCCGAAGTCAGGCAGATCGATCTCGGCCAGTGTAGATGAACGCAATTAAAACTCTCTCAGTATATCTCAGGCGCCACGTATTTAGATTGTATTAAACATCCACCGCTCCTAATCGACTTATACGGTTAACGACATAGTCACGGTGATCTGCGATGCCGAGTTTCTTCATAGGCGTGGACAGCGGGACCCAGAGCACCAAGACCGTCGTGGTGGACGCCGAGGGCAGCGTAAGAGGCAGCGCGTCAGTGAGCTACGGCCTCATAGAGGGGCTGCCCCGCGGCCACATGGAGCAGCACCCCGAGACCTGGGCCGACGCCATGAAGCGTACCATAAGGGGCGCCGTGAAGGACGCGGATGTAGACCCGGGAAAGGTGCGGGCCATCGGGGTGAGCGGCCAGCAGCACGGGTTCGTCCCCCTCGACGGCGGCGGTGCCGTCATCAGGCCGGCGAAACTGTGGAACGACACCAGCACGGCGAAGGAGTGCAGCGAACTGACGGAGGCGCTGGGAGGCGTAGAGGAAGTCATCAGGCTCACAGGGAACAGCATACCGCCGGGCTTCACCGCCAGCAAGATACTGTGGCTGAGGCGCCGCGAGCCTGACAACTACGCCAGACTCAGGCACGTGCTCCTGCCCCACGACTACCTGAACCACGTGGTCACCGGGGAGGCCTCGATGGAGTACGGCGACGCATCCGGGACGGCGCTGATGGATGTGCGGAGACGCGAGTGGTGCAGAGATGTGATCGACGCCATCGACCCGGAGCTCATCGAGTGGCTACCAGAGCTGAAGCCGAGCGACCGTCCAGCCGGAACCGTCAGGCAAAGCGTAGCCTCTGAACTGGGCCTCGACAAGGACGTGCTGGTCTCCGCAGGCGGAGGCGACAACATGATGGGCGCCATAGGGACGGGGAACACGTCCCCCGGGAAGGTGACTGTGAGCCTCGGCACCTCGGGGACCGTATACGCGTACTCGGATGCTCCTGTGGTCGACCCCGGGGGCGAGGTGGCCGCGTTCTGCGACTCCACCAACGGCTGGCTGCCCCTCGTGTGCACCATGAACGTGACCGTGGCCACAGAGCTGGCTCGGGGCCTCCTTGGGCTAAGCCACGCCGAGCTGGAGAAGGTCGTCTCTGAGACCCCAGCCGGGTGCGACGGCCTCCTGCTGCTCCCCTACCTCACGGGAGAACGCGTCCCCAACGTGCCCCGCGGGAAAGGCGTCTACTACGGGCTCACACCCGCGACCTTCAAGGCAGGGCACCTGGCCCGCGCCGCCATGGAGGGCGTCACCATGGGACTCAACTACGGCCTCAACAGGATGAGGGAGCTGGGCATAGACCCGGAGGAGATAAGGCTCACCGGAGGCGGGGCGAGGAACAGGGCGTGGAGACGGATCGCCGCCGACGTGTTCAACGCTGAGATAGTGACCCTGAAAGAGGAGGAGGGGGCGGCCTACGGCGCCGCCCTCCAGGCCATGTGGACATACAGGCTCCAGCAGGGAGAACGGGTAACCATGAGCGAAATCACAGAAGATCTAGTCGAGCTCGACGAATCCAGCAGGCTGAAGCCCATTAAAAGAAACGCAGAGATCTACGAGAGGCTGCAGTCCACCCAAGATAGACTTAGCATGGACCTGAGAGAACTCTTCAACGACTAAGACAATGGATGGGCGTCGCTGAACATGGTCCTATGCATGATGGGGGCGGTGGCTTTCATGCTCTACTTCTACCTCGTAGAAGCCAAGACCTCCATGGTTAACCCTTTAAACCCGGGGGACACGCTGAGAGTGGTGCCTTTTTGAAGGATCTTCGTTCTCAAGAGACTGTAAGGGACAGGGAGGAGATGCTCGGCCACCTGAAGGGCTCGACTCTGAAACCCAGGTTCAGCGCAGGTGTCTGGTACTTCTACCCGGGGGCAAGCAGGTTCCACGACGCGTACGTGGACAAGGGGAGCATAGAGGACACGCTGAACAAGATTGCGTGGATGCACGACGAGGGGTACATCGACTCCGGGCTCGGCGTCGAGGCCCACTACCCCAACGAGGTGAACAGGGAAAACCTCCACCTGTACGAGGCGCTGGAGAAGGAGACCGGGATCAAACTCATCACGGCCATCCCGTTCCTGTTCTACGACCGCCGGTACGAGTTCGGCAGCCTGAGCAACCCGGATGAGGCGGTGAGGCGGCACGCGATAGACAGGACCGTCGAGGCGCTGAGGCTCAACAAGGAGCTGGGCACCGAGTTCGCCGTGATCTGGCCCGGCATCGACGGCTACGAGAACCCCTTCGGCCACGACTTCTACGGGATGTGGACCAGGTTCGAGGAGGGGCTCGCCGAGGCGATGGACGCCGTGCCCGGTGTACGCGTCGCGTTGGAGCCCAAGCCCTACGAGCCTAGGGGGAACAACGTCTGGCGTAACACAGCCAACGGCCTCCTCATGGCCAGGGACGTGGAGGAGCTTCTGAAGGCGCCCCAGAACAGGAAGACCCTCAGCGACGGACACGCGTTGGTGGGGCTGAACCCCGAGGTGGGTCACGTGCTCATGGGGCACGAGGAGCTGGCTTACGCCTTCGCGTCGGTGCTCAGGGAGGGCAGGCTGATGCACAGCCACTGGAACAGTCAGCCACTGGGCAACTACGACCAGGACCTCAACGTGGGGGTGCTGGGCATCGACCAGATGCTGGCGACGCTGCTGGTGTTCAAGATGCACGGCTACACCGGGTATTACGGCATCGACATCAACCCCGTGAGGATACCCGTGGAGCGGGCGCTTGTGCTGAGCATGAACGCGTTGAACTGGGGCGCGGACGTGGTGAACAGTCTCGACTACGACGCCCTCGTCGAGGCCATGCACGACCCCGCCGGGAACCGGGGCGTCGTCGAGGACGTGCTCATGAGGGCCCTGTCCCGCGACGAGTCCAAGGTCAAACCCATCCCATAGAGGCAGACGGCGGAGACATCTATGGAACCCAACCTTCATGGATCGTAACTGCCCCACTGCAGATTCTGTAACGGAGCGAGTATTTCTCAGACAGTACACTAGTCTCGACGCATGAACCTCAGAGAACTCCAAGAGAACTGGGACAACATGGGCAGGAGAGCCCCCCTCACCGCTGTACTCACAACCAAGATGAGCTGGAGCGAGGAGGATTTCTTCGAGACGGGGAAGAAGGAGATCCAGGGACTCATCCACGACATAGAGTCTCTGGACCAAAGTTTCCCCAGAGGGAGGGCTCTGGACTTCGGCTGCGGGGTCGGTAGGCTCGCGCAGTCGCTTGCTGACCACTACGAGGAGGTCTTCGGCGTCGACATCGCGCCGTCGATGATAGAGTTCGCCGAGAAGATGAACAGACACGGCGGGAGATGCAGGTACGTCCTCAACGAGAGGGACGACCTAAGGATATTTGGGGGCAACCACTTCGATCTCATCTACTCGAACATCACGCTGCAGCACATGGAGCCGAGGTACGCGTTCAGGTACATCAAGGAGTTCCTCAGAGTCCTGAGCACGGACGGGATACTGGTCTTCCACATGCCGAGCGAGAGAACAGGTAAAACCGCTCTGGACTACCTGCCGAGGAGGGTCTCGGCGTTCCTCCAGCGGCTAATACTCGGCGGAGCGATGGAGATGTACGGTGCACCGAGAAACGTC
>Ga0307427_1001179_pt1 | contig 13967 bp, 4 predicted proteins | sample SalMarWE160190MG_FD_202162 | JGI IMG/M metagenome (GOLD analysis project Ga0307427, IMG submission 202162) | Salt marsh sediment microbial communities from the Plum Island Ecosystem LTER, Massachusetts, United States - WE1603-190 | ecosystem: Environmental > Aquatic > Marine > Intertidal zone >... | reverse complement strand
GGTCAAATGTAACTGACCCCAGCGGAATCGCCAGCTACGATTTAGAGATATATGGCGGCGATAATTCCGCAGTCTCTATCTCGGTCCCAATAGAAGCTGTCAGCTTCCATGGCGATATTGTTGCCTATGCCTTGCCCGGGAAATATGCCCTATCTTACGGCAGCTATTATTGGAAGGTAAGAGCCATAGATGGTGCCGGGAATGGGGGGAACTGGGCGGAGGCAAAATCCTTCCACGCTGGAATTCTACCGCAATGGGCAGCGATTACCATTGCCCTGGGGCTGCTCCTGGTCGTCATCCTGGCGGTGGGCATGTTCATTAAGAGACGGATGGGCTATTACTACTACGAGTAATAGCAAAAAACAAAGATAAAAAGTCAAAATTACAAATTATAGTTAGGCACAAAACTATTTATAATCTCACTTGCTTTCCTGGAATGTCAAATCCCCCTTACTCCCCCTTTTCTAAAGGGGGATTTAGAGGGATTTTTATACGAAGTTATGCGGGATACTATAAAAGATAAAAATCTTCCTCATTTTGAGTTTTGCTTTCCTGAGATTGCCACGCTTCGGCTCGCAATGCCCCTCCTTTGTCATTGCGAGGAAGCGGTAGCGACGAAGCAATCTCAGAGCGAGCTTCCTCGTTTCACTCGGAACAAGCTCCGCAATCTCGTGCTATAATAGCGCAATGACACGTAAAAAACCTCGCAATGACAAAAAGGGCAATCCGGGCCATCAACCATGTAACCCATTATGGTCTATTGACAAAGTTAGCGTAGTGATATAATAATGAATAGGCGTTTATCATGAAGGTAAAAATGGGCAAAGTCTGGAAATTCCTCCCCGATGTAACCGAACCTATTGACAAGGTCAATGTGGTATGTATAATAAGGTAAACGTTTATTACGGAGGTAAGAATGATTAAAGTTTGGAAAATTTTCTCATTTTTGATTGTCGGTGTGGTCTGTTTAGCGATGGTGTTAGGACCGTCGGTGCCGGTAGTTTCAGCACTAGCATTGGATTGTGGCATTGAGGTTCAGCCCAATATGACCAAGGTAGGCTTTAATGAAGCCTTTAGCGTGGACATCGTGGTCAACAATTCCGCTGGTCTGCCGTTAGCCTCAGAAGGGGTCTATATAAACTTCACCAAAGATTTGATTGAGGTGGTTAGCATCACTACTACGGGCACCCCGTTTACACAAGTGCTGCTTCCCCCGACGTTTGACAATAACGCTGGCACAATTGATCAGGGAGCTGGTACTCCACCGGGCACCAACATCACTGCGCTTGCTCCCTTGGTGATGACTATAAATATGCAGAGTAAAAATGCGGCAGGAACTGCCACCATCCAGTTTGTAAGCATAGTGCCAACGAGGGTAACGAAGGTCTTTCACGAGATGGCCGGGAATATCCTCGACTGGAACTATGTGGTCAATGGCACGGTGATGGTTGGCTGCAACCTGACGGTAAATGTAACCCCGGCTGATAAGGGAGATGTAAAGGTAGCTGGAGTGACTCCAGCTTCCTATCCCAACACCACTACACGGAGCTGGGATGCTGTGGTAACTCTGGAGGCGGTGAATTCAACACCAGGCTGGGGCTTTGTTGACTGGACTGGAGACTTAATAGGAAACACCACCCCCACCAGCGTCACCATGAACACTAGTACCAGGAATGTAACCGCCAACTTTGCGGAGCAGCCGCCAGCGATTTCGGTCAGCCCGTCTCCCCTGACCTTGACAGTTGCGCCAGATGCAACTGGTAACACGACTTACGCCGTAACTAACTCCGGTGGGGGTACGCTGAGCTGGAATTCCTCAAATGTAACCTATGGTGCCGGTGCCGCCGACTGGCTTACCCAGAACATCACCAGTGGTAACCTTACTGCCAATGTGTCTGATACGGTATTGGTAACTGCTAATGCCACGGGTTTGACGGAAGGAACTACTTACAATGCCACTATTAATATAACCGGGAACAGTAGTGTACCACTTTCCGTTACCTTAACTGTTGGTGTTCCGGCAATCTCGGTTAGCCCGACAAGCCTTAGCTTCACAACTACTGATGGAGAAAACCCTGCAGACCAGACGCTTGAGGTATGGAACTCGGGAAGTGCCACGCTTAACTGGACGCTAACTGATGATGCTGGCTGGCTCAGTGAAAGTCCCACAAGCGGTAATTCCACCGGTGTGAATGATAAGACATCGGTAACGGTATCAGTTGATGTTACCGGGCTGGGAGTCGGGGATTACAGTGGTACAATCACTATTACTGCCCCGGGAGCGACTAACACTCCGCAGAGTGTCTCGGTTAGCTTGCATATAGAGGCAGCGGCAGCAGGAATAGGGATACCGGGGGCGCCAGAGGTGCCAGTGATTGAAGTGGAGCCAGCGAGTCTGTCTGCCTCCTCCCTTAGCATCTCGCCGCAGCAGGTTCAGCCTGACCAGGAAGTGACAATCTCCATCAGCGTGGCTAACACCGGCGGGAAGACTGGCAGCTATAATGCCGTTCTACATATCAACGGTGTGGTTGAAGATAGCCAGTCGGTGTCGGTTGCCGGGGGCACGAGCAAGAATGTGATATTCACGGTAAGCAAATCGCAGGCAGGCGTTTATGACGTTACCCTGGCGGGACAGAACGGGCAGTTTGAGGTGGTGGGTGGCGGCGGTTGGTTTGGTGGTGGGCTTGAGCTGGGCACCGGTGGCATAGTAGCCATTGTGGTTATTGTTATCGCACTTATCGTAGCGCTGATATTCATACTCAGGGGCACGACGAGACCGGAATAAATTAAGTTGTTATGTAGTACAAGGGGCGGCTTTGTAGCCGCCCTTTCCTTTTGAGGGCGATGCCTGTTCTGAGCCTAAAGTGAGTAAGCTCCCTCTGAGATTACTTCTTCGCCTCCGGATTTTGTAGTTACCTGATTCATCAGGCACAATTGCCCAATAAATTGGGCAACTACATTATTAAACTATGCCTCGCAACCGCTAACGCTCCTCGCAGTGACAAAAGGGGTGTCATTGCGCCCCTTTTCTACTGTCATTGCGAGCCCTTCGCTCCCTGTCATTCTGAGCGTAGCGAAGAATCTCATTCTGCTCAGGACAGGCTCCGCGTGGCAATCTCGGTGGGGCTATGAGAGAGCAGTCAGCGGTCAATAATCAGTAACCAGTAATTGGTAATCAGCGGCTAGTTAATGACTGATAGCTGAAGGCTGATAGCTGATAGCTACCAACCTTGAGATTGCTTCGGCACGTTGTGCCTCGCAATGACAGGGTGGTGTTGTGCCGCACAATGACAAAAGGGGTATTGACAAATACGACTCTTCGCCATAATGTAAGCGGTATAACATACACTAATAATTGCGCCAAAAATTGCCGTAAGTGACTTAGGAGGCTGAAATGGTCAAAGCAGGGAAATTGGTTTCGATTCTGGTCGCTCTGGTGCTGGTGCTAAAATAGCAAGTGGGAATGTGGGTAGATAGTGAGCTTAACGGCAAATTGAATAGTCTAGCTATAGGCAAGGAGTGATAAGGTTAGCTTTCACATACGCTAGAAAATTAATATAGGGGGTTTGGGATATGGATCAGAGAATATTTAGAAGAAATGGCTGGTTGGGCGGAATCTTAAGTGTTGGCTTGTGCCTCGCTCTGGTCTTTTCGGTCGTGGGAGCTGCCAGGGCAGATGGTCGCGTCCTCAGCGAAGACAATGCTGGTAGTATGACGCTTACCCTCTACGCTGGGGAATATGCCATAACTCAGGATAAGGAGAGCCTGGATGTTGTACAAATGGAAGGCTTTTCTGCAGCTACTTCGCCCGGCGACCCGATGCTGCCTCACAAAGTCTATAATATCGCCGTTCCACCTGATATTGTCTGGTCAAGCCTGAAATTGAACATAGTCTCGGCCGAAACCAGTGTCCTTGAGGGAACATATGATATCAAGCCAGCACCGCCTATTCTCCCCGGAACTAGTGACATGGAGGTGGAGGAATCTGTAGAAAAGAAGGATATCGTAAACGGCAGGAACATGGAGGTGTATGGAACTGACGCCGACTTTCCTGAAAGCTATTTACAATTGCTTCCCTACTCTCAGATGAGGAAGTGGAAGTACACTACGGTGGACTTCACCCCCCTCCAGTATAACCCGGTATCCCAGAAGCTGACCCTGATACAGAGCGTGACCATAGAGATAACCTATGAGCAATCTGGAATCGAGCCGCAGGCAAGCCTCATGGACGATACGGTGATGGACGATGTTGCTGCTCAAATCTTCTTTAACTACCAGCAAGTCAAGAGTATGTACAAGCCGGGAGCAATATCGGACGCCCCGTCTGTTACTTACGACTACGTAATCATCACTACCAATGCCATAGAGGCTAACAGCACCAAGCTCTCCTCTTTCATATCCCACAAGGAAAGCAAAGGCCACAGCGTGCTGGTTATCACTGAGGACGAGTTTGGTGGCCTGGTTGGGCAAGCGCCCAACCACAAAGCTGAGAAGATAAGGAAATGGCTGGTAGACAACTATGCGGCTATGGGAATCGAATATGTACTACTAGTTGGAGATCCTCACCCCTACGAGAGTACAGAAGGGGATATTCCCATGAAGATGTGCCATCCAGAGATGAATCAAGCTGAATATGATTGTGAACCAACACCGACGGACTACTTTTATGCCGACCTTACCGGCAACTGGGACCATGATGGCGATGGATATTACGGAGAATGGACTGATGATTATCCCGTTTCGGGGGGGGTGGATTTTGCCCCGGAGGTCTACGTGGGCAGGATCCCGGTATATGGTGCCGATTACACCACTTTGGACAGTATATTGCAGAAGATAATTGACTACGAGACAGAGGCAAGCATCGACTGGCGGGAAAGCGCACTGCTGCCCATGGGCTTCCAAAAGGAAGGCTACGATGGAGCGCCACTGGCCGAGCAAATGAGAGATGATTATCTGAATGCTGCTGGCTTCTCTTCATGGCGGATGTATCAGCAGGGCAGTGACGCCTGCGGATTAGATTCCATTTATGCCAGTGAGGAGGAGTTGAGAGGTGACACGGTAGTAAGAAACCGCTGGGCAGCCAGCGACTACGGCATTGTTTGCTGGTGGGGCCACGGTAACCCGACCCAAGTAGCGGTGGGCTATGAAGGATGCTGGGATGGCATGTTATTCCAAAGCCCTTATTGTTCCTCACTAGACGATGACCACCCCTCCTTCACGTATCAATGTTCCTGCACAAACGGATATCCTGAAAATAGTGACAACTTGCAATACGCCATCCTGAAACAAGGCGGCATCGGCACAGTGTCAGCAACCAGGGTTTCTTGGTTTTCTACTGGTGTCGGATATGGTGATTTTGATGACAGCGAAACAAATTCGGGTATTGGCTATGAGTACGTAAGTAGATTGGTATCAGACAACCCAGCAGGACAAGCTTTGTACTCCGCAAAACAGAGCATGACCCCCAACCACCAGTGCTTTCTAATGAACTGGTACGACTTCAACCTCTATGGCGACCCCGCAACAAGCCTATCATCACAGGGCGGTGAACCAAATATCACGGTTACCCCCCCCAGCTTCGATGTAACGCTGCCACCAAATACAACCCAGGACTATACGCTAACTATCGGCAATGTCGGCGAGGGCAGTCTTAACTACAGCATCAGCGACAGGGCAACAGGCGGGGGCGGCCCGGGGGGAGCTCAGAACCTGCTTTTAGAGCCAGCCAGTGAGCTGCTGGAAAGACCGTTGTCAGGCGATGCGCTTGAGCCGGAGGAGATTGGAGCAAATGGCTGGCAGAACATAACGACCGAGGACTTTGAGGGCGCGTTCCCAACTGGATTATGGGAGGCATTTGATAATGGCGGAGATGGATTCGATCGTTACTGGGATGACGATGACTATAAACCACACTGGGGCTCCTGGAGTGCGTGGTGCGCTAGTGGAGGAGCTGACGGTCTTGACCCAGAGTTTTACTATTACCCCAATGACATGAAATCCTGGATGATTTACGGACCCTTCAGCCTGGCTGATGCCACCGATGCCGAGCTGAATTTCTGGCTTTGGCTCCAGTCAGAAGAAAGCTACGACTATTTCAAATGGCTGGCGTCCAGCAATGGTAGCAATTTCTATGGCTGGATGGAGAGCGGTGATTCCTCAGGCTGGCAATATGTGAGTTTTGACCTTACCAATGTCACGACTCTAGGCAACTTATGTGGTCAAACACAAGTATGGATTGCCTTCATTTTCGAGAGCGATTATAGCAGTTTTGATGACGGTGCCTTCGTAGATGATATCGAGCTGCGCAAGTATGTGGGTGCTAACAACCCACCGAATACCCCCTCTAGTCCCTCACCAGCAAATCATGCCACCGGTGTGTCGATAGATTCTGATTTGAGCTGGACTGGAGGAGACCCTGACCTTGGCGATACCGTAACCTACGATGTCTATTTTGACACTACGGGAGCAACGACCCTGGTTTCCGACGACCAATCGGGAGCTACATATGACCCAGGGACCCTGATTCCCAACACCAAATATTACTGGAAGATAGTTGCCACTGATAATCATACGGCATCGACAACCGGCCCTGTGTGGGATTTCACCACGGAAGAGGCAGCCGAAGATTGCCTCTGGCTTACTGAAACCCCCACATCCGGCTCCGTGGAGCCAGGCAGTTCGGATAACATAACTGTCACCATAAATACCACGGGGCTTGGCAGTAATTACACCGCCGAGATAGTTATCGCTAATAATGACCCTGATGAGAACCCCACCATTGTGCCAGTAACCCTGCATGTTACTACAGTGCCATGTAACCTGACCATCTCAAGCACTGATGGTGGTAATGTGACCACACCTGGAGAGGGGACTTACAGCTACAATGAAAGTGAAGTGGTACATCTTGTGGCCACCCCAGATTTAGGCTATCACTTTGTGAACTGGACGGGAGATACTGGCACTATAGCCAATTCCACTGCTGCCAACACCAATATAACCATGAATGATAACTACACCATAGTGGCCAACTTTAGCGGTGTTCTGCCGGTCCACAACATTGATACCTGGGAAAATTTCTCCACTATTCAAGAAGCAATAGATGACTCTAATACTGCGGATGGGCATACGATTACGGTCGATGCCGGGACCTACAATGAAAATGTCGATGTTACCAAGCGGTTAACCATCAGGTCTACCTCGGGAAAGCCCGCCGATACAATTGTGAACGCAACGGACTCAAATGACCATGTCTTTTATGTAACCGCAAACTGGGTGAACATCACCGGGTTCACGGTGGAAAATGCCACTGGAAGCAATGAGGCTGGAATATATCTTTGGAGCGCAGGGCATTGCAATATTTCCAGCAATAATGCAACGAATAGCCGCTGTGGTATCCGGCTGTATTCTTCGAGCAACAACATGCTAACGGGCAACGATGCAACGGGTAACGAGTACGGCATCTACCTATGGGATTCGAGCAACGACAACACGCTCAGGGACAACACCGTAAAGTTAAGCAACTCCTACGGCATGTACCTGTGTTCCTCGAGCAACAACACACTCGCCGACAACACCGCAAACTCAAACAACTCCTACGGCATCTACCTGGCTTCCTCGAGTAATTACAACACGCTCACGCATAACACCGCAAACTCGAACAAAGGCACTGGCATCCGCTTGTCTACTTCGAGTAGCAACAACACGCTTGACAACAACACCGCAAACTCAAACAACTATGGCATCTACCTCTCTTCTTCGAGTAGTAACAACACGCTCATGAATAACACGGCAAACTCAAACGACGACTACGGCATCCGCCTGGATTCTTCGAGCAACAACACCATCTACAACAACTACTTCAGCAACACGGTTAACGCTCGGGATAACGGAGCGAATACCTGGAACACCACGAATACTACCGGGCCGAATATCGTTGGTGGTCCTTATATTGGCGGCAACTACTGGAGTGATTATGCCGGGAATGATACCAACGGAGACGGCTTTGGAGACACTCCTTACAATATCACCGGGGATTCAAACAAGGATTATCTGCCGTTGATTCTGACCGGCGCTACTCTGGAGGGGCATGTTAGCTTCCCAATGGCAAGGGTAGGTGGTTTAGTAGAGCCATTTGTGGTGAAGTTATTCGAGCATGGTAATCTCAGTAATGTGATATGGACCGGTAATGCTACCACTAACGATATCGGGGTGTTCACCATTCCCGGTCTTGCCCCTGACACCTATGACATCGGGATTAAGAATGCTACCTGCTTGAGCGAGCTGGTGAGTAGTGTAACGTTGACTGCTGGTGAAACTGAGGTGGTTAATTTTACCATTCGTGAGGGTGATGTTGATCCCACCGATTATGTTGACATGGGAGACTACGCTGATTTCAGTTATGCTTTTCGGACGTCACCGACTGATGGGAAGTGGAATGCTAACGCAGACCTTGATCGCAGTGGCTACATCGACATGGGTGACTACGCTATGTTCTCTTACAACTTCAGGGAAATGGGAGATGCGTATGGACACTTTTAAGGGAAGCGAGTGGCTATAGGCAGGAAGTAAATTTGCCAGTATAATCTTGCCACTGGCGGTGACTTTAGCGTTGGGATTGGCGGCAGGAGCAAATTCAGTCTAGCCACAGAAGAATTGTAGCGGAAACAACAGGAATTGTTCCTGTGTCCCTACTCGGCCGGGAAATCCTAAACGTAGTTTAGCAGCTATTAGCTATTAGCTAGCTGCTGACTGCTTTTTCATATTGTTTATTATTTCGGGTGTCATTGCGAGGCACACCCCCCTTTTGTAGTGCGACCCTTCAGGGTCGTGCGCACGAGGCTAAAGCCTCGCACTACATTTCTAAGCATCTCTGTCGTTGCGAGGAGCGTTAGCGGTTGCGAGGCGTAGCCGAAGCAAACTGGAGCGAGGTTCCTCGTTTTACTCGGAACAGGCTCCGCAATCTCATGCCCCGCCGGGATTGCCGCGCTTCGCTCGCAATGACAATTCAGCGAGTGAAAACCTATTGACAAGGTAGATATGCCAGCTTATATTTAACGCAATGCTCCATTCGGTGGCCATAATGGTCAAGGCATGGAAATTGGTTTCAATTCTGCTGACAGTGGCGGTGGTGCTTTCTGTGGGGGTAGTGGCGGCACAACCTGCGGCAGGAACGACAGAGGCAAGCGGCCCAGCCTGCACCTGTGGCGACATCTGTGTAGATACCACTGGCTGGTGGAGAGGTGGAGGTACTTTCAATGCCAGCGCCACGCCCATTCAGGATGCGGTCAATAATGCCACCAGTGGAGAGACGATTTGCGTTAAGGATGGTACATACCACGAGAATGTGGATGTAAACGTAGCTCACTTGACCATCGAATCGGAGAACGGCACTGCGAACTGTGTGGTGAATGCATCGGATGCAGATTACGATGTCTTCGATGTAGCTGCAAATTATGTGAACATCACCGAATTCACGGTGGAAAATGCCACTGGAAGCAATATGGCTGGAATATTTCTTAGGCACGGAGTGAGCCACTGCAATATCTCTAACAACAATGCCACAAATAACGCCTATGGCATTTACCTGTATTATTCGAACAACAACAACACCATCAGCAACAACACCGCAACCTCGAACAACAACCACGGCATCTGGCTGCGTTCTTCGAGCAACAACACGCTCGCCAACAACACCGTAAACTCAAACAACGGGCACGGCATCTTGCTGGATTCTTCGAGCAACAACACGCTCAGGGACAATACCGCAAGCCCGAACAACGGGAACGGCATCGGCCTGGATTCCTCGAGCAACAACACGCTTGAGAACAACATCGCATCAAACAACGATGGCTACTATGGCATCTACCTGCATTCTTCGAGCAATAGCAACACGCTCAGCAACAACACCGCAAACTCGAACTACGAGGGCATCGCCCTGTATTCTTCGAGCAACAACACCATCTGCAACAACACCGCAAACTCGAACCAGGACGGCATCTACTTGTCTTATTCAAGCAACAACACGCTCACCAACAATACTGCGTCAAACAATACCAACCGCGGCATCCTCATGGGTTCTTGGAACAACAACAACACGCTCACCAACAACACTGCAAGCTCGAATGATTATGATGGCATCTACCTGCATTCTTCGAGCAACAACACGCTCGCCAACAACACCGTAAACTCAAACGGTGGAGTTGGCATCTACCTGCTATGGTCGAGCAACAACAACACGCTCACCAACAGCACTGCGTCAAACAATACCGAGTATGGCATCCGCCTGTACTATTCGAGCAACAACACCATCTACAACAATTACTTCAACAACACGCATAATGCCTGGGATAATGGAACCAATACCTGGAACACCACCAAACAAGCAGGAACGAACATCATCGGCGGGCATTATCTTGGTGGAAATTACTGGAGCGACTATACTGGCAATGACACCGATGGAGATGGTTTGGGAAACACACTGCTTCCGTATAACTCCACAGGATATATAGAAAGCGGCGGCGATTATCTGCCATTAGCGGCAGTATCCACTCTGCCAGTCCACAACTTGGACAGTAATAAATATTTCAATACCATACAGGCTGCCATAGACGATTCCGGTACCTTAGATGGGCATACAATTACCGTTGACGCCGGAACGTATAATGAAAATGTGGATGTAAATGAGCAACTGACCATCAAGTCCACCTCTGGAAATCCCGCCGATACAATTGTGAACGCATCTAATCCAGATGACTATGTGTTCTATGTAACCGCAAACTGGGTGAACATAACCGGGTTCACGGTGGAAAATGCCACAGGAGACGGTTATTCTGGCATATACCTTTCCAGCGCAGGGCACTGCAACATCTCTAATAACAACGTATCGAACAACAACATGGGTATCACCCTCTCTTCTTCGAGCGGCAACGGCACGCTCAGGGGCAATACCGTCTTGAACAATACCCGCCAGGGCATCAGCCTGTATTCTTCGAACAACAACACCGTCTATAACAACACCGCGAACTCAAATCACAACGGCATCTACCTGGATTCTTCGAGTAACAACACCCTCACCAACAACACCGCCTACAACAACACCTACAACGGCATTTACCTGTTTTCCTCGAGCAACAACAACACGCTCACGCATAACACGGCAAACTCAAACAACGGGAACGGCATCCGCCTGTATTCTTCGAGCAACAACAACACGCTGACAAATAACATCGCCAACTCGAACAACGACGCCGGCATCTACTTGCTGTCTTCGAGCAACAACAATGCTCTCACCAACAACACCGCCTCGGACAACAACGCCGGCATCTACATAGGGTCCTCAAACAACAACATTACGAACAACACCGCCTCAAATAATAGTGCCCACGGCATCTACCTGGCTTCTTCGAGCAACAACAACCTTACGAACAACACGGCAAACTCAAACACCTACGGCATCTACCTGCATTCTTCGAACAACGTCACCATCATCAATAACACCGTAGACTGGAACGGGTTTGGTATCACCCTGTCTTCTTCGAGTGACAACAACACTCTCAGGGACAATACCGCCTGGAATAACACCAACCGCGGCATCTACCTGGATTTTTCGAGCAACAACACGATTAGGGACAATACCGCCAGCTCGAACGAGGGCCACGGCATCTCCCTGGAATCTTCGAGCAACAACACGCTCATCAATAACACGGCAAGCTCGAACGACGGCGACGGCATCTGCCTGGAATCTTCGAGCAACAACAACAACCTCACCAGCAACAAGGCATCGAATAATACCTACGGCATCTACATAGGGTCTTCAAGCAGCAACAACCTCACCAACAACACCGCCTCAAATGGTCAATTTGGCATCCATCTGTATTCTTCTTCAAGCAATAACACCATCTACAACAACTACTTCAACAACACGCAAAATGCCTATGATAACGGAGTTAATACCTGGAATACCACAAATACCACCGGGCCGAACATCATCGGTGGACCGTATATTGGTGGAAACTACTGGTCGGATTATAGCGGCAGTGATACAAACAAGGATGGCTTTGGGGATACCCCTTACAATATCACCGAAGGTCCAAACAAGGATTATCTGCCGTTGGTTCCAGCGCCAGTCCATAACATAGACACCGGGGAAGGTTTCTATGCCATTCAGGCTGCCATAGATGATTCTGATACTTTAGCTGGGCATATGATTACGGTTGACCCTGGAATATATAACGAGAATGTGAATGTCAACAAACGACTAACCATTTGCTCAACCTCTGGAAGTCCCGCCGATACAATTGTGAACGCAACAAATTCAAGCGACCATGTGTTCTATGTAACCGCAGATTGGGTAAACATAACCGGGTTCACCGTGGAAAACGCCACTGGAGTCGGCTATTCTGGAATATATCTTTCCAACGCAGCCCACTGCAACATTTCCAGCAATAATGCTATAAATAACTACTTCGGCATCTGGCTGCGAAATTTGAGCAACAACAATACCCTCATCAACAACACTGCCAGCTCGATTAACCACTACGGCATCTACCTGCAGGATTCGAGCAACAACACCCTCATCGACAACACCGCCTCGCACAATACTGGCACCTATGGCATCTATCTGAAACACTCCAGTAATAACACGCTCCAAAACAACGATGCTGAGTACAATTTCGCTGGCATCCGCCTGTTTTCTTCGAGCAACAACACGCTCACGGATAACACGGCGAACTCAAACAACAAGGGGATCTACCTATCCTCTTCGAGCAACAACACCATCTACAACAACTACTTCAACAACACGGTTAATGCCGGGGATGATGGAGTTAACACCTGGAACACCACCAAGACAAATGGGACGAACATCGTCGGCGGACCATATCTTGGCGGAAACTACTGGTCGGACTATGCCGGGAACGATACCAGCGGAGATGGGCTTGGAGATACCGAGACCCCGTATAATTGTACCGGAAATATAACGCATGGTGGGGATTATCTGCCATTAGTTCTGACCGGTGCAACCCTGGAGGGGCATGTTAGCTTCCCAATGGCAAGGGTAGGGGGTTTAGTAGAGCCATTTGTGGTGAAGTTATTCGAGCATGGTGATCTCAGTAATGTGATATGGACCGGTAATGCTACCACGAACGATACCGGGGTGTTCACCATTCCCGGTCTTGCCCCTGACACCTATGACGTCGGGATTAAGAATGCTACCTGCGTGAGTGAGCTGGTGAGTAATGTAACGTTGACTGCTGGTGAGGCTGAGGTGGTTAATTTTACCATTCGTGAGGGTGATGTTCATCCCAGCGATTATGTTGACATGGGAGACTACGCTGATTTCAGTTATGCTTTTCGGACGTCACCGACTGATGGGAAGTGGAATGCTAACGCAGACCTTGATCGCAGTGGCTACATCGACATGGGTGACTACGCTATGTTCTCTTACAACTTCAGGGAAATGGGAGATGCGTATGGACACTTTTAAGGGAAGCGAGTGGCTATAGGCAGGAAGTAAATTTGCCAGTATAATCTTGCCACTGGCGGTGACTTTAGCGTTGGGATTGGCGGCAGGAGCAAATTCAGTCTAGCCACAATTCAAAAATCAAAAACCTACATTTTTAAACTTTGGTTTGTCATTTTAGGTTGCTTACATTCATTCTAGCTTTGGATCCAGGTTTGTCTTGATTATCCAGGAAATCCTTCACCGCCAAATCTTGTAGTGCGACCCTTCAGGGTCGTGCGCACGAGGCTAAAGCCTCGCACTACATTTTTAAACTTTGCTCTGTCATTTTGCATTTTGATTTTTGAGTTTTGCTTTCCTGGAATGTCAAATCCCCCTTAGTCCCCCTTTTCTAAAGGGGGATTTAGAGGGATTTTTATACGAAGTTATGCGGGATACTATAAGTTCAAAGCTCAGTTTGGTAGCTATCAGCCATTAGCTAACCGCTGATTACTAATTACCAATTACC